>ERZ1034719.73-NODE-73-length-81557-cov-7.842642_pt1 | contig 81557 bp, 73 predicted proteins | sample MGYA00520703_ERZ1034719 | MGnify/ENA primary metagenome ERZ1034719 (study PRJEB33766, sample SAMN09781716) | gut metagenome | biome: gut microbiome | host: Homo sapiens | place: Madagascar | study: EMG produced TPA metagenomics assembly of the PRJNA485056 data set...
GGTTATAATTGTGTAAAAAGTGAGCAAATTTAATGAAAAATATACAAATAAAAGGTAAAAAAGGGCTTTTAATAAAAGTATAATTCTATTTTTTTTGCCGGAAAACAGTAATTTTGCAGAAAAAGGCGAAAAAAACAGATGAAAATTTGTGATTTTGCATAAAAAAAGATTTTCAAATAGAGTAATAAGTGTTATAATAAATCTATCATGCGTAAAGGGGTGACGACATATGATTAAGAAGGAAATGATAGCGATGCTTCTGGCAGGCGGTCAGGGCAGCCGGCTGGGTGTTTTGACCTCAAAGTTAGCCAAGCCTGCAGTTGCTTTCGGTGGTAAGTACAAGATTATCGATTTTCCGCTTAGTAACTGTATTAATTCAGGTGTGGATACTGTCGGTGTACTTACACAGTACCGTCCGCTCAGACTTAATCAGCATATTGGAATAGGTATGTCATGGGATTTGGATCGTAATATCGGTGGTGTTACCGTATTGCCTCCATATGAGAAGAGTACAGATAGCTCCTGGTATACAGGAACAGCCAATGCGATTTATCAGAATCTGGAGTTTATGGAGTATTATAATCCGGATTATGTACTGATACTTTCCGGTGACCATATTTATAAGATGGATTATGAGGTAATGCTGGATTACCATAAGGCCAGCAAGGCAGCAGTTACATTGGCAACTTATGAGGTGCCGATGGAGGAGGCCAGCCGGTTTGGCGTGGTTATTACAGATGACGAGGGATGCATTCAGGAGTTTGAAGAGAAGCCGGAGCATCCGCGTAGCAATAAAGCATCCATGGGTATTTACATCTTTAACTGGAAGGTATTGAAGAATGCACTTCAGGTTATGAAAGATGTTCCGTCATGTGACTTTGGTAAGCATATTATTCCTTACTGCCATGAGCAGGGCGAGAGAATCTGTGCATATGACTTTAAGGGTTACTGGAAGGATGTAGGAACGCTTGGTTCATATTGGGAAGCTAATATGGAACTGGTAGATATTATTCCGGAGTTTAACTTATATGAAGAATTCTGGAGAATCTACACCAAGAGTGATGCATTACCACCGCAGTACATAGCAGATTCTGCAAAGGTAGGAAAGTGTATTATCGGAGAAGGTACCGAGGTTTACGGCGAAGTAGAACATTCGGTTATCGGCTCTGCAGTTACGATCGGGGAAGGTGCAGTTGTCAGGGACTCCATTATCATGAATGGAGCTGTGATTGGTAAGAACTGTGTGATCGATAAAGCTATTATTGCTGAAAATACCGTGATCGGAGACGGAGCGGTTCTTGGTGTCGGCGAATACGCACCGAGCGAGTACAATCCGAAGGTATATGCATTTGACCTTGTTACCATTGGTGAGAAATCAGTGATTCCGCCAAACGTTAAGATTGGAAAGAATACGGCGATTTTCGGAGAAACAGTGCCGGAAGATTATCCGAATGGCGAGCTGAAGAGTGGCGGAAGTTTGATAAAGGTAGGTGATTTGGCATGAGAGCAATCGGTATCATTTTAGCAGGTGGTAACAGCAACCGTATGGGCGGTTTATCTGCAAAGAGAGCAGTCGCAGCTATGCCTATGGCAGGAAGCTATAGAAGTATTGACTTCTCTCTGAGTAATATGACGAATTCGCATATTCAGAAGGTTGCGGTTTTTACACAGTATAATTCGCGTTCATTAAATGAACACCTGAATTCCTCCAAATGGTGGGATTTTGGAAGAAAACAGGGTGGCCTGTATGTATTTACGCCAACCATTACAACCACAAACAGCTATTGGTACAAGGGTACTGCAGATGCACTGTACCAGAACATCAGCTTTTTAAAGAACAGCCATGAACCATATGTAGTAATCGCTTCCGGTGATGGTATTTATAAGCTGGATTACAATAAGGTTCTGGAAGAGCATATTGCGACCGGTGCTGATATCAGTATCGTATGTAAAGAGATCCATCCGGAAGAGGATGACATCAGTCGTTTTGGCGTTGTGACCCTGAATAATGACGGATGGGTAACGAATTTTGAAGAGAAACCGCTGGTAGCACAGAGCAATCTGGCCTCTATCGGTGTCTATGTAATCAGAAGAAGACAGTTGATCGAGCTTCTGGAGAGTTGTGCGAAGGAAGGACGGACAGATTTCGTTAAGGATATTCTGATTCGTTATAAAGATGTTAAGAAGATTCACGGTTATAAGATGGAGTCATTCTGGAGCAACATTGGAAGTATTGAGTCATATTATAAGACCAATATGAAGTTCCTGGATAAGGATACACGTGATTATTTCTTCCGCACACATCCGGATGTATATACGAAGGTAGAAGATCTTCCGCCTGCAAAATATAATGGTGATGCAGTTGTGAAGAACAGTCTGGTTGCCAGTGGCTGTATCATCAATGGTACGATCGAGAATTCTGTACTGTTTAAGAAGGTATACGTTGGAAATAATTGTGTCATTAAGAATTCCATTATTCTGAATGATGTACATATTGGGGATAATTCATATATTGAGAATTGTATTGTTGAGAGCAGAGACACCTTACGGGCGAATACAGAGTATATCGGTGAGCCGGATAAGATTAAGGTAGTAGTTGAAAATAACTTCAGGTATACACTGTAGGCATTTTCGGTACGGGGACTAGGTTACATAGGGGGTTATCAGATGAAGATTACGGACGTACGAGTACGCAAAGTAGCAAAAGAAGGTAAGATGAAGGCTGTGGTATCGATTACGATTGATGATGAGTTCGTTGTACATGATATCAAGGTCATCGAAGGTGAAAAGGGACTGTTTATTGCAATGCCGAGCCGGAAGGCTGTGGATGGAGAATATCGGGATATTGCGCATCCGATTAATTCTGCAACCAGAGATCATATTCAGAAGCTGATTCTGGATGCCTATGAGAAAGCATTAGAAGAAACAGACGAATTGTAAACTTCATGAAAAAGAGCCATGCAGCTATATGGGTAGATGCATGGCTCTTTTTGTATGCGTCGAAGAAAAGGAAAGTATTTAATAACTGTTAAATAAAATGAAAAATCTTGCAGAATAAATGTGTGTGGTTCATAATAGAATGTAGACTGCAATTTGATGCATACGAGGAGAAAACAGGAGGAGCTTATAAAATGCCCAAGTTTAGTGTAAAAAAGCCATATACCGTTCTGGTGGGAGTAATAGCGCTGCTGGTATTTGGTTTTGTAACATTCAGTAAGTTATCAACGGATCTGCTTCCGGAGATGGAGCTGCCATATGTAGTAGTAGTCACAACCTATCCCGGTGCAGCACCGGAACGTGTGGAGAGTCAGGTGACAGAGGTGCTGGAATCATCCCTGGGAACGGTGAATGGTGTAGAGAACCTGACCAGTACATCCAGTGAGAATTACAGTATGCTGACACTGGAGTTTTCAGAGGGAACCAATATGGACAGTGCCATGATAAATCTGTCAACGGCACTTGATCAGGTGACTCTACCGGATAAATGCGGCAAACCAATGCTGTTGGAAGTATCTATGGATATGATGCCAACGATGGAGGTTACGGTTGACTATGATGATATGGACATTTATGAGCTGAGTGAGTTTGCAGAGAATACCCTGATCCCATATCTGGAAAGACAGACCGGTGTTGCCAGTGTTACCGGTATGGGTCTGGTAGACGAGATGGTAGAGGTTCGGCTGGATAAAGAGAAGGTAGATGATTTAAATGATCGGCTGGCGGCACATGTCGATGATTCACTGGCGGAAGCAAAGGATAAATTAGACAGTGCCGGTACAGAGCTGGCCAGCGCCCAGAGTAAATTAGATGAAGGTAAGAAGACCTTAGAGGATCAGCAGAACAGTACCTCTTCAGAGCTGGCAAAGGGTAGCCAGATGTTGGATGAGGCAATGGCGACCAGAGCTGCTTACAGTGCACAGCTGACCAGCCTTCAGGCAAGCAAGGCAGCATTACAGGCTGAGCAGAAGGCATATGAGGATGCGAAGATTGAGGAAACCTATGCACAGCTGAACACTATGTTTGACGGAATCCACACAGTGGCGGAAAGCATGGGAAAGGGCGATACCGTTCCGACCGATATTGTGGATGCTTATACCCATCCGGAGAAGCTGCAGGCTTTTGTTCAGATGCTGGAGCAGTTGAAGGCTATGCAGGGCATGCCGGGTGTTCCGGAGATAACTAATGCACAGATCGAGCAGATGAAGGGATTGACCGCAGATAGTCTGAAACAGATCGATACTGCGCATAAGCGGATACCGGAGATTGCAGAAGCACTGAATAATCTGGAGATTGAGATTGCAGCCGCACAGGCAATTCTGGATAATGTAAATGTACAGACACAGCAGGCAGCAGACAGCTATGCAGCAATGGAAGAAGGAAAGATCTCTGCGGCAGCAGGATTCGGTGCGGCAAGTGCAGAACTTTCGGCAGCACAGAAAGCTCTGGATGATGGAAAGGCTGAATTGGAAAGCTCCAAAGAGTCTTATGAGTCAGCGAAAGAAACGGCATTGAAAAATGCCAATCTGGACTCCTTATTAAGTCTGGATACATTATCAAACCTGATTTCTGCACAGAACTTCTCAATGCCGGCCGGATATATTTATGAAGGAGATGCACAGTATCTGTTAAGAGTCGGAGATGAATTCGCAGATATGGATGAACTCCAGAACACATTGCTCTGCGATGTGGATGGAATCGGAGAGATTCGTCTGAAAGATGTAGCGGCGATCACGATGATTGATAATTCAGCAGATAGTTATGCCAAGGTAAATGGAAACGAAGCAATTATCCTGGCGATTTATAAAGCAAGTACAGCCGGAACGGCCAGCGTATCTGACCGATGCAATGAGGCAATTACGGATATGACCGATGAGTATCCGGGATTACATATCCTGAACCTGATGGATCAGGGAGAGTATATTGATATGATCATTAAATCCGTACTTTCCAACCTGGTTGTGGGTGCAATCCTGGCAATCATCATTCTGGCAATTTTCTTAAAGGATGCAAAGCCAACAATCGTAGTCGCGTTCAGTATTCCGCTGAGTGTATTGTTTGCTATGGTACTGATGTATTTCAGCGGCATGACGATGAATATCATATCCCTTTCCGGTCTGGCACTCGGCGTCGGTATGTTGGTAGATAACTCCATTGTTGTAATTGAGAACATCTACCGATTGAGAAATAAGGGAATCCCATCTGCCCGGGCGGCAGTCATGGGAGCCAATCAGGTAGCGGGTGCGATCATTGCATCTACCCTGACGACGATCTGTGTATTCCTTCCGATGGTGTTTGCAACCGGAATTGCGAAGCAGCTCCTGCCGGATATGGCATGGACGATCGCATTCAGTCTGGTTGCCAGTCTGATCGTGGCATTGACTGTGGTACCGAGTATGAGTGCGACAGTTCTGAAGAACACAAAGACCAAATCCCATCGATGGTTTGATGCTATGATTCGCGGATATGAGAAAGCACTTCGTTTCTGCCTGAGACGGAAATGGCTGCCAATCGCTCTGGCGGTGATATTGCTGGCCGGTAGTGTGTTCCAGGCATTCCGGACCGGACTGGTGTTGATCCCTTCCATGGGAAGTAATCAGATGTCGATTTCTATCACGACAGATCCGGATAATTCCGATCAGGAGAATTATGCACTTGCAGATGAGGCAATGGAGCGGCTCATGGCAATCGACGGTGTAGAGACGGTCGGAGCAATGACCCAGAGCTCTATGAGCATTGCCAGCACCTCCGATGCAACGAATAGCTTCTATTTCTATATTCTGGTGTCCGATAAGGCGGCAAAGAACAATGCTGCGGTTGGAAAGCAGATGGAGGATGCACTTGCGGATATGGATCTGCAGGATGTAAATGTATCCCTGTCCAACATGGATATGTCCAGTCTGATGGGCAGCGGTATGCAGGTGGATATCTATGGCTCTGATCTGGATACTATGCTGCAGGTATCCGAGGATGTGAAAGGCATTCTGGAAGAAGTCGGCGGCATGGAGGATATTTCCAATGGGCAGGAAGAGGGAGACAGCCAGTTGAAGATTCTGGTGGATAAAGATAAGGCAATGAAATATAATCTGACAGTGGCACAGATTTATGCAGAGATTGCCGGTTCCCTGACCACCGAGAATACAGCAACCACGCTGACAATGGATGGAAAAGATTATAGCGTGATCGTGGTTGATGAGACCGATAAGGTTAATAAGTCCAATGTGATGGATTATGCATTTGAGGTAAACACAACGGATGAGGATGGCAGTCAGACAACCGAGGAGCATACGCTCAACGAGTTTGCAAGTCTGGAGGAAAGCAAGAGTGTTGCATCGATCGGCCGTGAGAATCAGACACGGTATCTGAGTGTTACCGCAGCAACGATGGATGGATATAATACGACGCTTCTGGCAAGACAGGTACAGGATAAGCTAGATCAGTATCAGGCTCCGGATGGCATTACGATTAAGATCGGTGGCGAAAGTGAATCCGTGAATGATGCGTTAAAGGATATGCTTCTGATGATTCTGCTGGCAATCGTGCTGATCTATCTGGTTATGGTGGCACAGTTCCAGAATCTGGTATCTCCGTTTATCGTGCTGTTGACAATACCGCTTGCATTTACGGGAGGCTTTCTGGCATTGCTGATCAGCGGGGAAGAAATCTCACTGATTTGCCTGATGGGCTTCCTGGTATTGTCCGGTGTCATTGTAAATAATGGTATTGTGTTTGTGGATTATGTAAATCAGCTTCGAATCGGCGGTATGGAGAAGCGGGAAGCACTGGTTGAAACCGGTAAGACCCGTATGAGACCAATCCTGATGACTGCATTGACAACCATCCTTGCAATGTCTACCATGGCATTCAGTACCGATATGGCATCCCAGATGGGCAAGGGTATGTCAATCGTGGTCATCGGCGGTTTGACCTATGGTACATTAATGACATTGTTTATTGTTCCGGTATTTTATGATATTATTTACCGGAAGAAAGAAATGAAGGCCGTAGATATCGGAGACGAGGAAACTCTGAAAGCAGACGAGGCTGCAATGGCAGAGGGAATCGGTGATGTGGATGTAGAAGAAGCATCAGAAAATCCGGCAACAGAAAGCAATGGAGAGGATAGACATGAGTAAGTTAAAAGCAGTAATATTAGCAGCAGGAAAAGGCACCCGTATGAAATCGGATCTGCCAAAGGTGTTGCATGAAATTAACGGAAAGCCAATGGTAGAATACGTAATAGAAGCGGCAAGAGCGGCAGGCGCAGAAGAAATCTGTCTGGTGGTTGGACATAAGGCAGAGCTGGTGAAGGAACGAGTGGGAGATGGTGTTACCTATGTGCTGCAGGAGCAACAGCTGGGTACCGGTCATGCAGTGAAATGTGCCATGGACTTTATCGGTACGGAGGGCGATACCATGATCCTGTGTGGAGACACGCCGATCATTACCGGTAAGACACTGGATGAACTGATCGCCTATCACCGGTTATATGATCTAAAGGTAACGGTGCTGTCAACGATTCTGGAGGATGCGACCGGATACGGAAGAATCGTGCGGGATGCAGAAGGGAATTTTCTGCGAATTGTGGAGCAGAAGGATGCCACACCGGAGGAGCAGGCAATCCGGGAGATCAATTCCGGCATGTATGTATTTCAGTCTGCGGCACTTTCAGACAGCCTGACGAAGCTGAAGAATGAGAATGCACAGAAGGAATACTATCTGACAGATACGATAGAGATCATTAACCGGGAGAACCGGACCGGCGGCATTGTTGTGGGGGCAATGGCTACGGAGAATGCGGATGAAACCCGTGGAGTGAATACAACGGAACAGCTGGCAGAGGCAGCAGAGATCATAAATCACCGGTAGGCCGGGAAAAGGAGGCATGAAAATGCCTCCCTTGTAATTTATCAAAAGCTGTGGTACATTTAACTGATGTAGGAAAACAGATGTAGCATAGATTAGAGACAGGATGATTCAGAAGGAGAACCCCGATATGAAGATCATTGCAGGACTTGGAAATCCGACGAAGGAATACGAAGGAACGAGACATAATATTGGATTTTCGGTGATAGACAAGCTGGCTGATAAATATAATATAAGTATGAACGAGAAGAAGCACAAGGCAATCTGCGGGAAAGGAATGATCGAGGGTGAAAAGGTAATCCTCTTAAAGCCACAGACCTATATGAACCTGAGTGGAGAAAGCGTTGTCGATGCAGTGAATTTCTATAAGGTAGATCCGGAAGAGGATGTGATCATCATTTATGATGATATTGATCTGGATGTAGGCAAGCTGCGAATCCGGGCAAAGGGCAGTGCCGGTGGACATAACGGGATGAAGAATATTATTGCACATCTTGGAACACAGGTATTTCCGAGGATTCGGGTCGGAGTCGGTGCGAAGCCGAAGGACTGGGATCTGGCGGATTATGTCCTGGGACGGTTCCCGAAAGAAGAACTGCCGGAGATCGAGGCAGGACGGGAAACTGCCTGTGAAGCGGTGAAGATCATAGTTTCACAGGGAGTGGAAGCAGCAATGAATCGAATAAATGGAAGGTAATCAAAATGAAAGCAATGACAGAGCCTGTTAGGGAGAGCAAGTCTTATCAGGCAATCTTGCAGGCGATGAACCGAAAAGGCTTTACAGCGGTATCTGGTTTGACAGATACCGCCTTTAGTTGTGCCATTCATTGTCTGGGAGCAGACAAAAAATATCGGCTGATCATCACATATGGAGAGCAGCGGGCAAAACAGCTGGAAGAGAACTACCGCTTCTTTGACCGGAACGTGTATGTATATCCGGCCAAGGATGTGTTGTTCTACAGTGCGGATGTACATGGAAATGCAATCGTCAGACAGCGGATCGAGATCCTGAAACGGATCGTAGAGGAGGAAGCTTCTACGATCATTTTCCCGGTGGAAGCTCTGATGGAACGGGTTCCGGGACCGGAGCATTTAAAGAAGAACCGGCATCTGATCCGGGTGGGAGACACGGTAGATGTGCAGGCGTTCAGTCAGATCATGACGGCATTCGGTTATGAGAAACGGGATGCGGTAGAGGAGCCGGGACAGTATGCAGTCCGTGGCGGCATTCTGGATGTTTATCCGCTGACAGAGGATTGTCCGTATCGGATAGAGTTATGGGGCGATGAGGTGGATTCCCTGCGGAGCTTTGACGTGGAGAGCCAGCGCTCGATTGAGGAAGTGAAAGAGCTTCTGATCTATCCGGCAACAGAGATCGTACTGAGTGACAGCCGGATCGCGGCAGGTCTGAAGAAGATTGAGACAGAGCATAAGAAATGCGCCAAGGCATTGAAGGAGGCGTTTCAGACAGAGGCATATGCCAGATTGAACCGGACGATCGCTTCACTTCGGGAGGAGTTAACAGAGCTGCATGAAGCAGTGGGTATTGACAGTTATCTGCCTTATTTCTACAGCAATCTGGTGTCGATTCTGGATTATTTTCCGGAGGACACCTGTGTATTTATAGACGAACCGAAGCGGATCGAAGAGAGTGCGGATGCATATCAGCTGGAGTTTCAGGAAAATATGAAGACCAGACTGGAGGGCGGTTATATTCTTCCGGGGCAGATAGAACTGCTTTTAAATATGGAGGATGTCCGGCATCGGCTGGAGAACCGGTCGGCAGTCCTAAATACCGCATTGATGCAGAATCTGGAAGAGAAATGGGGAAAGATTCCGACGATCCGGTGGGAATCAAAGCAGGTACAGTCCTATGACAATCATTTCGAGCTTCTGGTGAAGAATGTACAGGCGTGGAAAAAGAAGAAATACCGGATAATCATTCTCTGTTCTTCCGGCACCAGAGCACAGAGGATCGCGGCAGAGTTTGATGACTATGAGCTCTCGGCATTTTACAGTGAAACACTGGATCGGGAGCTTCAGCCCGGAGAAGTCATGGTGGCAGCCGGTAGACTGAATAAGGGATTTGAATTCCCAGACGAGAAGCTGGCAGTCGTAAGTGAAGGTGATATTTTCCAGACCGGAGAGCGGAGCCGCAGGAAGCGGATGAAGCCACAGTACAGCGGAGAGAAGATTAACAGCTTTGCGGATATTTCCGTGGGTGATTATGTGGTTCATGAGAATCATGGAATCGGTATCTATCGTGGAATTGAGAAGATAGAGGTTGATAAGGTCGCAAAGGACTATATCACGATTGAGTATAAGGATAACAGTAAATTATATATTCTGGCATCCCAGCTGGATCTGATCCAGAAATATTCCAGCAAGGATGGGGCCCGACCGAAGATCGATAAGCTGGGCGGTACGGCATGGCAGGCGACGAAGACCCGGGTAAAAGGACATGTGGCAGGCATTGCGAAAGAACTGGTGAATCTCTATGCGGTACGGCAGGAGAAAGAAGGCTTTGCATATTCTCCGGATACCGTATGGCAGAAAGAGTTTGAGGAAGCATTTCCTTATGAAGAGACCGATGATCAGCTGCGGGCGATCGCTGAGACGAAGGAGGACATGGAGAGTCATCGTATCATGGACCGGTTGATCTGCGGGGATGTCGGGTATGGTAAAACCGAGGTCGCGATCCGGGCGGCATTCAAGGCAGTGCAGGATGGCAAGCAGGTAGCATATCTGGTTCCGACTACGATTCTGGCGCAGCAGCATTTCGCAACATTTCTGGAACGGATGCGGAATTATCCGGTGACCGTTAAGATGATGTCCCGGTTCTGTACACCGACCGAGCAGAAGAAGATCATCAGTGGATTGAAGGACGGTTCGGTGGACATTGTGATCGGAACACACCGGCTATTATCCAAGGATCTGGTATATAAGAACCTTGGATTGCTGGTCATTGATGAGGAACAGCGATTTGGTGTTGCTCATAAGGAGAAGATCAAGCAGATCAAGAAGGATGTGGATGTGCTGACCCTGACGGCGACTCCGATTCCGAGAACGCTCCACATGAGTCTGATCGGAATCCGCAGTATGAGTATTCTGGAGGAACCGCCGGTAGACCGGCAGGCGATTCAGACCTACGTGCTCGAATATAATCCGGAGCTGGTGCGGGAGGCAATCAACCGGGAGCTGGCGCGAGGCGGTCAGGTATATTATGTGTATAACCGGGTGAATGATATTGATCTGGTAACGGCGAAGCTGCAGGAGCTGTTGCCGGAGGCCAGAATCGCTTATGCACACGGTCAGATGAAGGAACGGGAGCTGGAAACGATCATGTACCGGTTCATTAACGGAGAGATCGATGTACTGGTTACAACGACCATTATTGAAACCGGTCTGGATATTTCCAATGTAAATACCATGATCATTCAGGATGCTGAGAATTTCGGCCTGTCGCAGCTTTATCAGCTGCGGGGACGAGTGGGGCGGTCTAACCGCCGGGCTTCTGCATTTCTGATGTATCGGAAGGATAAGATGCTGAAGGAGACTGCGGAGAAGCGGTTACAGGCTATCCGGGAGTTTACGGATCTGGGTTCCGGCTATCGGATCGCATTGCGGGATCTGGAAATCCGGGGAGCCGGAAATCTTCTGGGTGAAGACCAGTCCGGGCATATGGAGGCTGTGGGATATGATCTGTATTGCAAGATGTTGAATGACGCTATCCGGGAGCAGAAGGGTGAAGTGGTAGAGGAGACCTTTGAGACCACGATCGATCTGCCGATCGATGCCTATATTCCGGCTACTTATGTGAAGAATGAGTTTACTAAGCTGGAATTATATAAGCGGATTGCAGGTATTGCCGGTCAGGAAGCATTGGAGGATATGCAGGATGAGCTGACGGATCGGTTCGGTGAGCCACCGGTGGCAGTTATGAATCTGCTTCAGATCGCATTGCTGAAGGCGAAAGCCCATGATGCCTATATTGCCGAGATTTCAGAAAAGGGTGATGCACTTCATTTCGTGATGTATCCGAAGGCGAAGGTACAGACGGAACGAATCGACGAGTTCATGAAGCAGTATCGGGGCAAAATGAAGATGAATGTGACAAAGGAGCCTACATTTGTGCTGAATGTGAAGGGTATAAATAAGAAAGAACGCTTAAATTGTGTCGAAAGTGTGATAAATGAGGTCCATCTATTGATAGATCGACAGTAAGAGTGGTAGTATAGAAACAAATTATAAAAAGGAGTATCACGGATGAAAAAGAAGATATTAGCAATGATTATGATAATGGCAATGGGCATTGCCACATTGTTGACCGGCTGCGGATCCAACGGAGGAGACGGTCAGGGTTCCGGATCGCAGAGTGGAAGTAACGGAAACGATCCGTCTAAGGTTCTGGTATTGAAGGTTGGCGATCAGGATGTTTATATGGATGCGGTGAATTATTATGCAATCGCACTGGTTGAGGCGATGGGACTCAGTGAAGGAACCGATGTGACTCAGAAATATAATGAGTCTTATGATACCCTGGATGCCGCGATGAAAGCACAGCTATTACTGCAGATCAGACAGGCTATGATCCTTTATCAGAAAGCGGAGGAGATGGGAATTACGTTAGATGATTCTGATAAAACAGAAGTTTCCAATATGATTGCCCAGTATAAGGAAAGTCATGATGCGGATAAGCTGCAGAAGTTTGGATTGACAGATGAAGCACTTGAGAAAGTCTATACCCAGTATAAGACGATCAGTAAAATGGAGGAACAGCTGCAGTCAGATTCAATGTCTACGGGAGACGTTGTAGAATACGGAACGATTGAAACATTAGCATTTCTGACCGTTGAAGTAGATGATTCCGGAAATGCGGTAACAGACTCTGACGGTAATTATAAGAAATTGTCTGATGATGAAATTGCAGCTGCGAAGGCAAAGGCAGAAGAAGCATTGGAAAAAGCGAAAAACGGGGAAAGCTTCGAGGATCTGATCGATGAATATGATCTGTCATCGACATCCGGCACAACACATGCAACCACAGAGAGCCTGAAAGAGGCATATCAGCTGGAAGATGGACAGATCAGTGATGTTATGGAAACAGATTTTGGCTATACCATTGTTCATATGGTAAGCCAGAAAGATGATGAATATACAGGTATGGTACAGCAGTACAATGCACAGCAGGCAGTGAAGGATCAGGAACAGAGCTGGTTTGACGGATTCTTTATTCAGGATAGCGATGTTGTTGAGAAGGTTTGGAATGCATTTACATTCCAGGATTTTGTATAAGAGTAGCGATGGAGGTCATCTATGCGAGGGAAGAAGCGGAGACTGATTCTGTTTTTATCGGTATTTGCACTGCTGCTGACAGGGTGTGGGACCGGCAAGAATGAGGATACGGTAAAACAGATAAAGGCATTTACGGTTGGAGATGAGACTGTATATCTGGGTGAAGTATGGATTTATGCCAAGACGATCCAGCAGGAATATGAGAAGAACTACGGAACCGGTATCTGGACGGTAGAGCTGCAGAATGAAGACGGCGATACGCAGACGGTAGAAACGATCACTAAGGAAGATATAGTAGAAGAGATTCTTCAGGTGAAGGTGCTTTGCAAAAAGGCGGAAAGCTATGGTGTGGCACTGACACAGGAGGAGCAGGATAAGATCAATCAGCAGGCACAGGAGTTTATCAGTGGTCTGACAGATGCGGATAAGGCAGAGACAGGAGTGACACAGGAGCTGGCGGTACAGGTATATCAGGAGAATGCGATTGCCTCCAAGGTGTATGACAGGATCATGCAGGAGGGAAAGGTAGAAATCTCGGATGAACAGTGCCGGCAGACGAAAATCTATGACCTGTATTTCCCGACCTATACGGAAGAAGGAGAAGGTAATTTTACACCGGTTTCCGAGGAAGAGAAGAGTGCCAAACAGACACAGGCGGCAGAGGCGTACAGCCGGATTACCAGTGAAGAAGATTCTCTGAATATTGAAACGGCTGCATATGAGTATGGATGTACAGAGTCTAATTTCTATACTATGTCGTATGAGGAGTATGTGGATCAGTACGGACAGGAGCTGGCAGACCGGATCTATGCCATGAAGGATGGCGATTATCTCGGAGTGGTGGAGAGCCAGTACGGATATCATGTGATCCAGATGATTGCATTGACCGATGCCGAGGCAACGCAGAATAAGAAACAGGAGCTGGAGACAGAACTGCGGAAGGAATATTTCACGCAGGTCTATAAGGATTATTTAAAGGAAATTGACAGCGGTTGGAAGTTCTCAAAGAATGTAAATGAAGATGCATGGAATATGATTCAATTCGTGCCAGGGACAACGGAAGAATAGACAAAGAGCAGGAGATATAAGATGAGCAGAAAAATACTGGTGTTGGATCTGGATGGAACACTGACGAATTCAAAAAAAGAAGTAACACCGAAGACCCGGGAGGCACTCCGGAAGCTTCAGGAACGAGGACATGTAGTAGCACTGGCATCCGGCAGGCCGACCGGAGGCATCCGGCAGGTGGCAGAGGCACTTCGGCTGGAAGAGACCGGAGGCTATGTACTGGCATTTAACGGAGCAAAGATTCTGGACTGGAAAACACAGGAGGTTCTGTTTCAGCAGACACTGGATCATAAATATCTGGCACCGCTTCTGGAGGCGGCATATCGGTACAATCTGTCACTGGTTACCTATCAGAATGAATGGGTGATCGTTGAAACCGAGATGAACGAGTATGCAGAGCTGGAGGCACGGATCAATCATCTGAAGGTCCGGCGGGTGGATGACTTTGTAAAGGCGGTTGACTTCCCGATCAATAAATGTCTATATACCGGAGATCCGGTGCAGATTAAGAAATGCGAGGATGAACTGTTGGAACGTTACGGACAGGAACTGAGTATTTTTAAATCCGAGGATTATTTTCTGGAGGTCATGCCTCAGAATATAGATAAGGCGGCATCTCTGGATCGACTGATCCATGTGCTGGGAATCGAGCAGAAGGATGTTGTTTGTTGCGGAGACGGATATAATGATATATCCATGATCCGATATGCCGGAGTGGGCGTAGCGATGTCCAATGCAAAAGATGTAGTAAAGGAAGCGGCAGATGTGATTACCGGTTCAAATGACGAGGATGGTCTGGTGCCGGTGATTGAAAAGTATTTTCTGGAATAGGACGGTTGACGAAATGAAGTTAAATGATGTGTTTGTTTCGATGATAGAATTTGATCGGGGAGATGCAAGAAGAATTCAGCATTTTGTAAAGGTACATGCCTTTGCAAAGTTAATCGGAGAGTTAGAGAATATTGCAGAGGACGAGTTGTATACATTGGAAATTGCTGCCTATGTACACGATATCGGGATTCTGAAGTCTGAGAGAATCTATGGTGACAGCAATGGAAAGCATCAGGAAGAATTGGGACCGGATCTGGCAAAGGAGCTGCTGGTGAATCTGGGGTGTGAAGGTTCTGTTATTAAACGGGTGTGTTATCTGGTAGGACATCATCACACCTATTCCGATATTGATGGCAGGGATTATCAGATTCTGGTGGAGGCGGATTTTCTGGTGAATCTGCAGGAGAATCAGATGCCGTTAAGTACGGTTGAACATGCATACAAGAATATTTTCCGGACGGAAAGCGGAAGAAGGCTCTGCCGGGAGATGTTCGGGTTGTAAATGAATGGTTTATAAGTTAAGGCAGAAACATAGTGTTCTGCCTTTTTAGCGTCTAAAAATATAAATCTTGCATGTATATAGAATATATGATATAGTTTTTATAGAGTGGCCTGTGGGGGACAGGAAGAAATGACGCGTGCTGGGAAAGGTAAAGGGAAAATTAGAATATGATATATCGAATTGTGATGCTAGAGGAGGAACGATATGGAACGGACGAGTAGATGGCTGATCATCAGTATTATAATTGTTGGACTTGGAATTTTGGCCTGCATAGGGAAAATAGGATATGATTATATTTCAAAACAAAATAAGGTGAAACAAACGGAGACAGCCACCTCGTCGGACGTTTCAGAAGGTACTGGCGAATATGGGACCAGTACACAAGAATCCTATGTGGAAGATCCATACTTCAAAATAAAGAGAGAAATGGGAATTTCAGGACTGGAGGAAGGAAACACATTAGAGGTTGCAGGATATGAACTGGAAATGCTTTCTATGGACTATGTACAAGAATATGGGGATTGGAGACTTCCGTATGGAGTCACAGGAAGTGTGGGGCAGAAGATGGATGAACCATGTATTGTATTTCGAATGAAAGTTACGGCAGCGGAAGAGTTTGAGCCTTATGTATATAAGGAGGAAATCTCGCAATATCCGGTTCAGAATACGTTGCTTTTCTTTTTAAATGCAGAGCAGGAACCGATAGGAGGTTGTGAGGTATATGCAACCGGAGGTGATGGCTATGTGGATGGTGCAGCGGAGACGGGACCTTATGTAGTGGATTTAAATTATGGCGAAACAAAAGAATTTGAAATAGCATTTAAGGATGAAGATCATTTGTTTCAACAGAATGAACCATTTTACATAGTGTTAGATCCCAATATAAGTGGTGTGGCAGCTTCCGGTTCTGTTGAGGGAGATATAAAGAAAGGATTTTTGCGATATGTGGAGAATTGAGTTGAATCGCTTGATTCGTTCTAAGGGACTTTATTTGTCGTTGGGTATTGGCATGGCATTAGCTATCTGGCACTTTTTAAAATGGGATCTTCCGGTATATCGGATGTGGGAACAGGTATATGATTTTAGTGCCTTGGGTGAAAAAGAAATATACATACCGACCGCATATGAAATGTGGATGAATAATGACGTATTTTCAACTCCGGAATATTTATTTCTGCTTTTTATTCCAATATTGGCGGTATTGCCATATGCAATGACTTATCATATCGATAGGACATCCGGGTGGATGAAGAATTTGAATGTACGCATGGAACGTGCCCGGTATATGCGGATGAAGTTGATCATGATATTCCTGAGCGGTATGGTTACAGTTATGATTCCGCTTATTGTACAATTTCTGATGGTTGCGTGCTGCTTTCCATTGAAGCACCCACAGCTGATAGGGGGATATACTTTGGTTGGTGTAAGAAATATATGGTATGTATTATTTTATACACATCCCCTTATATATACCATGCTATTTGTGGTTTTAAATGGAATATATGGCGGTATGATGGCAGTATTGTCGATGTTTTTGGCACATGCCACAAATAAGGGAATTTTGGTTGGAATTATGCCATTCATATATCATCTGTTTTTGTTTTCTTTTTTGAACTTGATAGGACATGCAGAGCTGTCACCAATGAGATTTCTGAATGGAGAAACAAGCTGTAATTATTGGATACAATATCTGACCATGTTAATGATCACGCTATTGTTAATTGTGATTACTTATAGGCAGGGGAAGGAATGCGATGTATATTAAATCAATCTGGAGAGAATTGGCGATATTAGTCGTATTCTATATAGTCTGGTATAACTGCTTTCTATATTTTATGGTTCCTGTTATTTTGCCAATCGGAGTCAGTTGTATGGCAGATGTGCTGTTAGCAGGTACTTATATAAATGAACGGCTTTTATTTATAACACCGGTAATCCTGCTGTTCAATTATATGGTGTATCATAGAAGACAGGGGATAAACTGGAGAATTCGATATGGATCGGATTTGGGTATGCTATATAGATGTCTTGTGATAGCGGGAACGGGCATTGTAGCTATCCTTTTCGTTCAGATTGGGTTACTCGGATTCTGGGGGAAGATACAGGGGAAAGCGATATGTAATTGGAGCCTGACAACGAGCTGGTTCTGCAATCATTATGGCGGAACCTTATATATATCCTGGGAGAAAGCAATACTGATATTGTTGGCACTGCATGGCATATTTTTGCTTGCAATTAGTATGGTTGAATATGTCTGGTTAATTAAGGGTGGTACACTTTGGGGGTTGGCTTTGGTACTATATATAGGAGGCGAGATAGAATATCGATTTCGCCCGATTTATCTATTATATCGTAGTAGTGGATTCTCAATCAATATGGGCTCTGAATTGTCTGCCTGGGTTATTCCGATTGTCAGTATGGTGCTTATAGGAGGAGTTAGTGTTATTTGTACAAAGATTGTTAAAAGAAAATAGTTGGAAATATTTGGCATTTTTTGCCATGTTTTGTATTCTGGGTATTGTATTGCAACTGCACTTTCAGAAAGAAACAGGTGGGCAGTATGCACTGAATATTCAGAATCTGTATGTCCTACTTTGGTATGGAAGAGAGCCGGTCAGAGAATATTCGGCCGGAAATATTATTCGGATACCGGGTTTGTGGTTTTGGATACATAGCGTTTTGTATATATTGCTGCTGAGATGTACGAATCGAAATGAGGACTATTCCTATATATGGATTGTAGAACAGGCATCAAGAAGCAGGATTTGGAATCAGATAGTTTGCCGTCTGATATTAAATACGATGATTTATATGGGATTATTATGGATTGCATTTGATATTGCCGCAAGGATAGGAAAAGGACTTCCTCAGATGACAGAAGGCTTAGAAGAAATGAGTGGGATATATAGGCATTTGACATTGGATGTATCCGGAAATGATTTGAGATTCTGGATGCATGTGATGATTATGCCGTTATTGGTTTGTATAGCGCTTCATATGTTGCAGGAAGTTATGGCTATGTTTCTTGGAATGCAGATGAGTATTGTGATTTCTTTTGGATATTTATTTATAGCAAATTTTGTGTATGGGTGGGGAATCATTGGTAATGCAACGATGCTTTCCCGGAGCGAATTTCTTGGATATTCAGAGGATTGGTGGAAGACAGGATTGTTATGCATTTTTATTTGCATCCTATCGTATCTGATAGGATATCGAAGAATAACAAAAAAAGATATTATGGAGGGGATATAGGATGGAAGTCAGAATGAGTCATTGTTCAAAAATCATTCGAAAAGATAAGGTGCTTGAGAATATTTCGTTGGAATTTATATCGGGAAAGGTATATGGACTGCGTGGGGTGAATGGCTCTGGAAAGACGATGCTGCTGCGGCTGCTTTGTGGACTGATTTATGCATCCGAAGGTGAAGTGGTGATTGATGGTCAGGTGCTGGGAAAAGATATATCATTTCCGCCTAGCGTGGGAGTGCTGATAGAGAATCCTGGATTCCTGCCGGAATTTAGTGGATATGATAATTTATATGCGATTAGTCAGATTAAAAAGAAAATCGGCAGAAATGAGATTGAAGCAATCATGCGGGAATTTGACCTTGATCCCGGGGAACGAAAGCATTATCGAAAATTCTCACTGGGAATGAAACAGAAACTGGGATTGTGTGCTGCATTTATGGAACAACCAGATATGATCTTGCTGGATGAACCAACCAATGCCTTGGATGAACATTCGGTTATGGTGTTAAAACAAGAAATCGAAAGGCAAAAAGAGAGAGGAGCCTTAATTGTTCTGGCTTCGCATGATAGAGAAACATTAAATATGCTGGCAGATGAAATGATTGAAATCGAAAATGGGAAAATACGGGGAGCAGAGGTACATGATCAGAAAGAAAAGAAATAAGATTATAATCGGTGCAGTACTGAGCGTTATTTGTATAGGTGGCATTATATGGCGCATTTCCTATATTAATCATCGTTTTCCGGAGGAAACGATCGTTGATACGCGATATGGAGAAAGCGGAATATTACAACAGGATGTCGAAATGACAGTTGTGGAACAATTGTTTGTCCCGTTCGGTGAAAAGGAAGATGGATCCGAAGCGATAATATCAGATGGATATAATTATGTAGTGAAGGTTCAATTGAAGAATTATGGAGCGGAAGAAGCCAAAGTAGACCTGACCTCTCTTTATGTAGGCACTATGGGATTCACCAATGGAATTGAATTGGAAAAATATCTGGAATGGAATGAAAATGTAAAAACACTACATCCGGTGCTGCAAAGTCAGGAAGTGCTTGAAGTGAATTTGGTATATGAATTAATGGAATTTCAATGGAAAAAGAAAGATTGGTCTCATGTAACAGAACAACCATATTATTTGCAAAAAATCAATTATCCATATCTATACAAGTGGAGATGCAGCGATTTGTGATACGAAGGCAAAAAGGCAAAAAGTTATGGATTAATGCTTGACAGGATAAAATTACACAGATATAATGATAAAGCATGCGTAAATAGCTTACGCGTGCTTTTAAAGTCCGAAAAATCGGGCAATACTATTATAATCACAGGAGGTGAAAAACATGCCAACATTTAACCAGTTAGTTAGAAAGGGAAGACAGACTGTTGAAGCAAAGTCTACTGCACCAGCTCTTCAGAAGGGTTACAACTCATTAAAGAAGAAGCCTACAGATACTTCTGCTCCACAGAAGAGAGGAGTTTGTACCGCTGTTAAGACAGCTACTCCTAAGAAGCCTAACTCTGCTCTTCGTAAGATCGCCAGAGTTCGTCTTTCTAACGGAATCGAAGTTACCAGCTACATCCCAGGAGAAGGTCATAACCTTCAGGAGCATAGTGTTGTTCTGATCCGTGGTGGTAGAGTAAAGGACCTTCCAGGTACCAGATATCATATCATTCGTGGTACTTTGGATACAGCAGGCGTTGCTAAGAGACGTCAGGCTCGTTCTAAGTATGGTGCTAAGAGACCTAAGGATGCTAAATAGACCGTCAGGACTAATGTAGTGTCTAAAATTTAATAGTGCTGGAGTAGGCTATGTTTTTCCTATATAGATAAAATGTAAGCATAATCCGCACGAACATACCCGTAGTAACCGGGTGTGAGTACCTTTAAGCTAAATAATATTATTAGCTTTCAATATTTATTAAGGAGGGAAGAACCGTGCCACGTAAAGGACATATTCAGAAAAGAGATGTACTTCCAGATCCAATCTACAAGGATAAAGTGGTTACTAAGCTGATCAATAACATCATGTTAGACGGTAAGAAGGGTGTTGCCCAGAAGATCGTTTACGGTGCATTTGACCGTGTTGCTGAGGAAACCGGTAAGGATGCTTTGGAAGTATTTAATGAAGCAATGAACAACATCATGCCATTACTTGAGGTAAAGGCAAGACGTATCGGTGGTGCTACCTATCAGGTGCCTATCGAAGTTCGCCCTGACAGACGTCAGGCTTTGGGTCTCCGCTGGATCACAACTTACTCTCGTGCGAGAAGTGAGAAGACCATGGAAGAGAGACTTGCAAAGGAGATTCTGGATGCAGCTAACAACACAGGTGCATCAGTAAAGAAGAAGGAAGATATGCACAAGATGGCAGAAGCAAACAAGGCATTTGCTCATTACAGATTCTAATCTGGTTAATTGCATATCCATAAAAATAAGGAGGAAAATACCTTGAGTGGAAGAGAATATCCATTGGAGAGAACCAGAAATATCGGTATTATGGCACATATAGATGCTGGTAAGACAACTCTGACAGAGCGTATCTTATATTATACCGGTGTTAATTATAAGATTGGTGATACTCATGAAGGTACAGCTACCATGGACTGGATGGAGCAGGAGCAGGAGAGAGGTATTACTATTACTTCTGCAGCAACAACCTGTCACTGGACCTTAGAGGATCATCATAAGAAGAAGCCAGGTGCTTTAGAGCATCGTATCAACATTATCGATACTCCGGGCCACGTTGACTTTACTGTAGAGGTAGAGCGTTCCCTTCGTGTATTGGACGGAGCTGTTGGTGTATTCGACGCCAAGGCCGGTGTTGAGCCACAGTCAGAGAATGTATGGCGTCAGGCTGATACCTACAACGTACCTCGTATGGCATTCATCAATAAGATGGATAAAATGGGTGCAGACTTCTTCTATTCTGTTCAGACTATCATTGATCGTCTGGGTAAGAATGCAATTCCTGTACAGATTCCAATCGGTCAGGAAGATGATTTCATTGGTTTGATTGACCTGTTCGAGATGGACGCTTATTATTACAAGGATGATAAGGGCGAAGATATCGAGATCACAGAGGTTCCGGATGATCTGAAGGAATTAGCTGATAAATGGCATGAGAATCTGGTAGAGAAGATCTGCGAATTAGATGATGACCTTATGGAGAAGTACCTGGAAGGTGAAGAGCCTACCGTAGATGAGCTTAAGGCTGTACTTCGTAAGGGAACAATCGCATGTGAAGCAGTTCCTGTATATTGTGGTTCTGCATATAAGAATAAGGGTGTTCAGAAGATGCTGGATGGCGTTATCGAGTTCATGCCTGCACCTACAGATATCCCTGATATTACAGGTGTTGATGAGGACGGTAATGAAGTTGTTCGTCATTCATCTGATGATGAGCCGTTTGCTGCACTGGCATTCAAGATCATGGCTGATCCATTCGTTGGTAAGTTGGCATTCTTCCGTGTATATTCCGGTACATTGAACTCAGGTTCTTATGTATTGAATGCAACCAAGGGTAAGAAAGAACGTGTTGGCCGTATCGTTCAGATGCATGCGAACAAGCGTCAGGAAATTGAAAAGGTTTACTCAGGTGATATCGCAGCTGCTGTAGGTTTTAAGCTTACAACAACCGGTGATACAATCTGTGATGAACAGCATCCTGTAATTCTGGAGTCTATGGAATTCCCTGAGCCGGTTATCGAGCTGGCTATCGAGCCTAAGACAAAGAATGATCAGGGTAAGATGGGTGAAGCTTTAGCAAAGCTTGCTGAAGAGGATCCTACATTCAGAGCTCATACCGATACAGAAACCGGTCAGACTATTATCGCCGGTATGGGTGAGTTACATCTGGAAGTTATCGTTGACCGTCTGCTTCGTGAATTCAAGGTAGAGGCTAACGTAGGTGCTCCACAGGTAGCTTATAAAGAGACATTTACCAAGGCTGTTGACGTTGATAGCAAGTATGCTAAGCAGTCAGGTGGTCGTGGTCAGTATGGTCACTGTAAAGTACACTTCACACCTATGGATCCAAACGGCGAGCAGACATTCGAGTTTACTTCTTCCGTTGTCGGTGGTGCAATTCCGAAGGAATACATCCCAGCAATCGGTGAAGGTATCGAAGAAGCAGCTAAGGCCGGTATTCTGGGCGGATTCCCGGTACTGGGTGTTAAGGCTGATGTATACGATGGTTCTTACCATGAAGTCGATTCTTCAGAAATGGCATTCCATATCGCTGGTTCTATGGCATTCAAGGATGCTATGGCAAAGGGTGATGCAGTATTACTGGAGCCTATCATGAAGGTTGAAGTTACAATGCCTGAGGAATACATGGGCGATGTAATCGGTAGCTTAAATGCTAAGCGTGGTCAGATCAACAGTATGGATGATATCGGCGGTGGTAAGATTGTTCGTGCATTCGTTCCGCTTGCAGAGATGTTCGGTTATTCAACAGAGCTTCGTTCATCTACACAGGGCCGTGGTAACTACTCAATGTTCTTCGAGAAGTATGAGAAGTGTCCAAAGAATGTTCAGGATAAGGTACTGGCAGCTAAGAAGGGTTAATTATTCTTGAATATTTGTATATAGAGACTGCCGATATTTCGCTGAAAAAGCGGAATATCGGTAGTATAAAAGGCTTGAAAATATTGGAATTATCGAATATAATATTTTCTAGCTGATGTTTATTAACGTGAACTAAAAAAAGCCAGAAACTGGCGCAAATTAAGGAGGATATTAAAAAAATGGCAAAAGCTAAGTTTGAAAGAAACAAACCACATTGTAATATCGGTACCATTGGTCACGTAGATCATGGTAAAACAACTTTAACAGCAGCTATCACAAAGGTATTATCTGAGAGAGTTGCTGGTAACGCAGCTGTAGATTTCGCTAACATTGATAAGGCTCCGGAAGAGAGAGAAAGAGGTATTACCATTTCTACCGCTCATGTTGAGTATGAGACAGAGAAGAGACATTATGCACACGTTGACTGCCCAGGTCATGCTGACTACGTAAAGAACATGATCACTGGTGCTGCTCAGATGGATGGCGCTATCTTAGTTGTAGCTGCTACCGATGGTGTTATGGCTCAGACAAAGGAGCACATCCTGTTATCTCGTCAGGTTGGTGTACCTTACATCGTAGTATTCTTAAATAAGTGCGATATGGTAGACGACGAGGAATTAATCGAGTTAGTAGAGATGGAAGTTACAGAGCAGTTAGAGGAATATGGTTTCAATGACTGCCCAATCGTTAAGGGTTCCGCATTAAAGGCTCTGGAAGATCCAATGGGCGAATGGGGCGACAAGATCATGGAATTAATGGATACTGTTGATTCATACATCCCAGATCCACAGCGTGATACAGATAAGCCATTCCTGATGCCTGTAGAGGACGTATTTACTATTACCGGTCGTGGTACTGTTGCAACTGGTAGAGTAGAGCGTGGTGTTCTTCACTTAAATGATGAGTTAGAGATCCTTGGTATCAAGCCTGACGTTCAGAAGACAGTTGTAACCGGTATCGAGATGTTCCGTAAGCAGTTAGATGAGGCTATGGCTGGTGATAACATCGGTGCTCTGCTTCGTGGTATCAGCCGTGATCAGATCGAGCGTGGACAGGTTCTGGCTAAGCCAGGTACAGTTACCTGCCATCATAAGTTTACCGCTCAGGTATACGTTTTAACAAAGGATGAGGGTGGTCGTCATACTCCATTCTTCAACAACTATCGTCCACAGTTCTACTTCAGAACAACTGACGTTACCGGTGTTTGCGAGTTACCTGCTGGTACAGAGATGTGCATGCCTGGTGATAACGTAGAGATGACTATCGAACTGATTCATCCAGTAGCTATGGAGCAGGGTCTTACATTCGCTATCCGTGAGGGTGGTAGAACAGTAGGTTCTGGTCGTGTTGCTACAATTATTGAGTAATACAATCTGAATATAGATTTGTTATCGCAAGATAACGTTTTGTCCAAACGTAAGATACCCGTAGAACTTCGGTTCTACGGGTTTTTCTGTTGCTCGAAAATATATAAAAGGGCAGAAAAGAATAACGAATAGTATAGAAAAACGGTTGCCGGGAGAGTGTACTGACAACCGTTTGTGATAACAGAATGATAACAAAATATTGAAAGTGGATTGACAAATTTGAAATCAATGCTATACTATCACTATAATTAAGTTAGCAATAGGTTCTGGTTCGATTCCAGATATCGCCACCATATTAGGAATTCTTTTGAGTTCTATGATTTCGGGAATAGTATATGACATTGAAAAGTGCATTTACAGGAAAGGAATTGATATTATGAAAAAAGAAATCTTATTAGTAGGTCTGGGTATTTGCGGCGATATGGTGTAATGGTAGCATGGAATGATAAGCAATTCCCCCAGACCACCAAAAATAAAGAGCTCTTCGTGAGCTCTTTTTCTTTTGCAAAAAATTAGACCTATAGGACAAAATGTGTTGATAAAAACCGTCTTCAACCCTGATAAATAAAGGGCTGGAGACGGTTTAATCTTTTTTCAAAGAACTTTGAGGGTGGACAAAACGTGTTGATGAAAAGTACTTCAACCCATTGTAAATAAAGGGCAAAAAAAGGTTTAATCTTTCTTGAAACAATAACCATGGAGGAAGATTAAATGAATCAAGTAAATTGCCCTGTTTGTGGGAAGAAATGTGTTAAATCAGGGAAGACAAAAGCTGGATCACAACGTTGGTTTTGCAAAGAGTGCAAAACATCGTTAACGCACAAGATAGATAATAATTCAAAGGAATTACAAATCTTTTTGGATTGGTTGTTTAGTAAAGAATCACAATCAGAAATGCCTGGAGAGGGAAGAACATTTAGAAGAAAGACATCAAAATTTTGGAATATATGGCCCATGCCACCAAAAATAGAAGCAGCCAGAGATGTATAGTTTTTAGATGGTATATATATTGGACGAAAAACATGTGTCTTGATTTGTTGTGATGATAAAAATGTACTTGGCTGGTATTTGTGTCGATATGAACATGCGGAAGCATGGAGTGCATTGATGAAACGGATAGCAGAACCTCAAATGGTTGTATCAGATGGGGGTACAGGCTTTGCAAAAGCATTAAAAAGGTATGGCCCAAAGCAAAACACCAAAGATGTATCTTCCATGTGTTTTGCCAGGTAAAGAGATATACAACATCCAGACCTAATACAATGGCAGGCATTGAATTGTATAGTCTTGCTAAGGCCTTACTTGTGATAAGAAATAAACAGGAAAGAGATAACTGGAAAAGCAAGTTTCAGAAGAAAAAGAAGGAGTACGAAGATACAAAAAGTGAACTGGCGGAAGTTCAGAAGGATTATCAGAAATTATCCGGTGAGAAAGAAATTCTGCATGGGCTTGCGGACAGATATAATCGACTTTTACGTATGCTGGGGAAAGATATGGTAGAAAGACTGGTGCAGGACGATATCCGGATGCAGGCGGAACTTGAAGCGAAAAAGCAGAAAGAGCAGATGCCGAAAAAAATAGGTGACCGCATACAATGGGTAAGAGAACGAAGTGAAGAACATAATGCACAAATTAAGAAGAATAAAGCAAAGTACAGAGGAATGGAGTTGTAAGAATATGAAGAGACAGATTTATGATGAAAAGAACGGACTGAGTTACACATTGTATGGAGATTATTATCTGCCGGATCTGGAAATCAATGAGGAAGAACCTGCATATGGGAAATATGGAATAATGCGAAAGCAGTTTCTGAAGGAACACAGGAGTGCAAGGTATCAGTATCTGGTACTGACCGGGAAAATGACGGAGCATCTGAATCAGGTTGATAAAGAAGCAAGAGAAAAAGTCGAGATGCTGATGGAACAGATGGCTGAACAGTGGGGTGTGACAGAAGAACTGAAGATGCAGGATCAGATGGAATGGGTAAGGAGGATGAATACTATTAAGAATGTTGCGGAAGAAATGGCAGAAAAGGAATTTATATATAAATAAATGCGAATATCGCTAATAGCGATAAAATATCTTGACATAAAATGTGAAGTTGGGTATAATAAAACTACTTTAACGAAGGTATATCCATCCAGAAGATGTAATGTGAGCAGAAATGCTTGGAAGGTTGGACGACCTTAAATTAAACCCGGGCAATGTCGTAATGGTCTAGGAAGAGTAGATGACCTACAGTGATGCCAAGTAAATGTGTTACTGTGATACGAGGTTGCTACGTCTTAAGCGTGTGGATGGAACACGCTTTAATGATAGATTAGTCAGTGATTTGAAAAACTACCTTATTCATAATTCCTTTCTTGGATGGCGTCTTTGTTTACAAAGATGAGAAAGGAGGCAAAAGATATGTTTTGCAGAAAAGTTAAAGCGTTTTTCAAATCCGGTATTGAGAATGTTGTTGCATTTTGTAAGAAACATAAAAGTACAATTGCTAGATTGGCTGGTAAGTTTGTTATCTATGTATGCAAAACAGTTATCGAATATTTATTAGATAACTACTCTTAATACCAACTAATCTATTTTTTTATTTACAGAAATGGAAGAGGATACAATGGGTGAAGCATTAAGATTATTAAGAATATTTAATGGATATAAATCAGCAGAATTAGCAAAAAAACTGGAATTATCACAGAGCTATGTGTCAGAATTGGAAAATGGGAAAAAACAGCCTACGATGGAGGTTTTAGACAAATATGCGAAAGTGTTTGAAATGAAAAAATCAACATTAATGTTATTTGCGGAATCTTTAGAAGGTGAAAAAATAAAAAATGATAAAAAACAAAGAATTGCTCGTGCCGGAATGAAATTGCTTAAAATATTGGAAAAGGTAGGGGAATTTGAAAATGAGTAAAACATACCCTATAGAATTCAGTCCATTGTATAGAATGAGAAACAGAAGAAAGTTGGCCAGAGTACTGAAACTGGATGAAAAATATTTTAAGCAAAATCATACATACAAATATAATTATTTTTCGGAACCAAAACCTAATGGTACTGGAACTCGAAATTTCACGGTCCCGGAAAAAGAATTAAAAAGTATTCAAAAAAGAATTTGTAAATTAATGAGTAGGATAGAAACACCTGAGTGGGTAATATCTGGAAAAAAGAAACATAGTTATATTTCAAATGCCCGAAATCATTGTAGAAATTATAATGTGAAAACAATGGATATTTCACAATTTTATGATTCGGCAAAAAGAAAATATGTATACAGTATGTTTAAAGAAAAGTTTTTAATGGCAGATGATATCGCTTGGATTATGACAGATCTAGTTATGTGTGGAGGAACGTTACCTACAGGAAGTCCAACAAGCCAACTTGTGGTATACTGGTCTTATAGTGATATGTTTGAAAATATATATGAAATTGCACGAAAATATAAATGTGAGTTTACGTTGTATGTGGATGATATGACTTTTTCATCGAATATTGGTATATCAAAACAGTTAAGAAAAGATGTTGAAGAACTTTTGAATAGTTATTGTTTACATGCAAAGGCGAAAAAAGATCATTACTATCAAAACAATGCGTTTAAGAAAGTGACGGGAGTAGGAATAAAAAAAGGAAAATTGCTTGTACCAAATCAAAAAAGATATGAGATTATTGAAATGTATAAAACCTGCTTGAAGAATAAGGATATAGTTGAGATTGAAAAGCTAAGAGGGTTACTTACTTCTGCCAGACAAATAGAACCTGATATATTTCCAGAAATTTATAGATTTGTAGAAAAATATAAAGATGATTTAAAAGTGTTGGCGAAAAATCGTTATTATTGCAATATGCGAAAAAGGAAAAGAGTTCAGAGGTGTGAAGGCGTAGCTTGTGTTTAGAAATAAAATAGATAGGTGGAAATTGATGTTAGAACAAATTGTAGAGAAAACTAATCAATATATTGAAGAAATGCCCAAAAAAGAGCGAAAAAAATACGGACAGTTCTTTACGAGCATTGAAACGGCTAGATATATGGCTGGATTGTTTGTTATACCGGAGCAGACTACAGTAACGTTACTAGATGCTGGTGCGGGATCTGGGATTTTAACATGTGCCATGATCGAACGTTTAGATAAAATAGAGGATATTAAAGAGATTATTGTAACCTGTTATGAGAACGATGAGAATGTATTACCATTATTGCAGGAAAATCTTCTTTATATGCAGGAATGTTCAAGTAAAAAAATAGATATAAAAATTATAACTGAAAATTATATAACCAACCAGTATCTCGATTTTAATCATATGTTAGGTGGAAATTGGAATCCGGAAAAATATGACATGGTGATTGGAAATCCCCCATATATGAAAATATCAAAGGATGCTCCAGAAGCGACAGCAATGCCGTCAGTTTGCTATGGAGCACCTAATATGTATTTCATTTTTGCGTCAATGGGATTATTTAATTTAAAAGATGATAGGGAAATGGTTTATATAATTCCAAGGTCATGGACATCAGGAGCGTATTTTAAGAGATTCAGAGAATATTTTCTGTCAGAAGGAAAACTCATTCATATACATTTGTTTGGTAGCAGAAATAAAGTATTTGATAAAGAAAATGTTTTACAGGAAACTATTATAGTAAAAGTTAAAAAGACAAAGATGCAGCCAGATAATGTTACTATTACATCTACGCATACAAATAAGGATTTTGCCCAGTGTACCACATTGGTGGTTCCATATAATCTTGTTGTTTCTGGAAAAGAATTGTATGTATATTTGGTTACAAATGAAGAAGAAATTTCCGTATTGCAAAAGTTGCATCAGTGGGATAAAACACTTCCGGACATAGGATTAAAAATGAAAACAGGGTTGACGGTTGATTTCAGAAATCGGGATATTTTACGAGACGATGCAGAAGAGGGGGCGATACCTTTATTTTATTCACAACATATAAAAGAAGGTGTAGTTCAGTTCCCTATTAAAAAGGAGCATGAATATGTTGTGACAGAGCAGAAGGGTTTAATGCAGGATAATCATAACTATTTGTTTGTAAAGCGATTTACGGCTAAGGAAGAACCGAGAAGATTGCAGTGTGGTGTATATTTGTCGAAAAGATTCCCACAATATTCAAAGATAAGTACACAAAATAAGATTAATTTTATTGATGGGCTACTTACAAATATGTCTGAGTGCCTGGTGTATGGTTTGTATGTGCTGTTTAATTCAACAATTTATGATGAATATTACCGGATTTTGAATGGTTCAACGCAGGTTAATTCAACTGAAATTAATGCAATGCCGGTTCCTGATATTAATATTATTCAGGAAATGGGAAGAAAAATAATGAAAAGCAAAGATATGTCAGAAAAGAATTGTAATATGATATTGGAGGAATATTGTGGATAAGATTGAAGAAGCACGCGAAATATTGAAATTTGTAGGAATGCCAAAAGCACAGCAGGCAGATATATGTTGTTATGTTTTATTAGCGATGGCTGGAATAAAACCGGATATGTCATGGAGAAATGCAACAAATGATTGGATTAGAATTCATGATATTATTCAGTTTACAAATTCAAATTATGGAAGCACTTATGCAGAAAATAGTAGAGAAACATTTAGAAAGCAAGCATTACACAGATTTAGGACAGCAGCATTAGTAGAAGATAATGGGAAAGCAACAAATAGTCCAAATTATCGTTATCGCTTAACTGATGAAACATTGGAATTGTTGAAACACTATCAAAGTGTTGGTTGGAACGAAATATCATCGAGATATATGATGTACCATGAAAGACTAGTTGACATTTATGCATCGAAAAAAGAAATGAAGATGATGCCTGTGAAAATAAATGGGGATGATTTTAAGTTTTCGCCGGGAAAGCATAACGAACTACAGAAAGCAATTATAGAAGAGTTTGCACCAAGATTCGCTGAAAATGCGGAGTGTCTATATGTGGGAGATACGATAGAGAAAGATTTAGTGAAAAATATAGATAAACTGAGGGAATTGGGCTTTGAGATTACACTGCATGATAAAATGCCGGATGTTGTATTGTACAGGGAAGACAAAAATTGGATTTATTTTATTGAATCAGTGACTTCAGTAGGTCCAATGGATCCAAAACGTATTCTGGAAATTACAGAAATGACAAAAGATGTAACCGCTGGAAAAATATTTGTTACGGCATTTCTTGACTTTAAAACTTATAAAAAGTTTTCGGAGGAGTTGGCTTGGGATACAGAAGTATGGATAGCTGAAATGCCGGAACATATGATTCATTTGAATGGTGACAAATTTATGGGACCGAGATAAAGTACGGAGGTGTAAAATGTTTGGAAATTTAGTATATTTTAATAAGAAAAAAATAGATCAGTATTCCACTTTGATTAGAGGAAAAAATGCAGAGATTAATATAAAAGAGAATGATAGTGAAGAAAATAAAATTGCTACATATCTGTTAGAATGCGCTGAATTTGAAAAATTATTGCAAGATAGAGAAGATTATATTGATTTTGTAGGTGAAACTCCTGATTTATCGATTAAAGAGGTTAGAATTTCATCAATTATTAAAGTTACGGGAGAAATTTATGTTCCAGAACAATTTGATATGATACAGTTGATTAATGAATATAAGACATATGTAATGGCAGGTATTGATTGTAAAGACCAAGAGGAAAGGAAGATTATTAATCAGGTTTTTGAAAACTCTAAAATGCGTATTCCTATTTTTTGTGAGTTAGGAAGTGAGTGTGATTATTGGCTTGGAATAGGAAAAGCATTGCCGGAAAATTTGATGGTTGAATATAATGATTTAGAAGATTTTGAAGGAAAAGAAGTTACAATAATAGCAAGATTAGAATCTCGAAAATATTTTAAAGATAAACCTTTGCCGGTATTTGATATCTATAAGGATTTCTTGGGGTTAAACAGGGCATTAAGAAAAGAAATAGTGTCTGAAAAAAAAGAAGAATTTGAATGCATTGATGTTGAAGAAGATTATTTAGGATTAGAATTATTGGCAATATACTAAAGAGGGATATGTATGAGAAATGCGATAAAAGAATTTATAGAGCCGTCCGATTATGAAAAACATAATTTATGGGAAAATGCAATATTTGTATTTGATACAAATGTATTGTTAAATTTATATAGATATTCAGCAAAAACAAGAAATTCTTTATTGGATGCATTTGAAAGTTTCAAGGATAGAATTTGGATTCCATATCAAGTTGCTTATGAATATATGAACAAAAGATGTGAAGTAATATATGAAACTGTTCAAAGGTATGAGCAATTTAAAAAAGAAATAGATGCATTTACAAGCAAAGCCATTGAAACATTGAGGTTGACACAGAGTGATGAAGAAGTTTCTGAATTGAAAAGATATTTGTTTAAGTGGTTGGATAGTAATAAAGATAGAAACTTGTTAGTTTTAAGCGCAGAACAAGATGAGATCTTGAATAAGATATTAACAATATTTGAGGGGCGAGTGGGAGAAAAAGTCTCTGATGATGAATTGTTGGCGATTAAAGAAGAAGGAAAAAAGAGATATGAAAAATCAATACCACCTGGATACAAGGATGATAAAAAGAAAAAGGATAAAGAAGATGATAATAATGCATATGGCGATTTGATAATATGGAAACAGATTATTAAATATGCAAAAGCTACATCAAAGGGAATTATATATGTTACTCATGATCAGAAAGAAGATTGGTGGAATATTGTCAAAGGGAAAACTATAGGACCAAGAATTGAGCTGAGAAAGGAGTTTATGACAGAAACTCAACAGGAATTTCATATGTATTCTATGCATAGTTTTATTAGTACTTATAATAAAATGAACAATAATTTAATTGATAAAAGTGCAGTTGAAGAGGTAATTGGACTGGAAAAGGCTAATAAAAGAAATAGAAGAGCTAATAGAAATGTTAAAACGATTTCTTTATCGGAAAAAATTGCAAGGACAGAAGAAACTTTAGATAAAATTCAAAACAGAATTGATAGAAGGAAAAAAATTATGGGAGATATTGAAAACAAGTATCAAAACCAAGGAGTTGAATTACCTGAGAATATTCAGACGCAATATGACAATACAAAAGTGAAAAGACAGGAATTAGAAGAAATTTATGAGGGAAAATTGCGTGAGTTAGAAGGACTGAAGCAGATGGTGAAGATGTCTTGATAACACCATGATAACAAAATCCCCCAAAAACCACACGGTCACAGCGGAAAATCCGGATTTTTCCTCACGAATCACACGAAAAATCACCATTTGCACACTGCAATACACCAGTCTGATATCGTGAGGGTGGTAGAACAGTAGGTTCAGGCCGTGTTGCTACAATTATCGAGTAATTAAATACTTTTTGAGTATTCAATGAATTCATGGACTCAACCCTTTGGTGTCAAGGGGTTGGGTCCTTTTTGCTACATCGCATATATTACCGCAGTTGACAAAAATATACCAAACCAATACAATAAACAAAGCAGTTACCTGGTTTTGCGGAGCTAGGCCTAGCATGAAAACGGGAGATTTGAATTTAACAGTGTGTGTGGAAAGACAGGGAGTAAAATGTATCAGATTTTTGCAATCATTGGAATCATTGGGTCGATCATATGTGCCATTGGGGATTTCTTTTTGTACCGGTGTCAGGGTACAGATAGTGTTCGTATAGGTAATGATAAAAAGATTGAAAGTAACTGGGATAAGGCAAAGACCGGTGATTTTATAGTAAGCGGTGTGCTGGCAAGTGTTTCCATTCCGCTTTATTATCTGGGGCTGGTGGCTTTTGCACAACAGATATCCCTGCAGAATAAGGGGCTGGGTATTGCATATTTTATTGTTCTGACTATCGGAGCTATGGGGGAGTAGGATTTCATTTAAATGCGTGTTTTATGCCGCTGATTTATAAGGTGATCATGAAAAATGGTGGCAGGCTGCAGATGGTGGAGGAAATCTATGCGACTATGCGTAAGGCATGCAGTGTCTCTGCAGTGTTGACATATGGCATACTGGTTCTGATCAATTCTATCTGGGTATGGGTTGTGATTCTTATGGGAATTGTAGAGGTGCCTAAAATACTGTGTCTTTTAACACCGCTTTTTAATTGTGGGGAAATTGCTTTCTAAGTGCAGTAAAATATTCCACACTTTTCCGCTGGCAGTAACGAATACACTTGGAATGGGTGGCATTGCCGTAATTGCGCTGGTTAGTATGATGTAAGGGGTAGCAGGTATAGGAATAGAAATAGAAATAGAATATTACTTATATCCCAGTACCACTGAGAAATCCAGGATGGCATGTACCAGTACCGGTACCCAGATGGTTCCGGACTTTTCCTTTAAGAACTGGAAGATACAGCCCATCGCAATTAATCCGAGCATTTGAGAGAAGACAAAAGTAATCAGATAATGCAGGGTGATCGTTCCCCATCCTGCATATGAGAAGATATGCATTGCGGCAAAAAGGACATTGGGAATCAGATAGCGCAGGCTGCTTTTTTCTGCCCGTAATAAATAGGTACATACATCTCTTACTACAAATTCTTCAGTGAACGCAATAAATACGGTATAATACAATAGGTTATACAGGACGGTAATTTTATCTGCCTTTGTTACCAGGCAGTATAATGCAAGCAGGATCAATATTGCAGACAGAACAGCAATTATAATTGCCTGTTTTTTACTACATACTTGGAAGTACATTTGGCTGAAAAACTGTTTCTTTAATACGATCAGGCAAATGATAAAAAGCAGAATCGGAACAGCAGAGACAATCATATTTTGCATGAAAATTCCGGGAATATTATCCGATGCCGTTTTCACGGAAATGACAGTACCATTATTTTTCCATGCGTATAGAACTGTCGCACTCCAGGCAATATCTGCCATACAAATCAGTAGGATCATAAGAATCCGTAACGGCAGCTTAGGGTTTATCAATTTATGTTTCTCAGTAGGTTCCATTTCACAACTCCGAAAATTATTGAATCATCATATGGTTTCGCCATTACCATATCACGCTGCCTGTAAATACGCAAGAACTTTCAGAAGTCGGTACAACTGTCTTTTACCTACCCATTCGGGTAGTTTACAACACTAAAAAAACAAATTATGATACATACAGACAAACGGGAACGGAAATGGGGGAACGTATGAAGAATCGGGATAATGAGTTTTTTATTGAAGAAGAGCTGGATGAACTGGTCCGGGAAGAGAATAAAGAGGCGTTAAAGGATCAGCTGAGTCGGATCCTGGCATGTCCATGCTGCTTGAATGGATTTAAGCATTGCAGAAAATATCTGCAGATATTTACAGAGGAGGAGATTGTTCAGACACCGTATCTGGCAACCGCTGCAGCTGTGATCAGTGCGATTTATGGAGATTTGGAGCGGGCAGAGCATTATGCCGCCTGTGTAGAGTGTGAGCCGATCATGAAATTGCATCTGGACGTAATGATTCCCGGTACGGATATGGAGAAGGTGATGCGGGCACTGGAAAAACTAGCAAACCTGCAGCGCACGCAGGGCTTTCTGCCGAATCTTCCGTTGGCGGCTGGTAGACTGACACTGGTAAACGGATTTCGTGATTTTACCATGTATGGGACATGGATTCGGGAACAGAAAGAGCAGTTAAAGCAATACATGAGACAGTTTTACGGTGACAGTGCAGTCGGTATGGCAGAGATTGCATATGCAGAGATCTGCTATCAGAGGAATGAGTGCTTTGAGGCCATCACGACATTGGTCGGTTGTATTCCATTCATTGAGAGAGAGGGTGAGATCGCTGTACTGTTTATTGCACTGAGTCTGCAGATGAAGATTATGATTGCAACAGGTCAGATTGCAGTTGTATATCCGATGCTGGATAAAATCTATCAGCGATTATATGCGGGAAAAAGCCGGTGGCTGTTGGAGAATTATGGAGCAATGAAGGCACATGGACTCATGTATGACGGGGATGTTCAGACTGTATCCGACTGGATGGAGCAGGAGGCACCTAACGAACTTGGGGAACTGTGTATGCTCGATACCTACAAGTATATGATCAAGATGCGGGCATATATTCTGGAGGAAAGATATCTGGCAATGCTTTCACTGGCAGAGTATTTAAGAGAGCCGTTGAGAAAAGGAGGCCGTACAATGGATTTATGTGAAATGGATCTGTTGTGCGCAGTCAGTTATTTTCTGGATGGAAAACCGGAGGAGGCATATAGCCTGTTGGATCATATATTGCCGGTGATTCAGGAGAGACGGTTTGACCGGTTGGTAGCAGATGAGGGAGAAAAGGTCTATTTTCTGCTACGAAACTATAGAAAGGAACGGCAGAAGGATGATGAGTATCTGAATCAGTTGATTCAGTTATCGAAGAAAATGGCATTGCTGTATCCGGACTATTTAAGAAAGGCGAAAGAAGATTATCCTCCATTAACGGAGACGGAGAAAGAGATTCTGTGCCTGCTTGCAGATGAGAGATCAAATATGGAAATTGCAGACTTTATGGAGATCAGCATCAATACGGTGAAATTTCACATTAAGAATATATATACAAAATTAAAAGTAAAGACAAGGCAGCAGGCGGTCAGGGCCGCAAAAGAAAATAAGCTGATTTCTATCAGATAGGAAAGAAATATCGGTACAAATGATAGGGGGAGAATTTACATGAAACGAGTATTGTTCATTGCTGAAATGAATGGAATTGCAAAGAATCTGAACGAGGAGATGCTACCGCACTTTCAGGTGCAATTATGCGCAGCCGATAAAGAATATACGGAGAAACTGATTCATATTTTTGAACCGGATATCGTACTCATATTTTTGAACCAGTTGAATCATGCAGATGTAAGGCATCTGAAGACACTCCTGGAGGGAAAGGAAAGTATGCCTGCGATTATAATCGGGAGTAAATATGAGTTTAGGGAGTATGGACTGGATGCGGAAACAGTTAATGTTCAGAAGCTTTTCCGGCCGGTTAAAAATCCGGAGATTGTCTGGGCAATTTGTGAAAGACTGGGCGTAGAGTATGTAGAATGTGAAGCTGCTGTTCAGGATAAAAAGGACAGAAGAAAGCATATCTTATTTGTAGATGATAATCCGCTTTTATTACGGAGTATGAAGTCATTAGTAAGTGATAAATACCGGGTATCCCTTGCGGTATCCGGAGCACAGGCTTTTGAACTGCTGCAACAGGATCGACCGGATCTTGTATTTCTGGATTATGAAATGCCGGGTATAAACGGAAAAGTGGTATTGCGTGCGATTCGGGCAAATGAGAAATTCTCCAGCCTTCCGGTTGTGCTGTTGTCAGCAGTGGCAGATCGGAACTATATTCAGGAGATTCTGACGTTGAAGCCGAATGGATATATCCTGAAGCCGGCAAGGCAGGAGAATATCCTGGCAATGATAGAAAAGCATGTAGGATAAAAGAACCCGTGCCTATACTTTAGTTGAATATCTCCCGGATAGATGGTATGATTATATAGATGATAAATTTACAGTAATGATTTGCGGTGATTGACCTGAGAGAAGCAGATCGTTTACCGGGGGAGATGTATATGAGGGCGGTTAATTTGTATCTGCTTAGCAGAAATCAGGACAAAACAACATATACAGCATTTGAGAATATCCTTTCGGCCAGGCATGAACGGGTACGGGTGAAGGAATGTGAGTTTCAGAGTCTTCGAACGCTTGTTGAAGTACTTTTGGAAAGAGGCATCACCCTTGCAGAGCTGGAGGGTTTTTTTTATTCCTATACGATACATCAGATTGGAAAGGAATTTGACCTGTTAAAGGTATGTACCGGACAGAAGGTTTTGAATATTGAGCTAAAGAGTCAGAGCGTTTCTGAAGAGAAGATGGAGAAGCAGCTTCTGAAGAATCAATATTATCTGAATCCGCTGGCACCGGTTCTCAGACTATATACCTATGTGGAAGAGACCGGTCTTTTATATACCTTGCAGGATGGACATCTGATTCCGGCAGATTTTTCAGAGCTGATTTTGGACATGAGACAGTTTACGGAATATGAACGGGAGAATCTGGACCGGCTGATGCGGGCGAAGGATTATTTGATCTCGCCGTTAAATATGCCACAGGAATTTTTAGAAAATCGCTATTTCCTGACGCAGCAGCAGGAGATGATACGTCGGACGATTTTGGAAGGAATGTCACAGTTTTATGGGATTACCGGAATTGCCGGAACCGGGAAAACGCTGTTGCTTTATGATCTGGCAAAGAAGTTAGCCTTGCAGGGAAGCGTCTGTATCATTCATTGCGGAATGCTAAGTGAGGGGCATAGCTGCCTGAACCACATGATGCCACGGGTGGACATTTATAGTGAGACGGAGGTTGCAGAGATAGACCTTGCCGGATATCGATTCTTTCTGGTGGATGAAGCTCAGCGGATGTCGGTGGAAATGTTAGACCGGCTGATGCGGATTACGGAAGAATCACCTTCAGAGTCCCACAGAATGTGCATCTTTTCTTATGATTATTATCAGATATTGTCCAAGAGCGAGAAGCGCAGGAACATTCCGGAGAAACTTGCAGAATTGCCGGACTTTCAGGAGCAGAAGCTGTCCGGCCGGATTCGGAGCAACCGGGAGATGAATGCATTTATCCGCACATTGCTTGATTTAAACTGCAGAGGCGAGCATGTGCATTATACCTATGAAAATGTGGATGTATTGTATGCACGGGATGCGGCAGAGGCACGGGAGATTATTCTATATTACCGGGAACAGAGGGGATATACGTTTATTGAATATGATGATCCGATCGAGGGTTGTCCGGGTGATATCTGTGCACCGGAGACGGCAGGCATGGAGTTTGAGAATGTGATCATCACATTGACCAATCATTTTCGATATAATGCGGAAGGGGTTCTGCAGGGAAATGCACACCCGAATCCGGACTACAGCTATTACAGACTTTTATTTCAGAGTGTCTCACGCACCAGAGAGAAGTTATGTATTGTGGTAATTGGCACGGAGAGCTTATTTGAAAAGGTATTGTCAATTCTAGATACAGATGGATAGGAAGTCAGTTCTGCAGAAGAAATCGTGTGGCTCAGCACGATGAGACCTTCTATCTTATAAGCAAGTAATTCCTGCAAATACTTTCGTTCAATATCTTCAGAACCGTTACCGGTAAATACAAGAAATTTGTATCCAAATGTCTCATAGGTAGATAGAATTTGATTTAACATTTCTGAATAATAATGGAGAAATAGATTTGGAAGTAGAATACCAACGAATTCACTCTTTCCATTAGCCAGGACCTTAGCCAGTTTATCCGTGGACATCTCTGGCGGTTATTACACTGGTTACAATACCGGTTATCATTATTTATGCACTATTGCTAGATGGTGCTCAGAGTGTATTAGCAGATGATAATAAGATGCAGATTACAGAAGAATTGGCAGAAAAGCTGCGTGCACATGGTGACAAGTTGATACTTGGAATTTGTGTTTGTACTACACCGGATGCATTTCTTTGATAACGAAACAGAGGAAACGATTGAAGTATAGGAGGAATATGTATGGATAAATTGAGTAAGGCAAATAGTTATAAAGAGGAAAATCATGTATCGAAAGATGAATTGCCAATGTTTCATGTGACACCACCTTGTGGATGGATGAATGATCCTAATGGATTTTCTGTTTATCAGGGAAAGGTACACTTGTTTTATCAATTCCACCCATATAGTGAGATCTGGGGACCTATGCACTGGGGGCATTGTGAAACAGAAGATTTTATCAGGTGGACAGAACTTCCGGTAGCACTGGCTCCGGATCAGTCCTATGATGATGCAGGGTGTTTTTCAGGTTCTGGAATTGAGACTGAAAAGGGACATTTGTTGGTATATACCGGAGTTATAGAGAAAGAAGAAGACGGAGAAAAGAAGACTTACCAGAATCAGTGCCTTGCGTGGGGCGATGGTGAACAATATAGGAAATATGAGCAGAATCCTGTTATAACCGGAGAAATGCTGCCGGAACACTTCAGTAGGGAACATTTTCGGGATCCGAAGATCTGGAAAGAAGAAGATGGCTACTATATGGTGGTAGGAAACAAAACGGATCAGGGGAAGCCACAGGTATTAATGTTTTTCTCAAAAGATTCTATGGAATGGCAGTATGTGTCAGTACTGGCCAGTGATCAGGACGGTACACTGGGAAGTATGTGGGAGTGCCCGGATTTCTTTTGCCTGGATGGCAGTTATATATTGCTTACATCGCCACAGGATCTGTGTGCAGATCAGGAGTTTCATAATGGTAATAATTCTGTATATTATATGGGCGTTTATGACAGAGCACAGCATAATTTTCACTATCAGGATGTGCATTCTCTGGATGATGGCCTGGACTTCTATGCATCGCAGACAATGCTGGCTTCAGATGGAAGACGGATTCTGATCGGATGGATGCAGTCATGGGATTCCAATATTCGTCCGGCAGATCAGAAGTGGGCCTGCATGATGACAATACCTAGAGAACTGCAGTTAAAACAGGGCAGGCTGTTGCAGAACCCGGTTCGTGAGCTTGAAAACTATCATAAGAATGAGGTTGTTTATAAAGGTAAAAGAATAAGCGGCATGCGGCAGCTGGCTGGTATTGAAGGACGGATTTTGGACATGACAATAGAGATACAGAGCGGAGATTATCGGGAATTTACGATTGCTTTTGCACAGAATGAGAAGTATCAGACCAGCTTTACAATTCGGAGAGATAAGAATCAGATAGAGATAGATCGTACCTATTCCGGGATGGTACGTGATGCCATATCAATTCGGAGAGTAAATGCAAGAACTACACTGAAAACATGTAAGATCCGGATGATAATGGATAAATATTCTGCGGAGATTTTTCTGAATGATGGAGAACAGGTATTTAGCAATACATTCTACACACCAATGGAAGCTGATGCAATCAGTTTCTATTGCGATGGAACTGTGATTGCCGATATTGTGAAGTATGATATCTCTATGTCTTAGGAGGAACAGTGTATGAATAGGTATGATGTAGAGGCATTAGGTGAACTGCTGGTTGATTTTACGGAAGAGGGTTTAAGTACGCAGGGAATCAATACGGATAATCTGATAGAAGATCCAGAGGTTCCTACAACCCTTGCGTTTGTCCATACAAAAGCGGATGGTGACCGGAGCCTTTCCTTTTACCGGAATCCGGGAGCAGATATGATGCTTCGGTGGGAAGATATTCATCCGGAAATATTGGAGAATACACGAATCTTTCATTTGATCCGAATCTGCGTCCTCCATTATGGAGAAGTCTGAAAGATGCCGAGAATGAAATGCGGGAACTGGAAGTTTTAGAATCAATTGCACCATATAAGAGCTCTCTGTAAATGAAAGTCTGCCCCCCGGCTATGCCGGGGGGATTTTTGTATAAATGAAAGCTGTAGTTATTTTCTATTATTTAATGATGCAATATAATCAAGATCCTTTGGATCGCATACATCATCCCGCTTTACGGTAACGTGTAGAAGCTGAGAGTTAAAATCCAGAAAAGTTCCCTTGCTGTCTCCGTGATCGTTGGAACGTTTTACCAGAATGCCGACCAGCATAAATGCGAAGCCGAATCCCAGTAGATTGCCTAAAATAAATGCACCGAATCCCATATTATATTCCCTCCTGTCGATCTTTTACATATGAATCTGTGGTTTTGCTTTCTGTCAATTCCACACTCTTTTTTACTTTATGAAACTTAGCGATACCGATACCAACGAAGATGCCGGTAACAATAAGAACATCAAAAACAAATTTTCCCGGAGAATCGATCATATCCATAAGGAAAAGTCCGTAAATGATTAAAAAGGCAAAAAAGGAGACTGCCAATCCGGTTAAAATAAAGCTGACAGCTACCTTAGATTTGTTATATGGAACACCACCGACAACCTTTCCGGTCTGTCCGTTCACTAATATGGTATATGGCTTCTGCTGGTAACGGAAGGTCAGAAACCAGGCCGGCAGCATAGCATAGTCGGCTTTCAGAATCTGACGTTCCGGGGCGTTCTGAACGATAGTTACGTTATTGGCCTGTACAGTATCCTTGATCGCAGCATTAAACAGATTCTCCGCACGGGAGATCGCAAGTGTATGTAACTGCTCTGCCGGTACGTCATAGCGGTCCGCATAGAATCCGGACAGGTAACTGATATCAAACGGCTGAAGTGCATGAGTATCATATGGCTCCAGTCTCTGTGAAGATTCGTCTGCTAATTTCCCGGATGCATCCAGTGTCAGCTGCTTAAAGTTACAATCCGCTTCCCGGTAGAAGAAGACATCATGCTCATTATCACCGGAACCCTTTGTCCCGCTCAGATAGACCTTATCTTCATAATGAATGTCAAACAACCAGTACGGGATATAGATTCCCCTTACCCGTTCCACATCAAAGTTCTTAATCTCATTGGAAATAAAGAATCCCTTTTTCAGTTTCTGACGGATTGCAATTACAGCCTGATCCTTTGTAACGGAGAAAGGAAGAATATATTTCGGCTTGATTTCAGAAGAGACCCGGCTGAATATGATGGTCGGCTGCCCACAGTAGGCACAGAAGGTGGAAGACTCCACGCCGTTGATAGCAAGTTCCGCACCGCAGGCGGTACAGGTGTAAATGTTACATTCCATTGTGTCTTCCGGTTCCGGAGTCCGTTTCGCATCAAAAAGACTTCCGCAGCTTGGACACTCCATTTTGTTTTTGGCGGGATTATAGACCAGAGCTTTCCCGCAGTTCGCACAATATAATATCATAATTAACTCCCTTTATCAGTAATGATAGTTCTTTGAAAATCTTAGCATAGACGGTCGGGTTTGTAAATTCATTCCGGGAGGAATTTTGCGGGAGCAGAACACAGTTTTATCGGTTGGCATGTGAGTGAATATGTAAAGTTCGTTTGACAAAAGACCACAACTGAAATACCATGAATAAAGAAACGCATAGCTTTGATACTAAGTAATAGGATGACAGTACAATTAAATGGCATAACAGCAGCAGAATAATAAAAGAATAGGAAAGAAACGAGGAGATTGACATGTGTACAGCAGCAACTTATCAGACAAAGGACTTTTATATGGGACGGACTCTGGATTATGAGTTTTCTTATGGAGAAGAGATTACGATCACACCGCGGAATTATCCATTTGATTTCCGCTATGACGGCAGGCGGGAGAGCCATTATGCGATCATAGGGATGGCACATGTTGCAGACCGGTATCCGTTATATTATGATGCGGTGAATGAAAAAGGACTGGGGATGGCAGGGCTGAATTTTGTGGGAAATGCAGTCTATGCACAACCGGAAGAAGGACGTAGAAATGTAGCACAGTATGAGTTTATACCATGGGTGCTCAGCCAGTGTGCAACACTTGATGAGGCGAAGGAACTGCTGGAGGAAATGAATCTGACAGGAACCCCGTATAGTGACCGGCTTCCGGCGGCACAGTTGCATTGGATCATTGCGGATCAGAGTGGTGCGATCACGGTGGAGTCGGTTGCAGATGGGCTTAAGATTTATGAGAATCCGGTTGGCGTCCTGACGAATAACCCACCGTTTGAGCAGCAGATGTTCGGACTGAATGCCTATATGCATTTGTCACCGAAGCAGCCGGAGAATCAGTTTGCGAAGCAGATAGATCTGAAGCCGTATAGTCGTGGCATGGGTGCGATCGGTCTTCCGGGAGATCTGTCCTCTTCATCCCGGTTTGTCAGAGTTGCATTTGTGAAGCTGCATGCAGTATCCGGAACAGGGGAACCGGAGAGTGTGGGGCAGTTTTTCCATATTCTCGGAGCCGTGGATCAGCAGAGGGGATGCTGTGAGGTGGCAGAGGAAAAATATGAGATCACCATTTATACTTCCTGCTGGAATGCACAGAAAGGGATTTATTACTATACCACCTATACGAACCATCAGATTACGGCGGTGGATATGCACAGGGAGAACTTGGATAGTAAGGAACTGATTCATTATCCAATGCTTCAGGAAGAGAGTATTTGTTTGCAAAACGGAAAGCCGTTCCGGAACTAAAGGCTATGCTCCCGGATATCGTTCTTTGATGCCTTTGACATATTTCTCTGTGGCAGCTATGAATTGCAGGACATCCTCCGGTGCATCTTTGTTGTAGAGTAGACCGTATGGGATCTTAATAATTACCAGATCCCAAGAAGATGTTGCATGAGGAGACTGACACCTGTGATGCCGATCCAACAGGCACCACCTATGAGGACAGGCTTTCCGCCGGTTTTGATCAGTTTCACGATATTGGTATTTAATCCGATGGCACTCATGGCAAGTACGATCAGGAACTTACTCAGGGTCTTGAGCGGGTTGAAGTAAGCAATCGGAACTCCGGCATGAACGGTAATAGTAGTAATAATAGATGCAAGGATGAAGTAAAGGATAAAGAATGGAAAAATCTTCTTAAACTCTACTTTCTTTGCATCTGTTTTTTCTTTTCCGGTACGGATAAATGCAAGCACTAAAGTAATCGGAATAATTGCCAGAGTACGGGTAAGCTTTACGGTAACCGCTTTATCCAGCGTGGCGGAACCAAGATTGTACATGGAGTCCCAGGTGGATGCAGCAGCGGTTACAGAGGATGTGTCATTAATAGCGGTTCCAGCAAAAATACCGAAGGCCTCTCCGTTGGTAGTAGAAAATCCAAGGACGGAACCGAGCATTGGAAAGAAAATGGCAGCCAGCATATTGAAGAAAAAGATGACAGAAATGGCCTGTGCCACTTCATCATCATCGGCATCGATAACCGGAGCGGTAGCAGCAATCGCCGATCCACCGCAGATAGAGGAACCGACACCGATCAGTGTGGATATCTTTCCGGGAATGTGCATGACCTTGTGCAGAACCCAGGCAATGACCAGAGAAGTGGAAATGGTTGCCAGAATAATCGGCAGAGACTGCTTTCCGGTCTCCAGAATAACGGATAAATTCATGCCAAAACCTAAAAGAATAACTGCACTTTGCAGAATCTTTTTGGAAACAAAGGTGATTCCGTCCTGAAACCCGGATTTGTCCTTAATGCAGAACGTAATGAGCATTCCGGCCAGGATAGCAAACACGGGACCGCCTACGATAGGAAACTGAAGTCCCAGAAACCAGCACGGTATTGCAATGATCAGACAGAGAAGAATTCCCTTCCAGCTTTTCTTAATAAAATTCATTTTAAATCTCCTTTATATTAGTATGTGAAATCGTGACCTTAAATCCTGACGTATCATAACATGGATCAGATATAATGAAAAATTATTTATATTTATGAAACAATAAAATAATGTTATGATAATAGCATTAACAACCATTAGAGCAAAAGAACAGAAAACACAGGAGGTACGAGATGCTGGATTTTCGGATAGAAACGTTTTTAACTGTATGTAAATATATGAATTTTACCAGAGCGGCAGAGGAACTGAATATTACACAACCGGCGGTGTCACATCACATACATTTTCTGGAGAATTATTATGAGGTTCCGCTTTTTCTATATGAAGGAAAGAAGCTTCAGCTGACTGCGGCCGGAAGTCTGCTGCGGGATGCGTCTGTAACGATGACACATGATGAAGTGCATATGAAACGAAAGATGCAGCAGGTTTCGGGTGAGATCGTCAGTTATTCCTTTGGGGCAACACTTTCGGTGGCGGAGTTTATTCTGGTAGAAAATCTGAACCGGTTTATTGGTGAGCATAAGGACAGCAGGATTACAATGCAGGTAGCGGACACGAAGGAGCTATTGAAAAAATTGAATTCCGGAGAGCTGGACTTTGCAATCGTGGAAGGGGATTTCCCGAAAACAGAGTATGAGTATTTTATATACAGTAATGAGGAATATGTCGTGGCAGCGGATGTGGAGCTAGCTGATAAGTACCGGGGAAAGACATTGCGGGATCTGTTCTGTGAGACTCTTCTGCTCCGGGAGGAGGGCTCCGGTACCAGAGAGATTCTGGATCAATATCTGATGAATCATGGGTATACATTATCGCATTTTGCACATATGGTGGAGATTGGTAATATTGGGGCGATCAAAGCATTGATGAAGGAAGGCCGAGGAATTTCTTTTTTATATCGGGCAGCCATAAGAAAGGAAGAGCTATCCGGTGAGTTAAAGGTGATTCCGTTAGCTGATTTCCGGATCACGCATGAGATTGCATTTATCTTTCGAAAAGCCAGCATTTTCTATGATGAGTACAAGAAGATTTTTGAAGAATTAAGGAATTAGGGAATATGAAAATAAATGGATTTTGATGAAAGTTCCTGCTTGACAGGATAACACTGTTATGTTACCATAACGGTGTTATGTAGAAGCGATAGATAGATTGAGGTAGAAATATGAAGAACGATCATGAGACAAAGGAACGTCTCCTTGTGTGTGCAAGAGAGGAGTTTTTGGAAAAGGGTTATCAGAAGGCCTCCCTGCGCAGCATCTGTAAGAAGGCAGGTGTGACGACCGGAGCCTTGTACTTTTTCTTTCAGGATAAGGAGGATTTGTTCTCGGCCATCGTGCAGCCGACCTTAGATCAGGTACGGGCAATGGCAGAGCAGCATGTGCGGCAGGAGTTGATGATGCTGCAGAATCTTCCGGGAGCGGATGAGGATAATATGCATGATGATCATAATGCAACCGAGCAGATTCTTCATGTATTATATAAGAATTATGATATCTGTCAGATGCTTTTGACGAATAGTCAGGGATCCCGGTATGAGAATTGTCTGGATGAGATTGTGGATCTGTTTGAAAACGGGCAGCGCGCATTGGCACAGGAGCAGGCGAGGCAGCTGGGGGTACAGCCGCCGGATGATTACATTCTGCATTGGGTGATCCATATTGAGCTGGATGCCTATGTGCATATACTGCTTCACGAGCGGAATGAAGAAAAGGCACTCAAGCATATGGATCAGGTACTGGATTATCTGTTGGCCGGGTGGGAAGCATTATTTCGTAGAAAGTAAAAATCGATTTAAAGAGGAAGAAACAGGCTATGTCCGGCAATCGGGCATAGCTAAATTACATAACAAAACATAACAGTGTTATGTTTACACAAAAAACAAAAGAATTATAAAACAGGAGGAAAGAATCATGTATGTTCAGGTGTCAGATGTTAAGAAGAGTTACGGCGAAGGTGGTAGCTTTATTCAGGTATTGAAAGGGGTTACAGTCGGCGTTGATCAGGGGAGTATGTGTGTAATACAGGGAACCAGTGGATCAGGAAAGTCAACTCTGCTTAATTGCATCGGTGGTCTGGACGTGGTAGATTCCGGGTCCATTCAGGTGGATGGAAAAGAAATGGTCGGATTAAAGTCGGAGGAGCTTTCCGATTACCGGCGGGATTATCTGGGATTTATCTTCCAGTTCTACAATCTGGTTCCGAATCTGACAGTGCGGGAGAATATACAGGTATGTGAATATCTGACAGAGAATCCGTTAAATATGGATGAGCTGCTGGATATTCTGGGACTGACAGAGCATCAGAACAAGTTCCCGGCGCAGTTATCCGGTGGACAGCAGCAGCGATGTGCGATTGCCAGAGCACTGATCAAGAATCCGAAGCTGTTGCTCTGTGATGAGCCGACCGGAGCACTGGATTCCAAGACCTCCAGAGATATTCTCGTTCTGCTTGAAAAGATCAATGCGCAGTATGGTACGACCATGCTGATCGTTACACATAATAATGCAATCAAAGATATGGTAGATCAGGTTATTATCTTAAAGGATGGTCTGATCCGGAAGAATTACCGTAACGAGACGAAGGTACCGGCAGCAGAATTGGAGGATTTATAAGATGCAGAAAGTATTACGAAAAAGAATTTTACGTGATTTTAAGACAAACATTCCCCGGTATCTGGCACTTGGATTTCTTATTATCTTAAGTATGTATCTGGTCATCAGCATGCTGGGAGCAGCAGAAACAATTATCCGGGGAAGCTTAAAGGCAGATGCAGATGCTCATGCAGAGGATGGTGAGTTTTCACTGTTCGTGCCGATGAAGGAGAGCGAAGAAGAAGATCTGAGAGCCAGGGGCATTACACTGGAGAAAATGTTCTTTCTGGATTACACCATAGAAGAAACCAAGACACTGCGGTTGTTTGAAAACCGGGAGGAAATCAATCAGATTACTCTGAAAGAAGGCACCCCGGCAGCAGCAGAGGATGAGGTGGTACTGGAGCGGCGCTATGCAGAGATTAATGGGATTCAGATCGGAGATAAGATCGAGATCGGTGGACATGTTTTTCGGGTAGTCGGAATCGGTACGGTGCCGGATTATGATTGCACCTTAAAAACACTGGGAGATACCGGGTGTGACAGCCAGAATTTTGGACTTGCATTTGTGACAGCAGATACCTATCAGGCAATGCGTAAGGAGGGAAAGAGCGCGAAATCTGAAGAATATTATTATGCATATCTCTTAAATGACAGGATGACAGATGACGAGTTAAAAGACGAATTAAAGGAGTTGGAATTTTCAGCGGACGATGTACAGGATGCATATTTTCAGGAATACTGGGACCGGACACTGGGCAGAGAGGATGAGCTTCGTGACGGTATTCAGGAGCTGGTAGATGGTGCAGAGGAATTAAAGGATGGGTTAAAGGAATTAAGTGATAATAATGAAGCCTTACGGGATGGAGCCGATACGATTCTGGATTCTTACCTGTCAGAAGCCAATAAGGCATTGGGAAGCTATGGAATCCCGACTCTGACCAGAGAGAATTTTGAACGGGTTCTGGAGGCACAGATTCCGGCACAGAGCAGTGCACTGGTACGGATGTCCATGAAGAATCTGTTGCTGGAATTAAAAGAACTGAAATCCTTTGCCGATGGAGTTGACGAGTATACGGACGGAGTTGCGGAAGCAGCAGATGGTGCAGAGGAACTGCAGGATGGTGTGAAGGACTTAAAGGATGAAACCGATGACATTATTGATGAAATCTTTGACGCAGATGCCGGGAATCTGATGACCTTTGTAAAAGCAGGAGATAACGCAAGGATTCAGGCAGCATCCGGAGATCAGGAGCTGTACCGGAGCGTCGGAACCATTGCGGGTTGTATTATTCTGGTTTTGATTTCCTATGTATTATCTGTATTCGTGGTACATTCCATTGACCGTGAGAGTTCCGTCATCGGTGCATTATACGCATTGGGGGTAAAGAAGCGGGACCTGATGAACCATTATGTAATGCTGCCGACCGTCATTGCTGCGGTTTCCGGTGTGATCGGTACCCTGGTCGGGTACAGTAAAGTCGGCGTAAGGGTACAGATGCAGGATTGTTATAATTACTATTCTTTGCCGGATCTGAATGTAATAATAATGCCATATCTGTTGATTTACGGAGTGATAGCACCACCGTTGATCTGTTGGATCGTAACCAGTCTGGTTATCAATAAACGACTGTCAAAGCCGGTGCTGACTCTGATCAAGAACGAGCAGAAGGTAAGTAAGGGAAATGATTTTAAGTTAAAGCATATGAAGTTCATGCGGTTATTCAAACTGCGTCAGATCATCCGGGAGAGAAGAACGGCATTTACGGTTGTGTTTGGAATGTTTGTCAGCCTGTTGATCGCAATCATGGCAATGGAAATATTTGTGTACTGCGATACTGTGCGCATACAGTATCCACAGGATACAAAATACGAGTATATGTATACCTATAAATATCCGTCAGAGGAGGTGCCGGAAGGGGGGTATAAGGCATATGCGAAGACAATGAAAAAAGCCATTTACGGTTATACCTTTGATGTGACAGTCCTTGGAATTACAGAAGATAATCCGTTCTTTGATGTGAATCTGAAGGATACCTCCAGTCAGGTGGTGATCAGTTCAGCCATTGCCTACAAATATGGTCTGAAGGTTGGAGATGTGATTACCTTAAAGGATGAAGAAGCAGATAAGTTATATGCATTTGAGATATATGACATTACGCAGTATTCCCCGTCCTTCATGGTATTTATGCCATATGATAAGGCATTGGAGCTTTTCGGAGAGCCGGATGATTATTATAATGTGGTGTTCTCTGATCACGACCTTGGAATCGAATCCGGACGGTTATATTCCACAATAACAAAAGCGGATGTGGAGAAAGCAGCCGGTATCTTTGTAAACCAGATGCAGGGAATGATCGTTACATTGGGGACGGTGTCTGTTATCATATTTGCGATTGTACTGTATCTGATGATGAAGGTGATGATCGATCGTTCCGCATTCAGTATTTCACTGATCAAGATATTCGGATATCGGGATAAGGAGCTGAAGAAGATGTACCTGGACGGTAACTTCTATGTGATTGCCGTTGGAGCATTGCTCTCGGTTCCTCTCGGAAAAATAATCATGGATGCCATTTATGGACCGGCATTTACACCAAATGTAGCCTGCGGTGTTGATAAATCCTTCTCTGTATGGATTTATCTGGGAATATTCGCATTGGTGTTTATCCTGTACTTCATCATCAATCATCTGCTTGTCCGGAGAATCCGGCAGATGATTCCTGCGGAGGTACTGAAGAACCGGGAGTAATGGCTCCCGGCGAAATCAACCGGCAATCCGGAAAATATTAACCAGAAATACCATTGCCAATCCATAGTAGGTGACAACTGCAACCAGGTCATTGACCGTTGTAATGAGTGGTCCGGAAGCAACCGCCGGATCAATATGGATCTTGTGGAAGAACATCGGGATCACGGTTCCGATCATGCTGGAGATCACCATTGCAACGATCAGTGATACACCGACACAGCCGGAGATCAGGAAAGCCGGCATCCATGCATAGCCCTTAAACAGGTGGATATAAATGCCAAGGAATACCAGGGCCATGATGCCGAGGTTTGCACCGTTTAGGAATCCAATTTTCACTTCCTTCCAGAGCAGTGCCAGCTTCTTACGGGCAGTCAGGGACTCGTCCATGAGAACCCGGATGGTAACAGCCAGTGACTGGGTTCCGACGTTTCCTGCCATATCGAGGACCAGAGACTGGAAGCAGATCACGATCGGAAGAACGGCAACTACGGATTCAAAGATGCCGACCACAGAAGAAACGGCCATTCCAAGGAATAACAGAATGATCAGCCATGGCAGACGTTTCTTCATACTGGTCAGCGTGGACTCCTTCAGGTCATCCTCAGAAGTCAGACCTGCCAGCTTTGCATAGTCATCACCCATAGCATCATCGACCAGCTCTACAATGTCGGTCGCAGTCAGAATACCGGCAATCCGGCCGTCTTCGGTCAGGACCGGCAGGGAATCTTCTTCATAATCTGCAATCTTTTCGATACAGACGTCAATTTTTTCATGCTCTAATACATATGGATAAGAACTACTGATGATATCCCGGAGATTATCATTCTCGCGGGCAATGATCAGATCCTTTAAGTCGATCGCACCGGAGAATTTTTCGTCCTGATCCATGACATAGATCGTGGAAATATTATCATGTTCACCGGCCTGTTTTACCAGCGCACTCATGGCAGCACGGATGGTAAGAGTATCCGGAATACAGACAAAGTTGTTCGTCATACAGCTTCCGATTTCATCCTCATCGTAAGAAAGCAGCTTCCGAACATCCTTCTGGGCATCTTCATCCAGCAGCTTGACGATTTCCTGTTTCTTCTCATCCGGAAGATAATCCAGAACGTCCAGAGCATCATCCGCATCCATGTAGGAAACGACCTTGGCAGCACGCTCTACCGGCAGTTCCTCCAGATAGATCTCGACATCATCCAGGTAGGAGAAGACTTCTGCCACCCGCTGGACACCAAGAACCCGGTAAAGGTGCTTGCGCTCGTTCTCTGTAAGCCGGGTGATTGCCTCTGCAATATCACGCTCATGATAATCGGACAGTCTTTTCAACAGACTGGTATCGTTTTTGGTAGTGTGGATGATTTTGATCAGTTCATTTGTATAATCGGTTCTGGTTGTGATTTCTTTTTTCATTTCTGCCTCCTTATCTCCGGAACGTTCCGGTGTGATGCCGGAGCATAACAAGACAGAATGTAGCTAGTTCTGTTTTATGAATAGCCACATTCTTCTATATGCTGATGCATCACATAACTGACTTCGACCTATACAATCGCAACTATCCATAAAACTCACCTCCTGATATTAGAAATTAAGATAAGGTTCTTTTTTAACCGAAGTGATTATAGCAAAAAACAGCTGATTTCACAACCAGAAAAGTGTAAAAAAATGTAAAATTGGGTTCTGATTTATCGTGAGTTGTGTGGAACCGTAGAATAATTACTCCGCAATACTCTTCTTCGTAGGCAGTCATTGTGGTGCCATCGGTAGAAGCCCACATGGAAGGACTTCCGACATAATAATTCTGAAAGGTATTTTTTCCAATCGTATCGCTGTGAAATAGAGCATAATATGACCAGTACCCGCCGAGAGAATGTCCGGTAAGTGCCATGTTTTCTGAGTCCACAGAGTAGATTTCTTCCAGGTATGGGACCAGATTATCGACGATAAAATGGAGATAAGCATCTGGTGCGTCTACCAAGTCGCGTTCCCGGATCGTTTGATAATCGTAGTCATTGGGATAGCCAATGCTGACCATTATGATATCTGTCTTCTTGAGTTTCAGTAGTTGTGGATAAAACTGCGGAAACTCAAGGATTTATAGGTTGCGGGCAGAGGTAGTCTGGGTTATACTTAATGCATGTACTTAAAGAATAACAGCGGAGGAATGAAAAATGGATATGAATATCGTATGTTTAGACTTAGAAGGTGTATTGGTTCCGGAGATCTGGATCGCATTTGCAGAGGCAAGCGGAATCCCAGAGTTAAAGAGAACGACCAGAGATGAACCGGATTATGAGAAGCTGATGAACTGGAGAATCGGAATCTTAAAAGAGCACGGTTTGGGATTGAAGGAGATTCAGGAGACAATTGCGAAGATCGATCCGATTCCGGGGGCAAAAGAGTTTTTGGATGAATTAAGAAGCATTACCCAGGTGATCATTATCAGTGATACCTTTACCCAGTTTGCGGGTCCTTTGATGAAGAAGCTTGGCTGGCCGACCATCTTCTGTAATTCTCTGGAGGTAGCACCGGACGGAGAGATTACCGGATTTAAGATGCGGATCGAGAACTCTAAGCTGACAACCGTAAAGGCATTGCAGTCAATCGGATATCAGACGATCGCCAGCGGTGATAGCCACAACGATCTGGGTATGATTCAGGCAAGTAAGGCAGGCTTCCTGTTCAAGAGTACCGAGCAGATCAAGAAGGATCATCCGGAGCTGCCGGCATATGAGACCTATGATGAACTGATGGCAGCGATTAAGGCCGCACTGTAAATAGAATATCGGAAAGCAGAGAATATGAAAATCATGCAGGAGCCAGATATCAGATTTGGCTCCTGCATGATTTTTATTATAGTATAAGTAGTATATAGACGATCGGATAGAGATTTTTTATCAAAGAAACATATGGAACTTTATTGACAAATAAAATAACAGTGTTATAATAACAGTGTTATTAAAAGGAGAAGCTTATGAGACATGAAACAGCAGGAGTGACGAAATCGCTGATTGAAAGTGCAGAAAATGAGTTTCTGCAGTACGGATTCCGGGATGCCAGTATGCGGCGGATATCAGCAGCAAGCGGTGTCAGTACCAATTCCATATATACCAGATTCGGTGATAAGGCAGGGCTTTTTCGGGCAATTGTAAAGGACGCGGCCGATGAACTGATGGGGATATATCTGAATAGCATCAATAAGGCATCGGAGTCTATGGATGTGGAGCATGCGATTCAGGAGGGGACAGACGGTACCAATGATGTTTTGAAGTATATTTATCAGCATAAGAAGGAATTCCAGCTGATCTTCTGCCACTCAGCCGGTACAGAGTATGAGGATTATTTTGATAAGCTGGCGGCGATCGAGGAAGGATATTACCGGATATTTGCCAAAGAGTATACCAGAAATGGCCGGAAGGTGGATGACTTCTTTCTTCATGTATACTGTAGAACCGGTTGGCAATATGTGTATGAGGTTCTGACGCATGATAAGACCTATGAGGAAGCGCAGGAATACATGAGCAATGTAAGGGTGTTTAATTATGCCGGCTGGAAAGCAATTCTTGGAATTGATGAATGACTGGAAGAGGAATGCAGAGGAACCAATAAGAGAAAGAAAAAAAGCAGTACAGCTTCGGGAACGGAGCGTACTGCTTAAAAATAAACGATGAGTTAGCAAAAACTAATTCACAAAAGAAGCAATAAGGAGGATTTGTCATGAAGACAAAAAAGCGAAGTGCGATGTCAAGACTGATGGAACTTGCAGGGAATCACAAGTATTTCTCATACATATCTTGTATTCTGGCAGCCATCAGTGCCTGGATCGCATTGATACCATTTTATGATATCTGGCGTATTATCAGAGAAATTTTAGAGGTACGACCGGACTTTTCCAAAGCAACTCATATTACGGCATATGGCTGGCAGGCGGTTTTATTTGCATTACTGGCGATGATCTTCTATATCGGTGCACTGATGTGCTCCCACAAGGCGGCATTTCGTGTGCAGGCCAATATGAGGACAAAGATGATGGAGCATATTATGAAGCTTCCGCTTGGATATGTGGAGGCAGAAGGAACCGGAAAGATCCGGAAAATCGTGACGGATTCCTCTGCAGCAACAGAGACCTTCCTTGCACATAACCTTCCGGATAAGGTCGTATCTGTGGCGACACCGATTGGACTTCTGGCAATGATGGCAATCTTCGACTGGCGGCTGGGGCTGATCAGCCTGATTCCGGCAGCGCTGGCATTTATTATTATGGGCTCCATGATGATGGGACCGAAGATGGCGGCAGACATGAAGGAGTATCAGAATTCTCTGGAAACCATGTCGGCAGAAGCAGTGGAGTATGTCCGTGGTATACCGGTACTGAAAACCTTCGGGCAGACGATTTTTTCATTCAAGCGTTTTAAGGGTGCGATTGATGAATATGAAAAATGGACATTGAGCTATACAAAGTCCATGATGATTCCGATGATCGGCTTTACGGTATTTTCAAATGGGATATTTGCAGCATTGATCATTGCGGCTTATATCCTGGGTGGAAACACGGTGACGGATACATTTGTATTAAATCTGATCTTTTATATATTGATCACATCGGTACTGACTACGACTCTGATGAAGGTAGCATATGCTGGGGAGTCGCAGATGATTGTGGAAGATGCATTGAACCGGATGGATGAGATTCTGGATCAGGAGCAGCTGCCAAATGTAACAGAGGGCGCTGCGATTCAGGACGCATCAATTAAGCTACAGGATGTAACCTTTGCATATGATGAGGCAAAGGAGAATGCAATTGATGGAATCACCATTGATATTAAGGCAGGGGATCATGTTGCATTTGTCGGACCATCTGGTGGCGGCAAGACAACGCTGGCTTCATTGATTGCCCGATTCTGGGATGTAAAGAGCGGAAGCATATCGATTGGTGGAGTAGATGTAAGAAATATTAATACGGATGAACTGATGAATCAGGTCTCTTATGTGTTTCAAGACAGTAAGCTGCTGAAGGCCAGCATTCTGGAGAATGTCAGAATGGGTCGGCCGGATGCAACGGATAAAGAAGTGCTGGAGGCACTGAAGAATGCACAGTGCAGTGATATTATTGAAAAGCTGCCACAAGGTGTTAATACCGTGATCGGTTCGAAGGGAACCTATGTGTCCGGCGGTGAGATGCAGCGATTATCAATTGCCAGAGCGTTTTTGAAGAATGCCCCGGTCCTGATTCTGGATGAGGCAACGGCGTTTGCGGATCCGGATAATGAGAAGCTGGTGCAGCTGGCATTCGAAAAGCTGTCAAAGAACAAAACCGTGATCATGATTGCACACCGGTTATCAACGATTACAAATGCAGATTGCATCTATGTGTTAGAGGACGGAAAAATTGCAGAGTCCGGAACACATACAAGCCTGCTGGCAGAAAATGGTATTTATACACATATGTGGACAGAATACAATAAATCTGTGAACTGGCAGGTAGGAAAGGCAGGTGCTTAAATCATGATAGAGAAATTAAAGCATAAGTATGCATTATCTGAAAACGGAGCAAAGAAAATGATCTGGGCATTTGTGGCAGTCACACTGGCAAATCTTGTACTGATGTTGCCGGTTGGACTTTTATACCAGCTGTCATCCTATCTTCTGGAGGGAAGTGTCCCAAAGGAAAAGCTCGGATTCTTTATTGCGGGAATTGTTGTAGTATTTATATTAATAGCATTAACGACCCTGTTCCAGTATCGGGCAACCTTCTTCTCCACCTACGTGGAGAGTGGCGTAAGACGGAGAGCACTTGCGGAGAAATTAAGACGGTTACCGCTGTCATTCTTCGGGAAAAAGGATTTGTCGGATCTGACCAACGCAATCATGTCAGATTGTGCATTGATTGAGACTGCAAGCTCACACTGGATTCCGGAGTTGATCGGATCTATGATATCTACAACTCTGATCGTGATCGGTCTGCTATTCTTTAACTGGAAAATGGCGTTAGCAGCCATCTGGGTAATGCCGGTTGCATTTGTGATTGTACTGACCTCCAGAAAAGGATTGAAGAGTGTACAGAAGAAGACCATGAGCTATAAGCTTGCCTGTCAGGACGGCATTCAGGAAGGCTTGGAGACAATTCGGGATCTGCGTTCCAACAATATGACGGAGACCTATATGCAGGGCTTAAATAAGAAAATCCGGGATGTTGAGAAGAATGCGATCGTTCTGGAATTTAAGAACGCTGCCTATGTATGTTCCGCACAGATGATATTGAAGCTTGGAATCGGAACGGTAGCATTGGCCGGAAGTATTCTGCTTGTAAAGGGAGAGATCAATGTGCTTACATTCTTCGTGTTCCTGTTGGTGGTAACCAGAATGTATGAGCCGTTACAGATCGCATTACAGAATCTGTCTGCAATCATCAGTCTGGATACGACCTGTGAGAGAATGGACGAGATCTTATCCCATGATGAGCAGAGCGGAAAAACAGAGCTTACAAATGAAGGATATGATATTGTGTTTGATCACGTTGGCTTTGCTTACGAAAGCGGAGAAGAGGTTCTGTCTGATGTTACGTTTACCGTAAAGCAGGGCTGCGTCACTGCACTGATCGGACCATCCGGCGGCGGTAAGACCACCGTTTCCAGACTGGCAGCCCGGTTCTGGGATTGTAACAAGGGAAGTATTACGGTTGGCGGTATGAATGTATCGGAGATTGATCCGGAACATCTGTTATCTCTGTATTCCATTGTATTCCAGGATGTTACATTGTTTAACAATACAGTCATGGAGAATATCCGGATCGGAAAAAAGGATGCAACCGATGAAGAGGTTATGGCGGCGGCAAAGCTGGCAAACTGTACAGATTTTATTGAAAAATTACCGGATAAATGGAATACATTGATCGGTGAGAACGGCTCGGAGCTGTCCGGCGGAGAGCGGCAGAGAATCTCGATTGCCAGAGCATTCTTAAAGGATGCACCGATCATACTGATGGATGAGGCAACCGCGTCTCTGGATGTGGATAATGAATCCGTGATTCAGGAATCTATCTCAAAGCTGATCCGGAACAAAACCGTTCTGATCATTGCTCACAGAATGCGAACGGTAGATGGTGTAGATCAGATCGTAGTTCTGAAGGATGGTGTTGTTGCAGAACAGGGAACACCGAAGGAATTAAAACAGAAAAACGGTATCTATAAGCATATGGTTGAAACTCAGTTGGAAACTGAACAGTGGAAATATCAGTAAATTTAAGCGTAGCAGCTTTATCAGGCTGCTACGCTGTTTTTATCTCAGCAGTTATCTGGCTTGCTGACGCAGCTGCTGTAACTCCAGTTCCTTATGTGCTAATTGTGACTGCAACTCCTGATTAGAGGTCTGTAAATCCTGATTGGAGGTTTGCAACTCCTGATTAGAGGTTTGCAGATTCTGATTGGAAGTCTGCAACTCCTGATTATCCCGTTTCAGTTCATCAATCGTAGCCTGCATTTCGTCAATCATGTAGTCAACCGTATTTTCATCCAGCATCTGTAATTCTTTTGAAAAAAGTCCCATAATATCCTCCGTATTTCTGCATAGCTCATAAACATCCGCATACATATCCCGAAATTTCGGATACTGTGAGAGCAGTGTTACGATCAGCTCCGGGTCATCAATGCTGAGAAATGCCAGCCATGCATCCAAGTCATTTTGTATACCTTTATTATGAAAATGTTTCATAAAAATGTCAAGAGGTATAAAGCAATATTCTTGTAATAATTTTATCGGTATACCTGTATCGGTCACAGAAAATGCATGGTGAAGATAGATATCCTGATATTCCGGACGGTGAAAGACGGCAGGACTCTGCTCAAACAGGACGATCGTGTATACATTTTTGACATCTTTATATGTAAAATGTTTTCCGCGGATACTTCGGACGCGTTGATACTGACGGAGCAGAAGATCTGCCGAATAACAGGCGCTTCGCTGACCGGGAAAGAGATAGCCTTGTTTCTGGATTTCTACATTGGCGATGCTGTGATCCTCCAATTCTACCACGATGTCCGTCAGGATTAGAGAACGATCAGCACTCAAACGGGTAGAGTCATTGGGAAGTACGTCTAAAATATGAATGGTTTGTCCGAGAATCAGAGAGAGAAATTCCGACAGGCGTTCCGGTGCATATTCCGGATTCATGATTTCCTTGAAGAATGAGTCATAGAGCATTTTGACACCCTTTGCACCACTGCAGATATCCAGAAACTCCTGCTGACCGGCAGGACCCCAGGACTGATAGAGATAATAGAGCTTCGTGCGGCTGCAGATATCATCCAGCACTTCCTGTCTGGTGCGAATGATCGGAAAATAATGTTGTAATAAATTAGAAATAAAAATACCTCCTTTAAGTATGCCTGAACAGGCTTAGAATGCCGATTGACAGTTGATAGTAGAATTACACATTGGCCATAAAGAAATATGAAAAGCAATATGTAATAAAAATGTTAACATTCTAATACGACACGAAAACGAAAATGTCAATAATAAAATTACAAATAAATGGCGGAAGTAAAATAAATATAAAAAGTCCCGCGGGTTTGGGGTTTGCCCGCAGGACTTCGAATGTGCAGAAATTTGAATATAAAATTCAATTATAAGGTTTTTCAAGTTTATAAGTTTTTTGATTATTTGTCATATCTTATACGATCGACATAAACCATTCCACGGTCTTTGGATCATAGTGGGAGAAGAACAGGCTTTCACCGCTGTCCAGAGCGGAGATTGCAGCCATATCCTCCGGAGTTAATGTGAAATCAAATAAATCAAAGTTCTCCTGCATACGTTCCTTGTGAACGGATTTCGGGATGATAACGACATCACTCTGCAGCAGGAAGCGTAAAGCGATCTGCGCTGCTGTTTTTCCGTATTTTGCACCGATTTCGGTCAGGATCGGATTGGTAAACATGTCATTTCTACCTTCGGCAAAAGGTCCCCAGGACTCAATCTGACAGCCGTATTTCTGCAGATATTCTTTGGCTGTTTTCTGTTGCTGGAATACATGGGTTTCGACCTGATTCACAGCCGGCTTGACAGTTGCGAAATGCTGGATATCCAGATAACGGTCAGGCCCGAAATTGGAAATGCCGAGCGCACGGATCTTTCCTGCCTGATAGAACTCCTCCATAGCACGATAGGTGCCGTAGTAATCACCAAACGGCTGGTGAATCAGCAGCAGATCCAGATAATCGGTCTGCAGTTTCTGCATGGATTCCTCAATTGACTGTTTTGCTTTTTCATAGCCGGCATTGGTGATCCAGACCTTGGTAGTCAGGAAGAACTCTTCACGGGGCAGACCGCATTCTGCCAACGCGGCACCGACACCCTTTTCGTTATAATATGCCTGTGCGGTATCGATGCTTCGGTAACCGATATCAATGGCATCCAGGACACAGCGCTTGGTATCCTCCGGTGGAGTCTGATAGACACCATAGCCGAGCTTCGGCATTTTGATTCCATTATTTAATGTAACATATTCCATTGTGACACCTCCAAATTTCTGAAATATAGATTTTTTTTACAGGTTCAACTTTACAATGATTTACTGATAAAGTACACTATTAATACAGAAATACACATTTCAAAAAATGAAAAGCAAAAGGAAAGGAGCGGGATATATGCTGGATCTGTATGAATTAAAACAGCTGGTAGCATTTGCGGATTTGGGAACATTGTCAAAGGTTGCGGAGGCATTTCACATTTCAACACCATCGATTACGCGGTCAATGCAGCATCTGGAGGAGAACTTTGGGGTACCGCTGTTTATCCGGGGGAAAAACCGGATTGAATTAAATGCGACCGGAGAAGCTGCCGTGGAATATGGCAGAAAGCTGCTTCAGGAAACCGAGCAGACCGTGGCACAGGTACGGGCTTTTGATCTCCGGCAGAGAACCATTGTAATTAAATCCTGTGCGCCGGCTCCGTTGTGGGAATTGATGAAAAAACTGAATGCTGCCTATCCGGACAGAACGATTTCTTCTGCAATCTGTCAGAACGAGGAGGTTATGGCAGGCTGGAAAAATGCAGCCTGTGACATTGCGGTTTTTTCGGCACCGGTGGAAGGGGCACAGCCGTTTATGCGGGAACATCTATATGTCTGTGTGCCGGAGGATCATGAGCTGGCGCGGTATGAATCCTTGACTTTTGAGCAGATCAATGGGTTTAATTTCCTGTTGCGTACGGAACTCGGATTCTGGGATACGATGTGTCGGCAGAAGATGCCGACATCCAAGTTTCTGGTGCAATCAGAGGAAGATGTTTTTTGGGAGCTGGTGAAATCATCTTCGCTGCCGTGTTTTAGCACAGATTATGTAAATCAGGGACGGAGCCCCTATACCGGGCGGGTGAATGTTCCGGTAACGGATGAGGAAGCGAATGTCACGTTTTATCTTGCGGTTGGGAAGACAACAAAAATAAACCTTGATTCTGCTGTTTTACAATCCGGAATCAATGTGGTATCCTTTGGATAAATTGCAGAGGATCTCGGTAACATTGCGGGAATTTATGCTGTGGTGAGAGCAATCGGATCAATGATGAGATAGATATGAAGGGAAGAAACTATGAGCAGAATACTACTTCTGGAGGATGATTTAAGTCTGGTAAACGGTCTGTCATTTGCATTTAAAAAGCAGGGCTTTGAGCTGGAGGTGGCACGTACAGTAAAAGAGGCGGATGCATTATGGACAGAAGGCAGCTATGATTTGCTGGTGCTGGATGTGTCGCTTCCGGATGGAACCGGATTTGAATTCTGTGAGAAGGTACGTCAGAGTTCCAAGGTACCGATTATTTTCCTGACGGCTTCGGATGAAGAGGTCAATATTATAATGGGGCTTGATATGGGTGGAGATGATTATATTACAAAACCATTCAAGCTGGGAGTGCTGGTTTCGAGGATTAATGCATTGCTCCGCCGGGCAAAGGATTTCAATGTGTCAGATACAGAGCTGCAGGCAAATGGAATCCGGGTACTCTTGCTGCAGGGACAGGTATTTAAGAACGGACAGATGCTTGATCTGACAGCAGCTGAATATAAGCTGCTCTGCCTGTTTATGCGGAATCCGAACATTGTGCTGACGAAAGAGCAGATTCTGGATAAGCTGTGGGACTGCGAGGGAAATTATATAGACAGCAGTACATTGACCGTGTATATGCGTAGATTGCGAATGAAGGTAGAAGATGATCCGGGCAATCCGCGGATGCTGCTGACGATTCGAGGTATGGGATATAAATGGAATATCACAGAATGAGGTGAGATATGAAATTATTTGCAAATAAAGAGATTAAACGCTTTTTCCTCACACTATCCGTAATTCTGGCCGGATTGCTGGTTCTGTCGGAAGGGGTATTGTGGTTTGGGTATCATGTGTTGTCTGTCTGGATTCCGGTGCTCATAATCCTTGCCGGAGTTGCCATATGGATAGCGGCGCTTGGATATTTTCGGAGACAGAACAGGCTGCTGGAGGACGCGGTAACGCAGATCCATTTATATTTGGATGGAAATGTGGATGCACGAATTGAGTGTAATGAAGAGGGAGAGCTCTATACATTATTTCATTCTGTAAATTCTATGGCTGCCATTCTGAACGCACACGCAGCCAAAGAGCTGAGAGAAAAAGAATTTCTAAAGGATACGATATCTGATATTTTCCATCAGTTGAAAACTCCATTGGCAGCATTGAATATTTATAACGGATTGTTACAGGATGAGACAGAAAGCTTGTCGGAGGTAAAGGAGTTTGCCACATTATCGGAGCAGGAACTGGATCGGATCGAGATGCTGGTGCAGAGCCTGTTAAAGATTACGAGGCTGGATGCCGGTGCAATTGTGTTTGAGAAAACCGAGGAGAATGTGGCGGAAATGATGAAGGATGTGGAGTTGCACTTTGCATATCGTGCCGGAATGGAACAGAAGCAGATCGTATTATCCGGAGCGGATGACATTACGATGGTCTGTGACCGGGACTGGATGATCGAAGCCATGGATAATCTGGTGAAAAATGCACTGGATCATACAAAAGCGGGAGACACCGTGCATGTGGAATGGCAGACCGGCTCTTCGGCACTTCAGATCCGAGTCAGGGACAATGGATGCGGCATTCATCCGGAGGATCTGTATCATATTTTTAAACGCTTTTATCGGAGCCGGTTTTCAAAGGATCAACAGGGAATCGGACTTGGGCTGCCTCTGGCAAAAGCAATTATTGAAGCACACAGCGGTACGATTGAGGTTGACAGTGGGCTGAATGTGGGAACGACGTTTACGATTAATTTCTTAAATCCTACAAAATTGTAGGATTGCTGTAGTCATACAGTAATATTCGGGTGCTATTCTTTCAAACGTAGACGAAATAGGACGGTGGCGTCCGGTTATGAGAAAGAGGTGTTTGCACAATGAATTTGTTAGAGGTAAGTCATGTCTCTAAGACCTATAGCAGTGGTGAAACGGCGGTAGAAGCATTAAAGGATGTCAGTTTCTCGGTTCCGAAGGGCGAATATGTGGCGATCGTAGGGGAATCCGGTTCCGGAAAGAGTACATTGCTGAATATGATCGGGGCATTGGATATGCCGACCTCCGGAAAGGTAATGATTGACGGCAAGGATATTTTTTCTATGAATGATCGAAAGCTGACTGTGTTCCGGCGCAGGAATATTGGTTTTATTTTTCAGGCATTTAATCTGGTGCCGGAGCTTACGGTAGAGCAGAATATGATATTTCCGGTATTGCTCGATTATCAGAAGCCGGATCGGAAATACCTGGAGGAGCTGCTTTCGGTACTGAATCTGCAGGAGCGGCGAAATCATCTGCCGAGTCAGTTGTCCGGCGGACAACAGCAAAGGGTTGCTATCGGGCGGGCCCTGATGACCAGGCCGTCTCTGATTCTTGCGGATGAACCAACCGGTAACCTGGATACACAGAATAGCAGTGAGGTAATTGCCCTGTTAAAGGAAACCTCCAAAAAATATGAGCAGACGATTATCATGATTACCCATAATCGCAGCATTGCGCAGACTGCCGACCGGGTATTGCAGGTGTCTGACGGTGTGTTGACGGATCTTGGGAGGTGTCGGGAATGAGAAATTATCTGAGCCTGATACCGATTTCGGCAAAGGTGCGTAAGCACAGTCATCGAATGACGATTCTGTGTATCATCATCTCTGTTCTGCTGGTGACAACGATTTTCAGTATATCAGATATGATGATCCGGTCTGAAAGCAGAACATTGCAGGCCAAGCATGGAAATTGGCATATTGAAATTGAAAACCTATCTGAAGGGACTGCGGAGGAAATAAGCCGTCGGCCGGATGTACTGGCTGTCGGTCGTGCAGAAAAATTCAATACGGATGCAGAAAATCCTTATTATATTGGAAAGACAAAAGCCGCATTATACGGTACCGATCAAAACTATCTGACGGAAATGGTAACTGCAATAGAAGAGGGCGAATATCCGCAGGAGGATAATGAGGTTGTGCTTAGTTCGAATGCGAAGGTGATCTTAAATGTAAAAATCGGAGACCATGTAGAACTACAGACACCTGCCGGTAACAAAGAGGTTATCATATCCGGCTTTGGGTCGGATGACAAACAGGCCTATGATGGACAGTATTTCCTGATAGGTGTATACATGCGATATGGAGCGTTTGCATCTCTGATGGAGGCTAATGGGGTTTCCTATTCACCTGTCTGGTATGTGCAGTTTCAGAGTGCCGGTGAGGCAGTCGGAGCAATTGCAGAGCTCTCGGAGGATTACCGGATACAGGCAGACAGTATTTCCGAAAATACGGCACTGATGGCAATGGCAGGGAAAAGCAGCAGTAACAGTGTGAAAAGTGTTTATGAGATTGCCGGATTTTTATTTGTACTGGTACTGATTGCGGGGGTATTAATGATCTCCGGAAGTATGAATAGTAATGTGGCACAGCGGACACGGTTTTTCGGAATGATGCGGTGTATAGGAGCCAGCCGAAGCCAGGTCATCCGGTATGTGCGGTTGGAAGCATTAAACTGGTGCAAGAAGGCCGTGCCGATTGGTCTGGTGGCAGGAACAGTGATCAGTTGGTGTATCTGTGCAGTGTTGCATTATGGCATAGGTGGAGAATTTAAAGACCTTCCGGTATTTGCTTTCAGTCCGGTCGGCCTGCTCAGCGGAGCAGCAGTCGGAGTGATAACCGTACTGATTGCAGCACAGCTGCCGGCAAGACGGGCAGCAAAGGTGTCTCCGGTATCGGCAATCTCCGGCAATATGGATCAGGGAAGGACCGGGCATCGCAAAATGCGGTTGAAATTCGGGAAAATCGAGAAAGCATTGGGAATGCATCATGCGATCGGTTCTAAAAAAGCATGGTTTCTGATGACTGCCAGTTTCTCCCTTAGCATTATTCTGGTATTCAGTTTTTCGGTCGGTCTGCAGTTTGCTAAAGCACTGCTTCCGGCTATGCGGGACTGGCAACCGGATCTTTCGTTAAACGGATATGCCAATGAGCGGATTCTGAGTCCGGGATTATGCGATGAGATTCAGGCCATTCCTGGGGTAAAACAGGTATATGGCTGTGCATATATGACGAATGTACCGGCAACTTCTTCCAGAGAAGGAGTACAACAGGTGAATCTGATATCGTATAGCAGTTTCCTCATGGATTGTGCAGAGGATATAGTGGCGCAGGGAGATATCGCCGGTGTTACCGGTGATAATCTGCAGGTGATGACGGCTGTAAATGAGAAAGAGAACCCGTTAAGAGTCGGTGATATGGTAGAAATCAACGGAATGACCGTAGAGATTACCGGTGCAGTATCAGAGGGAGTTTATCCGGAGGAAAACAGTATCATCTGTTCGCCGGAGACCTATGAACGCCTGACCGGAGAGCAGAATTATAGCCTGATAGGGATTATTTTGGACAAGGATGCAACGAACGACATTATACAGCAGATCTATGCGCTGGTTGGTGATAATGTGATATTTAGTGACCTGCGGGAGAGTAATTCGCAGGATCGGATGACCTATACGGCGACAGTATTTGTTGTATATAGTTTTCTGTTAATCATCGCCATGATAACGGTATTTAATATCATTAACAGTATTTCAATGAGTGTAACCGCACGAATGAAGCAGTACGGAATCATGCGGGCAGTCGGTATGGATAGCAGGCAGGTTACGCGTATGATCGCATCGGAAGCCTTTACGTATGCGATTTCCGGCCTTGTTGTCGGAGGCGGACTTGGAATTCTGCTGAATCATTACCTGTATGTGAGTCTGGTAACACGATATTTCGGAAATGTCTGGCATATGCCGGTTGTACTGTGTATACTGGTCGTAATTTTTACACTTGGAGCAGCGGTTCTGTCGTTCTTTGTTCCGGCGAAACGGATTCGGAATATGGAAATAACAGAGAATATACAAAGTATGTGATAAGAGAAATAGTTTCTATTAGATATCTTATGAATCTGTAAGTGTCACAAAAGCGCCGTAGAAATACGGCGCTTTTTATATGGATGGAATGAAACAAGGATGGTTTGTTATTGATAATACCTTTTCCTTCGGCTTATCATGGCTGTGCCGCCACTGACAAATAACAATGCAAGTGCCGGGAATAAATGATTAGTGTCACCGGTCTGAGGAGCTTGGGAATTACTTTTCAGCTTCGCTGTTATGGTGTCTGTCTTTGAGATTTCTTTCGCACCGTCTTTATCGCTGAAATATTTCCCGCAACCGTCGCAGTACCAATATTCAATCGTTCCTTCTGTGGTCTTGGTGGCTGCATTTGCCGGGAAGTGCTTGAGGTTGGCGTGGTTCTTCGGATTAAGCTCTCCATATTCTTTCTTGCAGATCTCACACCTGGCTTTGTCTTTGCAAGTCGCCTTGCCACCGGTGCACACGGAGAGAAGCTTGCCGCAGTAGTCGCACTTGTGATCCTTATTACCATCGTCACATTGGCTTAAAGTCTTGCCGCAGTAGTCACACTTATGATCTTTATTATCATCGTCACATTGGCTTAGAATCTTGCCACAGTAATCACATTTATGATCTTTATTGCCATCGGTACACTGGCTTAAGATCTTGCCGCAGTAGTCACACTTATGATCTTTATTATCATCAGCACACTGACTTAAAACCTTGTCGCAGTAGTCACACTTATGATCCTTATTGTCATCAGAGCATTGGCTTAAAACCTTGTCGCAGTAGTCACATTTGTGGTCTTTGTTATCATCGGCACACTGGCTTAAAACCTTGTCGCAGTAGTCACATTTGTGGTCTTTGTTATCATCGGCACACTGGCTTAAAACCTTGTCGCAGTAGTCACACTTATGATCCTTATTGCCATCAGAGCATTGGCTTAAAACCTTGTCGCAGTAGTCACATTTGTGGTCTCTGTTATCATCGGCACACTGGCTTAAAACACTGTCGCAGTAGTCACACATATGATCCTTATTATCATCAGAGCACTGGCTTAAAACCTTGCTGCAATAGTCGCATTTGTGATCCTTATTATCATCAGAGCACTGGCTTAAAACTTTGTCGCAATAGTCACATATATGATCCTTATTATCATCGGTATGGGTTGCTTCATCCTTCTTTATGCCGCAGGCGGAGCATTCATGCCAATGTGTCTCATTGTTTTCTAACCATTCGGTCTTATAAGTATGCTCTGCATAACCGTCTTTCTGATTGGCATCTGTGATCGGACATCCCGGCGCAGTACATTCGTGCCAGTGATGGGTGGTATTGGAGCTCCAGGCAGTCTCATTCCATTCATGTCCATGGACTAGTGTGCCGCCGAATTCACTTACAGTTCCGTTGCCGCCGGACACGGTTACTTTCATAGTCACCGGTTCACTGCAGAAGTCGGTATAGAGATCAGCGTTCGCCTCTTCCGAGAAAATGTTCAGTGTATAGCTTCCGTCAGATACACCGGCAAGAGGAATGGATAGATTTCCACTTGCAGCGTTGGAACTGTCAGCCAGTTTTCCATAATATTTTACGGCTCCAGTACTATCTGTTAAAACACAGGAAATATACTGATTAGCTCCGGTGGTTGCACCGAAATAGCTGAAGGAAAGCGAGGTGCCTGTCTGGGTGCTCTGTTTTGGAGTTGCCCCCACAGTAAGTGTCTGGCCTCTGTGTTTCATTGTAAACTTTACTGTTCCGGTCGGTGCTTCTGCTGAGATAAGATTGTTTCCTACGGTCGCAGATCCCTTGCCATTTTCAGAAGCAGCAGATGTAAAAAGAACAGAGGATAGATTCAAACATAGGGCAGGACGCGCTTCGGCATCATAATGAGCAACTCCGCTGGGCATATGACCGGCTATGGCACTTTGACGTATTTTATAACCGAAGTCGGAATCAGGAGAACGCAGCCACCACCAATCACCATTACCATAACTTTGAACGGTTGCATTATTTATAGTATTCCATTCTGCTTCCGACAATGCCCATAGTTTCTGATTGGCGGCTCCCGGGCCGGCTATTCCGTCTGCACTTGGATTCTGATAGGTTCCGCCTCCAATCAGACTCCTTGGGCTGATGACAGCCTGTTCTTTAACCGGAATTCCGTTTGCGAGCGAGACCATCTTCTGCTGCAGAGTACTTCCCATATACTCATTTGGAGTTGCCCATGTGCTTCCGTCCGGATTATTGGCATAATAATACGTCCAGCTGTATTGAGAGTATTTCTTATATCCTTGGGATTCAGTATTTTGTCCGTTACGGAATATTACGTTCTTAAAATCGCTATCCGCATTTGCAGACAGCAGAGTAATGTGACCGGATTGCGGATAAACCCCGCTTGTTCCGTCCCCGATTACCCACCACTCGTGGCCGGCAAAGGCAACTTTACTCTGATTCACTGTCAGGGTGGGTAGCTTGCTTTTGATTTCCGTTGCCGGAGCTGTGATTGGCATATGGTATAGCATGATACACAGAGTAAGCAGGATACCTAAAACTCGTTTTTTCATATTGTTTCCTCCGTTTGAAATAATATTACGGCGGATCTTCGCACCGATGTTCACGCCGTGAATGAACTCGGTGTTTGACGGGTTTTGTCAATCTCTTTTGTATTTATTTACAAACAGAGCTACGCCCTGTTTTAAAATCTCCATCTGGCTTGTTAAATAAAATTCATCTTCGAACAGAGCATAATGGACACAGGCCCGGACGAAAATGAAAATTAATGGTGTGATTACCGTATAGGGGATGTCGATTTTCGGCTCAAGTTGTTTTGCATACTCGGTATATCTTTCGTTGACACCCTCGAAAAACTTTTTCCCGTGTTCAATATATTTCGGATGTGTATAGACCTGATACATCAGCCGATATTTGCTGCCGTGTTCCCTGGCTGTCCAGTAGGGCACTTCTTCAATAAAGCGCATGACATCCTTGGGGTCGGTAGGAGCCTTCTGCATGAAATCATCCTCAACCTTTCCCATACAGTAAGCGGTAGATTGGATGATCAAATCATCCAGGTTATCAAAATACTGATATAATGTGGCGGAATTGCAGTTGCATTCTTTTGCAATTGCCTTTATTCCAACACTGTTCAGTCCGTATTTGGCATAGCAGGCAAAGCATTTTTCCATTATTTCAACTTTTTTTGCCTGACGTGCTTTCTCATTTACAGTTCGCAAGCCGCCTCATCCCTTTTCATAAAGTAATCGATTAATTATATAATAGCACAGCTTTTTATTTTTTCAAGCAAATATATGAAAAATTTTAGGATGTTTTGTATAGTTCAGAAAAAAGAGGTTACAGAACTATTTTATTCGTGTGCAAAGTCATATAGTTTCTGGATGTCTGCAGGGAGCTTATCCGGCAGCATCGCATGGATTTCGTCTTCATTGCCATCGGCTATGGCCTTGTCATAATACCAGCATTTAAATTCAAGCATGGCCATGTTTTTTTCAAGTTCGTGCATCTGCTCTTCGAGTACCTGTTTCCGGGTCTCGAAGAGCTCTTTTCGCTTCTGATAGGTGGAAGGCCCCTCTTCACACCATTGCATGAACTGTCGGATGTCCCGGATCTCCATGCCGGTCTTTTTCAGGCAGTCAATGACGTGCAGAGTCTCCAACTCCTTGTCTGAGAATTTGCGGATGCCGGATTGGCGTTCCATCGTCGGGAAAAGTCCCTCATTGTCATAATATCTGAGTGTGGATACCGGGATCTGAAACATTTCTGCGACCTGTCCGATTGTATACATAATAAATCCTCCTGAATTCATGCAATATAATAAGTGATAAAAAGGTATTGACCTAAAGCTGACTTTAGATGTTAGTATGATTGTACAATCAATGAACAAAGAAATCAATAGGTTTGAAAGGAGATTTTATCATGTATCATCAGCAGTTGACATTAAGCAATGGAGTGAAGATTCCGCAGTCGAAGCATATTCACCGATCGCACATGGTGAGATCTTAAATCAGCCGGAGATTCAGGCGATGGCACAGAAGTACGGAGTATCCGTTCCGCAGCTTTGCATTCGATATACTCTGCAGCTGGGTACGGTTTCACTGCCGAAGACGGCTAACCCTGATCACATGAAGACAAATGCTGATGTGGACTTTGAAATCAGTGCAGGAGATATGGAAATACTTAAGAACTTTAAAAAGATTGAAAACTACGGGGCAAGCAGCGGATTCCCGGTTTATGGAGGAAGATTGTAATGAAAAAACCATATATTATTTGTCATATGATGACTTCCGTGGATGGAAGGATTGACTGTGCCATGACATCACAGCTTCCGGGAGTAGATGATTATTATCAGACCCTGCGGGAACTGGATGTGCCGACAACGGTCAGCGGCAGAGTGACGGCAGAGTTGGAGATGGCAGAGCCGGGTAGTTTTCATGCAGAGAATGATGCAGTATACGGAGCAACCGGATTCTCAAAGAAGGCGGATGCGAAGGGCTATGAGATTGTTGTAGATACCAGAGGAAAGCTGCTCTGGCCGAATGCGACCGGAATGAGTAAGCCATATCTGATCATTACCGGTGAGCAGGTGAGCAAAGAATATCTGGATTATCTGGATGGACAGAATATTTCGTGGATTGCCTGCGGGAAGGAGCGGGTCGATCTGGCAAAGGCCTGTGAGATCCTTGCGACAGAGTTTGGCGTGGAACGGATGGGAATTGTCGGCGGTCCGGCGATCAATACTGCATTTCTGGATGCGGGACTTCTGGATGAGATCAGTATCCTGATGGGAGCCGGAATCGACGGAAGAGGAGGAATGCCGGCGGTATTTGACGGGCGTGCCATGACCCATGGCGTTACAGGACTGAAGCTGATGGATGTGAAGCGTTTTGCCAGTGATGCAGTCTGGAACCGGTACCGGATATAAGTAAGAGATAGAACCCCGCATCTGACATTGATAGGTACCCGGAATCTTGGACACATATCATATTGGCAGATGCGGGGCTTCTGTATTTACATATTAATTATTAGCGGCACCTTCGTAAACCGCCTCATTGGTGAATTCGATTCCCAGTTTCTTGAAGGTATTCATGTCCACTGCGGAAAGAATAGCCGATACATGGAGCTGGCAGCCGGATAGCTTCGGCAGCTGTTCCAGAGCAAGCTTCGCATTCGGATCGGAGACCGCACACATGGAGAGCGCGATCAGAACCTCGTCGGTATGAAGTCTCGGATTACGGCTGCCCAAATAGCCGGTCTTTAACTGCTGGATAGGTTCGATGAAGGTGCGGGAAATCAGATGCACCTTTTTGTCAATATTACCAAGCACCTTGATTGCATTTAACAGAACAGCGGAAGCCGGGCCGAGCAGATCGGAGGTAGAGCCTGTGATGATAGTTCCGTCCGGAAGCTCCAGTGCGGCTGCGGCAGAACCGTTCTCTTTCGCCAGATCATTGGCAACCGGTACAACGGCACGGTCGTTTACCGTGATCTTAGCCTGCTTCATGATCAGCTCCTGCTTATAAACCTCTTCCTTGGTCGCTTCATCTTTGACAAATCGGTTCAGTGACTGATAATATCTCCGGATGATCTCCTGTCTGGAAGCCTCCTTGCAGACCTCATCATCAATGATGCAGTTACCTGCCATATTAACACCCATATCGGTAGGGGACTTATATGGACAGTGACCGTAGATGCCCTCAAACATAGCGGCGAGTACCGGATAGATCTCGATATCCCGGTTATAATTGACGGTGGTCTCGTTATAAGCCTCCAGATGGAAAGGATCGATCATATTGACATCATTCAGGTCGGCGGTTGCAGCCTCGTATGCCAGATTGACCGGATGCTTCAGAGGAATATTCCAGATCGGGAAGGTCTCGAACTTGGCATAGCCGGCCTTGATCCCGTTCTTATTCTCATGATAGAGCTGGGACAGGCAGGTTGCCATCTTGCCGCTGCCCGGACCCGGTGCGGTTACGATCACCAGAGGACGGGTAGTCTTGATGTAATCATTCTTGCCATAACCCTCATCACTGACGATCAGATCAATATTATTCGGATAGCCCTCGATCGAATAATGGTGGTACACATGAATGCCGATGGCTTCCAGTTTCTTCCGGAAAAGGTCGGCGGAAGGCTGACCGGCGTAGCGGGTAATGACCACGCTGCTGACATACAGCCCTTTCTTCTTATATATATCGATCAATCGGAGTACATCCTCATCATAGGTGATGCCGAGATCATGCCGGATCTTATTCCGCTCAATATCGGCAGCATTGATGGAAATGATCATTTCTGCCTGATCGGCGAGCTGAAGAAGCATCTGCAGCTTACTGTCCGGTGCAAAACCCGGAAGAACACGGGAGGCATGGTAATCATCCAGTAATTTTCCTCCGAATTCCAGATATAATTTATCTCCGAACTGGGAAATCCGCTCTCGGATATGGGCGGACTGCATGGACAGGTATTTATCGTTGTCGAATCCAATACGTTTCATTGAAAATCTCCTTCGCAAATTAGTAAAACATGGTGGCACCGAAAATAAAAGTACCAAATATGAGAATATCACATTGTGAGAAGAAAATACAGAGAAAACGTATAAAACGGACGAAATATGGAGGATATAGACCGGAGACTTTCAGAAGCAATCAGAGAGTGGAAATAATTACGAGAAGAGGAACTGAGTCCGGTGCTTAGCTCCTCAAACCAGTTCCGGGTCTCTTCCGGATCTTTAAAGTTTATGAAAACAGTCTCATCTTCTGTCTGGATCAGAAGGATCGGAGCAGCATCCTGAAAGATATACAGGCTGCAATCACCATACGTATTCCCGCGAAAACAACCGATCAGATATTCATCCGTTGCACCACCGTTGATTCTGGTGAAATCATCATGAGGCAGTTCATCCAGCAATTCAATCTTGCGGATATCGGAAACCGACAGTTCGCTGGAATAACCGGCAGAGGCTATCTGCAGGGTTGTCCCATCAAACTTCATATCAATGGTCACATGCAGGAACGGAATCAGCACAGCAAACGCCCAAATAAGACATCCGACAGTCAGAACGGCGACAGAACCACTGAAGATCCAGGCACCCTTCTTTGCGTAATTCAGGGTATAGTTGCTGCCTTGTATACGATCGGGAACGAAGGTTTTGTGATCGGACGGATTATAATAAAAACCGGTTTTCCAATATTCATCATCATCTACGATCAGGGGTGCCGGGTCAGAGGAAAGCAGTTCCTGTTTTCGTTTCTGACCAAGGAGCAGAGGTGTCAGCAGTCCGACTGCGGAAAAGAATTGGATTGCGCTGTAGGCATAGATACCGGATGATGAAAAAGTCTGCGTGGCCAGGGTAGAGACGGCAACACAGATCCATGCAGCAGCATTCAGACTATTACCGAGCAGAAAGGCAGTGCCCTTGTAACGCTTCATGGTGACGTGAATGGTCTGATTCAGTGCGGTATCGGTGCTGTAGGCGGAACGTTCAGAATGGTTGATGTGGATATGCAGGATCCACAGGATTATGGACACCAGAAACGCACAGAGAAAGAAGGTCAGAAGAATCGGAAAGTAACTGGCCTTTTGGTGCCACAGAAATGGCAGAAAACAGCCGATTTCCGCAACAACCGGGAGTAGATGCCGGAAAGCCGGAATAGCAGAATTCTCGATACCGGCAGACACACGGGTATCGATGTAAACCTTTCGTTGCTGGGATTCTACGATCCATTCGTTCTTCATCTTCAAATCATACAGTCTGCGATGCGCAGTGAAAGAGAGGTATTGTATAAATACAAGATACACCATGATCCAGATACAGAATATCAGAATAAACACGATCATATTCCAGAATACCAGAAAGCAGATGGCTCCGGACAGAAAACAGTTGATACTCAGAAAGCGGTTCATCCGTGTCCGGGTCGATGAGAGCAGATGCTGCACTTCTTCATTCTCGATATGCTCCTTTGGAATATGGACACCCATCACCATACCATTCTCATATTTAAAATAGGAGCTATATGCGTATTTCATGATCAGTGTTACAAATAAGTTTTGAATAAAAAATAGAACAAACATAATAATTTCCATAGCATTACCTCCAATCATATGCACGGATATTGCGGTTAGATGAAACAGGAGCAGTTACGAGGAACAGGGATTCATGCGGGAGTAGATCGTATCGCATAATGCGAGAAAATCATCCTTCTCCATCCCGGTAATACTGGCCTCTGCGGATAGTAGCTCCAGCTCTGCTTCCAGTTTCTCACGGAATTCAGCATTCATATCAATGGACTCCGCAACAAAGGCACCCATGCGGCGGTCTGTGCGGATATAGCCCTCTGCCTTCAGAATCTGATAAGCTTTATTTACGGTCATGGTGTTCACACCTGCATCCGCAGCCAGCTGACGGACGGTCGGAAGCTTTTCATTAGCTTTCAGTTCACCTCTGCCGATACCTTTCACGATCTGGTTGCGAAGCTGTACATAAATGGGAATATCACTGCCCATATCCAGTTCAAGAATCATACACGTCACTCCCGATATAATAATGATGCAGCCAATCAAGGCTACTTGGTTAATAACTATCATTTTGTATTACAAGTATTAATACAGATAATACTATAGATAAAAAAGAAAGTCAAGAAGCGGATGTAAAATGTATAGTTTTAGATAGCGTTTAGAAAATAAGCATGCTATAATGAGTCCGAAAGAAATAACACGATAACGGAATAGGGGGAATAGATATGGCAATCAAAAAGAATTACTGTATTTTCTGTGGAAAAGAATTGTCCGATGGAAAGTGTGTAGTCTGTGGACGTGAGGCGAAGCCGTCAATCTCATTTGATGGACTGGAGTATCAGAAGGTTCCGGCAGAGGTAGCGGAGGTATTTGGTGTCCAGAAAAAGAAGCTTTTCGGAAATAATCTGTATTCTGTAAAAGAGATGATCAAGAACGGAGATCTGTATATTGCAGATGTTTATTTTGATGATACATATGAGACGGAATATGAGAGTTCCGGCGATTCGGAAACGGAGTACAACTATTATATTCAGTTTTCAAGCCCGGATCAGGCACCGTGTGAGCGTGACTGTGAGGTCACGGCCGGACAGTATCGGAAGATTAAGCAGATGCTGCAGGAGGGGCAGCATGCGGGCAAGCTGCTCTGGGGTAAATGGAAAAAGAAGAATTACTACTATGTGTTTGCATTACAGGGCAGAACGCTGGAAGCAGCATTGAAGACCAGTCTGGCAGAGTCCCTGATGGACTACGGAACGGAAACAGAAAAGCGTAGGATCCCACCGAAGGGCGGATTCGGCAATTCTGCAGCAGATAAAGCATTCGATGCAATCTGGGATAACACAGTCGGGAAATTATAGGATTTTAAGAAACGTTTTATGAATAACCCAATTAAAACATTAACAAAAAGAGAGTGGTGCCTCTGGATCGGATCCCTTGGCATCGTATTGATTTCCAATGCACTGACAGCAGAATTTGATGTACTGACACTGGTCGCGGCATTGATTGGCGTAACATCGCTGATCTTTGCCGCAAAAGGAAATGTGTGGGCACAGATTCTGATGGTCATATTCAGTATTCTTTATGGGATCATTTCCTTCCGGTTCCGATACTGGGGAGAGATGATCACATATCTTGGCATGACCATGCCGATGTCTGTATGGTCGACGATTACATGGCTGAATACTCCGAATATTATATTCAGCACGATTTCCATTATTACAAGCTTTCTGGCGACGAGCCTGACGATGCTACGTTCCTCCTATTATGCAGTAGGATATGCTGCAAATGATATTGTGCTGATTGTGCTCTGGGTGCTGGCTTCCATGGAGAATCCGGTTTATATTCCGGTGGTTGTGAATTTCGCAATCTTTTTCTTGAACGATATGTATGGATTTATCAGTTGGAAAAAACGGGAGCTTCGGCAGGCATAGAAGCCTGTTCATACAGCCGGTTTGGTGATATAATGAGCATTGCGACGGGATGTGCTTGCACATACGGGTCCGGTGATCGGATTTTATCCGGTGACCGTTATAAAGGAATGATAATAAGGAGAACGAATATGAGAATTGGTATTTTAGGCTATGGAAATCTCGGAAGAGGTATAGAGTGTGCGATCCGGCAGAATCCGGATATGGAGCTGGCCGCAGTATTTACCAGACGCGCACCGGAGACAGTGTCAATTCTGACGGAAGGCGCAGTAGTATGCTCTGTGACAGATGTAGAGCAGTGGAAGGATAAGATCGATGTTATGATCCTGTGCGGCGGCAGTGCGACAGACCTTCCGGAGCAGACACCGAAGTATGCGGAGCTGTTTAATGTAGTAGACAGCTTTGATACACATGCACGCATTCCGGAGCATTTTGAACGGGTAGATGCGGCTGCAAAGAAGAGCGGACACATTGGAATCATTTCCGTAGGCTGGGATCCGGGAATGTTCTCCTTGAACCGGATGTATGCCAATGCAATCCTGCCGGAAGGTCGGGACTACACATTCTGGGGCAAGGGTGTCAGTCAGGGACATTCAGATGCAATCCGCCGTGTAGAGGGCGTAAAGGATGGTAAGCAGTATACGATTCCGGTTGAGTCAGCATTAGAAGCAGTCAGAAATGGTGAGAATCCGGAGCTGACAACCAGACAGAAGCATACAAGAGAATGCTTCGTGGTACTGGAGGAGGGCGCAGATCCTGTCAAGGTAGAAGCAACGATCAAGAATATGCCGAATTATTTTGCGGATTATGGCACTACGGTTCATTTCATCAGTGAAGAAGAGTTGAAGGCCAATCACAGCGGCATCCCACATGGCGGATTTGTGATCCGTTCCGGTAAGACCGGTTGGGAACAGGAGCATAAGCATGTGATAGAGTACAGCCTGAAGCTTGATTCGAATCCGGAGTTTACAGCCTGCGTGATCGTAGCATATGCAAGAGCCGCATTTCGGCTGCATAGCGAGGGACAGAGCGGTTGTAAGACCGTATTTGACATTGCACCGGCATACTTAAGCGCAAAGACCGGAGCAGAGCTGCGGAAGAGCCTGCTGTAATGTAAAGTAAATAAAAGACAGAAATAAGGAACACCCAATTGTCGCTATGCTATGCTTAAAAATAATGATGTTTGATACATATGATGCAGGCAACACAGGAGAATACACATGCAGAAAAAGAAATCGCTGATACAGGTAGATAAAGTCGAATATGAAGGGGAACTGAGAGACATTTTCAGTAAGGCAGGCGTCGGAGTCTGGGCAATCGAGATGGATGAAGGGGAGCCGCCGAGGCTATACTATGATGCGATTGCGATGGAATTTATGGGAATGGATCCCCTGTGTTCTCCGGAGGAACAGTATAAGATCTGGGAGGCAGGTGTCCTGCCGTCTGCAATGGCTTCCGTGAATGCCAGTGTACAGGAGATGATACAGATTGGACAGTCAGAGAATACGTATCCGTGGATTCATGCAGAAAAGGGACTGATCTATATTCGATGTGGTGGAACTTTGGATCGTTCTTATAAGAAGGGAATCCGGGTGCGGGGGTATCATCAGGAGATAACCGATTATATTCTGGAACTGGAGCGACAGAAGATATCGCTGGAGGAACAGAATGCCAGAGTAGATGCATTCTGCAGTATTTATTTCACAACCTGGGAAGTGGATGTATGTAAGAAGGAGCTTATTCCCATCTGGGAGCCGGAGTATATGAAAGTAGGAGGTCAGAATCTGAAAGGGGATTTTCAGACTGCGATAGAGCGATTTACTCGTGATTTTGTCTGTGCTTCCTATCAGGAGGAGTTAAGACAGGCACTGGAACTGGAACATATTATACAGGAGCTGGAGAGGCATGAGGTATTCTGTGTGGAATATAAGGGAGTCTATCAGGGCTGGTGCAGAATTGTGATCGTACCGGAACGGAAGGCGGCAGATGAGACAATCACACATCTGCTGGCAGGTATTCAGGGGATTGAGGAAGAAAAGAAGCAGGAACTGGCAGCCATAGAAAATCAGTCTATTATGCTGGCGCTGTGTGAAGAATATCAGTATGTTTATTATGCAGATCTGGATGCAGATATTTATGAGATTAAGAAGTCAAATGGTGCAAGACCGGAAATTGAATTCAATACGAATTCTTATTCGGCTGCCATACGAAGATATGCGGAGTTATATGTAAAATCAGAATATCAAGATTCTTTTATTCGGGAAACTAATCGGGAAAATCTGATGGCATATCTGGATAAGCATGATACCAGAACGATTAAGTACGAGACAGAACCGAATGCCGATGCACAGACGAATTTTGTGGTGTATATTGTAAAGGTGGATGATGGAAGTGGCCATCATATGGCCATCATTGGCTTTCGTTGCGTGGATGAGATGGTACGGCAGGAAGAGGAGCAGAAGAAATGTCTGGAAGCAGCTCTTGCAGAGGCCAAAAAGGCCAATGCAGCCAAGAGTATGTTTTTATCCAGAATGTCACATGATATCCGGACACCGTTAAACGGTATCATCGGCCTGATCGAGCTGAATGAACGGCATGCCGATGACCGGAAACTGGTTGAGGAGAATTATGCGAAGGCAAAAGTAGCGGCGCATCATCTGTTGTCATTATTAAATGATATACTGGAGATCAGTAAACTGGATGACCAGAACATATCTTTGGCACATGAGCCGTTTAATATCCTGGAACTGGCATCGGAAGTGCTGACAATCGCGGATATGCGGGCGACAGAAGCCGGTATTCATCTGATTCATGAAGATTGCAGTCAGAAACTGTATATGCCATATGTATACGGAAGTCCGCTTCATGTGCGGCAGATTTTTCTAAATATTTTTGATAATGCGATTAAATATAACAAGCCGGATGGGCGCGTTACCTGTCGGGCGGAACTGGAACAGATGGACGGAAACCGCGTGATTTATAAATGCGTGATCTCCGATACGGGAATCGGTATGTCAGAAGAGTTTCTGGAGCATATTTATGAGCCGTTTGTGCAGGAGCGTTATGATGAACAGAGTGTGTACCAGGGGACAGGCCTCGGTATGCCGATTGTAAAGAGCCTGATTGATAAGATGAATGGTACGATCAAAGTACAGAGTGAGAAGAATGTAGGGACAACCTTTGAAATCACGATACCGTTTGATGTGGCATCGGAGGCAGAAGTCCATCAGGGTACCTGTACGAATGCGGAAGCTGATATCAGAGATATTAAGATTCTGCTGGTAGAAGATAATGAGCTGAATATGGAGATTGCAGGCTATCTGTTACGGGATGCCGGTGCCGTTGTTACAGAAGTACGGAATGGACAACAGGCGGTAGAAGCATTTGAAAATCATGAAGCCGGAACGTATGACGTGATTCTGATGGATATAATGATGCCGGTCATGGATGGTCTGACGGCAGCACGCACTATCCGGAAAGAGAATCGAAAGGATGCACAGACGATTCCGATCATTGCAATGACAGCAAACGCCTATGCGGAAGATGTGCAGATGGTCCGGGATGCCGGAATGAATGCACACCTTGCAAAACCTCTGGATAGTAAAACGGTGCTCCGGACAATTGCTGCTTATTGTGGGAAACACTAGGCAGTTGATTTATATTTATCTAAAATAGCAAGTAGCTGATGTACATTCAATGGTTTTGAAAGATGTTCATTCATACCGGCAGCGAGGCAACGCTCAATATCACGGGTGAATGCGTTGGCAGTAATGGCAATGATCGGAATCGTCTGTGCGTCCGGACGGGTGAGTGTCCGGATGACCTGTGCGGCTTCCGGTCCGTCCATGACCGGCATTTGCATATCCATAAGAATAGCATCATAAGTATCGGGGCCTGAAGCGGAGAATTTATCTACGCAGATGGCTCCGTTTTCTGCTCTTTCACAGGAGATATGATACATACGAAGCAACTCGGATACTACTTCATAATTCAGATCATTGTCTTCTGCAATCAACAGATGCATACCATTACAAGAAGTAGTAGGATCAGGAGAATCAGAAGCTTCAGCTGATTCTCCTGATACAGATGGAGTAGTATAAGGCAGCTCGAGTTCAATATGAAAAGAAGTTCCTTTTCCAACGGTACTCTCAACACTGATGGTTCCGTTCATGAGATCAACCAGCTGCTTTACGATCGCAAGTCCCAATCCGCTGCCACGTACCTTGTTTACACGGGTATCGACCTCTCTGGAAAATGCCTGATACATATGTTCCATGTATTCCGGTTCAATGCCGATACCGGTATCGCTGATGATGGCAACCAGAGTTGTCCGTCCTGCGGTAGCGGATGGTTCTTCATAAAACTCAAAAGTAATGGATCCCCACTCCGGTGTGTATTTAATAGAGTTTGAAAGCAAATTCATGTAAATCTGCTTGAGACGCAGGGAATCAACCGTAAGATATGGATGGTCGATATTGTGCTTCTTACAGTTATAGGTCAGGTGTTTGGTAACTATGGATGCCTGCAGGGTATCCGAAAAATCTTCCAGTATGTCGGCGATATTGACCGTTTCGGGATGTAGTTCCATTTTTCCGTTCTCAATACTGGCAATATCCAGGATATCATTCACTAATTGTTCTATGTAGCTGCCGGCAAGCTGAATCTTGTCCAGACCGGTTTTCACTTTTTCTGGCTCATTTAAGTGCTTTTTGGTAATATCGACAAATCCCAAAACGGCATTCATAGGTGTGCGGATATCATGAGCAATACGGGAGAGAAAATCGGATTTGGCAACATTTGCACGGTTTGCTTCCTCTGCTATGAAAATCCAGTTCTGTTCCCGGCGCTTCTGTTCGCTGATCAGACGTGTAACATAAAGTACATGGGTAACGGTTCCTTTTTCATCTCTTTTTTTTACAATAAATCGTGCCAGATGCCAGTTCCCGTCCTTAGCCAGATAATCGATATCGATGACTTCGTCGTTTTTTAAACGGTCAGCCAATGTAGATAGATCAAAGAATTTCATAACACTATCATGGTAAGCCGGAGCAACAAAGGTATCACAAAGCTCTACCATTTTCGCAGAGGCTTTCCCGATCCGTCCCGTCAGTCGATGTACCTCGTTATCACTGGAGATTTCTTCATAGAAATCTTCCCGGAGATCAATACGGTAAATAGCGAAGTATACTTTACTGATAGCGGAAATGATCTCGTTATTCAGTTGAGCCTCATCCAGAGCCTCTTGTAATTTGCGCTGCTGTGCCTGTTCTTCTTTCACGATATCATCAATATGGCGGAATCCGATGATGACTTTGGATTCATGCAGGGTATCGGAAAGCGGAACAACCTGAATCTCGAAATATTCTTGTCCGGCGAGGTTGGGGATACTCTGATAATGATAAATCAGCCGGTTATTTTGAGACAATGACAGTTTAATATTGGGAATGCTCAGGACTTCCAGAAAATCAGGAGCCGTCTCTTTATAGACATATTGGTCATAGTATGATTTTAACATTGTCTGATAATTTAAAGTACGATTTTGGGAAAAAGCGGTTTCTCTTGCAATATTAGAGATAGAATCCAGCTTGATGATCTCAACAGTTTCGCGTGTCAGATCGACACAGTATACGGATGTATAGTCGATGCACAGAACGGAAAGATAGAGCTTTTCACGTTCCAGTTCATGGTTACTTTTCTGTAGGCTGTCGCGTTTCTGCTCCAGCAAAGCTGCCATACGGATGTTTTTTCGGGCATTTCCTAAATGACCGCCAACTACCGCCAGCAGAGAGATGAATGACTGGGACCGTGCAATCTGGGGATTGTCCAGACCGATAAAGCCGCAGAGCTGATTCTGTGAGTAGATTGGAAATGCAATCTCAGTTTGAATATCTTGAAT
>ERZ1034719.78-NODE-78-length-77402-cov-24.631737_pt1 | contig 77402 bp, 68 predicted proteins | sample MGYA00520703_ERZ1034719 | MGnify/ENA primary metagenome ERZ1034719 (study PRJEB33766, sample SAMN09781716) | gut metagenome | biome: gut microbiome | host: Homo sapiens | place: Madagascar | study: EMG produced TPA metagenomics assembly of the PRJNA485056 data set...
GCCGGATACCAAAGAAAAGAACAGTCCAAACGGACTGTTCTTTTTCTTTGCCATTATGTTGTTTTCTATCTTCCCGGGCCTCGAGTCTCAAAGTTGGCTGGCGACGGGGCAGCAGCTGAGCGCCCGCTGCGCGGGATGCAGCGAAGAGGAGAATTGACACATAGTGTCGCACACCCATAAGCTGTCCCCGTTTACGGGGAAAGTGGCTGCGAATGTAATGAGCAGACGAAAGGGGAACAACTCGGAGCTGCCAAGTGCCGCAAGTTGTTCCCCCTCAGTCTCGCCTTCGGCTTGCCAGCTCCCCCCATAAATGGTGGCGCATTTTGGTGCGGTATAAACTCTTACATTAAGCCTGCCCTGAAAGGGGAGGTGGGTTTCGCGCAAGCTAAAGCCGGAGGGGTTATAAAGTAACTTACATCTCTTTGTTTGTTACAACCACTCAGTTGCCTGACAGTGAAAGATCCTCCATAAAAGGTAAAAAGCCCACCTTACGATGGGCTTTCTTACTTCCTTTATTTCGTTATATCTTACGCTTTTCTTGTAAGCTCCGCCAGCTTCTTCTCCGCCTTGGCAAGATTGACTTTAGCTTCACTTATGTCGCTTTCAGTTTTCTTGATTTCTTTGTTTAATTCATCAATTTCTTTCTGACATTCGGAAATTTCTGAATTATATTTGTTTATATCATTCTTTGAACTTTTAATGCTTTCCTTGCTTAATTTTATTTCCTCACGTTGTCTGAGAAAAATTAATACGAATGGTATTGCTACTGCTCCAACTAATACTCCATAAATAAGTGTTATTATGGAAAATGTAAAAAGCAGCGCCAAAGCATACCCAACCAATGCAAAAGATATAACGCCCGAAACGACGCCCCAAAGTGTACGCCATGCTATACTCGCTGTGCTTTTTCGGATCGAGATTTGGCTGCTTTCTATTGAAAGTTTATGCCCAGACATATTCTTATTGCATTGAGAATATTTATCTTCCTTATATTTTAGTTTTAGCTCGTATTCCGGTACTAAATATGTATATAAGTTCTTTTCGTATTCAGTATAGCACATATCATAATAAGGCTGGTATTTTGATGCGAGCTCATTACTGATATTTTGTGGTGCTGTTTTTTTAACAGTACTCCATATATTAGTAATATATGTGTAGTCATCGCTTAAAAAAGTCTTTGTAATCCAATTCCTACGTTCATATTCACTTAAATATTTCTCATCAACATAATAGAACAAATGCGTATCCGAAAGATTTTTGCTTCTTGCGAGTATCAGTCCCCACCATCCCCTATAATCATGCGGGTATTCTTTTGATATCTTCTCATAAATTGATTGTGCATCGGCGTAGTTTTTAAGCTTCAAATGCATATCCGCGTTCTTTACCAGCGTTTCAAGGTCTTGGCCGTTGCTGAAGTTGACAACGGGGTTTGCGCCGTTGAAATTATAGCTGGTGCTTTGGTGCTGATGGTACTCTATCGCCTTCGGTGCGCTGCTTATCGTGCCGCAGTATTCGCACTTTACAAAGTCCTGCCCTTCTTTTATCTGCAATGGGGAATTGCAGTTGGGGCATGTTGCGGTTACCAGATTGTTTGCCATAGTTCTTCTCCTTTATGTGAGGCTTCTTCCTAACTGCATAATAACACATTTGTATTCAAATGACAACATATGTAGTCAAAAGCTGCCGCTTTTTCGCGTACAGTATTTGCTAATACTTTACAGGGAGGGTGTTTTTATGCTGCTGGATGCATCGTTGGTTGGCAGGGTGATACAGGATTACAGGGAGGCTAAGGGACTTTCACAGGAAGTGGTAAGTGGACTGGCGGACATTGGGCGCACGCACCTGAGCGCGATAGAGCGCGGCGCCAGGAAGCCTACACTGGAGACGTTTTTCAGGATAAGCGAGGCGCTGGGAATAAGGCCGAGTGAGCTTATGCGCATGATAGAGGATGCTATGGACTAAATTTGCATTGCCCATTGACTCTTACACTGTGGCAGGCATTATAAGGCGTAATGAGCTTGAGACCGAATTGTGCTGCCCCCTGTCAAAAAGAAAAAAACAGCCCGGATGCTGTAATAGCCTGCTGGGCTTTGCTCTTTTATCATTTATCCGCCTGAATGTATATGAAGAAATCTTCTGTTGTGCCGTCCTGCCGTGCGGCGGTACAGCCGAATGCCCAAACGGGGAGATAGTAGCCCTGCGTGGGATTCTGCATATACACCAGATCGCATGTATTGACCATTACCGATTCCGCGGGGGCGGTAAGCGTATTTGTGCCTCTGCCCGCCAGTATGGCCTCGTACGCCTTCTGCTGGGATATTCCGTTCAGCTGTGCGCCGGCTTGGATATCGCAATCGTAGCGGCGTATTTTGACTATGCTTTCGCCTGCGCGCACGGAAACAACTATTGCACAGGAATTGACTATCGGGCTGCCGTTAACGCTGGAGGATAGATATATGTCGTATCCTATGCGGGTGCCGGTAGTATCGTCCGTGCGCTCTATTATGTCGGTGACCTTGTCAATGTCCGTTGAAAGTATCTGGCGGCTGGAGAAGAAGCGGAACACGGCGTTTACGGCTTCGTCCTGTGTTGGCAGGTCGCCTTCGGGCACGGTATAGCTTTCATATACCCAGCTTCCGCTTTCGGTCATTGTGACCCTGCCCGTTTCGTTTTCCGCGATGTATACGCCGGATGCGGCGGTTATTGCGTCGTATATGCCAACGCTTTGCGCAACGGCCATAAGGCGTTCTTCTATGGGCTGGGTTGACGGAACGTACATGAGCAGCTTGTCTGAATTTTCGCCAAGCGGGCAGTCAAGCGTTATGTCCGCGGGCAGCTCGTATGCGTTTGCGGCAAACGCAATGTCATCATAGGGTTCGTGGCTGCCGAATATCATTGTGAACGCAATGCCGGTGTATATGATCAGCAGTATGGTCAGCGACCATACAAAGCTTGAATGCTTGGGGAAGGGAAGCTTAAATTCCTTAAAGTCTATCTTTTTGCGGAAAATGTATGCCGCCAGTATGTAAAGCGCGCAGCCTGCTGCCATGCCTATTCCGGCAAAAAGGTATTCATCAGTAACGAAGCCGCCGCCATCAAGCAAAAAGTATATGCGCGAACAAAGCGAAGCCAAAAGCCCGCCTATGAACGCGCCGAACAACCTGAAGCGCGGGAACGCGGGCATGAAAAGAAAGCCGGCCGCAAGATAGGGCAGGGCATAGGAAAAAAGGTCATCCAGAACGCCGGCGGAACCGTATTCGCTGAAGTTATAAAGCTTATGGAACGGCATGAATATGCTTTCGGCGGGATCCGCCATGCCAAGCTTGAGCGCATATGCCGCGCCGAGACAAATGCAGAAAAGCACGCAATAAGCCGCGCGAACGGAACCTTCACGCCGGTAAACACCAATGCCCAGTATTGCGGCGAAGCCTATGAGCATCGCCAAATTAGTGATTATATCAAAAGGAAACAAGTCAACCTCCGCATTTTTCGGTATTGCATCAATTTATTATAAACGTTTTTTGCCGCATAATCAAACTAAATTAACACAATGCACACATCAAGTTATGTACAGCGGCGGAATAAGATGGTATAGTATAATATGTATGCCTGTATGGTGGCGGAATGTTGTTTTGCCTTGACATGCGGACACAGCAAAACATAAAATATTCTCTTAGAGGGAAATTCACGGCCGGTGCTTATATTGCGCGGCCTGAAGGGAGAGAAAAACATGGCAAATATTTGCGCGGTGATACTGGGGGCAGGCAAAGCCGCCCGCATAGAGAATATGGCGAACGTGACCGTGGCAGGCCGCGGCATCGTAAAATGGGCGCTTGAGGCGGCGCACAGCGCGGCTGAGGACGTTTTTATAGCAACGGATGACGAAGCGGTCATAAGCCAAGCAAACGGCGGAGCAAGGGCGATAGGCGGCGGAATTATTGAGCTTGTCCAAAGCATTGCCGAATACGACAGGGCAGTGCTGCTTTGCATGAATCAGATAGTGTCAAAAAAAGATGCCGAGAAGCTGGGTGAAGCAACCGCACCGTGCGCGGCGCTTACGCACGAAGGCCGCGAGATGCTCGCATGGAGCATAGACACGGCCGTGCTGAAGAACGCGGCGGGTATAGACGCGCTTATAGGCTGCATGAACGCGGAATATATAGAGGCGGACGAATATGTATCCGCTGCGATAGTTGACAGAAAAACGCTCAGCCTTGCCGAAGAAGCGATGCAGCGGCGCATAAAGGATATGCACTTTGAAAACGGTGTGAGCATTTTGCAGCCCGTAACGGTGTATATAGGTGCGGACGTCAAAATAGGCGAAAACGCTGTTATCTGGCCTAACAATACACTGACGGGCAAAACGGTAATAGGCAGGAATACCGAGCTTAAGCCCGGCTGCAACATAAACGACAGCGCAATAGGAGAAAGCTGCGTGCTGAATTACGTTTTTGCCAACGAGGCGCGCGTGGGCGACCGCGTGACGATAGGCCCGTATGTCAACCTTAGGCCCAAGACGGACATTGCCGACGGCTGCAAGATAGGCGACTTTGTGGAAGTGAAAAATTCAAACATCGGCGAAGGCACAAAGCTGCCGCATCTGAGCTACATAGGCGATGCGGACGTAGGCGCGCGGGTAAACGTTGGGTGCGGATGCGTATTCGTAAATTATGACGGCGTGCATAAGCACCGCACTACCGTGGGCAACGATGTGTTCCTCGGCTGCCAAACCAATTTGGTAGCGCCGGTCTCGGTCGGCGACGGGGCGTATACCGCGGCGGGTTCAACCATAAATAAGGACGTTCCTGCGGACGCAATGGCATTCGCGCGCGCACGGCAGGAAAATAAGGAAGGCTACGCATCGCGCTATAAGGCGCTGAAAAAGGGCGAATAAGCTAAGGAGACGGGCAAAAGGTGTATTGCGAGGTACTGGGGCTTAAAACCGAATACGAACGCCGCGGCGAAGGCAGGCCGATACTTATACTGCATGGCTGGGGCAGCAGCATACAGGCCATGGCGCCCGTTGCAAACTGCGTTGCGGCGCTGGGGTACGAAGCGGTATCGCTGGCGTTCCCGGGCTTCGGCGGTACAGAGGAGCCCAAGGAAGCGTGGGGCGTTGCGGACTATGCGCACTTTACCAAGGCTTTTATTGAGCAGCAGGGAATAGTGGGCTGCTCGGTAGCGTGCCATTCCTTCGGCGGACGGGTTACAATAATGCTCTCGGCTGAGGACAACGCGCTTTTTGATAAGCTTATCATGATAGACGCGGCGGGCGTGCGGCCCAGGCGAACAATTAAGTATCATGTAAAAACATGGGCCTATAAGCTGGCTAAAAAGCTTGCCAGGATAGGCTTTATAGACAGGGTATTCAGGCTGAGCGAAAGGCAGAAAAACGCCGGCAGCGCGGATTACCGCGCGCTTAAGACGGACGTTATGCGAAAGACGTTCGTAAACGTTGTCAATCAGGATCTTACGCCGCTGCTTAGCGGCATAAAGAACGACACGCTGCTCATATGGGGCGATAAGGACACGGCGACGCCGCTTGAATACGCAAAGCTGATGGAAAAGAAAATGCCCAATGCGGGCTTAGCTGTGCTGGAAGGCGCGGGGCATTTTTCATACGCGGAGAAATATCCGCAGTTCTGCGCCGTTATGAAGGCGTATTTGAAAGAATAGGAGAAATCTTTTACCTATGGGAAACGAGCTTGTTAGCAGCATTCTGAGTTATGCGCTCAGCGTATTCATGGGGGCGGCCGTTGTGGCGGCGTCCGTTCCGCTGGTGCATATATTGCAGCTTGAAAGTTATCAGGGCAAAATGTACCTGAAATGGCTTATGAAGCATATCGGCTCGGACTTTGTGCCGAGCTTTGTCGCGGGCGCGGCGGCGCTTGCGCTGAGGGCGGGCTATGTGCTTATAGGCGGAACCAATCCGCTTATCGGCCGCATATGCTATTATCTTGCGGATATAGTGTACATAGCCATGCTTGCGGTGATATATTTTTCCTATGAGAAAAAGCCGCACGTTAAGCCCATCGCCTATACGGGCCGCGTAAAGCGCCTGCTTGCGGCGGAATTCATATTGGCAACGCTGTTCAGCGCAATGTTTTTCTCTCCCTTGCTTTGGGATAAATACGGCCTTACGTGGATAGTATATATGCCGCCAATGATAATACGGTATCTTCCGGGGCTTATACTGCCGCTGTTTGTGTTCATATGCTATATTATCACCTATCCCATAGAGGAAGGCGTGAAGCAATGGTACCTTAACGATGCGAAGCGTATGCTTAAGGAGCATGAAGGGCTAATCCGCATAGGCATAACGGGAAGCTACGGCAAAACCGGCGTTAAATATGCGCTCAGTGAAATACTCAGCCGCAAATATAACACGCTCATAACCCCGGGCAGCTACAATACGCCAATGGGCGTTACGCGCACGGTAAGGGAACACTTAAGCGATGCGAACGAGGCTTTTGTTGCTGAAATGGGTGCACGCTATGTTGGCGATATAAAAACGCTGTGCAAGCTGGTGAATCCGCAGTACGGCATAATAACCGCCGTGGGCAAGCAGCACCTTGAAACATTCAAGAGCCTTGACAATATAATAAATACCAAGGCAGAGCTTATAGGCGGGCTTGAGGAGGACGGCTGCTGCTTCCTGAACGGGGACGATGAAAACTGCCGCAGGATATATAAGGAATATGCATCCGTGCGCAAGCTCTATCTTTACGGCACGGAAGGCGACGACCTTTATATGAAGGCCGAAAGCATAAAGGTAACGAGCGAAGGCAGTACATTTGATTTGGTCGCGGAGGACGGCGCAAAGGTAAGCTGCACGGCGCAGCTTCTTGGCCGGCACAACATAGTCAACCTTACCGCGGCGGCGGCGCTTGCGTATAAGCTTGGCATGGGGCTTGATGAAATTGCCGCGGGCATAGCCGGCGCAAGGCCCGTTGAGCACAGATTGCAGCTTATACCGGGCGCGGTAACGGTCATAGATGATGCATTCAATTCAAACCCGGTCGGCTCAAAGGAAGCGCTGAAGGTACTTGGGTCGTTCGAGGGGAAAAAGCGCGTGGTGGTCACGCCGGGCATGGTTGAGCTCGGCGCTGAAGAAGCGGAGCTGAACCGCGAATTCGGCCGCTGCATAGCGGAGAACGCGGACGTGGCAATAATAATTGGCAAGGCCCATGCGGACCCGATATGCGAAGGCATAGCGGAGCGCGGCTTTGACCCGGCAAACCTTGTGCGCGTGGCAAGCCTTAAAGAGGCCACGGAAAAGCTGGCGCAGTACGGCGGGGCGGGCAGCGTGGTGCTGTTTGAAAACGACCTGCCGGATAACTATAATGAGTGACGCGGGCAAGAGGATAGAGGAGGAGTAAGCATGCAGAATATAGGCGTATTCTTCGGCAGCAGAGCGGCCGAGCATGACGTGTCCATCATATCGGGACTTCAGATATTGGAAAACGCGGATAAGGCCAAATACAACGTGTTTCCGGTCTATGTTTCGCGCAAGGGCGAATGGTTCGTAGGCGAACCGCTGAAAAACGTTGAAACATATAAGCATTTTGATGAAAATATGAAGGGGCTTACAAAGGTATATCTGCCCTCGGTGCCCGGCATGGGCGGCCTTTATGCGAACGCAAGCGGCCTTTTCGCCAAGGCGAAGCTCATATGCCCCATGGATTGCGCAATACTGGCGTTCCACGGCATGAACGGCGAGGACGGCACCATGCAGGGCCTGATGGAGCTTGCGGATATGCCGTATTCAAGCTGCGGCGTGCTTGGAAGCGCGGTCGGCATGGATAAAATAGTTATGAAGGCCGTATTCAAAAGCATGGGCTTGAACGTGCTGGACGGCACATATTGCTACCGCGACACATGGCATGCCGACAGGGAAAAGATAATTGCCGAGGCCGAAAAAATAGGCTATCCGGTATATGTAAAGCCGGCCAATTTGGGTTCATCCATAGGCATATCCCGCGCGGCGGACAGGGAAAGCTTTATAAAGGCAATGGACACCGCCTGCGCATACGATAAGCGGATATTGATAGAAAAGGGCCTTGAAAAGCCACGGGAGATAAACTGCGCCTGCCTTGGCATGGGCGCGGACTGCATTGCTTCGCTGTGCGAAGAACCCGTATCGTGGGAAGAATTTCTCACGTTCGACTCAAAGTATATAACGAGCGCAGGCAAGGGCATGCAGAGCCAGGCAAGGAAGCTGCCTGCTCCGATAAGCGATGAACTTACAGCGGAAATACAGCGGATCACCCGCGAAATTTTTGCCATGCTCGATTGCCGCGGCGTTGTAAGGATAGACTATATGCTCGATGGCGAAAGCAACACGCCATATGTTTGCGAAATAAACACTATACCCGGTTCTTTTGCATTCTATTTGTTTGAACCGATGGGCATAAGCTTCAAGCAACTTACAAACAGGCTGATAGAGCTTGCGTTTGCGGGCGCAAAGGAAAAGAAAGCAAGCACATTTGCGTTTGATTCCAAAATACTTGAAAAGGCTTCAAACGGCATAAAGACCGTTAAAAAATAAGAAAAGCGCAGTTTGCGCATATAAGAAAGGATAAACAAAAGATGACTAATCTGTATCAGCAGTGGAGAGACATTGCCGAGGCCGAGCGCACGCAGGAGGCGGGCGAGAAATTCTGGAACGATTATTTCGAGGCGGAGACCGAGAATTATAAAAAGCTGCTTGCCGACCACGAAAAGGTCTACAGCGGCAAAATAAGCGAACTTGCCCCCATGTTCAACATGGATGAACCCACGTTTGTCGGCTTTATAGACGGCATAAACACCAGCCTTAAGACCGAGATAGATTTGGATACGCTGGAAAGCGACAGCGTTGTTACGCTGGACATAGACTTTGAAAAGCTTTATTACAACATGCACGAGGCCAAGGCAAGCTGGCTTTACGAGCTGAAGGAATGGGACAAGGTGCTCAGCGAAGCCAAGCGCCATGAAATAACCAAGCAGTATCGTGCATCCAAGGTGTTCATTAAGGAAAACACCGTGCGCAGGAACGATCCATGCCCCTGCGGCAGCGGCAAAAAGTACAAAAACTGCTGCGGCAAAAACGACTGATATAGCAATAGTATAAAAGCTGAAGGATAAGGAGGGCTGTATTTATGAAGCTTAAATTCTGCGGCGCGGCGCGCTGCGTTACGGGTTCGTGCCATATGCTTTGCTATGATGGCGGCAAGGTGCTTATCGATTGCGGTATGCGCCAGGGCGCGGACGAGAAAGGCGAACTGGGGGCGAGCGATTTTGCGTTTGACCCGAAGGAAATAGACGCGGTGCTCCTTACCCATGCGCATATTGACCACAGCGGGCTGCTGCCGCTGCTGGTAAAGCGCGGCTTTGACGGCAAAATAATAACCACGAAGGCCACCGCGGAGTTATCGGGCATAATGCTGCCGGACAGCGCAAAAATACAGGAGCAGGACGCCGAATACCAAAACCGCAAAAATCTGCGCGCGGGCAAGCCGATGGTGGAGCCGATGTATACGTCGGCAGATGCGCAGAAAACGCTTGAATACTTTCAACCGGTAAGCTATGGCGACATAGTGGAGGTTTGGCCGGGGCTTAGGGCCAGATTCAATGACATAGGCCATCTTTTGGGCAGCGCGGCGATAGAGCTTTGGGCGGAGGAAAAGGGAACTACCACAAAGCTTGTATTTTCGGGCGACATAGGGCGCGACGAAAGGCCCATACTGCGCGACCCTTCCAGCATAGACGGCGCGGATTACGTTGTGATGGAGGGCACATATGGCGACAGGGAACACGACGCAACAACGGAAGAGGATAAAGAAAAGCAGCTTGCGGACGTGCTGAAGGAAGGCATTGCGCGCGGCGGGAACATAGTCATTCCGTCGTTCGCCGTGGGCAGGACGCAGGAACTGCTTTATACAATAAAGCGGCTGATGATGAAAAACGCCGTGCCGGGGCTTGAAAAGATACCGGTGTTTGTGGATAGTCCGCTCGGCATAAACGCCACGAAGATATATGAACGCTGCGCGCGGGAATATTACGATGAAGAGGCGCTGGAAATGCTGAAAATGAGCGGCTCTCCGTTCGACCTGCCCAATCTTAGGGTAGCCGAAACGGGAGAGGAAAGCAAGCTCATCAACTTCCAGCCGGGCTGCAACATAATAATATCCTCCTCCGGTATGTGCGATGCGGGCAGGATAAGGCATCACCTTAAACATAATCTTTATAGGCCGGATTCGACCATATTGTTCGTTGGCTATCAGGCGAACGGCACGCTTGGCCGCATATTGCTGGACGGGGCTAAGAGCGTTAAACTCTTTGGCGAACAGATACAGGTGAACGCCGCAATACGCAGAATAGAAGGCTTCTCCGGCCACGCCGGAAGGAGCGAATTGCTGCAATGGATACGTGAGATAGGTTCGGCGCCTAAGTGCGTATTCTTAGTGCATGGCGAAAGCGAAACGCTGGACAAATTCGCCGTGGATGTGCGTGCGCTGGGACTGGACGTTGAAATACCGGATCTGTTTGACGAATTTGAGCTCAGCTACGGCGCAAGCGGCGTGGTACGCATGCCCGCGCTTACGCCGAAGAAAGAAGAAGAGCCGGATCTTTTCATAGGCCGCAGGCTGAATATGATCGCCAAGCAGTGGGGCATAAACGGCGCGCTGTACTGCATGCGCGGCGAAGAACCGCTCTATGATACGGCGATAGGCGTGGCCGATGCGAATAAACAGAACCTTAACGGGATACATACCCGCTTTGCCGCGGGAGAGATAACAATGGCGTTCACCGCGGCGGCCGCGCTGATACTGGATGCGCAGGGCAAGCTGAATATGGACGCTTCGCTGGACAAACTGGTGCCGGAATACGTCCACGCTGCCGAAATCACGGCAAAAGAACTGCTGCTTGGGCAGAAGACCGTGCCGGACTATGCGGACTATGACATGAGCTTTAAGCTTTATCAGCAGGCGCATAAGGAAAAGCTGGGCGCAATGGAAACGTTCAAGCTTACTTGGAATGCGCTCAACGGTGCGATAAGCGATGAAGATGTGCTGAATATAGTGAATAAGCTTGACGTGGTGGACGATCCTGAAAATTCCGCGGGCAGAAGGAGCAGCTACCGCATACTTGGCATGGCCGTGGCAAGGGCATACGGGAAGAGCCTTGCGGATGCGCTTAACGAGCTTGTATTCGCGCCGATCGGCATGAAAGATACCGGCCTTGATAAGGAAGCGGAAGTCACGTATACGGCTAAAATGGGCGATGAAAGCATAGTTGTGGGCGCGCCAAAGCTTTGCGCCGGTGAAGCAGGCGGCGTTGTGAGCGCGTATGATTTGGCGCATTTCGGCACGGCGCTGCTTGAAGGCAAGCTGCTTGACGAGGAGCATACGGACATAATGCTTGCGCCGAATGCCTGCGGACTGAGAACGCTGAACGGTTGGTATTATGCGGACAGTGGCATAGAGCAGGCGCAAAGCGCGCTGTATATAAATGCGCAATACGGTGCGAGTGCGGCAATGCTTGCAAACGCACCGAGCGCAAAGGAAGATGCGGACGAAACCGGCGCAAAATCGTTCGTGCAGCGCATGAGATACGAGATGGACGACGTTTACCTGAAGGCGGAGGACGTGCAGCTTGAGCGCATAAACGACGCAAACGTTTACTCCGTGCTTAAGTTAGCCGTGAATGAGGATCAGCAGGAGTTTGTAGCCGGCAACGATATTTCGCTTGCCGAGGCAGCCGCGCTTGAAAACGCGCTGCCCTATGCCGTTACGCAGAACGGTGTTGCTGTGGGCTTTGCTTTGCTCAATGCGGATAAAGACCGCGGCGTATACGAAATATGGCGGCTGATGATAGACAAGCGCTTCCAGCATAAGGGCTTCGGCACTGCGGCGATGAAGCTTGCAATGGCGGAGCTGAAGCGCATGGGCGCTGAAAAGGCGCGGATAAGCGTTGAAATAGGCAACGAAGCAGCCATTGCCATGTATCAAAAGCTGGGGTTCAGCTTTACCGGGCGCATGGAATACGGCGAAGCATACATGGAATGCGAACTGTAAGGAGGATAAATGGACGGCATATTGAGTTACATTATAGATGCGCTGTACAGCTTGCCGGGCATATTGGTTGGGCTGTCGTTCCACGAATGGGGTCATGCGTACGCGGCGTATAAGCGCGGCGATCCGACCGCGAGGAATCTTGGCCGCATGACGGTAAACCCGCTTGCTCATATCGATCCGCTTGGCTTCCTGTCGCTGCTGATATTGGGCTTCGGCTGGGCCAAGCCCGTACCCGTGAGCACGCGCAACTTTAAGTCCCCAAGAAAGGACGAACTTATCGTGTCCTTGGCGGGTATAACAGTTAACCTTATACTGGGCGTGGTGTTCATGATAATATGGATAGTGCTTATATGCCTGCCGTGGAGCAACGAAATACTCAACACAATGGTGCAGTATTGCTATACCATAAACTTCGGCCTTGCGGTATTCAATCTGCTGCCGATTCCGCCGCTTGACGGTTACCATGTGGCGCAGTGCCTTTTCATGAATGCAAAGACGTATAGGTTTTTCAGCTTTGTTGAAAAGTACAGCTATGTTATACTCGTGGCCGTGCTTATAATCAATTCGCGCACGCATTTTCTCAATACGATAGTGTATTGGCTTATGATGCCGCTCATGAGCTTGGCTTCGCTGATACTGAGCATTTTCTGAGCGCGGCGCAAGGGGAAAACGGATGGCATATGAAGTTCATCTAAAGGAGTTCGACGGGCCGCTTGATCTGCTGCTGCATCTTATTGAGCAGGCAAAGGTGGATATAAAGGACATATTCATATCCGAAATCACAAACCAGTATCTTTCGCTTATGGAAGAACTGGATGAACTGGACATGGATACGGCGAGCGAGTTTTTAACCATGGCGGCAACGCTTGTGTATATCAAATCGCGCTCCCTGCTGCCCAAACCGCCAAAGGAAGCGGAGGAAGAAGAGGATCCGGAGGAGGCGCTGGTACGCCAGCTGAAGGAATACAAGCTTTTTAAGCAGGCCGGCGAAAAGCTGAACGAGTTGAGTGCGGGTATGCGGGGCGTGTTTTCGCGGCTGCCGGAGGAGTTTGCACTGCCGCCGCAGGAATATGAACTGGAGCAGGCCACGGCGGAAGAATTGTTTGCCGCGTTTATGGACGTGCTTAACCGTGAAGAGCCGGAAAGCAGCATACCGGAAATAGCGAAGAAGGTGGATGCGGATAAGTACACCGTAAGGACGCAGCTTGTGAAGATACGCGCAAAGCTTAAGGAAGGTGCGAGCGTAACGTTTGAAGAACTGTTTGAAGCAACAAGCGTTAAGCTTGAAAAGATAGTAACGTTCATGGCGCTGCTTGAAATGATAGCACGGCAGGAAATATTGCTTAAACAGCCCACGCCTTACGGCAGGATAACCATAACCGCATATAACCTGAAAGAGGACGATGCGGACGCCGAATACATGGATGAATAGGCAAAGACCGAGGGGGAGAGAACACATTGGAATACAATGAGCGCATGGGCGCGATAGAGTGCATATTGTTCGTTTCGGGCGATCCGGTGCCGATAATAGAGCTGCAGCGGGCGATAGGCGTTACGGACATAGAGATGGAGCATATAATACGCAGCATGGACGAACTTTATAAGCGGGAAAAGCGCGGCATACAGCTTTTTATAACGGCGGAGACTATGCAGCTTGTGTCCAACAAGGAATATACGCGCTATGTTGAAGAACTGGTGCAGCCCGTGCAGTCCAAATCTTTCTCTCAGTCCATGCTTGAAACGCTTTCTGTAATAGCGTACCGCCAGCCGGTGACTAAGGCGGATATTGAGGCCGTGCGCGGCGTGCGGTGCGAATACGCCGTAGGGCAGCTGATGAAGCTGGGCATGATAAGGGAACTTGGACGCAAGAACGTGGTGGGCAGGCCAATGCTGCTCGGCACTACGGACGCATTTCTCAGGCACTTTGGCATACGCTCGCTCAGCGAGTTGCCTCAGCTAAGCGAAATTGAGAACGCGGAAACGGAAGAAAACGATAATACCGAAGATAAAGCATCCGATTAAACCGAAAGCATAATAAAATAACGCAAAACAGCAAATATTAGCCCATATGGGCTTTTTTGCTATATTTATAATCGCGCTTACAGCGGCGGCAATATTGATACCGATAAGGTTGAATTTCAGCGTTATGCTTTGCGGCAATGCGGCAAGGATAAGGCTGGGCGTGAGCATACTCGGCTTTGTACGGCTGAAGATACGGCCTATGGAGAGCAATAAGAAGCACGCGACAAAGGACAGCGAGGCAAAACCGGACAAGGATACAATAAAAATTGCGCTGGCGGTGCTGCGGCAAAGGAAGCTCTATTTATGGCTTGACGGGCTGACTATCCGTGGGAACATAGGCATAGACGGCGACGCTGCGGCAACGGCGCTGCTGTGCGGCGCGGCAAACAGTCTGCTGCCGCGCATTATAGGCTTTCTGCTGCCCAATAAGGGAGCGGAGAGCATATATATTGCGCCTGAGTTCAGGTTCGGCGCGGCATGGGTATATATGGAAGGTATCATAGGGCTGAATTTGGCTAAGCTTATAGGTATTATCGGAAAAGAGGTAACAAGATATGTCGCATCCCGTGGAAAACATAATGCGGAGCACTATGGAACAATTAAGGCAAATGGTTGACGTGAACACGATAGTGGGCTCTCCCGTTGAAACAGGCAACGGAACGGTGCTGCTGCCCGTATCGAAGGTGAGCATGGGCTTTGTGTCCGGCGGAGGGGAATACATAATGGGTCAGGCGGCTACTCCCGTTAAAAGGGCGGGGGAAGCCCTGGATGCAAGCGAAGGCCGCTACCCGTTCGCGGGGACTGCCGCGGCGGGCATGTGCCTAACGCCTATGGCGTTCGTTACAAGCGAAAACGGGCGTACGCGGGTATTGCCGGCGCAGTATAAATGCGGCGCGGAAAGGCTGATAGACATGATGCCGGAGATAATTGCCGCGATAGAGCGCATGGCGGGCAGCACAAACGGCGAAAGCAAAGAGGAGACTGCCGAATGAACGCGCGCAGGACAGCCGCGCTGATACTGGCCGCGGCGGCGCTTATGGCCCTTAATGCGGGCGCATACGCCGAAAATGCGCCCGATATTGCGGCGGGCGGCGCGGCGCTGATAGAGCAGAACACGGGCGCTGTGATATGCGCAAAGGAAGCGCATAAAAAGCTCCCTATGGCAAGCACTACAAAGATCATGACCGCGCTTATAGTAATAGAAAACTGCTCTCTTGGCGACACGGTGAAGGTCAGCCCAAAGGCATACGGCGTGGAAGGATCGAGCATGTATCTTAACGCGGGCGAGGAAGTCAGCGTGGAGGACATGCTGTATGGACTGATGCTTTTGAGCGGGAACGATGCGGCGGTGGCATTGGCAATACATACGGCTGGCAGCGTGGAAGCATTTGCGGCGCTGATGAATGCTCGCGCGGAAGAAATAGGCGCACACAATACGCATTTTGTAACGCCGAACGGGCTGCACGATCCGGAGCATTACACAACGGCGTATGACTTGGCGCTTATTGCGGCGGAAGCGATGAAGAATCCTGATTTCAGAAAAATAGTGGGTTCAACGTATCATAAGACCACCACAGGCAGCGTTATACGCTATATGAAGAACAAAAATAAGATCCTGTGGCAATATGAAGGCGGCTGCGGCGTGAAAACCGGCTACACAAAGGCCGCAGGGCGCTGCCTTGTGTTCGCGGCGGAGCGGGATGGAATGACGCTGATAGGCGCGGTACTGAGCTGCCCTGATATGTTCAACGTTGCTAAGGCGATGCTTGATTACGGCTTTGCATCGTTCCGCACGGAAAAGATAATATCCGCAGGGCAGAGCATAACGCGGATAAGGGTGAGCGGAGGCACAAAAACAGCCTTGGCAGCAGAGGCTAAAGACGATATAATTATACCCGTACGGATAGGCGAAAGCGCGGACATACGCACGGAAGTGGAAACGCGGAGCGGAATGAATGCCCCTGTTGAAAAAGGGGAGGACGTTGGCGTTGTAAGAGTGCTTATGGACGGCAAGCTGGTTGGCGAAACGCGGCTGCTTGCCGCAGAGGACAGTCTTTCGCTCAAATTCGGCCAGTATTTAAGAAGGCTGCTGTCCGGCTGGGCGGCATAGGGTATGCAATGCGGCTGCAAAAGTTTATGGCGGAGGCCGGAGTAGCCTCCAGAAGAAAATGCGAAGAACTTATCGGCGCTGGCCTTGTTAAGGTAAATGGTCAGGTGGCGTCGATAGGCACGGTGATAGACCCGCTTAACGACAGGGTGGAATACGCAGGCAAGCTGCTGCGCCCGGCCGAAGAACGGGTCGTTTTTGCGTTCTATAAGCCACGCGGCGTTATGTGCACCGCGTCCGATCCGCAGGGCAGAGCGACCATAATGGATTACTTTAAGGATGTTCCGTACCGGCTGTACAGCGTTGGCAGGCTTGACTATGATTCCGAAGGCTTGCTGCTTATGACCAACGACGGCGAACTTGCGTATAAACTTACGCATCCCAAATTTACGGTGGATAAAACATATCACGCCGTGTGCGACGGGGTGCTGACAAATGCGGAAATAGCGCGGCTTGAGCAGGGCGTTGACATTGGCGACGGGATGACCGGCCCAGCGAAGATAACGCAGGTGCATGCGCTGCACAACGGCAACACATCATTCGATATAACCATACACGAAGGGCGCAACCGCCAAATAAGGCGAATGCTTGAAGCCGTGGGGCACCAAACGCTGGTGCTGAAACGCACGAAGGAGGGCGCGGTTTCAATAGGCTTCATGCAGCCGGGCGAATACAGAGTGCTGAGCGATGCGGAACTTAATGCGCTCAGGCAAACGGAGCTGTCTTAATATCAAATTTATATAAAATTTTGCCCGCAGGCGAATTTTGTAAGCTATTGCGGGCAAAATTGGCATTTCTATTAACATCAAGAAAAATAAATTTCCATTTCAGGCAGGAAAAAAGAACACTATGCAGAATAAGAGAAAACGGGAGTATTTGAGGGCATTGTTCATTCAAATGTCAGCTTATACATGTATACAAGTATTTAACGGTTTCATAATCAACACTTAGAAAGGAGAAGTGTCGCAAATGGATGGAATGATCACAAACCCGTGGGTCGTGCTTGTACTGGGTATGGGTACGGTGTTTGCCGGTTTGCTTCTGCTGGTGCTTATCATTAAGGTGATGGGCCTTATAGCGGGCAAGACAGTGAAAACCCCGGCCGCTCCCGCAGCCGCAGCTAAGGCTGCTCCCGCGCCCGTTGCTGCACCCGCCGCTGCCCCTGCCGCGCCTGCGCCTGCCCCGGTGGTATATCCGCATGAGGTGGATCGCTATGCGTTCGACGCCGCCGTGGCCGCCGCAATCGCTGCCTATACCGGCCGCGATATAAAGGGCTTCCGTATCACCAGGATCACAAAAATATGATCTGAACCAAACCAGAACAAAAAAGACCAATTAAGATTATTTCAGGAGGATTTAATAAAATGGTGCGTAGGTTTATCGTGAACGTAAACGGCACAGCTTACGATGTTGAAGTTGAAGAAGTTGGCGGCGTTGCCGGCCGTCCCGCTGCCTTTGTGGCTCCCTCTCCTTATATGAATGCGGCTCCCATGTATGCCGCCCCCGCTCCCGCGCCCGTGTATAGCGCGCCCGCCGCTCCCGTAGCGCCCGCCGCGCCTGTTGCTCCCGCGCCCGCTGCGGCTCCCGCTCCCGCCGCTGCGCCCGCTGCCCCTGCAGCCGCGCCTGCTGCCGCCCCCGCCGCCGGCCAGACCGCCGTTACCGCCCCCATGCCCGGCAACATACTGGACATTAAGGTAAACGTTGGCGACACCGTGAACGCGGATGATGTTGTTATCATACTTGAAGCCATGAAGATGGAGAACGAGATATTCGCCCCCGCTTCCGGCAAGGTTATAGCCATAAACACCACCAAGGGCGCTTCCGTCAACTCCGGCGACTGCCTGCTGGTGATAGGCTAAGCGGCTTCCGCTTTTGCCAAATCCGATTGAAAGGAGAGCAAAATGGGAGAAGCAATTCAAAGTTTTGTTGAAATGACCGGCTTTTCCATGATAGCCAACGATCCTAAGGTGCTTATAATGATAGCTATATCATTGGTGCTGATGTATCTGGCCATCGTGAAGAAATTCGAGCCGTTGCTGCTGCTGCCGATAGCCTTCGGTATGCTGCTTACCAATCTGCCCGGCGCGGAAATGTATCACCGCGAGCTTTTTGCCAGCGGCCATGTTGACTGGGCCGCGCTGAGCGATCAGGGAGGTCTTATAGACTATCTGTACCTTGGCATAAAACTGGGCATTTACCCCTGCCTTATATTCATGGGCGTGGGCGCGGGCACGGACTTCGGCCCCCTTATCGCCAACCCCAAGACCCTGTTCATGGGTGCTGCTGCCCAGTTAGGCATATTCATTGCCTTCATGGGTGCCATCGGCCTTACCGCCTTGTTCCCCAATGCATTTAACTTCGGCGTAAGGGAAGCGTCCTCCATAGGTATAATCGGCGGTGCGGACGGCCCGACGGCCATATACGTAACGCTCAGGCTTGCGCCGCAGCTGCTTGGCCCCATTGCCGTTGCAGCGTATTCTTACATGGCGCTTGTTCCCGTAATTCAGCCGCCTATAATGAAGGCGCTGACCACAAAGAAGGAACGCCAAATATCCATGGAGCAGCTCAGGCCTGTTTCCAAAACCGAAAAGATAATATTCCCCATAGTTGTTACTATATTCGTGTCCCTGCTGGTTCCCTCTGCGGCTCCGCTTATCGGCATGCTGATGTTTGGTAACCTGCTCAAGGAATGCGGCGTGACCGAAAGGCTTTCCAAGACCGCGCAGAACGAGCTGATGAATATAGTCACCATATTCCTCGGCGTATCCGTCGGCGCGACTGCCACCGCAGACATATTCCTTACCTGGCAGACCATTGGTATACTGATAATGGGCGTATGCGCATTCGCGTTCGGTACCGCGGGCGGCGTTTTGATAGCCAAGCTTATGAACAAGCTTTCCGGCGGCAAGATCAATCCGCTTATCGGTTCCGCCGGCGTTTCCGCCGTTCCTATGGCGGCGCGCGTGTCTCAGGTAGTAGGCCAGAAGGAAAAGCCAGGTAACTATCTGCTGATGCATGCCATGGGTCCCAATGTGGCGGGCGTTATAGGTTCCGCAATAGCCGCGGGCGTTCTGCTTTCGCTCTATTGGGTACACTGATATAACACAAAGCATCTTATCGAGGAGGAATCCGGATGAGCAAGAAAATATTTATTACCGACACTATATTGAGGGACGCGCATCAGTCCCAGGCAGCCACCCGTATGCGCACGGAAGATATGCTTCCCGCATGCGAAGTGCTGGACAGCATTGGCTATTGGTCCCTGGAGTGCTGGGGCGGAGCCACGTTTGACGCATGCCTCCGCTTCCTCAACGAGGATCCGTGGGACAGGCTGAGGAAGCTTAAAAAGGCGCTGCCCAATACCAAACTGCAGATGCTTTTCCGCGGCCAGAATATACTGGGCTATAAGCATTATGCCGACGACGTTGTGGAGCAGTTCTGCCGCAAGGCGATAGAGAACGGAATCGATGTCATAAGGATATTTGATGCTCTTAACGACGTGCGCAATCTTGAATCCGCCATAAAGTATACAAAGAAATACGGCGGAATATGCGAACCCGCCATAAGCTACACCATCAGCCCCGTGCATAACGAGGATTACTTCGTTAAGGTGGCTAAGGAACTGGAGCAGATGGGCGCGGACGTTATATGCATAAAGGACATGGCGAATCTGCTGCTGCCCTATGATGCGTATTCGCTGATAAAGCGCATGAAGGAAGAAATAAGCGTGCCTATACATCTGCATACGCACAACACTTCAGGCACCGGCGACATGACTTATCTCATGGCCGTACAGGCGGGCGTGGATATAGTTGACTGCGCGCTCAGCCCCCTTGCAAACGGCACCAGCCAGCCCGCTACGGAGTCCCTTGTGGCAACGCTGAAGGGCACGGAGTACGACACAGGGCTTGACCTTGAAAAGATGGCCGTTGCCGCCAAGCATTTCCGCGGCGTTGCGCAGAAGCTGAAGGATGAAGGCTTCCTTGATCCCAAGGTGCTCAACGTTGATACGAACACGCTTATATATCAGGTTCCCGGCGGAATGCTTTCCAACCTTATCAGCCAGCTTAAGCAGCTGAATGCAGAGGATAAGTATTACGATGTGCTGGCGGAGATCCCCCGCGTACGCGAGGACTTTGGCTATCCCCCGCTGGTAACGCCTACCAGCCAGATAGTCGGCTCCCAGGCCGTGCTTAACGTGGTTTCCGGTGGAAGGTACAAAACCTTCTCTAAGGAATCCAAGGCCCTGCTGCGCGGCGAATACGGCGCACTGCCCGGAAAGGTGAATGAAGAAGTGCGCAAGAAGGCCATTGGCGATGCGGAAGTTATAACCTGCCGCCCGGCGGATCTGCTCAAGCCGGAGCTTGAAAAGTACCGCGAGGAGATAAAGGACGTTATGCGTCAGGAAGAGGACGTGCTGAGCTATGCACTGTTCCCGCAGGTGGCCATGAAGTTCTTTGAGCAGCGTAATAACCCCAAGCCCAAGGAAGAGCCTAAGGCGGAAGCCCCCAAGGCAGCACCGGCACCAGCGTCCGCGCCTGCAGTAGCGGCACCCGCGCAGAAGATGCCCATGCATCCCGAACTGCCCGCGAAGCACCTTTTCGTTGAGGATATAACGATAGGCCGCTGATAGGTAAAATCGAATAAATGACTGAATCCGCACCCGTGCAGCCGTAAAAAGCAGCGCAGGTGCGGTTGCTTTATAGCCGTTTGCGCCGAAAATTCAATACAATTATGGCAAAGCGGGAACCTATATTGAAAGTGAGGAATTTTTTTATTATAATCCAAGCATAAACACAGCACTATTTGGGGAGGTAAAGGATATGGCTGCGCAGAAGATAATGATTTGCGATGACCAGATAATGATACACGAAACCCTTGGCATGTATTTGGAAAACGAGGGCTATGAACATGTAAGCGCGATGGACGGCGAAGAAGCGCTGCAAAAATTTGAAACGGAGAAGCCTGATCTTATAATATTGGATATAATGATGCCCAAGCTTTCCGGCACGGACGTATGCCGTAAGCTCAGGGAAAAAAGCCGCGTGCCTATAATAATGCTAACGGCAAAGGGAGAAGAGATAGACCGGATACTTGGCCTTGAGCTGGGCGCGGATGATTACATAGTTAAGCCGTTCAGCGCGCGCGAAGTTGTGGCGCGGGTAAAGGCGGTGCTGAGAAGGCTTGCCATGGCGAAGGAGCACCCGCAGCAGGTGCTTCGCTTTGACGACCTTGAGATAAACATAAACAATTATGATGTCCGTGTAAAAGGCGAGCGTGTGCCGTTCACGCCGAAGGAAGTGGAGATATTCCAGCTTCTTGCATCGCACCCGGGCAAGGTATATGAACGGGAAACGATACTTTCGCTTGTGTGGGGCTATGATTTTTACGGCGATACGCGCGCGGTGGATACGCAGATAAAGCGCATACGCCAAAAGCTGCCTGCGGAGGGAACGGTAAACTGGAGCATAAAAACGGTTTACGGCGTTGGGTACAAGTTTGAGGTAAGCAGATAATGAAGCATACTTTGCTTATAAAAACCGTATGCCTTGTGCTGTTCACGGTTATATTGAGCGCCGCCCTTACGGCGCTTGTTTTTCGCTATGCGGGCATAAAGAAATATGGCGAGCTGAAAACGAAGGAACTTATACCGAGGGCTGAGTTTATATCGAGCCGCGCGGCAGACCTGATGGAAGGGATACTGAGCCGCAAGGATTTTGAAAACATAGTCAATTACGATAGGCGCATATGGGATGCTGCGCCGTATCTTTATACGGCTGACGGTACACTTTTCGGCAGCATTACGAACGACCAGCTTGAGGCGAACACTAACATGATAGCGCCGTATCTTGCGGGCGTGCTTGCGGGCAGAGAGGTCAGCGCCGTGGTAATGATGGGCGGCAGCAGGGCCGGCGTCGTGGTAGGCGAGCCTATAACCGCAAGCGACGGCGCGATAATGGGTGCGGTGTTCCTGGTAAAGCCAATGGACGAGCTCAGCACGGGCTGGGGTAACCTTACTTCATCGCTGCCGCTTGCCATGCTTTTGGTGGCGCTTATAATGGTGCCGGTGGCGTACTTTGGATCGCGCGGGCTTACAAAGCCGCTGAATAAGATGAACGAAGCCGCCGTAGCCATGACAAAAGGGGATTTTTCCGTGCGGGCTATTGAAAAAGGAGACGGCGAGGTGGCGCGGCTGGGCCACTCCTTAAACGAACTTTCAAGCGCGCTCAGCGGCACAATAGGCGCGCTTACGTTTGAGCGAAACCGGCTGAAAAGCGTGCTTGACGGGCTGCTGGAGGGCGTTATAGCCGTTAACGAAAGCGGAAAGATAATTCAGTTCAACCCCGCGTCCGTAGCGCTTATGGGCTGCGCACATGGCGAAAGCATAGAGGATTCGCCAATGTATGGCGAGCTCCATTCCATGGTTGAACAGGTGCTTTCCGACGGCGTGAGCCGCTGGACGGAACAAAGCTATAAGGAAGCCGTACTGCGCTTCACAATATCCGCCCTTGGGACGGACGGCAAGAACGAAGGCGCCATAATAATGATACAGGACGTTACGGAGGCGGCGCGGCTTGAACAGACGCGGCGGGATTATGTTGCAAACGTGTCCCATGAGTTGAGAACGCCTATCGCATCCATACGCGGCCTGTCGGACGCACTGTGCGACGGGCTGGTAAAGAAGGACGAGGACAGGCTTAGATACTATGGTTATATTCAGCACGAGGCCATGCGCCTTTCGCGCCTGATAGACGATCTGCTTGAGTTGAGCCGGCTACAATCGGGCACGGTTGCCATAGCGCGCTGCAAAATGAGCGTGAACGATTTGATATACGACGTTGCGGACAGATACGGCACAATCGCCAAGGATAACGGCAAAACGCTTTCCGTGTCCATGCCTGAAGGCGAGCATGAGGCGTACAGCAATCCTGACAGGTGCGAGCAGGTGCTCATAGCCCTGCTTGACAACGCCATAAAGCACAGCGCATCGGGCGAGGTTGACCTTAGCGTGGGCGAGGACGATGATAAATACACCATAAGCGTATCCAACCCCGGCGAAATAGCCGAAGCGGACATAGACCATCTGTTTGAGCGGTTCTATAAGGCGGACAGGGCGCATACAGGCGAAGGCACGGGCCTTGGCCTTGCAATAGCGAAGGAGATAATGGAGCTGATGGGCGAGCGCATATGGGCCGAAAGCAAGGATGGCCGCGTGGTGTTCAGCTTTACTGTTGCCAAGCGCCAAGGCACGGGAACGAATACGAACAAAGTGTGAAGTATACAGCAAATAGCTGCGGCAGGATTTGAAAAAAACTGTCGCGGTGTTATAATGTAATCAATGTATAAAATGGGAGGTAAAAAACATGAGCAGCGGCAAAATATTGATAGCTGACGACGACAGAAACGTGCATGAGTCACTTGGCATTTATCTTAAATCCGAAGGATTTGAAACCGTGGACGTATATGACGGTGCGGCGGCAGTAAGCGCGCTGGACGGCGACATTTCGCTTTGCGTTATGGACATAATGATGCCCATCATGAACGGCATTGACGCCTGCAAGGAAATACGCAAAAATTCGCAGGTGCCAATAATTATGCTTACCGCAAAGGGCGAGGAGATAGACAGAATACTCGGCCTTGAGCTGGGCGCGGATGACTATATCGTGAAGCCCTTCAGCCCGCGCGAGGTCGTGGCAAGGATAAAGGCCGTGCTTAGGCGCACAAGCGAACAGCAGAGTAACGACGACGGCCGCGTTACCTTAAACGGCCTTGTTATAGACATTAAGAGCTATACCGTCACATTAAAGGGGCAGCCGGTAATATGCACGCCGAAGGAAATAGAAATCCTTTATATGCTTGCTTCCAACCCCGGGCAGGTGTTCACAAGGGAGCAGCTGCTTAATAAGGTTTGGGGCTATGACTTCGCCGGCGAAACAAGAACCGTGGATACGCATATAAAGCGCATCCGTGCAAAGCTTGACAACACGGGCCTTAATTGGTCGATAAAGACCATATACGGCGTTGGCTATAAGTTCGAGGTAGAATAAAACTATGCTAAAAAGCGTGTTTTTCCGCAGGCTTGTTATAATGCTGTCCGTCGCAATGCTCATTGCGGCGGCCGTTATGCTTGGCGGCTATGTGTTTCTGAGCAAGGATGTTTATGCTGACATAAAGCTGGACGAGCTGCACCCTTCGCTTGATGCGGCGGAGCAGCTTGCCAAGGAATACATGGCGGGCGAAATAGATAAAGACGTGTTTGAACGGCTGGCGGCAAAGCTGCTGCCGTCCAATACCGGCACGGTGCTTTACCTTGACGCGGAAGGAAACACGCTTTTTTATGTGGACAGCCTGCTTAATACGGATGCTGAGGGCGCGAAAAAACTGCTGTATGAGCAGATAGCTTCCGCTGAAAACGGTGCGGACGTTAAGCAGAACCGGCTTAGAATGAAAGAGGACAGCTCCGCCCTTGCGCTGGGCTGCCCAATATTCGACGATGATGGAAACATACTCGGCGCGGTGGTCATGCTCAGTTCGCTTAAACTCGTTACCAACGCAACGGGGCGTATGTCCATGCTCGTGCTTATGCTCACCACGATAGCCATACCCGTGGCGCTGCTTATGATGGTTTGGCGTGCGAAGAACATTGCCGACCCAATACGCCGCATGAACGACGCCGCGAAGGCAATGGCAAAGGGCGATTTTGACATAAGGCTTGATGAAGATATTCCGGGCGAGGTCGGCGAACTTGCCGGTTCGCTCAATAACCTTTGCGCGGAACTTGACCATACTATTCGCCAACTCAGCAGCGAAAAGAGCCAGCTTGATCAGTTGCTGCAAAGCCTTACGGACGGCGTTGTGGCAATAGACGAGCACGGTACGCTCATACATTACAATTCCGCAATAATGCGCATGTTCGGTGCGGTCAGCGTATCAAAGCGCGAGGAATTGATACCCGACGAAAAGGTATGGAAGGTGTTTGACGAGGTTTTCAATTCCGGCAAGCCCCAGACCATAACCTACCCCATGGCTGGTGACAAGGTGCTGTGGATAACCATATCGCCTGTTGTAACGTCCAGCCGCGAACGCACGGGCGTTGTGGGCCTGTTTAAGGACATGACGGAGATGGAGCGGGTCGAAAAGCTCAGGCGGGATTATGTTGCAAATGTTTCGCACGAACTGCGGACGCCGCTCACCGCTGTAAGGGGGTTGCTTGAGCCGCTTGCCGACGGAATGGTGAAGGACGAAGCGGACAGGCAGCGGTATTATAAGATAATGCTGCACGAGGTGCTCAGGCTTTCGCGTCTTATAACGGACATGATGATGCTCAGCCGACTGCAATCCGGCACGGAATACATGGAGATAACCCGCGTGGACGTGAACGAGCTGGTGCAGGATATTGCAAGCGCGTATTCTTCAACGCTGGCCGATAAGGGCGTGAACTTAGTGCTTGACTGCCCGCGGCCTGTGCCCGATGCGATGACCGATCCGGACAGGATAGAGCAGGTGCTTGTTATATTGCTGGATAATGCCTCGCGCTACACGCCAAAGGGCGGCACCATAACAATATCCGCCCGCAATGCGAAGGAGAAAATACAGCTGTCCGTGACCGATACCGGCTGCGGCATACCTGAAAGCGATCTGCCGCATATATTTGAACGATTCTATAAGGTGGATAAGTCCCATAGCGAAGGCGGCACGGGGCTTGGACTGTCTATAGCGCAGTTCATAATGGAAAAGCTTGGCGAAACGATAAGCGTTGAAAGCGAAGTCGGCAAGGGTACGTGTTTTACGCTTACTTTGCAGCGCTATGTACGCAACGCCATAGCATTAGGGCCGGCGGGCGAAAAGCATACCCGCTACGGCGATGATGACGAAAAGGATGAATACGTTCCCAACGACGCCGATATTCAAGATGATGACGATGTGGTGGATGCGCATTACGAGGTTATAGAGCAGCCGCAGAAGGCCGAAAAGCCACAAAAAGCCGAGAAAACGCAAAAGGCGGAAAAAACGCAGAATAAAGCGGAAAGGCAGGGCAAACGATGAGCCTTTGCAGCATATGCCCGCGAAAATGTGCCGCGGACCGCGCAAAAGCTCCGGGCTATTGCGGCGCGCGCGAAAAGGCGCATATTGCCCGCGCCGCGCTGCACCGCTGGGAGGAGCCGATAATAAGCGGCGAACGCGGCAGCGGCACAGTATTCTTTTGCGGGTGCAATCTTAACTGCATATTCTGCCAGAACTATAAAATAAACCACAGCGTGATGGGCATAGAGGCGGATGAGGAAACGCTTTGCCGCATAATGCTCGATCTTCAGCATCAGGGCGCGCATAACATAAACCTTGTTACGCCCGCGCCGCATGTGCCGCTGATAGCGCGCGCATTACCGCTTGCGCGCCAAGCTGGGCTTACGATACCTGTAGTTTACAATACCAACGCATATGAAAGCGTGCAAACGCTGAAAATGCTTGAAGGGATTATAGACATATATCTGCCGGACTTTAAGTACGTCTCATCGTCACTTGCAAAGAAATACAGCGATGCGGAGAATTACTTTGACGTAGCCGCGCAGGCGATTGCAGAAATGTATAGGCAGGTTGGAAACATAAAGCTGGATGAAAACGGCATGGCGACCTCCGGCGTGCTGATACGGCACATGGTGCTGCCCGGCTGCGTTGACGATACGCGGCGGGTGCTTGATTATATTTCAGCCAATTACCCGAAAAATGTCTATATATCGATAATGAGCCAGTATGCCCCGCCGAAGGACGATCTGCCCAGGCCCATCAATCGCCGCATAACAAAAGGCGAGTACGACAGGGCCTTGGATTATGCCATAAGCAAGGGCTTTGAAAACGTGTTCATACAGCAGCGTAATTCGGCAGACCTTTCATACACGCCGGATTTTGACGCGGACGTAATATTTGACCCAATAAAGCGGGCATAAAACCGGCAAAACAAGGGCAAATATGAACGGATTATTAACTTTAGTAATATTTGCTTAAAAAAGATTGCAAAGCGCAACATATAGTGTTACCATAACATCAGCGAAAGAAAGCGGGTCGTGACAATCGCAGTCATCTTCATTATTGTTTTCCTCCAACCATAAACAATCGGTGAATGGCGGGAAGGGGCAATCCGCAGTTCACCACCAATAGCTGACGACCCGAATCAAAGAGACTCTTAACATGGGTCTCTTTTTTTATGCATATGAATAACGGAACAAAAACGCTGAAGGGGGAAGGCATTATGGGGCGCATGAGGGCGGCGTTTAACGCGGCAATGGCGGCAATTGTGGCCGCGTTTATGGTAATAATGAGCATACAGGCGTATAAGGAGCTGTTTGTGCGGGAGACAGAACCGCCCGTGAAGCAGCGCACGGGCATAATAAACGTTTGGCATGTGGTTAAATACAAGCCGTATTCCGGCAGCGTAAGCACAATAATGGCCGATGCCGCAAGAAAGCTTGAAAAAAAGGAATACGGAGTGTTTTACAGCGTGGAAGGAATGATGGAGGAGGAATACGCAAGGCGGATCGAACGCGGCGAAAAGCCGGACGTGATATCCTTCCCGGCAGGGCTTATAGACGCGGACGGGCTCAGCGAGCTTGACGCGGGGAACTATGCCGAAATAAGCGGCGAACTGCTGCGTGCGGGCAGCAGTGAAGGCAAGCTGTATGCAATACCATATGCGCAAAGCCCATGCGTGCTGATAGAGAACAACGAACTATCAAAGAAAATAGGAATAAACTTAGATGAAGGCAGCGTAGATGCGGCGGCTATATTTGCGGCCGTAAACGGGGCGGACGGTAGCATGATAAAGCAAAGCATATTGTCCGGCAGGGCGGAAAGATGGGCGCTTATCGGCGCGGAAGGCGAGTGCCGCGACACGGCGGCATTTAAGGAGGGTAAGGCGGTGCTTTGCATAGACGATGTGCGCACGGCGCGCGAGCTGAGCATGCTGAGCGAGCGGGGGAAGGGCTTTAACTATACTGTGCACGGCATAAGGGGGCAGCACGGCAACGCACAGCTTATCGCAATACCGTATACCGAGGACGAATGGGTGAAGGAACATGCCGAAAAGCTTATACAGCTTTTATTAACGCCAAAGTATAGCCTGAAGATAGCCCAAACGGGGCTTTATCCTTCGGCGCCTTATGAAGATAAGGCGGAGAGCGCAAGCCCCGTGGATGCGCAGGAGTTACTCAACGGCACGCCATGCGTAAACGCGTTCTTGCTGAACCGGTATAAGGACGCCATTGCGGAGGAAGCCGCACGCGCGCTTTCGGGCGATAGCGGGGCGAATGAGGCCATAGTTAAAAGATATGGCGAGCTTTTTGACTGAGTATTGTGAAAAGGGCAAAAATAAAGTAAAATTAAGCTTGGTATAATACTGCTTGTTGGGAGAATGAGTAATGAAAGAACTGCCTATTGAATTAAAACGGATGCTTGATGCGCTCGGTGCAAAGGAGAATGTGCCTATGGCGCAGTACACCTCCTTCAAAACGGGCGGCAGCGTGCGCATATTGGCCGAGCCGGACACGGCGGAGCATACTGCTGAGCTTATGCGCTTGATAGAGGCGGCTGGCGTAGAGCATTACGTTATAGGCAACGGCACAAATCTTTTGATAAGCGATAAAGGGCTTGATGCGATAGTTGTGCGCATAGGCGAGAAAATGGCGAACGTTGAGCGCAGCGGCCGCACGATAATCGCAGGTGCGGGTGCAAGCTATGCGGCAATGGCAAAGCAAAGCGTGCAATGGGGCCTGATGGGCCTTGAATGGGCGGCCGGCATACCGGGCACGGTAGGCGGCGCGGTTGCTATGAACGCCGGCGCATACGGCGGGGAGACGGCGGATGCGCTGAAAACCGTTATATATGCCGAGAACGGCGCAATAATAAAAGAAACCGTGGATAAAACCGCGTTTGGGCATAGGCTGAGCCCATACTGCGCGCCGGAACGCATAGTGATAGAGGCGGAGTTTGAACTGAACGACGATGACGGCAGCGCATACGAAAAAATGACGGACTACAATAAGCGCAGGCGCGAAAAGCAGCCCATAAACTATCCCAGTGCCGGCAGCGTATTCAAGCGGCCTGAAGGCCACTTTGCAGGCGCATTGATAGAACAGGCCGGGCTGAAGGGAACGCGCATAGGCGGCGCGGAGGTCAGCACGCTGCACGCGGGCTTTATAATAAACGCAGGTGGGGCAACATCGCGCGATGTATACGAGCTGATACGATTAGTGCAGCAAAAGGTGAAGGAACACAGCGGCGTGCAGCTTGAAACGGAAGTAAAGCTGCTTGGTGAATTCTAAGGAGGAACAGATGGAACTTATAATAGTCACAGGCCTGTCCGGCGGAGGAAAAACGCAGGCGCTCAGGTGCCTGGAGGACATGGGCTATTTCTGCGTGGACAATCTGCCGTGCGCAATGGTGGGCGGATTTGTGCAGCTTTGCCGCGATTCAAAGCCGCCCGTTGAAAAGGCCGCCGTGGTTATAGACAGCCGCGAAAGCGTTTTCGCCGGGGAGGTGCAGCAGGCGCATATGCAGCTATGCATGCTGCCTGTCAATTTCCATATACTGTATCTTGAATGCCGCGACGGCGTGCTTGAACGGCGCTATAACGAAAGCCGCCGCCCGCATCCGCTTAACCGCGACATACGCGAAGGCATAAAGGAAGAACGCGAGCTGCTCTCTTTCTTCCGCGACAGGGCGGAATACATAATAGACACAAGCGACTTAAAGCCGATGGAACTAAGAAGAAAGCTTGAAGAATACTTCAGCGGCGACAGGAAGGCCGAGTTCCAGTTAATAATAGAAAGCTTTGGCTATAAGCGCGGTGTGCCGTTTGAGGCGGATATGGTATTTGATATGCGCTTCAGCCCAAATCCGTTCTATGAAGCGGAATTGAGAGGGCTCAGCGGCAGGGACAAGCCCGTGCGGGACTTTATTGAGGCGGACGAGACATACGAAAGCTTTATAAACCAAACCGAAGCGATGCTGAGGGAGCTTATTCCGGCGTTTGTAAAGCAGGGCAAGCGCAGGCTGCTCGTGGCCTTCGGCTGCACGGGCGGCAGGCACCGTTCCGTATGCGCAGCGGAGGAAATGCACAAAAGATTGAAGGACAGCTACTCGTCCCGCCTTATACACCGCGATGCGGGCATAGAGGCGGCGGACATACAGGAGCGCACAGGGGGAAAGGGAGAAAGCTGATGTCTTTTTCATCCACGGTAAAGGACGAATTGGTCGGCATAAAAACGCAAAGCCGCGAAGAAAGGCTTAGCATATTGTGCGGCCTGACGCATACCGCGGCGGCGGTTACGCTGGGCCGGGGCGGATTGGGCATAGAATACGTGAGCGAAAGCGAAAACGTGGCGGAGCTTGCCCGCGCACTAACGGCGGAGCTGTATGGCCTTAACGCTTCGTTTTCCACCCGTAAGCAGGAAGGATTGAAGCGCAGCAGCATAATCGTGCATGTTTCCGGCGAAGGGTGTAGGCAGCTGCTTATTGATTGCGGCAGCCTGCCAAATGATGACAACGAGGATTTTCAGCCCGGCAAAATACCCGAAAGCATGGCCGAAAGCGACGAGCGCATGCGCTGCCTGCTGCGCGGCGCATTCCTTGGCGGCGGCTCCGTGAGCGATCCCAAGAAGGGCTATCATCTTGAAATAGTCACGCGGCAGGAAAACTTTGCGGACACTTTGCGCGCCGCGGCGGAAGGCTACGGCATCCGCGCCAAGGTGACGGCAAGGAAGGCGAACTATATTTTTTATCTTAAGGAAGGCGAAAGCGTATCCGATTTTCTCAGCCTTGTCGGCGCAATGAACGGCACAATGGAATTTGAACAGATACGCGTGCTGCGCTTTATGGCGAACGACATAAACCGCCGCACCAATTTTGAGGATGCGAATATGCAGAAGGCGGCTATGGCGTCCGCCCAGCAAAGGATGGATATACAGCTTATAATAAAAGAACAGGGCATAGAAAGCCTTGGCGATAAGCTTAGGCAAACGGCGGAAGCAAGGATAAATAACCCCGAAGCTACGCTGACAGAGCTTGCGAAGGAGCTGGACATAACAAAATCCTGCCTTACGCACAGGCTTAAAAAGCTGTCCCAAATGGCGGAAGATATACGCCTTCACGGCAGCGGGGCAATGAAAGGAACGGGAGAGGAGAATATATGAGCGGTTTTACGCATCTGCATGTGCATACGGTATACAGCCTGCTTGACGGGGCGTCCAAAATACCGGCGCTTGTTTCGCGCGCGAAGGAACTGGGCATGGATTCCATTGCCATAACAGATCACGGCGTGATGTACGGCGTGATAGATTTCTATAAGGAATGCACAAAGCAGGGCATAAAACCAATACTCGGCATGGAGGCCTATGTTGCGCCGGCCTCGCTTTACGATAGGGAGGGCGTAAGGGAATATAACCACCTTATTTTGCTTGCAAAGAACCAAATCGGCTATAAAAACCTTATGAAACTGAGCTCCATAGCTTTTGTGGACGGGTTTTATTATAAGCCGAGGATTGATTACGATATACTTGAAAAGTATCACGAAGGGATTATCTGCCTTTCCGCGTGCCTTGCGGGCAGCATACCGCAGGCGCTGCTGAACGGCCGCTACGATGATGCGCATGCGCTTGCGCTCAGACTCAAACGCGTATTTGGCGATGATTTTTATATTGAACTGCAAAACCACGGCCTGCCGGAACAGCTGGAGGTATTGCCAAAGCTTGCCAATTTGGCGCGGGAACTGGACATAAAGGCCGTTGCTACGAACGATATCCATTATGTGGACAAGGCCGATGCCGAGGCGCAGGACCTTCTGCTTTGCATACAGACGGCCAAATATGTGGACGACGAAAACCGCATGCGTATGAGCGCGGATGAGTTCTATCTTAAAAGCGAAGAAGAGATGCGCGCCGCGCTGAAAGGATATGAATATGCCGTTGAAAATACGCGCGAGGTTGCGGATAAGTGCAACGTGGCCATTGCTTTTGGCGAAAGGCATCTGCCCGGCTTTACGGCGCCCGACGGCATGGATAATTATGAATACCTGAAAAAGCTTTCAGAAGAAGGGCTTGTGCAGAAAATGCCCGATGCCGATGATGCCGCGCGTGAGCGGCTGAATACGGAACTTGAAATAATCCGCAAAATGGACTTTGTGGACTATTTCCTTATAGTGCGGGACTTTGTGGCATTTGCGCACAGCAAGGGCATATCGGTGGGCCCCGGCAGAGGAAGCGGCGCGGCGAGCCTTGTGGCATATTCGTTGGACATTACGGACGTTGACCCGCTTTTGTACGACCTTCCGTTTGAACGTTTCCTTAATCCGGAGCGCGTATCCATGCCGGACTTTGATATAGACTTCTGCGTTGAAAGGCGGCAGGAGGTAATAGACTATGTTGTTGAGAAATACGGCAAGGATAACGTGTCCCAGATAATCACGTTTTCAACCCTTGCGGCAAGGGCGGTTGTGAAGGACGTTGGCCGCGCGCTGAGGGTGCCGCTGCAGGACGTAAACAGAATAACCAAGCTTATCCCAAGGACAGTCGATATGACGCTGAGCAAGGCGCTTGAAGTATCGGCGGAGCTGAAGGAGCTTTACGATAACGATCCGATGGTGACAAAGCTTATAGACCTTTCCTTAAAGCTCGAGGGCCTGCCAAGGAATCCCGGCACTCATGCGGCGGGCGTTGTTATAAGCGCGGAGCCTATAAGCGAATTTGTGCCGCTTCAGCGCAACGGGGACATTATTACAACTCAGTTTTATAAAGAGATTATAGAAGAACTGGGCCTGTTGAAGATGGACTTCCTTGGGCTAAGAACGCTTACCGTAATACGCGATACGCTTGATTTTATACGGGAGCAGGGCAAAAAGGTGCCTGATAAGGAGCTTAAGGACTATACGGACAGGCGCGTATATGAAATGATATCCGCGGCCGATACGGACGGCGTGTTCCAGCTTGAATCCGCGGGCATGAAGCAGTTCATGCTGCAGCTTAGGCCGGGCTGCCTTGAAGACCTTATCGCGGGAATTTCGCTTTTCAGGCCCGGCCCAATGGACCAGATACCCAAGTATCTTTCCGGCAAGAACCACCCGGATCAGGTAACATATCTTAGCGAAAAGCTTCGCCCCGCGCTTAAAGCAACGTATGGCTGCATGGTATATCAGGAGCAGGTCATGCGCATTGTGCGTGACGTGGCGGGCTATTCGATGGGTCGCAGCGACCTTGTGCGCCGCGCGATGGCAAAGAAGAAGCACGACGTTATGCAGAAGGAAAGGCATAACTTTGTGTACGGCATAGAGGAAAACGGCGTTGTAAGCGTGCCGGGAGCCGTGCGGAACGGCGTGGATGCGGACACGGCGAATAAGATATTCGACGCTATGGCGGACTTTGCCTCCTATGCGTTCAATAAGCCGCACGCGGCATGCTACGCCGTGCTTGCGTACAGAACGGCTTATCTTAAAGTATATTACCCGGTTGAATTTATGACGGCAATGCTGAATAGCTTCATCAGCAATGTTGACCAGCTTGCGGGCTACATAAGCACCGCGCGCCGCATGGGCATAACCGTGCTGCCGCCGGACATAAATAAAAGCCGCGAAAAATTCAGCGTGGAGGATGGCAAGATTCGCTTCGGCCTTGCGGGTATACGCAACGTGGGCGAAGGGGCGATGAAGGATATTATAAAAGAGCGCGATTGCGGCGGAAGCTTCAAGGATTTCATGGACTTTGCAAACCGTGCGGGGGATATAAACAAGCGCATGGTGGAGGCCATGATAAAGGTCGGCTGTTTCGACAGCACGGGCGCCAAACGCTCCCAGCTGATGGCGGTGTACGAAAAGGCGCTTTCGCTTGCCGCGGGGGACAGAAAACAGGCCGCGGCGGGGCAGATGAGCCTTTTTGACCTTGGCGGCGGGGAAAGCATAAGAAGAAGCTTTGTTGAGCTGCCTGATATTGCGGAATTTGCGGAAGCGGAAAAGCTTGATATGGAGCATGAAACGCTCGGTATATATCTTAGCGGACATCCACTCAATGACTATGCGGATATACTTGCCGCCCTTCCGGACACGGCTGCTAAGCTCAGCGGTAAAAGCGGCGAAGAAAATGTTGAAATAGGGCCGCAAGAGGGTGACAAAGTAAAAATTGGTGGTATAATAACACACGTTCAAAGAAAACTTACGCGCTCCGGCAGCGGAATGATGGCGTATTGCACGCTGGAGGACACCACGGGTTCAATAGAATGCATGGCTTTCCCGTCGGTGTTCACAAAGTATTCAAGCCTTTTGAACAGCGATTCAAAGGTGATAATTTCCGGCAAGCTGAACGTGCGCGATGAGCAGGAGAACATGATTTTGATAGACGATGTGCAGCCGCTTATGAAGCGCAGCGCATCGGAAAAGATTTACCTTAGGCTGGATACGCAGGACAAGCCGCTTATGGACAGGCTTATGAGCGTGCTGCGCCGCTTTCCCGGCAATGTGCCCGTAATATTGCACGACCCGAACACAAAGCGCACGCAGCTTGCGCCTAAGGAATTGTTTGTTAATCCCTCCGGAGCCGTAAAGGATGTCCTTTGCGAACTTCTGGGACAAGATAATGTGAAAATCAAAAAGGGAGAATAGTTTTTATGAAAAAGATCGGAGTACTTACAAGCGGAGGAGACACGCCGGGCATGAACTCGGCAATTCGTGCCGTGTTTAAGGAAGCGGATGCACGCGGAATGGACGTTATGGGCATATTCCATGGCTACAAGGGCCTGATAGAGGGCCGCATACGCCAGCTTACCCATGAGGACGTGGCAAACGTTATGCATAAGGGCGGCACGGTGCTAAGGACCGCGCGCAGCAGCGAATTTATGCAGGACGGCGGCTTTGAAAAGGCGCTGAACATGCTGCATGCGTACGATATAGACGGCCTTATAATAATCGGCGGGGACGGCAGCTACCGCGGCGCAAAAAAGCTTTATGAAAACGGCATAATGACAATCGGCCTGCCCGGCACCATAGATAACGACATGGGCTATACCGATTTTACTATCGGCTTTACCACGGCCGTTAACACTATAACCGATGAAATATACAAGATACGCGATACCATGCGCGCGCATGACCGCGTGGGCGTGGTTGAAGTCATGGGCCGCAACTGCGGCGATATCGCGCTGTGGTCCGGCGTAGCCGGCGGCGCGGACATGATAATTGTGCCCGAAGTTCCCGTGGACTGGGAGGACTGCGCAAAGCAGCTTGTAAAGAATAAGCTGCGCGGCCAGCTTACAAGCATTGTTATAATAGCCGAAGGCGCAGGCAGAGCGGAGGATTTTGCCCGCTTTGTGAACGAGCATACGGACGTTGAGGCCAAGGCCATAGTTCCCGGATACATACAGCGCGGCGGCAACCCCACCGCGTTTGACAGGGTGCTTGCGGCAAGGCTTGGCCAGCGCGCGGTGGAGCTGCTTGCGGACGACATAGGCGGACGCGCCGTTGGCATAAAGGACAACAAGATAATTGACGTGAGCATAGAGGAAGCGGTTGAAATGCCGGATCACTTTGACGAAAAGCTGTTCCACTTCAACTCCGTGCTTGCAAGATTTTAATTGGTAAAGGATACGCGTAATGACTAAACGGATGAAAGCGGCCGGGCCTGTGAACCGGAACGACGATATTGCATTGAAGATAGATTCCCTCGGTTCCGAAGGGCAGGGCGTTGGCAGGTATGAAGGCCTGGCGGTTTTTGTGCCGTTTGCGCTGCCGAATGAGTATGTTAAGGCGCATATAATAAAGGCGGCGTCCAATTACGCCGTGGGCAAGCTTACCGCCGTGGAGGTTCCAAGCAAGGACAGGCGGGAGCCGCGCTGCTCCTCCTTCACACGCTGCGGCGGATGCAATCTGCTGCACATGGATTACGCGGCGCAGCTTGAATACAAGCGCAATGTTGTGGCGAACGCGCTTATGCGCATAGGTAAGGTGGCCTCCCCGCATGTTAAGCGTACCATTGGCATGGAGCATCCTTATCATTACCGCAATAAGGCTGCGTTCCCGTTCGCGATGGTTGATGGGCGCATGTGCTTCGGCTTTTTTGCCCCGCGCAGCCATAGGCTCGTTCCGATAGACGGCTGCCTTATTGAAAACAGGGCGCTGTATAACGTTGCGCAGGCCGTGCATTGTTGGGCGGAAGAAAACGACATTGCCCCATACGACGAGCAAACCGGCGGCGGCACGCTGCGCCACGTTGTTGGCAGAATAACCACCACGGGCGACATTATGGCCGTTATAGTGACCAAAGGGCAGCCGAAGAAGCTGAACGCGCTTGTGGATATGCTGACGGAGCGCTGCGAAGGGCTGAAGTCAATAATACTCAACCGCAACGACGAAGCCACAAACGTTATCCTTGGCGATAAGTACGAAACACTTTGGGGGGACGATACGCTTACGGAGGAGCTTTGCGGCTTCAAGTTTGAGATAAGCGCGGCGTCTTTCCTTCAGGTGAATCCTATACAGACGGAGAAGCTTTATGCTCAGGTGGAAGCGTTTTTTCCCGAGCGGGACGGCTTTGAGGCGATGGACGTATACTGCGGCGCGGGCACTATATCGATGGTCATATCCAAACACGCGTCCCATGTAACGGGCATAGAGAACGTGCCGAGCGCGGTGGAGGATGCGCGGCGCAACGCGGCCATGAACGGCGTTACAAACGCGGACTTTATATGCGCCGATGCGGCTGCCGCGCTGCCGGAGCTGATAGCAAAGGGCGCAAGGCCGGGCGTGATAGTGCTCGATCCGCCGCGAAAGGGCTGCGATAAAGCGGTGCTCGATGCGGTGACGGCAAGCGGGGCTGAGCGCATAGTCTACGTTTCCTGCGACCCAGCCACCCTCGCGCGCGACGTAAACATACTTACCCAGTCCGGCTATTCCCTCCAGTCCGCCCAGCCTGTGGATATGTTCCCGCAGACTGCGCATGTTGAGACGGTATGCCAGTTAGTTCTGAGAAAACCGGCAGTACATATCAACATTGATGTGGATGTTGAGGAACTGGTGCAGGATAAAAGAGGGACGGCAACCTATGGACAGATCAAGGATTACGTTCTTGAGCATAGCGGCTTGAAGGTCAGCAGTCTGTATATCGCACAGGTAAAGCAGAAATGTGGTATTATTGAACGCGAGAATTTTAATAAACCGAAAGCAGAGGATGCCAAGCAGCCTCAGTGTCCGCCGGAGAAGGAAAAGGCAATCAGGGCGGCACTACAACATTTCAGATTGATTGAATAATAAGAAGTCAAGGCTTTCAGCTTAATGTTGGAAGCCTTGACTTTTTATTATGTGCTTCACCGGAAGCAGACGGAACAGATTATGTTGAGTACAATAAACACGTAACCTCGAATGACTACATGGTTTCATCCGTACACAGGGATGCCAGCGTTGGAAGGTCTGTAACGGTGAGTTTCCCGCGGGTGGTGGATAGAATTCCTCTGCTTCGCAGATCGGTCAGCTCCCGTGTTATTTGAACCCGGCTCATGCCGAGAATATCCGCAATATCTTCCTGCGTCATCTCGATGACCAGACCGGAATTAGAAGGCTGATTCATGGTCAGCAGGTACAAAAGATTGCAGAGCTTCACCTGTGAGGGGTTGAATTCCTGATGGATGGTTTCAAAGAGAAAGCGATTGACGTACTTTGAATACCAGTTGACAACACTTTCCGCAAGTTCCTTGTTCGACTCAAACATTGCCCGGAACTGCGGAATGGTAAACTCCAACACCTTGACTTCAGAAAGTGCAATGGTTGTCAGTGATAGTTCAATGCGGAAATCCGTTGTATGATAGCCGGGTAAAATCGTCCCCGGACCGTGAAAGCTGATGATTTTTCGTCGCCCGCTTTCGTGCTCGGAAAAATGAACGGATGCACCGGATACATAGTATTGGACACGATCATATGGCTGTCCGGGTTTCCAGAGATAGTCACCTTTCTGAAATATTCGCTTTGTGTGAGGCTGAGAAAGGAAGTATTCGTAAAAAGAGCGGAAGTCATTCGCAAAGTAATATCGTGGTTTCAGCATGAAAATCACCTCACTCTCGGAAAGAATCATAATAATTATACCACAAGATAATGAACTTTTCTACGTGAGGCTGTAAAGAACAGGAGGATATGATGTATATTGTTATGATTACCGGCAGTCCGCACAGACATGGAACATCCGCACTGCTGGCAGATGAATTTATCCGTGGGGCAACAGAAAGTGGGCACACTGTTTTTCGCTTCGATTCTGCTTTTGAATGTGTGCATCCCTGTATCGGTTGTGATACCTGTCGGTGTGGAAAAAAGCCATGCGTGTTTCAAGACGGCATGAATTATCTTTACCCGGAACTCAAAAAAGCAGACATGATCGTTTTTGTTTCGCCGCTTTATTATCACGGAATGTCTGCACAGATTAAAATGGCAATCGATCGGTTTCACGGGATTGATGACGATTTGGTAGGCACAGATAAAAAAGCAATTCTGCTGATGACAGCGGCAAGTACTGTCGAGAGTATTTATAATGGTGCCGTCGGCAGCTACATGGAAACTCTGAAATACCTCGGATGGAAAGATTGCGGAGTTTTGCTTGCATATGGCTGCTATGGACGGGATGCCATTGAAAAGACAGACTATCCGCAGAAAGCATATGAAATGGGAAAGGCGGTGCAAAAAAATGATGTTGAATGAACCGCTGCGAATTTGCGGGACTGAAGTCAAAAATCGCATTGTGGTTCCGCCTATGTCTGATTTTGGCACTGTTGCTCCGGATGGATTGGTTCATCAAAGCCATATCGACCGCTATGAAACGTATGCCAAAGGCGGTGCAGGACTTGTTATTGTGGAAGCCTGCTCAGTTTTGAGAATGCCGGAAAACAGGGATACGCTCTGTTTGGAGAACGATGACTGCATTCCAGGAATGAAACGCCTTGCAGATGTCATTCATCGTTATTCTGCCGTTGCATTGGTGCAGATTATGCTGACCGGACTTTCTACGATGAAGGAAAACCGCATAGATGAAATCACCCGCACGGATTTTCAGCGATACAAGAATGCTTTTGTTTCGGCTGCGTTTCGCTGTCAGGCAGCCGGTTTTGATGGGATAGAACTCCATGCGGCGCATGGGATGTATCTGGATGAAGTCATCGAAACGAGTGAACGGATGGACGAATACGGAGACAGCTTTGAAAACCGTGTCCGTCTGCTTACAGAACTGATTGCGGAAATCAGAGAAAAGTGCGGAAAAGACTTTATCATTGCTGTCCGCTTTGGCAATCCAAACTACGAAGAACTGCTGAAAACAGCAGATGCCGTTCAAGCAGCAGGCGGCGATTTGCTTGACGTATCTTCCGGTATGGGACGCTATCTGGATGTACCGTTTGGATTCACGCATGACAGCAAAGTATATGCTGCATCTCTCGTGAAAGCACATACAAAGCTGCCGGTCATCTGCGTCGGTAGTATCTTTACCGGCGATGAGGGCGAAGCGATTCTGAAAGAGGGTTTGGCTGACATGATTGCCGTTGGACGGGGATCTCTGGCAGACCCGGCGTGGGCAAGAAAAGCACTCGCAGGAGAAACGCCCAATCCCTGTCTGCGCTGCAAAAGCTGTATGTGGTATATGGATGGAGCGTTATGTCCTGCAAGAAGAAAGGAAAACGAAAAAACATGGGCTATGAGGTAAAAATTACTGTTGTGAAAAGAGGCTATGAACTGGCTTTAGCAGAACGTTTTCTTGCCAATCCGCAAACAGGAAAATGCTCGGTTTTTCATGATGGTCAGGAATTTCTGGTTACAAAAGAGAATTACAACAATTTTCCATACGAAAATCATTTTTGCACTGCTGCGTGGGATGTAATCAAAAGCAAAGTTTATGCGGCACTGCAAGGTGGAAATTTTTATTGGGCTGGTTGGATGAAAGATCAACGGCAGCAAATCCTCTGCTGCGATGACGGCATTCGTCCGGTAGTTTTTCTACTGGAACAAATCAAAATCATACAGGGGGAATGATCGATGCAGGTGTTATTGGTAAACGGAAGTCCTCATAAAAATGGAAATACAGGATTAGCCCTTTCTATGCTTGATAACTTCTTTCAAGAAAAGAATATTGAAACAAAGTGGTTCCAAATTCCTAATCAACCATTGCGTGGCTGTATAGGGTGCAATGGTTGTAACGGTAAAAACCGATGCGTATTCAATGACGACCCTTGCAATGAGCTGATAGAGGATATACTGCAAGCAGACGGCGTGATTATTGGAAGTCCTGTGTATTTTGCCGCTCCAAACGGTGCACTGTGTTCTCTGCTGGATCGAGCCTTTTATGCGACGTGTACCAGAAGTCAGCTTTTCAAAGGAAAACCCGCTGCCGCTCTTGTCACCTGTGCTTGGGCGGGAGGAACGGCGGCGCTCGACCGACTCCATCGCTACTTTGTCCCCAGTCAAATGACGATTGTTTCCAGCAATGATTACACGGTATTTCAAGGAGACAGCTTGAAAAGGAAAGAAAGTCGCGCCACAGGCATTTTAATGACGTTGGGTGAAAATATGGCTTCCGCCATTCAGACTTGTAGAAAAAGGAGAATACAAATATGGAACATAAAGTAAAGGTTACAGTACTGGACAAAAAGCTTTATCCGGAATTACAGCAGGAATACTGTGCCGTACCGGACAGCGGCAAATGCCCCTGTTATAATGTGGGTGATGAGTTTCTGTTTTACCGCAACGATGAGAGGGATGACTTCTGGCACATGGGTGCGGGTACGCTGGTAAAGTCTGGCAAGCCAGACGAAGTCTGCCTGCAATCGCCGGGGACGGCACACTGCGGGACGGATGGTGTGCCGTTCTGTTCCGAAGCGTGGGATGCCATCAGCCGCTATATCTACACGGCGCTGCAAGGCGGGAGCATCATGCACGGCTGGATGAATGATGACAAGGTCATGATTGCCTGCTGCAACGATGGAACAAGACCGGTCATCTTCAAAATAGAGAGAATAGATTGTGAATGATGCCAATATAATTGAGGAAAATCAACAATCTATAAAAAGCCGCTGTAGTTTTCATCTTCATGTATGATGAAAGTTACAGTGGCTTTTGTATTTTCTGAGCAGTGGCGTCAAACTGTATTTTTACAGTTTGGGTACTCGCGGCGAAGAAAATATGGGGAGTGCAGAGGGGAGCAATCTCCTTTGACGCTGGGTTTCCAATAGGGGCGCGTAGCATCCCTGTTGGCACACGATTTTCCGTAGGAAAGTCTAGTGTGTTATACCTTTGCTTCCGGCTGACCCGGGAAAGGGGCTGGCTTCGCCATCTGCTTTACGGGCAGATAGCGGTTGACAGACACTTTTCTGCGTCAGTAGGACAGGCGGATTTTGTGACACCAAGGTGACACAAGTGCAGGATTTTTGAAAAGAAAAATCCGACTGGCCGGAGAAGGAAGCAGAGGTATATACAGCCCTCGTCCCGCCGCAGCGACACACTAAAACCACCACGGCAGTTCCAGCCAGAGGTTATCCATTGCAGTATCTTCCAATGTCTTTGCACGGCTCTCCCGCAGATTGAAATGAATTGCTGAGCCGATCATCGTATGCTCCACATCGTCCGTAAAGCCATAGCGGTACAGCAGATAGGCTTGCTCACGCTCGGAAAGTCTGCCCAAACCTTCGTACAGCTCACGCATGGTTTCTTTGTCCACATAAATCTGTTCCGGAGACTTGACGGTCGGATCAGCAATGGCTTCAACGCGCAGCAGCCGTTCCTCACCGGGAAGGATCTCATCCAACCGGATTTTCTGCAAGGCAAGTCCGTCTGTGGTGCTGGTCATTCTCTGCTCATATTGGGAGAAAACATCCCGTATCAGGTCGGTCATGGTGTTGCGGATGAACGGTGCGGCGTAAGTCAAAAACTTAATACCCTTGCTGCTGTCAAAGAGAGGGATGGCGGTCAGCAGACCAAGGCAACCCTCCTGTTCCAGATCGCTGGTTTCTGTACTGAGATCGCTCTCTGCCAGATTGGATTTCAAATAAATCTCATTGGCGGTTTTGCGGATGAAACCCAGATTGTTTTTCAGAAGAAGGTCACGAGCCGCTGTGTCCCCTTTCTGCGCCAGCGCACAGAGCTGCTCATTATCCTGTTTCTTCATCGTCCTTCTCCTGTGATGAGGCTTGCTCTAAGGTGGTCTGGAAAAAGCCTGTCAACGCCTGTCCAAGCGTATTCAACGCATCCCGATTGACCCCATCCAAGCCAGCTACACTGCCGATAATCAGCTCAGATACCTGCTCCGGTGTAATGGTTGGATTTGTCATATCCTGTCCCTTTGCAACCGCTGTAAACATTCTTTTAGCTTGCTCTGCGGTCATCGACTGCATGGCAGCAAAGTCATTGCCGATTTCCTTTTTCACTTCCTTGACCGCCAGCATAAACTGATTTTCAATGGTGGCAAGGTCAGCTTGATAAACCGATGTTCTCAAATGTGCGATGTCCCGTGCAGCTTGTTCGCCAGCTTCTGTTTTTACCGTTTTCCGCGTCAGGCTGCTGATAGTCGTATATAGCTGGTTCTGCGCAGCATACCCGGCGGCAACCGTATCGTTGAAATACTGCTCTAATATGTAGGTCAGTTCAAGAAAACGTGGGCTTTCCAGCAGATAATTGACCACCTGAGCATTTGCTTTTCCAGCGTAGAGATTCCTTGCCGCCTGTGCAGATAAGCCAAGCTCGTCAATGGCATAATTCTTTTTATCAGGGACATTGGTTATGCCTAAAAGAAAGTCGGTGGAGACATTAAAAGCTCTGGCAATACGGATGATATTCTCGTCTCCGAGCTTGTCCGTCTTTCCAGTCAGAAACCTGCTGAGTAAGCTGTCTCCGCAGCCGATTTTCAGCGCAAGGTCTGTCTGGGATACTTTATGGTATTTCATCAGATCGGCAATGCGCTCCCGGACAGTACCGGGTAAAAAGGTGTTTCCCACTGGTTATGTCCCCCTTTCCTCTGTCGGCTTTTTGATATATTTTCCGCTTCGGATTCTGGCATCGGCAGGCTTTTCTGCATCCGCCGGGATAATCCAGCGGCTTCCTGCCCGCTGTGCGCCGGTGATGCGCCCCTCATTACAGAGAACGTTCACGCGCCGATGGGAGATGCCCCATTTCTTTGCTGCTTCAAAGGTTGACAGGTATTTCATTCGCATTCGCCCTCCTTCCCCAAAACTAACTTTATTATATTCAATAAGTGGAATAATATCAAGGCATATCTTGTGAACATTCGCCGTCCTGTGATTTTTGCATTTTTGCAAAAATTCAGGGCGGCTTTTTCTTTTTTTGCGGAAATGCCGGATTTTCCGGCTCAACCCGTTTTTCTCCGTATATTCAGGTGACAAGAGGAAATTGTCAAAAAATTACGGAGGTATTTGTATGAATCTGTTTGAAAACGTCAAGGTAGCGGTCACGGTGAGACAAGCTGCCGAATACTACGGATTGAAAGTAAACCGTGGCAATATGGTTTGCTGTCCCTTCCACAATGACCGTACGCCCAGCATGAAGTTGAATGAGGATTACTTCTACTGCTTCGGTTGCGGGGCAACTGGTGACGTGATCGACCTTGCGGCGAGGCTGTTCAACCTGAGCAGCTATGATGCGGCGAAGAAGCTGGCGTATGACTTTGGGATTGACCCGGACAAGCCCCCGGCTGCGGCAGCGCTGCGGAAGCCGCAATACCCGCTGGCAAAGGCGTTCCAGAAAGAGGAACTGCATTGTCAGCGGGTATTGTGCGATTATCTGCATCTTCTGGAAAACTGGAAGGTGCAGTACGCACCCAAGTCACCGGATGATACTATTGACGACCGTTTTGTGGAAGCTTGCCAGATGCTTGATTATATCGAGGATCTGACAGATATTTTAACCTTTGCGGAGTTGGAGGCTCGTGTGAAAACTGTGGATATGCTTCAAAAGGACGGCATGATCGACCGGCTGGAAGAACGCCTGAAACGGACGGCAAAGGAGGTGGAGGCCCGTGACGAAACGGAAATCGGCTAATTTAGACGCGCCCATCTGGTTTGATGGCACAAATATCAATGAGGCACTGTTTTGCGACGAGTTTCTGAGCAGTCGCAAGATTATCTTTGCTAACGGCGCGTTTTTCACGCCGGATGGCAGAGTGACCGATGATCTGCCGCTTCGGGGCGAAATCTATGAGGAGCTGAAATGCTGCGCCGTGAACAACATCCCACGGAAAATCACCAACATTCTGGAAGTGATGAAGCTGGCGGCTCATGTGGAGGACTTTACACCGGAGGCAGATAGAATCCATCTGGCAAACGGTACTTTGAAGCTGGACGGCAGCTTTACCGAGGGCAGATCGGACATCGTGCGGAGCAGACTGCCGGTAGCATACCGCCCGGATGCCTCAGCACCTGCCCTCTGGCTTTCTTTTCTGGATGGGCTTTTGTATGCGGAGGACATTCCCACCTTGCAGGAGTTTATTGGTTATTGTCTGATTCCAAGCAACAAGGGACAGCGCATGATGGTGATTAAGGGAAACGGCGGCGAAGGAAAATCGCAGATCGGCGCAGTGTTGGGCGCACTGCTCGGCAGCAATATGAAGGACGGCAGTATCGGGAAGATTTCTGAAAACCGGTTTGCCCGTGCTGATCTGGAACACATTCTGCTGTGCGTGGATGACGATATGCGGATGGAGGCGCTGCGGCAGACCAATTACGTCAAGTCCATCGTGACCGCCCAAGGCAAAATGGATCTGGAACGCAAAGGCAAGCAGAGCTATCAGGGCTGGATGTTTGCTCGTCTGCTGGCATTCTCCAACGGCGACCTGCAAGCACTCTATGACCGAAGCGACGGATTTTACCGCAGACAGCTTGTGCTGACCACCAGGGAAAAGCCTGCCGGACGGGTGGACGATCCAGACCTTGCCGAGAAGATGAAAGCAGAGGCAGCGGGCATTTTCCTGTGGGCGTTTGAGGGCTTGCAGAGGCTTGTAGCCAACAACTTTAAGTTCACGGAAAGCCAGCGCACGCGGGATAACCGTGAGGCGGTCAAGCGGGATAACAACAATGTCTTTGATTTTCTGGAATCAGAGGGCTATATCCGGCTGAAAGCAGACTGTACCATCAGCTCCAAGGATTTGTACGAGATTTACCGGATGTGGTGTGAGGAAAACAATCTGACACCGCTAAAGCGCCGCAGTTTCAGTGAGAGTGTGATTGCGAACCAAAGCAAGTACAATCTTGAATACTGCAACAAAATCACGAATGCTGCCGGTCGGCGGGTATGGGGCTTCTTCGGGATTGAAGCGATTGCCAGACCCAATATAAACGGGTTTTCGGACATTTCAGAGCGTACGTACGTACCGGAAGGATGGCGGGATTGATTTTGCCCGCCGCGCCGTGTACGTATGTACGCAGCGTTTTACCCCAAATGCCGCTATATAGGGAAAATGCTGACCGGCAGAGCCTATATTTTTGGGGGGAAAATCAAGGCAAGTGAAATCCGCAAATGATTTGACCGATGGAAGAAATGGTTTCACGAAATCGCGCTTCTCGGAACAGGAAAGCAGATGCACGGAAGCATTTGAAAACACACGGTTTGAAACTAAATCACGCGGAATAGGAAAAACGGTAGGTGCCACATGTGGACAGGACATCACACCGGCAATTCTGAACGGATTTGATGACAACAGAAATTTTTACGATACAGCGAAGCGGATGCGTCGGAGAACGTACCCGCTTCGCTGTTTTATGATCTAAATTTTGGAAGGAAATTGAATATGAATGTACGCAACGAAATCAAGGCGCAGATCGTCCGCACCGGTTTTACCATGCAGGAGGTTGTTGACCTGCTGCATGACAAATACAGCTGGTCGGACAGTGTTTCCAATCTGTCTGCCAAGCTGCAAAGGGAGAGCATCCGCTACAAGGAGGTCGTGGAGCTGGCCGACGTGCTGGACTGCGACATCGTGTGGGTGAAGCGAGGGGCGCGCCGATGAAAGCACAGTACGCCATTCTCCGATTTGCCAAGTACAAGGGGCCGGAAATCGGGCATATCGAGTCCCACAACGAGCGTACCAAGGAGAAGTACGCCAGCAATCCAGACGTGGATATGTCCCGCAGTCATCTGAACTTTCATCTGGTGACGCCGCAGCGCAAATACCGCGCCGAGGCGGAGAAGCAGATCGCGGAGGCGGGCTGCCGCACCCGTTCGGACAGCGTGCGGCTGGTGGAGGCTCTTGTGACCGCAACGCCGGAGTTCTTCAAGGGCAAGAAAAAAGCTGAAATCAAAGCCTATTTTCAGGAGGCGCTGGACTTTATCCGGGAGCATCAAGACCCGAAAGCCATTATATCCGCTGTGGTGCATATGGACGAGAAAACACCCCATATGCACCTTTCTTTTGTCCCTCTGACGGAGGACGGACGGCTCAGCGCCAAGGAGATCGTCGGCAACAAGAAAAAATTGACGCAGTGGCAGGACAGGTTCTGGGAGCATATGGTCAAGAAATACCCGGATCTGGAGCGCGGCGAGAGCGCCAGCGAAACCGGACGCAGCCATATTCCACCGAGAGTATTCAAGGAAGTGGTTCATCTGAGCAGAATGAAGGAACAGATTATGACGCTCATGGCAGACAGCAATCTTCTTAACAAGAAATCGAAGATGGAAGAATTGGGAGCATTGCTGGATAAATATGTTCCAGCGTCGGAAGCCATGCGCTCAAAGCTGAAAAAGTACGATAAAGCTTACAGAGAGCTTTCCGATGAAAACGCTGCGTTGGAAGCAGAACTGAAAACAACTCAAAACGCTGGCAGAGAGAAAATCGCCAACAAGCTGAAATACGGCAAAATGGAGCAGGAACTTTCTGAACTTCATGCACTAATGGACAATATTCCGCCGGAAATCATAGCTGCTTATAGGAGGCACACGGTAGGATTGCAGAATGAACGTTGAGGGATGCCTATGAATAATGAACTGATGAGGGATGAAAACTTCATTCGTTGTTCTACGATGGTTGCTGAACTACTGATGAAGTACAAAAGTAAGGAAATGGAACTGGGCGGGGAGTCAAAAGAGGACTCCCCGCCCTCTTTTTTTGCTTTTCTGGACTTGAAAATCATTTTGTCATCTTATATAATAGAGAAAAAGAAGATGATTACTACTGACAAAAACACAGAAGATGATTTTAACATATTGTCGGCAGTCATGGAAGGAGATGCCATATGGAAAACGGCTACATATATACTCGTGTTTCAACGCTTATTCAGGTCGATGGTTTTTCTCTGGATGCTCAGGAAGAAGAAATAAGGGCGTTTGCCAAAATGCACGGAATCAATATCATCGGCAAGTATTCGGACGAGGGCAAATCGGGAAAGAATGCCGAACACCGCCCTGCTTTCAATCAGATGATGGAGGATATCCGAAGCAAGAAGGACAATATTAAATACATTCTTGTGTTCAAATTGTCAAGATTTGCAAGAAACACGAGCGATACAGCAAAATATCTTCAGGAATTGGCAAGCTATGGCATTGGGCTGCTGGGCGTGAAAGATGGCATTGATACGTCAACGGCAACAGGCAAAATGATTGCCAACATCATGGGTGCAGTCGCAGAAGTGGAGTTGGAGAATATTCACGAACAAACACTTGCCGGGAGGCAGCAAAAGGCAAGAAGCGGGCTATGGAATGGTGCACAGGCTCCCTTTGGATACGCTCTTGAGAATAAATTCTTAGTGGTATGTCCGGAAGAAGCGGAAATTGTGAAGGAGATATTCCACCTCTATGTCGAGGAAGGACAGACAATCCGGTATATCACGAAAAAGCTGAATGATGAAGGTGTGAAACGGGAACAACGCGGAAATACCCGGTTTTCCGTTTTTACCGAAAGAACGGTGCGGTCAATCTTGAAAAATCCTGTTTATGCCGGTAAAATAGCCTATGGCCGCCGCCATACAGTCAAGGTTGAGGGTACAAATAATGAAACAAAAGTAGTAAAGCAGGATGATGAGAGCAAAATCATTCTTGTTGAAGGCGTCCATGAGGCGATTGTTACGCCGGAAATGTTCACCAAAGCCGAAGCAAGGCTGGGTGAAAATACCCGTCACCGGAAAACGAGGAGTGACAGCACTACGGTTTATCCATTGACAGGTCTTATTCGGTGTCCGGACTGCGGTAAGAATATATTCGGATATACAGCACCTCCAAGACCAAGGAAGAATGGAAAGGAAGGATTCTATCCCCGGTATATCTCCTATCGCTGTATATCAGGGCGAGATCGGAATGGAATATCCTGTTCCCTTGCAAACAAGTATTACAGCGGCACAAAGTTGGAGAAGGAAGTCCGTGATGTTGTTGCATCCATGGTTTCAATCCCTGAGTTTATTGAACTGGTGTCCAAGAAGGTTGACTGTGCAACAGACCTGAGTATTTTGAAAAAGAAACGAGAATCTATCAAAGCGGAATACGCAAAGTACTATAATAACCTTATGGTGAACGAAAAGAGACTTGCGGAGCTGGACACGGGCGACAAGCATTATGACAGACGGGTGGATAGCCTGAATCGTGTTATGGATGATCTGTATGAGAAGATCGATGATTCACAAAGCAGGCTGGATGAACTTGATAATGAGATTGCCATGGCAGAGAAATCCACATTGACAAAGCAATCTATTTTTGAAATGTTGGAAGGATTCAGCAAGTATTATGACGTCATGACTCCGGAAGATAGGAAAGCTCTTTTGCAGGCTATGATATCCTACATCGAGCTTTACGGAGAAAAGAGTGCGGATGGTCATTTTGTGAAAGCAATTCACTTTACGTTCCCCGTGACTTACGATGGAGAAAGTGGTGCGTTGTTTGTCAGAACTAAAGAACAGCAAGCTGAGACGGTATGCTTATTGTCCAAACACCAAGAAGTGGGGGGAATAAGCTATGCAGATAAAATATGAAAACATCATCCTTAGGGATATGATAGAGACGGATATAGAGGACTATGTGCGCTGGTTCACGGCGGAACGTGAATGGGAAAAATGGGATGCTCCTTGGGAGAAGGAAGATACGGACGAGGAGACAGAGCGCAAAGAATGGACGAAATACTATGAATCGGTGAAAAACAGCCCTGATGATGCTTACCGCTGGAAATTTGAGATTTTATGGAACGGTAAGCACATTGGCTGGGTATGTTCCTATTGCATTGACGAAAACTATGAATGGGTAGGAAAAGCTGAGGAAGGCCAAATAGTTCACCGCGCTGTCGGCATAGATATTTGCGAATCGGATTCATGGGGAAACGGTATCGGCACAAATGCCCTTCGCGCTTTTATGGATTACTGCCTTGACAGCGGTGCGTGCGAGCTGTACACGCAAACTTGGTCCGGCAATGTTCGCATGCTTCGCTGCGCCGAGAAACTTGGCTTTACTGAGTGCAATCGCTGTATCGGAGAGCGGGAGGTCAACGGACGGAAATACGATGGCTTAACGCTGAAATTTAAGAAGCAAGTTTGAATTGAAAGTGCCGCTGTGGCATAGAGATTCATCAAAATAACTATCCCCGCCCGCATTTACTGCGCAGGCGGGTTCTTTTGATTGAAATTGGTACGATATCGTACTCAACTATGGAGGCCAAGCGTGAATATATATTTTGCCGCAGGCCTTGACCTTTCACCTAAGTGCAATGATATAACCTTATCCGAAAGGAGATGGATGATATGACCATAAAGGAATTTGCAAAGCTGTGCGGCTGCAATCCGCAAACGCTTAGGTATTACGACCGCGTGGGCCTGCTCAAGCCCGTTCGGGTGGACAGGTACTCGGGCTATCGCTTTTATGATGAGGAGCAGGCGGTAACGTTCGTTAAGATAAAGAATCTGCAAAGCGCGCTTTTCACCATAGACGAAATAAAGCCGCTGCTTGATGCCGACAGCGCGACCGTGTATAAAGCGTTTGACGAGAAGATAGTCTCCCTTGAGAGCAAGCTTGAAACCGTGCGTGCCATACAGCGGTCATATCAGGGTGAAATTGACATGGTAAAGGAACAACTGGAAGCGATAAGGCAAAGGGTAACGGAGTCTATGCGCACATACGACCCAAGCGAGCAGTTCGATATAGACGGCGAACAGTACGCGCGGATAACCGATAACGTATGTAACTTTTTTGAAAGTATGCTTACGGCAAACGATGCGGACATAAGCTATACGCCACAGGAAGACGGAGACGAAGCGCAGGAGGAAGAGGAATACACCGACCCGCTGCACGACGAGGGGTATACGCTTGTGTATGAAAAGCACGGCTGGGGGCGCGTTAAGGACTTCATTGACGAATGGCGCTGCCTTGAGGACGGTGCGGAGTACCTGCTGTATTTTGAACTTAAGGATGCAAGCTGCGGAATGCCGTTTGCAAATACAATACTCGGCATACTGTGCGAATGCGATAAGGATAAAAAGAAGCAGCTTGGCTGCAACGTGACCGCTTCAAAGGACGGCATGAACCATTTCTATCTGCTCAAACGCATCTAATAAAGAAGAACGGTAATGAAAACGCCCGGCTCCTGAAATAAGGGACCGGGCATGTTTTTGCTTTACGCTATACCTGATATATTGGTATTAGCCGGCGTAGTTGATGTCGTTATAGAACAGGCTGCCATCGCCGCAGACAACAAGACCATTGATGTCGTTGCGGTATGCGCAGTAGGAAACATCGGAATAGAGGGGCACTATGGCGCAATCCTTGAACATTTCCATCTGGGCTTCATAGACGTATTCAACGGCCTGATCCATATCGGAAGAGGTGGCGGCCTTCTCTACAAGGTCCTTGTAAACCTGCATGTCGGCGTCGCTCTTGGTATTGGGATCGTAGTAGGCATAGTTGAGTACCAGTATGGCTTCCGCCCATTCAAGCACGGCTATACCGGCATCGTAATCGTCATCGGCCATGCGCTCATAGATGTAGTTCCAGTCTATGGTCTCTATGTTCATCTTTATGCCGATTTCCTGAAGCTGAAGCTGCATTTCCTGCGCAACGGTAACGCTGGTGCCGCTGGAACGGGCAAGGAAGGTGAACTCCAGAACGCTGCCGTCCTTTTCAAGGTAGCCTTCGCCGTTCATGGTGTATCCGGCTTCGGCCAGCAGGCGCTTGGCTTCTTCCACGTTGTTGCTCAGGTTGTCCTTGAAGTAGGTTTCGGCCTTCTCGGAGAAGAACTGCATGCCTTCGGTTATCATGGAATATGCGGGCTTCATGGAGCCGTTGCACATTTCTTCCATGGCGTCGCGGTCAAGGGCAAGCATTATGGCCTTGCGGACGTTGATGTCCTGCAGGTCCTTATGGTCCTGATTCAGCTCGAAATATTCAATGTTGGGATAGGTGTTTTCAAGCGTTATAACGCCGTCTATGCTCTGCAGCTCAGCATACTGTTCCATGTTGATGCCGGTCAGCACGTCCACTTCGCCGTTGGCAAGCATGGTGGTCTGGGTGAATGCTTCCGTATCGGCCACTATAATTGTGATGTAGTCCAAATCAACGGGGCCCTTGTTTTCAACCAGGGGCAGGTTGGTCTTGTAATACGGATTGGGCTTAAGGATTATGCGGTCGCCGGGGATATATTCGTCCACGTAGAACGCGCCGTAGGGGATAGCGCCCCACTGCAGCTCGTCGTCGGTCATGGTGTCCAGGCAGTCCTTCTTGATTATGCCCATGAAGCAGGTGCACAGGAAGTGCATCAGGTCGGTACGATAGGTGGAAAGGTGCAGTATAACGTCCTTGCCGTCGGCCTCCATGGATTCAATGTTGGAATAGCCGTAGCCCCAGTCGCTGCCGTCAAGGCCGTACTGGATGGAAGCTATAACGTCCTCGGGAGTAACATCGGTGCCATCATAGAACTTCATGCCTTCGCTCATGATAAGCTTCATGGTCAAGCCGTCCTCGCTGATCTCGTAGCCCTCGCAGATGCGGGGCAGTACCTTGTTGCGGTCATCGGGATCCATCAGGAAGAAGGTATCAGCGATAAGATCCTGAGAGCCGTACCAGCCGGTGCAGCGGTACAGGTTGGTGCCGAGCCATTCGGAGTCGTAGATGGTGATGGTACGCTTGCCGTTTTCATCTACGGTCACGCCGCCGTTATTGTTGGCGGGGGTGTTGTCGCCGGACGGGGTATCGGTGTTGCCGGGGGTGTTCGCCGTGTTGCTGCAGCCCGCGAAAGCGGACACGAGCATCATTATGCCCATGAGCAGCGCCAAAATTCTCTTCATTGGGGTTCCTCCTTGTTTTTATATCTGATACGGCGTTGCCGTTATCATTTAAGGTTTATTTGTCGTACAGGAAGCAGCTTACCTGATGCAGCGCATCCACATGGTAATCCTTGGGCAGTTCTTCGCGGCAACGGTCTGTTGCATGCGGGCAGCGCGCCGCGAAGCGGCATCCCTTGGGCAGGTTTATAAGGCTGCCCGTTTCGCCGCCCATAAGCTCCTTCTTTTGGCTGCGCAGCGTGGGATCGAGTATGGGGGAGGCGGCCATAAGCCCGCGCGTATAAGGATGCAGCGGATTGGAGGATATCGTCTCCGTGGGGCCGAACTCCATAAGCTTGCCAAGGTACATTACCGCAATGCGGTCGCTTATATAGCGCAGCACGTTAAGGTCGTGCGTTATAACAAGATAGGTCAGGCCGAACTGCTCCTGCAGATCGAGCAGCAGATTGAGTATCTGCGCCTGAACGGATATGTCAAGGGCGCTTGTGGGTTCATCCAGCACCATTATGTCGGGCCTGAGCACCAGCGCGCGTGCAATGGCGATACGCTGAAGCTGACCGCCGGAAAGCTGATGCGGATAGGAATAGAGATACCTTTCATCCATCTTGACCAGCTTCATGGCCTCCTGTGCCTTTTCAACGGCCTCCGCCTTGGGAACGCCGTGCAGTATCATGGGGCGCATGATGCTGCTTAGCACGTTGAGCCTGGGGTTAAGGTTGGATGCGGGGTCCTGGAACACGGTGGCTATGCTGCGGCGCACGGCTTTAAGCTCCCTGCCGTGCAGCTTTGATATATCCTGCCCGTTCATAAGCACCTGCCCCTCGGTTGCGGGGGTAAGGTTGAGTATAACGCGGGCAAGGGTGGTCTTTCCGCTGCCGGATTCGCCGGCAAGGCCGATTATCTCGCCCTTGTTTATGGTCAGGTTTATGTCGTCCACGGCCTTTACGGAGCCTTTTTTGGCATTGAAGGCGCCGCTGGTGAGCGGGAAGTATTTCTTCAGTCCGGATATTTCTATTGCCGGAACCGGTGCATTAACGTTGGCGTTGCTCATTACAGTTTCGAAGCCTCCTCCGCAAAATGGCAGCTGAATGTGTGGTCATGACTCACGGTAAGCACGGGCGGATTTTCGGTGAAGCATATTTCCTTGGCCAGCGGGCAGCGGTTGGCAAAGCGGCAGCCGGGCTTCTTTTCGGTTATGCGCGGCACGTTGCCGTCTATTGTTTCCAGCCTGCCCTCGTGCTTTGTTTTGCGCGGCAGGGCGCGCATGAGCAGTCTTGTATACGGATGGGAGGGCGCGGCGAAAACATCGAACACGTTGCCATGCTCCACTATGTTGCCCGCGTACATTACGGCTATTCTGTCCGCAACCTCGGCAACAAGGCCGAAATTATGGGTTATCATGAGTATGGCGGTGTTGTACTGCGTTTTGAGATCCTTCAATATTTGCAGTATCTGCGCCTCTATCGTAACGTCAAGCGCGGTGGTGGGCTCGTCCGCTATAAGCAGCTCCGGCGTGCGGGAAAGCATCATGGCTATCATAACGCGTTGGCGCATGCCGCCGGAAAGCTCGTGCGGGTAGCTGTTTACGCGCTTTTCCGCGTCCGGAATGCGCACGTCCTTGTAAAGGTTTATAACGCGCTCCCACGCTTCCTTATGGCTCAGCCCGTCAAGCAATATGGCTTCCTCAACCTGTGAGCCGGTGCGGTAAACGGGGTTGAGCGAATCCAAAGGATTCTGGAATATCATGCCTATGTGCTTGCCGCGCATCTTTTCCATGTCCCGCACGGGAATCTTGTTCAAATCCTCGCCCTTGAACAGTATTTTGCCGCCTATTTTCTCGTTGCCGTCCATAAGCAGGCGCATTATGGTGAAGGCTATCGTGCTTTTGCCGCAGCCGGATTCGCCTACCAGCGCAACTATCTCGCCGCGGTTCATGGTAAAATTAACGTCGGACACGGCGGAAAGATAGCCGTTGCGTATGCGGTAATCTATGCTCAGATCCTCAAGCCTAAGCAGGGGCTCTTCGGTATTGTCAAGCTTGGTCACTATGTCGCTCATGTGTTTCCTCCTTACAGGCCCTTCAGGCGCGGGTCAAGCAAATCGCGCATGCCTTCGCCCAGTATATTGAACCCAAGCACGGTATACACCAGCGCAAGGCCGGGGAATATGCTGAGCCACTGCGCACGGTGAACATAGTTCATGCCCTGCGATATGGCCAAGCCCCAGTCCGGAGAAGGCGGCTGAGAGCCAAGGCCAAGGAAGCTGAGCGTCGTGGTGGCCATTATGGTGCCGGGCAGGTTGTTTGAAATGAGCACTATCAGCGAAGGCACGATGTTCGGCAGAATATAGCGGAACATTAATGAAAGCGAGCTTTCGCCGAAGGCGCGGCCGGTTTCAACGAAGGCCATCGTGCGCAGGGACATTGTTTTTGCGCGCACGGTGCGGGCGTAGCTTGCCCAGCCGACCAGCGATATTGCAATTATAGAATTGGTAAGGCCCTTACCAAGAACCGTAACAACGGCAAGCGCCAGTATGGTGCCGGGTACGCACCAGGTAACGTCGGTTATAAACAGCAGCACCTTATCCACCCAGCCGCCGAAATAGCCGCACAGAAGGCCAACAACAACGCCAAGGAAAAGCTGTATGCTTGTGCCAAGCAGCGCCACCCAAAGGGTTATGCGCGTGCCGTAGATAACCTTGCTGAACATATCGCGGCCGAAATCATCCGTACCGAAAAGGTAGGTTGAATTGGGGGCCTGGAGCCTGTCCTGCTTATGGGGTTCATCGTAGTCATAGGGGGCAATCTGCTGCGCAAATATGGCTACGAGTATAAGGCTAAGTATCATCAGGAAGCCAACGACAAAGTTAACGTTCCTTCTGCAATTATAAAAGAATTCTCTGATGGGGGAATAGTTCATGCTCCGGCGCCTCCGTTCATGGTAATGCGAATTCTGGGGTCAAGCATACCGACCACAACGTCGCTGAGCGTGTTGAACACGACCGTCAGCACGGCTATTATAAGTATGCAGCCCTGAACAACGGCGTAGTCCTGAGTGATTATGCTGTTCACGAGCAGGCTGCCCATGCCGGGTATGCTGAATATGCGCTCGGTTATTACTGCGCCGGATATAAGCCAGGGTATGCTCATGAACACAAGCACGGTTATAAGTATGAGGGCGTTGCGCATAACGTGCTTGACCATAACGGTTTTGTGCGGCAGGCCCTTTGCATAGGCTGTAAGCACATATTTTTCGCGGAACACGTCAAGCACTTCGGTCTTGGTAAGGCGGATGGTGCCGGCAAGCGAGCCGAGCACGCCGCCGCCTATGGGCAGCACCCAGTTGACGGCCTTTTCATAGCCGGATATAGGCAGCCATTTCAGCGTTACGCTGAACAGCAGTATCAGCAGAACGTATAGCCAGAAGCTTGGCACGGCGGAAAGGAAAAGGGTAACGTTTATTATTGCGCGGTCAAGGAATGTATCCTTTTTATATGCGCAAAGCAGTCCTAACGGCACTGCGATGACTATTTCAAAGAACAGCATCCAGCCGCAAAGCTTAAGACTGAGCGGTATGCGCGCGTCCATCATATCCGCAACCTTCTGCTTAACGCGGAGGGACGTGCCGAAATCTCCCTTGGATATTATCTTCCATATCCAGTCAACGTACTGCACGGTAAGCGGGCGGTCGTAACCGTATTCGTGGCGGATAATGTCCTTGCGCTCCTGTGACACCTTGCGGTCAACTATCAAATCGACCGGGTCGCCGGGCATCAAATGCATCATGCTGAACACCAGCACGGAAACTGTAAATACCAGTAATAGGCCATTCAGCAGCTTTTTCAGAATAAATGATGTCAAGATCTGCTCTCCTTTGTTTGAATTGTGACGCCTAAATATTAGGCTACGATATATTTTATCATGGCCATAATAAAAAGGACATTGCAAAAAGCGCGCGCATAATGCAGAATGTGATTGCATTCATTTCATTTTGTCCATATTTGCAAAACCTTGGTATAATTAAACCGAAATATCTACGGAGGGCTGCGCATGTGAACAAAAAACATAAATGGGAGGACGAAACGGACCGCTTACGCAATTCCTTTTTCACGGAAGGGTTCCATTGCCTTGTATATAACGTGAGCGAGGCATATAACCTTGTTAAGGCGCATAAGCACGATTTTCCGCAGTTTGTAATAATGCAGTCCGGCGCAACGCGGCAAACGCAAAGCAGCCGGGCATATCACCTGGGCAGCGGGGACATATTGTTCACCCCGCCGGGAGTGATGCACAGCATGTCCCTTGCGGAGCAGAAATACTTCTATAATTTCTCCGTCACCACGGAAATAGCCCGCGCCGCGCTTACGGCGGCATGCGGGGAGGAATGCGGCTTTGCGGACATTACGCCGCTGATAACCCCGCGGGAGAAGGACATGGCGCTGATACTGAACCAGATAACAAGCCTTGAAGCTACGCTGGACGGGATAGAGATATGCGATGAGGACGATGCATTCTATAAGGACGTGGTGTATCATCAGGTGTTTGCAATACTGTATCTTATATTCAGCGTGGCGGGGAAGGAAAAGGCCAATACTGCCCTTGCCGTAAGGGAGGACGAGCGCACGCGGAACACGGACAGCCTTATCAACTATCTTGATAACCATTATTATGAAGAGATTCGCTTTGCGGATGTTGCGGAGCGGTTCGGCATGTCCCAGGCCACAATGTCGCGCAGGTTCTTTGCCGCGCGGGGCGTTAAGCTGCAGGATTATCTTAACCGGCGGCGCGTGAGCGAGGCGCAGAAGCTTATGGCGCAGGAGAATATGTCGCTGTTCTATATTGCCGATGCTGTGGGGTATCAGGATTTCAGCACGTTTTACAGAAACTTTAAGCGCTGCTGCGGCATGAGCCCTTCACAGTACCGCGAAATAGTGCTGGGGCAGGCGAAGGCGGATATATCAAATGAAAAGACGGAGGACAAAACCGAATGAAGAAGCTTGTATGCATTGCGCTGTGCATGGCTATTGCGGCATGCTGCACGCTCAGCCTTGCCGCGAAGGACGACAAGATGGAGACGGATCCATACGCCGTGCCGCAGGTGAAGAACGCGCCGATAGCGCTGCTGTATGAGGAGACCACGGACACGGTTCTATTCTCGCGCGAGGCGGACAAACCCAACCCGCCCGCAAGCATGACAAAGGTCATGACGGCAACGCTGGTGCTGGAATACGACCCGGAGCTAAAGGGCACAATGGTGGTGCCGGAGGAGGCGATGAGCAAGGAGAACTGCTCCTGGCTCGATACGGACCATCTTGAGGTGGGCGAGGAGGTGTCCGTATGGGACCTGATGAACTATCTTTTGATAGCATCGGGCAACGAGGCCGCGACTACCCTTGCCATATACGTTGCGGGGGACATACCCACGTTTGTTGACATGATGAACAAAAAGGCCGCCGAGCTTGGCATGACAAGCACGCATTACGTTGACCCGCATGGGCTGAGCAGCGTTCCGCAGCTGATAACAGCCAACGATATGCTCAAGCTTTGCCGCTACGCCATGAAGAACGATACCTTCCGCAAAATAGTATCCACGCGGGAGGGCAGAATACCCGCTTCCAACAAGCGGAGCGAGGCATTCTGTTTCCGCAACAGCAACAGCGTGCTTGACCCGCTGGGCAACCGTTTCTACGATACCGGCTTCAGCGACGATATAATCGGCATAAAAACGGGCTATATACCCGATTCCGGCATGAACCTTTCCTGCGCCATGCAGCACGGCGAGCTAAGGTTTTACAGCGTTGTTATGAAGGGCAAGGGCATGTTCCTTGAAGGGGAGCCGTGCTACACGCATTGCCTTGACACGGCTACGCTTATGCGCTACGCGCGCACGTTTGCGCGCTTCGGCTACGGCGAAGGGGAATTGGTTGAGCAGGCTAAAAGCGGGCTTAAATGCCTTGACGTGGCGGCTGACAGGGACGTGTACATACTCTATCAGGATAATAAGCAGCCAGACTATACCGTTACCTACGTATCGGACATAGCATCGGCCAAGAAGGGCGACACCGTTGGCACAATAACCCTCAGGGATGAATTCGGCAACGTGCGCACAGCGGAGCTTATTGCCGCAAAGGATGCAGCGGTGCAGGCGTGGGTGATATATGCCGCGGCGGGGCTTATAATAGCGATAGCGGCGGTATGCATAGCGCTCGGGAAGCGTTCGCGGGCAAAATAATATATAATACGCAGCGTATTTTCTTCGGCCGCGGTATGGGTTATAATTGACCTGTGCTACGGCCGAATTTTTTGCATATGCAGGAGGAACAAACGATTGCAGTACAAAAGCGACATTGAAATAGCCCAGGGCGCGGCAATGCGCCCAATAACCGAAATAGCCAAGACTGCCCACGTGGACGAAAAATATATTGAACAATACGGCCGCTACAAGGCCAAGATTGACCCCGCCCTTTTGAAGGAGACGCAGCGGAAGGACGGCAGGCTGGTGCTTGTTACCGCCATAACCCCCACCCCCGCGGGAGAGGGCAAGACCACCACCACAATCGGCCTTGCGGACGGGTTAAGGCGCATTGGCAAGGATGCGGTTGTTGCGCTGAGGGAGCCTTCGTTGGGGCCTGTATTCGGCATAAAGGGCGGCGCGGCGGGCGGCGGATATGCCCAAGTGGTGCCCATGGAGGACATAAATCTGCACTTCACCGGCGATTTCCATGCCATAGGCGCGGCAAACAATCTGCTTGCGGCTATGCTCGATAACCATATTCAGCAGGGCAACGCCCTTAACATAGACCCGCGCAGGATAACATGGAAGCGCTGCATGGACATGAACGACCGTCAGCTCCGCTTCATAGTGGACGGCCTTGGCGGCAAGGTGAACGGCACGCCCAGGGAGGACGGATTCGATATTACCGTTGCAAGCGAGATCATGGCCGTGCTGTGCCTTTCAACGGGCATAGCCGACCTGAAGGAGAGGCTGGGGCGCATGATAGTGGGCTACACATATGACGATAAGCCCGTTACCTGCGCAGAGCTGAAGGCGGCGGGGGCCATGACGGCGCTGCTGAAGGACGCAATAAAGCCAAACCTTGTGCAGACGCTTGAGGGTACGCCCGCGTTCGTGCACGGCGGGCCGTTTGCAAACATTGCCCACGGCTGCAACAGCGTTATGGCTACGCGCATGGCGCTGAAGATGGGCGATTATGCCGTTACGGAGGCTGGCTTCGGCGCGGACTTGGGCGCGGAGAAGTTCCTTGATATAAAGTGCCGCATGGCGAACCTTACGCCGGACGCTGTAGTTATAGTTGCAACGGTGCGCGCGCTGAAGATGCACGGCGGCCTTGCAAAGACCGAGCTTACGGAGGAGAACATACCCGCGCTTGAAAGGGGCGTGCCGAATCTTTTAAGGCATGTGTCCAACATAAAGAACGTGTTCGGCTTGCCGTGCGTTGTGGCGGTGAACCGCTTCCCAACGGATACGGACGCGGAGATTGATTTTATAATGGAAAAATGCCGCGAGCTGGGCGTGAACACGGTGCTTTCGACCGTTTGGGCGGACGGCGGACGCGGCGGCGAGGCGCTTGCGCGCGAGGTTGTGCGCCTGTGCGAGGAGGAGAAGGGCAGCTTCACCTTCGCCTACGATGCGGGCATGACCATAGAGCAAAAGATAGACGCTATAGTGCGGCGCATATACGGCGGGGACGGCGCGAGCATTGCACCGGCGGCGAAGAAGCAGATGGCAAGGCTTACGGAGTTAGGCTTCGGCAATATGCCCGTATGCATGGCAAAAACGCAGTACAGCTTTTCCGACGACCAAACAAAGCTCGGCGCGCCGACGGGCTTCACCGTGACCGTGCGCAGCGTTAAGGTATCCGCGGGAGCGGGCTTCATAGTTGCCTTGACCGGAGACATAATGACAATGCCCGGCCTTCCCAAGGTCCCGGCGGCGGAGCGCATAGACGTGGACGAAAACGGAATGATATCGGGACTGTTTTAAGAGAGAAGGTAAACTCCTGCACACTATCGTCACTTGCGTCACTATCGTCGAAACAGGCTAAATGTCTGACTTTTTTCTCCGACGCAGTTTCGACGATGAATTTCTGCGTCGAAGAACGAGGCTGACGCAAGCAGTGTAATTGCGCTTAGGCGTTGTAGGGGCCGTCATTGGCGGCCCGCCCGTGGCTTCGCTTTTTATCTCAACCCCTCAGTCAAACCTTCGGTTTGCCAGCTCCCCGTAAAGGGGAGCCTTTTGGTGCGCTTTATAAGCTTACATATTAAGCCTGCCCTGAAAGGGGAGGTGGGTTTCGCGTAGCGAAAGCCGGAGGGGTTGCAGCGAGGCTGCTGTTGTTTACGTCAACCCCTCAGTCTCACTTCGTTCGACAGCTCCCCGTTCTGGGAGCCCTTATGCCGCAGGCATCACATGAGGGCTGAAAGGCCGAATCATCTGTTACAGCTGTGCTGTCTTATGTACAGTAGTGACTAAAGATTAACAAAGAGAGGTATATAGAAGTAGTATATAGCGAAGGCGGTAGATACGCTGCGCTTTCACCCGAGCGTGGGAGCACGCCTTTTTACTCCCTCAGTCTCGCCTTCGGCTCGCCAGCTCCCTCGACAGGGAGCCTTTTGGTGCGCTTTATAAGCTTACATATTAAGCCTGCCCTGAAAGGGGAGGTGGCGAACGTAGTGAGCCGGAGGGGTTATAAAGCAGCTTACAGCTCTTTGTTTGTTACAACCCCTCAGTCGGCTACGCCGACAGCTCCCCGTAAAGGGGAGCCTTATGAAGAACGGATTTCACTGCTTGCGCAACCCTCGTTCTTCGACGCAGAAATTCATCGTCGAAGCTGCGTCGGAGAAAAAAGCCAGACATTTAGCCTGTTTCGACGATAGTGACGCAAGTGACGATAGTGTGCAGGGGGGTAGAGCAGCTTAACCATCCGCGCGGTCCGCATTTCCCCATTGCCCATTGCGGCGCAATAGTGTATCATTTTATATATTATTTGGCCCATGCGGAGGTTGAACTATATGAACAGCGCACAAATCAAGGCAATGGTAGAGGACGAGTTTGAAGAACTGGTGGAAATCAGGCGCGACCTGCACATGCATCCGGAGCTTTCCGAGCATGAGGAGCGCACCGAAAAGGCGATATGCACTCAGCTTGATAAGCTGGGCATACCATACGAGGCCGGCGTTGCCGGGCACGGCATAATTGCAACCGTTGGCCCCAAGGACGCAAAATACGGCATAGCCATACGCGCGGATATTGACGCGCTGCCCATAACCGAATGCACGGGGCTGCCCTATGCATCGGTGAACAAGGGCGTTATGCACGCCTGCGGGCATGATATACACACAACCGTTCTGCTCGGCGCGGCAAAGATATTCAAGGCCATGGAGAGCGAGCTGAAGGGCGCGGTGAAGCTTTTCTTCCAGCCTGCGGAGGAAACCATAGGCGGGGCGGAGCGCATGATTGCGCACGACGGGCTGAACAGCCCCAAGATAACCCGCGTAATGGGCATGCACGTTGACCCGACCGTGCCCACGGGCTGCATACACCTTGCAAAAAGCCGCATGAATGCATCCACTACGGAGCTTATTATAAACGTAAACGGCGTTGCGTGCCACGGCGCGCACCCCGACCAGGGCATCGATGCAATAGTCGTAGCGTCGCACATTGTGCTGGCGCTGCAAACCATATCCAGCCGCTTCGCCGCGCCCACCACGCCCGTTATAGTGACCATAGGCACAATACACGGCGGCAGCAAGGAAAACGTGTGCGCGGGGCAGGTGAAGCTCGGCGGAACCATACGCGCGCTGGACTTTGAAACAAGGGACTTTATAAAGGCGCACGTTAAAACCATTGCCGAAAACACGGCGGCTGCCTTCGGCGCAAGCGCGGAGGTAATAATGAACGACGGTTATCCTCCCCTTGTGAACGACGTTGCAACCTCGCTTGCCATTGCGGACGTGGCTGAAAAGGAAATAGGCCGCGGCAGCGTAATATTCATGGACGACCCAAGCCTTGGCGCGGACGATTTTGCGTACTTCACGTCCAAGGTGCCCGGCGTGTACTTCAATATCGGCACATATAAAGAGGGCCAAGCCCTGCCGCAGGCGCTGCATAACGAAAACTTCGCCCCTGATGAGGAGTGCATAAAGTACGGCGTGCTTATGAACGTTTTGGGCGCGCTCAGGCTGCTTGACGAGGACGAAGCGAAGGCGTAAGGAGGGAATATAATGATACTTAGGGATACGGTAGTAGAGGTCGATCTGCGCGCGATAGGCGCGAATATGGACGCCATATGCCAAATGGTTGGGCCGGAGGTTGCGGTAATGCCCGTGGTTAAGGCCAATGCATACGGGCTGGGCGCGGTAGGCGTTGCGCCCACGCTTATGGAGCACGGGGCAAGGTATCTTGCCGTTGCCACGCTGAGCGAGGCTATTGAGCTGCGCGAAGCATATGCGGATTATCCGCTGTTTATACTCGGCCATACGCCGGACAGGCTCCTTGGCATAGTTGCCGAAAACAACATAACGCAGACCGTATTTTCAAAGCATCAGGCCAAGATACTGGGCAAGGCCGCGCTGGCGTTGGGCAAAAGGGCAAAGGTTCACCTGAAGGTGGATACGGGGTTCCATCGCCTTGGCATAGACGACGTTGACGAGCTTTACGCCATATGCAATACCGAAGGTATAGAGGTGGAGGGCATATTCTCCCACCTTGCGCTGGTCAATGCGGAGGAGGACGAAAAGCAGTTCACCAAGCTTATGGGCATTATAGCCGCGCTTGAAAAGCGGGGCGTGAGCTTTAAGTATAAGCACATTACGGACAGCATAAGCGCCGTTGATTACCCCGAATACAGGCTCAACATGGTGCGCCCGGGCGCGCTTGTATACGGCCTTAGGGGCTTCCATAAGGGCTATGTTGAGGTCACGCAGGCAATGGCCTTCAAAACGCGCATATCGCAGCTGCACCGCATAAAGGCGGGCGAGGGCGTTGGGTATGATTACCTGTGGCGCGCCGCGCGGGATTCCGTTATAGCAACGCTGCCCTTCGGCTATGCCGACGGCTACCCCCGCAACATGCGCGACAAGGGCTACGTTACCATACGCGGCATGAAATGCCCGCTGGTGGGCGTATTATGCATGGACCAATGCATGGCGGACGTTACGGACGTTGCAAACGTTGCCGAAGGGGACGAGGCCGTGATTTACGGCAGCGGCAGGGATAACACAATGGATATTCCCGAAGCCGCAGCCCTTGCCGGAACCAACAAGAACGAGATTATCGCCCGCATACTGGCCCGCCCGCCAAGGGTATATATAAAGTAAAACAAACAAGGCGCAGAGCAACAAACTCTGCGCCGCATTTTTATATCCGTTTTGCACGGCATAAAAAAAGAGGAATGATGCCGCTCATTCCTCCTGATGCAGGTTTACTCGCTCAGTATCGCGTCCGATGCTTCCTCGCGGAACTGGGTGGTGTACAGGTCGTAATAATAGCCGTGCTTGGCTATCAGCTCGCTGTGCGTACCCTGCTCGGTTATTTCGCCGCCGCGTATTACCAGTATCCTGTCCGCATTGCGGATGGTGGAAAGCCTGTGCGCAACGATGAAGCTTGTGCGGTTATCGAGCACGGTGGTTATGGCGTCCTGAATAAGCTGCTCGGTTTCGGTATCTATGCTGCTTGTGGCCTCGTCCAGCACGAATATGCGCGGGTCTGCCAGTATTACGCGGGCAAAGGAGATAAGCTGCTTTTCGCCCGTGGAGAGCCTTACGCCGCCTTCGCCGACCTCTGTATCGTAGCCCTTATCCTGCCGCAGTATAAATTCCTCCGCATGCACCATGCGCGCCGCCGCGCGAACCTCCTCATCGGTGGCGTCCTTGCGGCCGTAGCGTATGTTGTCCGCTATTGTGCCGCTGAAAAGGTGCGGCGTTTGCAGCACGTAGCCCAGGCTTGATTGCAGCCAAAGCTGACTGCGCTCGCGGTAGTCCCGCCCGTCTATAAGCACGCGGCCCTCGGTGGGTTCATAGAAGCGGCAAACAAGGTTGACTATGGTGCTCTTGCCCGCGCCGGTCTCGCCAACCAAGGCTATCGTCTCGCCCGCCTTAACGTGCAGATTGAAGTCCTTCAGCACCTTTTCGCCTTCCTTATAGGCAAAGCTTACGTGCTCGAAATCGACATCGCCCTTTATGGGCTCCCAGTTTTCGCGCTTGGGGTTGAAGCTGTCGCCGTATTTGGCGACTACCTCGGGGGAATCCACTATTTCGCACGGAGTATCGATGAGCGATACCACGCGCTCCGCGCTTGCCTGCGCGCTCTGCATTTCCGCCAAAATGCCCGCAAGCTGCTGAATGGGTTCAAAGAAGTTGGTGGCATACGATATAAACGCGGAAAGCGTGCCGAACGTGATTATCCCGCCCATAACGTCTATGCCGCCGCGGTGCAGCGCTATCGCCGTGCCTATTGAGCCTAAGAACATGACTATTGGCATGAACAGCGCGCTGAGCAGGGCGGAACGGATTGAGTCGCGCTTCATTTCGGAAGAAAGCTGCTTGAATTCCGAATAATTCGCATCCTCGCGCACAAGGGTCTTTGTGGTCATTGCGCCCATTATGCCTTCGTTAAATGCGCCGGTTATGCGGGAATTGGTCTTTCTTACCCTGCGCTGATACTTCAGTATCTTTTTCTGGAAGAATACGGATATAACCGCCAGCGGGGGAATGACTATCATTATAAGCAGCGCCAGCTTCCAGTTCATTGCGAACATGGCTATTACAACGCCTATAACGTATGTGGATGCCCACAGAAGGTCAACGAAGCTCCATGCCATCATTTCGGAAAGGCTGCCAACGTCGCTTATCATCCTTGCCATAAGGTAGCCCACGGCCGTGCGGTCATAGAAGGAGAAGGAAAGCTCCTGAAGCTTTTGGAACGCTTCCCTTCGCATATCGTAGGATACGTTCATTTCAAGCTTGCCCGCCTTCACTATGAAGGAATATACGCCGAGTGCCTGAAGGGCGATAAATGCTATGTAGAGCGCTATGAACCAGCCTATGCCCGCGGTGGTGCCCTTTTCAACAAAGTTATCTATGGCGTATTGGCTCATCAGCGGATAAAGAATGTCTATCACCGCTATGCCCACGTTGCAGAGCATAAGCGCTATCGCCGTTTTCTTATAGCGGAAAACATAGGAGAGAAGGCGTTTCCATATCGAAAAATCAACCTTTACGTCCTTTTCGTAATCCTGCTCCTGCATTGCGGTATTACTCATTGCTGCCGCCTCCTTCCTGCTTCAATTCTTCTTCAAGCGCGTTCTGTATGCGCGCTATGCGCCGGTAAAGGCCGGGCTTGGCTATAAGCTCCTCGTGCGTGCCCTGCTCAACCAGCTTGCCGTGCTCCAGCACCAGTATTTTGTCCGCTTCGCAAAGGGTAGTTATGCGGTGGGATATTATGAACGTGGTGGTGCTTTCGCGGCGGTGCTTCAGCGCGGCGCGTATGGATGCGTCCGTTTCCGTATCAACCGCGCTCATTGAATCGTCAAATATCAATATGGGCGCGTTCTGCATAAGCATTCGGGCTATTGCCACGCGCTGCTTCTGCCCGCCGGAAAGGGTAACGCCGCGTTCGCCGACCACTGTGTCGTATCCGTTTTCAAAGCCCTCTATAACGTCGTGCACGCAGGCTATGCGCGCCGCTTCATGCACCTGCTCCTCGCTCATGCGCGGGTCTATCATGCGTATGTTTTCCATTATGGTGCGGGAATAGAGGAACGGCTCCTGCAGCACTATGCCTATGTTCTTCCTCAAATGGCCGTGCTCAATGTCGTTTATGTTCACGCCGTCTATGTCTATTTCGCCCGCGGTGCAGGTGTAAAGCCGCTGCAAAAGCTGCACAAGGCTGGTTTTGCCGCTGCCGGTGGAGCCGAGTATGGCTATTGTTTCGCCGGGGTTGGCAGTGAATGAAATGTCGCTTAGAACATCGTCAAACCTATCGTAGCCGAAGCATACATGCTTGAATTCAACCTTGCCGTGTATTTCGCTCTTCAGCGCCGCACCGGGCTCCTCCTCTGCCGGGGCGGATAGTATTTCGTCTATCCTGCCCAATGATACGCTTGCCTTGCCAAGGTCTGCAAGTATCCTGCCAAGCTGCCTTACGGGCCAGGTGAGCATGCCTGTATAGGTGGTGAATATGAGCATGTTGCCAAGGGTTATTTCGCCCCTTACGGCCATTATTATGCCCGCCATAAGTGAGATGGCTATCTGAAGGTATCCCATGGCGTCGCTGCCGCCCCAATACACGGCAAGCATTTTGGAAAGATGGAACGTTTTGTCCCTGAAGTCGCGGCTGCAGCGATCGAACTTCTCTATTTCGTCCTTCTGCTGGCCGAATGCGCGCACAACGCGAACACCCGTCAGGTTTTCCTGCAATGTTGCCGAAAGCACGCCCTCGGCTTCGTCGCTCAATGTGAACTGCTTTTTAACTCCCTTGAAGTAAACGAAGCTTACGCCGAAAAGCACGGGCAGCAGCGCCATTGATATAAGGCTCATCTTAACATTGATGGAAAGCATTATGCCGGCCGCGATAACCACCATAACTATGGTCCTTAGCATTTCAAGAAGCTGCATGGATATGAAGCGGCGCACGGTTGAAACGTCGGACGTGCAGCGCTGCACCAGATCGCCCGTTGAAACATGCTTATGGTAATCATACGGCACGGCCTGAAGATGCTCATAGAGGGCGTTTCGCGTGGTCATGGCCACGGTTTCCGATGCATTGGCTATGCAGCTGCGGCGGAAATACGTTGCAACGCCGTTGAGTATCGTGAAGAATATAAGGGCCAATGCGCAAATGTAAAGATGGCTGCGCAAAAAGTCCCGCCCGCCCCATGAATCGATAATGTTCATTATGAACGCGGGCAGATTGCTCGGCTTGTCGCCAAGGACATAGTCAATAGTAAAGCTGGTTACGATAGGCACAATGTACGCCGCGGCTATTGCCAATATAAGGCAAAGCCCGCCCAGCGCCAGATACCCTATGCTCCCGCGCGTGAGGCGTTTCAGCAGCGCAAAATTGAGCCTACGGTTCTTTTGTGTTGTTGATGCTTCCAAAGCGTGATCCCTCCAATCCTGAATTTGAACTTGCCCGCGGCAACAAAAAAGCCGCAGACTGCATTTGTCCACGGCCGTGATATCACATGGCGCCGATTAAGCCCCGTTTAGGGCTGAATACAGCTATACGGCCGCGAGGACATAACTTTCCCCTTCAATGCGGGAACCAATGCAGCAAAGAATACGGTGTTGTACATATTTACCTCGCGACTCCTTTCATAACGTATCCGCTAAATCATTTAACTCAGCGAACCACAACCATTGTACCACCATATCTAAAACTTGGCAACATATAATTAACACTTATTTAATAATATTAGCGATTTTGAAAATGGCCCGCCTTATGCTATAATAAAAAGAACTAACGGCCGATAAGGAGAATTGCCATGCCGCTTATTGAAAGTACACGCAACGAAACCGTGAAACGTGCGCGCCAGCTTGCCACAAGGAAGGGCAGGCTGGAGCAGGGCCTGCATTTTATTGAAGGGGACAGGCTTGTGCGCGAGGCCGTGATATCGGGCGCGGAAATACACGAAGCCTTTATTGAAGAAGGGCACGAGCTTATGGCAGCCGTGCTTGAGGGGGCGGGCGCAAGGGTATATACATTAAAGCGCAGCGTTATGGAAACGCTTACCCTTACGGAAACGCCGCAATGGGTCTGCGCAACGGTTAAAACGCCCAGCGTACCCGTGCCGGAATATTATCCGGAGGGGCTTATTGTTGCGCTTGACGCGGTGCAGGACCCGGGCAACCTTGGCACAATACTCAGAACGGCGGATGCCATGGGCGCGGTAGGGCTGCTGCTTGGCAGCGGCTGCGCCGATCCGTATGCGCCAAAGCCGCTGCGCGCTGCGATGGGGTCGATATACCATATGCCCGTATGGCAGGGCGATCTGCCAACGGAGATAGAAAAGCTTAAACGGCAGGATTATACGCTTGTGTGCGGCCACCTGAAGGGCGAAGGCACGCTGCCCGCGGCAACGGAGCGGATGTGCCTTGTTATAGGCAACGAGGGCAACGGAGTGAGCGATAATGTTGCGGACATGTGCCACAAGTACAGATTGCCCATGTACGGCTTTGCGGAATCGCTCAATGCGGCGGTTGCAGCGGGAATACTGATATACGAACTGGCGCGCGGCATGCACGCTGAGTAAAAGGAGAGCAGCCATGAAGAAAACACTTGCATCTGTATTGACTATAACAATGCTGTTCGCCTTCTGCACGGGCATGGCGGAGGGCTGGACGGCCATAGAGCCGAATACCGGCGGCGAAAGCACCCAAGCCGAGGGCGGCACGGGCGGGGACTATGTAAACGGCAATGAGGAGCCGGAGTATATACCGTGCAGCAGCTTTGAAGATCCCGATGACAGCTATGAATCCGAAATCCCCGAGGATATGCGCCATATATACCTTGATGAAAGCAGGCTGCCCGGCGGCATTGCACCGTATGCGGTCAGGGGAGTTGATACATACGACGTGCGCAAGGTGCGCGTGCTTATAAGCCAAAGGAACCATTCGGAATCAACCGTAAGGATATACGGTAACTATGCCGTGCATGACGCGGCGGGCAACGCGCTCTTTATTGCGCAGGATGAAGCGGCGTATACCGTAAAGGCCGAAAATTCGGCCGTAAGCCTTTATTCCGCGTTCGGAACGCTCCTTTACAGCGGCGCATCGGTAAGCTTTAAGGAGTTTGAAAGCAGCCATGCGAACAACTGCGTTAAGGTTGACAGCGTATCAATGGGCAATAGCGATACGGACAGAACCTATCGCGGCGACTTGAACATATATTACTTTGATAAAACCGGAAGCTACAGCAAGCGTTGGGCAGGGCTGTATCTTGTGAACAACGTATATGTGGAGGATTATATACAGGGCGTTGTTGCTGCCGAAATGGGCAAGGAGAATAAGCAAAACCAAGCGAAGGGCTGGCCGGTTGAAGCCCAGAAAGCTCAGGCGGTTGCGGCAAGAACGTTTGCAATGAACAAAACAAGGTCAAGCCTTGTGTTTGATGTATACGATACCAGCAAATCACAGGCGTATTTCGGCATAACCGATTGGTGTAAGGCAGCCGTACAGGCAACGGCAGGGCAGATACTGTACTACGATAATAAAGTGCTGCGGGTGCATTACACCGGAACCAACGGCGGCGATACGGAGGTGACGGCGAATTACTGGGGAGAAGGCGAAACGGGCTGCGGCAAAGAAAGCGTCCGTGAAGATATATACGACCTTAAGGTATCGGGCAAAAATTATGTTGAATATGCAGAAATACCCGTAAACTACAATGCTTCGAACAAATACGTTAAGTCGCTTGTTGACAACGTGCTTATTCCTAATCTTACGGCAAGCGGATACGCGGTATCGAGCGCGGCATATCAAAGCCTAAGCATATCCGTGCCGAAATGCTTGGATATGTCCTGCACGCACCATAACCGAAAAAATATGCCTGCCGATCAGGTTTGCAACCATTTCTGTTCGGTTGATATAGCGTTCTATGGCGTTACCGTAAACGGCGTGCAGCAGATAGGAACCGTGAATACCAATGTAAGCGAGAAGGACTTTTATGTTAATCCGGCAAACGGAAGGCCGCTTGGCTTCTTTGTAACAGGAGGGCTTAAGTGCTACTGGCTTAAGGAGAATGTAACGAACGGCATTGTAACATCCTATACCATACGCCACGCAAGGAACGCAAGCGGAACGGGGCTGAGTCAATACGGCGCAAAATACAGGGCCTTGGAGGGGCATAAATACGATGCTATTTTGGATTTCTATTTCCCCCAAAGCTCCATTGCTCCCCTTGCTTCGGACATATCCCGCCCTGCGATACAGGCAAAGCCGTCGGTAAGGTATGATGCGCGGGTGCTGGGCAGTACGGCGCGGGTGTTCAGCCAAAAGAGCGCTGCTTCGGCGGTCACAACTACCATACAGGCGGGCGAAACCGTGTTCGTAAGCGAGATAAGCGGCAAATGGGCGCATGTGAGCTGCGGCGGCGCATCGGGCTACATTGCGGCAAGCACGCTTGAAAGAACGCCCGTGCGGGTGACTACGGCGAATATAAGCAAAAATATTTCCGTTTGGCCGGAGCCGGACAGCATGACGACGGCACTATGCACCGTTGAGAAGGGCGCTGTGCTTGAATTGATAGAGGCCAACGCCGCGCCGGGCTGGCACAAGGTTAACACCACAAGTGGTGTAGGCTATATACCCGTGCGATACTCCGCGCTGATATTCCAGGGCAGCGGCGAGCAGTTTGACGAGCCTACGGGGCTTGAGGGTTCGCTGAGCTATTACGGCGCGGCGATTAAGCTGAGCGGCGATTACGGCATAAGGGTGCGCTTCGGCATTGATATTGCCGCGCACGACGGCGGAACCATTGCCGGATATACCATAAAGGAATACGGCGTTATAGCGGACGGCGAAAAGCAGAGAGCATATTATACCGAAAACGGAGCTAAGTACGATAAGGTATCCGCCGTGGCGGACGGAATGGCGCTGTTTGCGGCGAATATCGATAACATTGCCGCGCTGAAGGCGGAGCACAGCTTTAGGCCGTATATCATAGCGGAAAACGCCAAGGGCGAAATTACGCATTACGGGGACGAGGTTAAGCTGAGCGTATATTCGGTTGCGATAAAGCTTGCGGATGAGTACGCGGCGGACAGCGCCGAGGGACAATACATTGCCGCGCTTATAGCCCAAGCAAATGCGGAATAAAACGGAAGTGAGACTATGACAATTATGAGAACAAGGCGCGCGTTCAAGCGCACGATAGGCATACTGGCGGTGCTGCTTATACTAAGCGCGGCGCTGAACATAGCGCTGATAATAATGCTGAGCAAGGCTAACGGCGGCGCAAACGCGGCCGAGCCCACGCCAACGCCCGAGATGAGCGACACGGCGGAGCCTGAACAGCCTGCGGCGGAACCGACCGCGGAGCCTACGCCTACGGTGCAGCCCACGCAAACGGCAAAGCCCACGGCAGCACCAACAGCGGAGCCTACCGCAACGGTCAAGCCCACGCCGACACCAACAGTGAAACCAACGGCGACGGTGAAACCCACGGCAACGATAAAGCCCACGGCGAAACCAACCAAGCGCCCTAACCGCGCAACGCCAACGCCCGTGCCGACGGAAACCTCGCCATGGGTATACCCGACCCCCATACAGACGGCGGAGCCTATGGATACACCCGCCGCAACGGCAACGGCTGTGCCCACGCCCACGCCAGATGTTACGGGCGGTATGTTCGGCGGAGGTGAATGAGCATGTATAAGCACAGCACGGTTGTAAACAACACGCTGTATGTGGACGGCATAGACAGGCTCGATCTTTCGCGCAGCTGCGCATGCGGGCAAAGCTTCCGCTGGCATGAGGATAACGGCGGCTTTACCGCGCCCGCGTTGGGCAGGGTCGTTCACGCAAGGCAGGCGGGGGACACGCTGAGCATATATCCCTGCGCGGAAGGGGAAGCAGCGGACTGGATACATTATTTTGATTTGGAACGCGACTACGCCGCCATAGAGGAACGGCTTAGCCATGATGAGCAGCTTAAAATGTGCATACCCTGCGCAACGGGCATAAGGGTGTTCAATCAGGATGCGTTCGAGGCGCTTATAACATTCATAATCTCAGCAAACAACAACATTGGCCGCATTGCGGGAATAGTGGAGCGGCTGTGCGCGCTCTGCGGGGAAAGGGCGGAGCTTGACGGCAAGGAGTACTTCCTTTTCCCAAAGCCCGATGCCATTGCCGCGCGGGAGGAAAGCGAACTTTTAGCCATTGGCGCAGGGTACCGCGCGCCGTATATAATAAAGAGCGCAAGGCGCATTGCGGAAGGATACGGGCTTGAAAAGCTGCGCGATATGCCGCTTGACGCGGCGCGGAAGGAGCTGCTCACGTTTTACGGCGTTGGCCCGAAGGTTGCGGACTGCGTGCTGCTGTTCGGCCTTGGGCATACGGATGCATTCCCCGTTGACGTATGGATAGGCCGCGCGCTGAGCGAGATTTATTTCGGCGGAGAAAAGGCACGGCGGCAGGAAACGGAGCGGGCGATACGCGCGCTGGGCAGCGAAAGCGGCATTGTGCAGCAGTATATTTTCCATTATGCGCGGCAAAATGCAATAGGAAAGAAGCAGAATGCCAAAAAGATAGGCAAAAAGGGCGAAACTGTTGTTGACACGGGCGCGGCCCTATGCTAAAATACGCAGGTGAGCCGCTCTGCGACGGCTTTTTTGAAGCGCGTGAACAGCGCCGCCGTGTCGCGGGCGAGATTGGGGAATAGGAGGTGCAGCAAATGTACGCTATTATCCGTACCGGAGGCAAGCAGTACAAGGTTGAAGCGGGCGATGAGATTCTGGTCGAAAAGCTCGATCTGGAAGCCGGTGCTGAGGTTTGCTTCGAGGTTCTGATGCTTTGCGACGGCGAGAACGTGACCATAGGCAAGCCCGTGGTTGAAGGCGTTTGCGCCAAGGCGGAAGTCATGGAACAGACCAAGGGCGATAAGGTTGTGGTGTTCAAGTACAAGGCCAAGAAGAACATCCGCAAGAAGCAGGGTCATCGTCAGCCGTATACCAAGGTTAAGATCAACACCATAGGTTAACAAAAGACATGACAAGAATTACTCTGTTCCGCAGCCGGTCCCACGCAATAGGCTTTGAAGCCGAGGGGCACACGGGTTACGCCGAAGAAGGCAGCGACATTGTGTGCGCGGCGGTAAGCGCGCTTACGCAGGGGGCGGTGATAGGGCTGAAAGAGGTCATAGGCCTTGAGATTGCGCTTGATATTTCAGACGGGTATATGTATTGTATGCTTCCGAAGAAAATATCGGCCGCTCAGCAGCACGACGCGGAGCTGATACTTAACACGATGGCGGCGAGCATAGCCTCGCTTGCCGAAACAAACGGTGATTACATCAAATTGACTGATAGGGAGGTGTAACACGATGATGATCAATCTGCAGCTTTTTGCTCATAAGAAGGGCGTTGGCAGTACCCGTAACGGACGCGACAGCGAATCCAAGCGTCTTGGGCCCAAGAGGGCTGACGGGCAGTTCGTTCTGGCCGGTAACATTCTGGTCAGGCAGAGGGGCACCCACTTCCATCCCGGCAACAACGTTGGCATAGGCAAGGACGATACCCTTTTTGCCAAGGTTGATGGCGTTGTCCGCTTCGAGACCAAGCATCTTGGCCGCAAGCAGGTCAGCGTTTACGCGGTCGAGGAAGCCGCCGCTAACTGATTCATAGCATCGTAACCAACAGCCGGTCCTTCTCAAATGAGCAAGGGCTGGCTTTTTTTATGCTTGTTTATAGCTGTTTATATGGTATAATCCAAATTGTATTTTTTGAAAGGAGAGTTGACGCCTATGCAGAAAAAGGTGAACGGCAATACCGAAGGAATACGCGACGCGGTATTGGAGCGCATAGCCGCCATTTATTATATGACGCAGGGGCAATACGAGTTTGCCTCGCACGAGCTGATAGCCGAGCTTTGCGCGCTTACGGGCGCGATACGCCGCGAAATAAGCGTTTATATAAGTCGCAGCGGCAGCATAGAGGACGTGTCCGTAGGGGACGGGTCTAAGGTGAGCATGCCCTCCATGCGCCTTGTACGCAACGAGGACAGGCTTTGCGGCGTAAGATGCCTGCACACACACCCCGGCGGGGACGGCAGGCTGAGCGGAGTGGACATAGGGACGCTTAGGAGCATGCGGCTGGACTGCATGGCGGCGGTGGGCGTTAAGGAGGACGGCACGGCCACCTCGCTTTACGCGGGCTACATAGGCGAACCCGTGGGCGAGGAGCGGGAGGCGCTCATATACGGCCCGCTGAGGCCATATAAACTGCCGCAGAGGCAGCTTATAGAGGAAATATATGTATCCGACGACAGGCTGAAAAGCAGCACCAAGGACACCAAGGACGATATCCCCGAAAGGACGGTGCTGGTGGGCCTTGAAAACGACGAAGGGTACGACACGATAGAGGAGCTGGCGGAGCTTGCAAAAACGGCGGGGGCGAACGTGGTCGCGCGCAGCATACAGAAGCGGCGCACGCCGGACAACGCAACGTATATAGGCAGCGGCAAGGTGGACGAGCTTAGCCTATTATGCAGCGAAACGGAAGCGGAGCTGGTTATATTCGACGACGAGCTGACGGGAAGCCAGCTGAGAAACCTTGAAACGCGGCTGGGCGTTAAGGTAATAGACCGCACGGCGCTTATACTGGACATATTTGCGCAGCGGGCCGTAAGCCGCGAGGGCGCATTGCAGGTTGAGCTTGCGCAGATGAAATATAACCTTACCCGCCTTACGGGGCAGGGCACGGCGCTTAGCAGGCTGGGCGGCGGCATAGGCACGCGCGGCCCGGGCGAAAAGAAGCTGGAAATAGACAGGCGGCGCATACGCAGGCGCATATTCGAGCTGGGGGAGGAGCTGAAGGAGGTTGAAAAGCAGCGCTCTCTCAGGCGGGAACGGCGGGAGAAGAACGCAACGCCGCTGGTAGCCCTTGTTGGATACACAAACGCGGGCAAGAGCACGTTCCTAAACGCCGTATCAAACGCGGGAGTGCTGGCGGAGGATAAGCTTTTTGCAACGCTTGACCCCGTTGTTAGGCAGATAACGCTGCCAAACGGGCTTGACATATTGCTTTCCGACACGGTGGGCTTCATAAACAAGCTGCCGCATGACCTGATAGAGGCGTTCAAATCCACGCTTGAGGAGGTTTCAAACGCGGACCTTATACTGCACGTTGTGGACATTTCGTGCGACCATTACGATGCGCAGATGCGCGTTGTGGAGGACGTTATAGCAAGCCTTGGCGCGGGGGACACGCCGCGCATAAACGTATACAACAAGATAGACCGCATTGACAGCCGCCCGCGCGGCACGGAGGACGACGCATTCGTTTCCGCCGCAACGGGGGAGGGGATGGAGAGCCTGCTTGAGCGGGTGGAAAAGCTGCTGAGCGCATCGCACAGCACAATAGAGCTGACCATTCCTTATGACAAATACGAGGCCGTTGCGCTGCTGCACAGCGAGGCGCGGATACTGAGCGAGGAGCATACCGAAACCGGCACGAAGATTTGCGCCGCTTGCGAGGACGGCACACTGAGGAAGCTTAAAAAGCTTGTCGGAGAGAACATTTAATATGAAGAACAAGAATACGCTGGGAATGCTGCTGGTGTTCATAGCGGCGGTGCTGTGGAGCACCAATTCAATACTGGTGAAGAATATTGAGCTGCCAAGCATGCTTATAGGCGCTATGCGCGCGCTGATAGCGGGCATTGTGCTTGCGCCGTTCATACGGCCCAAGAAGCTTAAATTCAGCCCCAAAATGCTGCTTATGGCGGTAGCATTCACGCTGAACAGCGTTGGCGTGGTTACGGCAATAAAGCTTACCAGCGCGGCAATAGCCGTGGGTATGCAGTTCACCTCGCCCATATGGCTGTATATATATTCCCGCGTGAAGGGTTATCCGTTCATAAAGCGGCGGGTGATACCGCTGGCGGTGCTTACGGCGGGGGTTGTTATATCCATGTTTTCAAAGGCGGAGGGCGTAACGCTTATAGGCAACCTTATCGCCCTCACTACCGGCCTTTCCTTCGCCGTGGTCACGCAGCTTGGCAAGGACCTTGGCGGGGACAATCCCGTTGGCATAACCGCCATAAACAATCTTTTCATGGCGGCGGTCATACTGCCGCTGTTCTGCCGCGACTCCGTTGCGCAGCTTTTCACAATGGATACAGTCGGCTGGGTAACGCTTTTAGCCCTTGGCATAGTGCAGTTCGGCGGCGGCTATGTGTTCTATACCCTTGGCCTGAGGTACACCACCGCTGCCCGCGCCAGCATGATAAGCCCCATGGAGATGGTTTTAAGCCCCGTTTGGGTGGCTATATTCATGCACGAACTGCCGGACGCTGTTGGCCTTATAGGCTTCCTTGTGATAATAGCGGGCATTGCGCTGGAGGTGATATTCACCGCGCAATACGAAAGAGCGGCAAGCGTTAAAGCGCTCTAACAGCCTTACGCACTCTGCGTCACTTGCGTCACTATCGTCGAAACAGGCTAAATATCTGGCTTTTTTCTCCGACGCAGCTTCGACGATGAATTTCTGCGTCGAAGAACGAGGGTTGCGCAAGCAGTGAAATTGCGCTTAGGCGTTGTAGGGGCCGTCATTGGCGGCCCGCCCGTGGCTTCGCTTTTTATCTCAACCCCTCAGTCAAACCTTCGGTTTGCCAGCTCCCCGTAAAGGGGAGCCTTTTGGTGCGCTTTATAAGCTTACATATTAAGCCTGCCCTGAAAGGGGAGGTGGCAATGAGCGTCAGCGAATTGACGGAGGGGTTATAAAGCAGCTTACAGCTCTTTGTTTATTACAACCCCTCAGTCTCACTTTGTTCGACAGCTCCCCGTAAAGGGGAGCCTTATGCCGCAGGCATCATATGAGGGCTGAAATGCCGAATCACCTGTTACAGCTGTGCTGTCTTATGTACAGCAGTGACTAAAGATTAACAAAGAGAGGTATATAGAAGTAGTATATAGCGAAGGCGGTAGCTTTCACCTGAGCGTGGGAGCACGCAAAAAGCCTCCCTGTCGAGGGAGGTGGCAATGAGCGTCAGCGAATAGACTGAGGGAGTTAAAGGCGCCACCGCTTGCGGGGGAGCTGTCGGCGCAGCCGACTGAGGGGGAACAGTAAAACAGCTTTGCTGCTTTTTGATATTCCCCTTTCGGCCACTCACATTCGTTCGTGTCCACTTTCCCCATTTCATGGGGACAGCTTTTGGTTAGCGGTAGCACGCAAGCCCCGTTCTTCGACGCAGAAATTCATCGTCGAAGCTGCGTCGGAGAAAAAAGCCAGAC
>ERZ1034719.79-NODE-79-length-76925-cov-25.946013_pt1 | contig 76925 bp, 66 predicted proteins | sample MGYA00520703_ERZ1034719 | MGnify/ENA primary metagenome ERZ1034719 (study PRJEB33766, sample SAMN09781716) | gut metagenome | biome: gut microbiome | host: Homo sapiens | place: Madagascar | study: EMG produced TPA metagenomics assembly of the PRJNA485056 data set...
GGCTGAACGCGAACACGGCGGCTATACCCGCGAGTTGGCCGCGCCGTAAATTGAACAGCAGCATTATGAACACCATCAGCAAAGTGTACAGCAGCATCAGCAGGAATATGGTCGCCATGCATTCATACGGTCGGCTCATCTCCAGCGTTTTAACAAGCGCGGGCAGGGCTACCTTTTGCCCTGCGCCGGAGTAGCCGAGGATTGCGGCGGTCTCAGACCACATATCCCCTATGAAGCTCTGCCGCATGCAGACGAGGGAGGTGGAAGCGAGTATAAACGCAAGGTAGATAAGCGTTGCCAAGGCAATATACACCGCCTGCCCCGTGAGCCAGGTTTTGCGGTCTATGCGCATAAGGTAAAAGGGCGTGGCGCTTGATATAAAGGGCATATCCGCAAAGAGCAGAAGCAATAGCAGCGAGGAAAGAAGTATTGAGTTGCTGTCCCCAAACGTCCACACGAAGGCTTCAACAAGCTGCATGGTGGTATCGTATTCCTTGGCGAACTTCACGGCCTTGTCGGACAGCAGGAAGCACAGCACAAAGGCCAGGCAGAAGGTGATGACGATGCGTGGGTTTTTGTGCCACCGGCGGAAGTTGTACCGTGTGACGGCAAGAATCTGCTTAAGTCTCATATGTGCTCCAGCCTCCTTTTCGCGGCGTATGCAAAGGCAAGGGCCATCAGCACGCTGAACTCCGTCAGCAGCACAGCCACGCCAACTTTGCCGAACACCCATCTTGGGGACGGGTTCAGCCACTCCCGCGGATACAGCACGAAAAGCTTATCGAAGTACCGCTCATACAGGATTATGAGCAGATAGAACAGCACAAACGGCGAGGCGTATGCCATGTATTTGCTGTCGGTAAGCGCGGCAAAGGTCATGCCCGTCAGCGACCAGAACGCGCCCGATGCGAAGAACATGAGCGCAGTCTCCATTAGGTTGCCAAAGTAATTCGGCACGGTTTCTCCGGCCTTAGGGTAGGCTTCCATGGGCAGGAACATGAGCGCGGCGAAGCCGTAGGCTATGAATATACCAAGGGAGAGCGTCAGCCCGCCGGAAACGGCGCAGCCCACGGCCTTCCCCGCGATATACCGCGGCACGGTAGTGCGGGGCAGGTATTCCTTTATGAAGCCGCTCTTAACATCGTCAATGAAGGACGCGGTATACGGCAGCGCGGCGAGTATGGGCAAGGCCAGCGCCATGGCCTCGGATGACAGCGCGCCCATGATAAGGTCGCTGTGGAAGCCGGGGGAAAGCAGCTCCTCCGCGCGGAACCCCGCCAGTATGCCCTGAACCGAGGAAAGGAGCGGAATGAGCGCCGCGCCCGCGAGGGAGAGCAAAAAGCCCCACGAGCCCACCGCCTGCCTGAGATTTGAAGCCACCGTCCGCACGGATCGCACCTCCTTTCATGTACACGCTTATTATCGGGCATATGCGGTCAACAAGTCCGCATCAAAATGTAATCGAATTGTAATTTTGGTAAAAAAGCGGGCAAGACCGATACGAAATGCCCGCTTTTTGCTATGACAAATAACGTTAGTAGCCCAAATTGATATCTATCACGCTGCCATCTATGGCATTTAGCGAAAGATAGACGATATATGGGAAGTCTGTTACGTTGAGAGATTTAATATCAGTTTTATTTGCCCGATTGAATGCTTCTACACCTTCAGGGTCAAAATGCAATGTACTTATGCCGAAAAAGTGCCAAACTGGTATGAGCATGTAATCGTCTGAGTTTTTCATGCGCACGCGCATGTATGAAAGCTCTGCACGGTTGATGAGAAGATCAATAGACTCCGTTTTGAACGCAGCATAGGACTGATGCTTCTCATCGGCAAGAAACGCATACTGAACCTTAAGCTGATTCATAGCGCGTTCAGCAATTTCCTCAAACGGTAAAAGCACCACGTTTTCATTTAGCTGCTTGCCGATTCTTGTGTTACCTATCCAAAACACGTTGGCAACTCCACTATCATCTACGATAACCATTATGCGTTCATATGGTGGCGGTGAAGATCTAACTGCATCATCAGCTTTGCTGCCGGGCCTATCTATGGCGCAATATCGGAACGGGATTCCGTCAATTTCGCGCGTAAAAACCACGGAATAGGCCATTACGCTCTGGTATTCATCGGAATATATATAGAATTCGTCGCCTAAGCGGGTGGTTTTACCAACAGCGGCAAGCACAAAATCATCCGCGCCCATATCCTTGACGAGCTGGGTCGCAATCGCTACGGCTTCATTGCGGGTGGTTTTTATGTCTAAGTCATCAGTTGGCTCATAAAATGCATTATAAATGTATTCTACGCCGTTTACGAACTCCAACTCACGGGAGAATCCGTTATTATCAAGCTTATCTATGTGCAGCGTGGCAGGCCGTGCTTTGCCGAGATCGGCCTTTGCCGAGAACTGCTCCAATTTTGAGTAATCGCCTGATGTAATGGGGTACTCATCTCCCTTTTCGGGGGCTGCATCATACCATTGCTTATATAACTCAATAGAGCTTTCCAAATCCGCTATGCTGTCCTTTTGTGCGCTCTGCCGTATCCTCTCCAGTTTTTTCTGGGTGGGCAAAAGAAATTTTTCCAGTATATCCTGTTTTGTTTCCCGTTGGTCATCAAATATCAGCGGCGCGTCCTTGAACAAACCGTAAACTATGGAATCCACCTGTTCCTGCGTAAAATCGGACGGAAAAGCTTCATATACAGGGTAACGCTCCACATCCGGTATAATCACATCCATATCCAGCGCAAGGTTTAACATGCCGTTATAAAAGGTGCCGCTATCCGTATAATGGGATGGAGCAGAAAATTTCTGCGTATCAGGCGCGGTAGTAGCGGCAATCACAGCGTCCATTGCGCCGTCGCTCTTAACAACCACAATCTCCTTCTCCGGCGTGGGCTGGCAGGCGGTGGTGAAGCAGCACGCCAAAAGCAGCGCCGACAGCAGCGCGGCAAGTATTTTTACCGGGACTTTGCTCCTGTGCGCGCCGAACACGCCCCGCACCCTGCGCTCAGCGTCCTTTTCCGCGGAGGAAAGCGCCATGCCCAGCACCGAATTTGCGCGGCAGGGCTGAGAGAATAGCGCAAGCAGCGTCATGGCGTATTCGCGGCGTTCAGTGCCATTGAGCCGCGCCGTAACCGCGCTGTCGCAGGCTGTCTCCATGTCCTTCATAAGCTCCCGCTTCATAAGCCATACAATGGGGTTGAACCAGTATACGCATGTCAAAAGGCGCAAAAGCAGCATAAGCAGATGGTCGCGCCGCCTGTAATGGGTCAGCTCATGACGGAGTGCGCACGCCAACTGCGCATCCGTAAGCGTATCGGTGATATTTGCGGGAAGCAGTATCATAGGCTTTGGGCCGACCGTAAGCGCGGGAGAGTATATTCCCGCCATGCTTTGCAGCGGCAATTTGTGCGCAATGCCGAACTCGGCACAGCATGCATCATATATATCGCGCGTCCGTGCATCCGTCGGCAGGGTGTTGTGCGCCATTGCAAGGTGCAGCCGCCTTTCGCCGAACAGTAAAGCGGCGGCGCGGAACGCCATGCCCGCGACCCATAGCGCAATAAGGGCGTCAGCCGATGCGATTGTAAACACAGGCTTTGGCGAATCGGCGGCGGGCAGCGGCTCCTGCACGGGCGCAGGCGCTTCGCTGCGCAATGCTTCACTTGGGGTGGCTTCGCGCGTGGCGGCGGGAGTTGGCGCATCAAATGCGCTTACTTCGGGTATTTGTTGCTGCACGAGCGGTTTCTCCTGCTCCACGGTAAAAAGGTGGAAGCCGCTTTCTATTGTCACGGGTATGCATAGCCGCGCAATGACCAAAAACCACAGCGCAAAGTGCAGCGCGGGTGAGAGTTTGTTCTTGAACGCCAGCTTAAAGCCCGTTACTGCCGCGAACAATACGGCGGAATATATGGTGATTTCAAACAGAGTGTTCAAAAGCTTCATACCTTGGCATCCCCTTTCCCTGAAAGCGAATCGATAAGCGCCTTCATGCGCTCCTGACCTTCCTTGGAAAGTCCGGTTTTCTTAATCATGCACAGCATAAGCTCCTCCGCGTCGCTGCCGCCCAGCTTTTCCAGTATGCTCTCGCCCTCGGAGGCAATGCAGGTTTCCTTATCCACGGCGGCGTAGTAAAACTTCATGCGCCCGCGCGTTGTGAAGCCCACAAAGCCCTTGTCCGAAAGGATCTTCATGTAGGAAGCGTAGGTGGTGTAGCTCCAATCCACCCTATCGCCGATGGTTTCAATTATTTCCCCCAAAACCTGCGGTTCCCTGCCCCAAAGGGCGCTCATAACTATCCATTCGGGTGTTGTAAGGGTGTTCTTTTTGCCGATATTGCCGTTAGCCATGGGTCAATCTCCTTAAAAACACAGTATTACTATAAATATAGTAATATAACTATGTTATGCTGTCAACAATTTGCTTTTTAATAAATTGTAAACACCGCCCCGCTTCAATAGCCCAGCTCCACGTCTATTATGCTGCCGTCAATGGCGTTGATTGTCAGCATAGCGCCATTGGTCACATTGGTGAAATCTCTATCCGGTAGAATAGTTATGGTTTCGCTGCGGGTGCCGAAAAAGTTCCATACGGGGATATAAAGGCCGTGGTCAAAGCGGTCCTGCTCAGCTATCCGCCAAAGGCTGAGTGTTACCCTGTCTATCGAAATATCTATGCTCTTTATCCGTTTGTCCTTTGCATCCGGCTCATATATTATGGGCAGCATCTTTTTTGCTATTTCCTCTATTTCATGGAATGGCTTTAGCGCGGAATCCTCCGTGACAGTTTCGGTAGATGCAACGGGCGAAGTCCAGCTTATGTCAAATATTCCCGTGTCATCCACGCGGAATTTGAAGGATTCATACCCCCATGTAGGCGCAAAGGCATCGTGCTTTATTGCGGTTTGGCTGCTTTCATGGGCATTCAAAATATTGGCGCATTGCGTGCCGTGTATTAGGCGGGTGCAGAATATTTCATATGCGAATGCCGATGTCTCAGGTCTACCGTTGAGTTCGTCGCGGTCATTGCAAAGATATATGTCGCTTACCGCCATAACGTCCGCAAGGCCGACCTTGGCAATGAACGCCTCAACCGCCGCGGCGGCTTCCGCCGGGGTAAGGCTTATAAACGCTGAGGCCTGCTCCGGCAAAGCGTCACCGCGCTCCATGCGCATAGCGTCTGCGTTGATGTAACACCTATCGCCCCTGTCATTCATGCGCATGCAATGCAGGCTGGCGCGCCGTGATACGCCCAGTATGGTACTGCCCGTCTGATTTCCGTTCCTGTCGTAGCCCTTTATCTCTATGGCCTTCGTGTTGTCGTAATGGTTATGCACGTTGAAGAACAAACGCTGCTCGTTATTTGTGGCGTGCAAACCGTAGTAATGCGCAACGTTTCTGTATTCGCCTAAATCGACGGGGATTCGCTTCAATTCAGGCGTAGCCGGCACCGGCTCCACGGAATCCGGCGCGGAAGGATATGCCGCTTCAAGCGCGTCTATTTCCTCCTGCGCTTCCTCCGGCGTTTCCAGTCCGTATATCATGCCCGCCTGCACCTGCTTATAATATAATATCGCTTTTTCGATATCGGATTTTGTTTGCACATAGTTCTGTTCAAACATGGGCGTGTCGCCTATGAATGCGTTCCAGAAGGCCGTAACCGTCTCCTGCGAAAACTCCGCCGCCTCCACCCGCACTATTGGGAGCGCACCGTTCGGGGCGGTTACAACCGCCTCCACGCTTATGTTAAGCTTGCCGCTGGCTCCGGTTTGAGTGTAGGAAAGCGCATCGGGTATTGCGTAACGCTCCTTCAGGGAAAAGGTCGGCGCATCGGTTGTTGCGGGCGTTGACTGCGCCTTTTCTATCATCTTGTCCGTATCCTTCTGCACCACAACCGCCGCCTCGGGCGTGGGTTGGCAGGCGGTTAGTGCAAATAAGGTAAATATTGAAAGCAGAATTGCCGTGAATCTTTTCATTGTTGCCTCCTTAATAGCCCCATGTAAAATTTATCACGCTGCCGTCAATGGCATTGATTGCGAATAAAACTATCGGCGCCTGCGGCCATCGGTAGGCGATACCGCCCGAAAAATCAAACGACTGCTCTCCGGTGCTATGCGTTGCAATGTTGTGTCCGTAAAATACCCATGCGGGAACGAGTAAACCCGTTGTCCCATCGCCGTTCGGTTCCCGAACACGCATCAGGCACAGTTCTATATCATCCACGTTTATTTCAATATTCCCGTCCGGATATCGCGTATTAAGCATCGGCTCGTATTGTACCCTTACCATCTTTTCAAATACGCCCATGATTTCCGGGAAACTTTTAAGCACGGCATTTTCCTGCACCACATCGCCAACGGCAATGGGAGACATCCAATGAACCAAAGCAATGCCGTTATTATCCACCGTGAAGCAGATATATTCATAGTTCCAGCTTATCTGAAATTCGCTGCCGGTGCTTCCGCCGGCAATGGTATTTAGCATAATGGGAATATTATCCGCCATCCTCGCATAATAAAATTGCCATGCGTAGTTCTGCGCGGGATTTTTAAGCCCTTCGATGTATTTACCGTTTTCCCATCTTCCGTCAACAAGCCCTGTACCCTTGTCGTCTACTATAAACGCCGCACCTACGCCGAAATCACCGTCCATTCCGGCGGCGGCAAAGAATCCGTCGCACAGTGCTTTTGCTTCATCATAAGAAATTGTAAGCTTTCCCTGCGCCGCTTCGGGCAGCGAGCTTCCGTCAGTTCGCAGCATCCCTTTTGTGGTATATGCCGGCGTGGAATTATCCCAATAGGATAAAACTCCGGAATTATGGTTTGCGGACTCCAAGTCCCGCAAGGATGCGGAAAACGCAGTTGAAACGCTAATGCCCCGCATATAGCCATCAAAAGAGGCGCTTAACAGGTAGAAGCGCGAGGTTTCCCCGGCGATTGAGATTCCGTTTTCATCGGTAGCCTGTCCTTCGTACAATGTCATTGTGCCGTCAGAAGCAGCGGGCGCGGGAAGCGTTTCCGGTGCAGTCTTATACCGTTCCTCTGCTGCGGCAATCAAAGCAAGCATCTCATCCTCGGTTTGGCCGTTGTTCAAATAGCTCTTATCCTCAAGCCGCTGCCTAAGGAGGAGTATCTGCTTTTCTATATCGGCCCTGGTTTCCCGGATGTAGCTTTGGTTTATGGGCTTTTCATCGGGGAAAAGATAATTGAATATTCCCGTAACCTGCTCCTGCGTAAAAACGGTTATGGCGGCCTTGCGTATAGGGATGCTGCCAACATCGGGCTTACGCACTTTAGTGTCAACATGAATTTTCAGCCTGCCGCCCGCAGTTTCATTATCGAGAACATAGCGCCCCTCCGGTATGGACAAATCGGAAAGCGTCTGGCCGTTTTCCATGTTTGCCGCCTGTTCAACCATTCTGTCCGTATCCTTCTGCACAACAACCGCCGCCTCGGGCGTGGGTTGGCAGGCGGTTAGTGCAAATAAGGTAAATATTGAAAGCAAAATTGCCGTGAATCTTTTCATTGTTACCTCCTTAATAGCCCAAAGCCCGGTCTATTATGCTGCCGTCAATGGCGTTGATGGTGAGAAAGACCTGTTCCGTTTTTGTGCTGCTGTGGCCATTGGCGTAATGGAACGTGCTGTCGCCGTAAAACGTCCACACGGGTATAAGAAGCCCGTTTTCGGCTGAATCCTGTTCATTGATTCGTTGTAGGCTCAGCAATATTTTATCCACATCATATCGCGCGTTCACAATCTCCTCGGAATCAAATCTGCTGTCGCGGATTATAAATATCATTTTTTCAAATATTTCTTGTATCCGCGCAAAGTCTAAAAGTGCTGCATCAGTCACGGCCGTTTCAAGTATTTCATACGGGGACTGCCATACAAAATGCCGAATGCCCGACCCATCAACGGTTATATGCATATATTCATATGTCCAGCCGCGCCCGTAATCGGAGCTTGATGTAAGCGTATCGGCGGTTACTTCCGCGCCGTTCAGTGTACGGACAAAGCTTATTCTATATGCCCAGTCCTGCTTTGTAAGCGACAAAAACCAACTGTCCCACATGACGGAATCTTCCTTGGGAATATCCGATACGATGTGCATTTTCCATGGACGCATATATTCAGCCCCGATTGCCGAAACGAATTGTTGAGCAACAGCCATAGCCTGTTCGGGCGAACAATCAAACAGCTTTTTTGCGGATAAGCCTTCGGAATCGCCAAGGGTAATATCGGCAATTTCATATATACAGGTTGTGTTTCCAAAGTTGAGCATTGCGCCGCGCGAGGAAGCGTCGAATACTTCATTCCCACCGGTATCGCTTTCGACTGTTATATATTCGCTCCCGCTTGAATTATTGCGTATATAAAGCCTTCGCCCTTGTTCATCTTCTACATCAAGATATGTATATTCGTCCATAGGCTTTCCGGTTAATGGATTGTTTATCTGCTTAGTCATAAGCGTTCCGTCCGATGGAGGCTCCACTTTTTCATTCGGTGCAGTTTCATACATTTTTTCGAGCATCTCTATTTGTTGGTTAAAATGCTCTTTTCCTTCATCGGTGTCAGTGTCGCTCAAATGTTGCCGCATGTCCGTTATCATTCGTTCAATATCGTGCTTTGTCCACGTTGAATCTACGGTATGCAAAGCATTTCCATCATACAACGCGGAGATTATTTTATCGACCTGCTCCTGCGTGAAATCGGCAGGAGTCACTCTGTATACCGAAAGCGTAGATTCAATCGGTATTGTAATGGCTGCATCTATGCTTACACTAAGCTTGCCGCCAATGCCTTCAAGCTCTTTTGTGATATGCTTTGGAATATTGTATCGCTCAGAAAGGTTTTCGCTACCGAATGCATTGCTTCCGGCGGCGCGTTCTATAAGAATATCAAAGTCCTTCCGCACCACAACCGCCGCCTCGGGCGTGGGCTGGCAGGCGGTAAGGGCAAATACGGTAAATATTGAAAGCAGAATTGCCGCGAATCTTTTCATTGTTACCTCCTTAATAGCCCAAGGCCCGGTCTATTATGCTGCCGTCTATGGCGTTGATGGTGAGCATAATGCCATGAAGCGTTTCGTCTGTATTTCCGCTTGCAAAGCTTCGTTGCCGCGTTCCGTAGAAGTTCCAAACGGGGATTAACAGCCCGTTATCCGTAGAACCCTGCTCCAGCACCCGCATCAATTCTAAACGCGCTTCTGTAATATTGCAGGTAAGGCTCAGGCAATCCTTGGCTTGGTATTGCCAAATCACCCGCACCATTTTTTCAAATATCTGCTGTATTTCGGAAAATGGCAAAAGATTGCAGGAATACACCCTGATATCGCATATTTCCAACGGGGAGGCCCATTCCGCATATACTATTCCTTCATCATTCACAAGAAAAACCAACCGCTCGTAAATCCAAGCCGAGCCGAATTCGCTATCACTGCCAGGGGTGCCGGAGTAGCCGAAGATTGACGCGCAAGAGTATTGCTCTACCATGCGCTGACAGGTGACAAGATAGCATAGCTCCGCTGTATTCTGCGCCGCGTCCCCGTAGGTTGCGGCGTTATCATATAGCTCAATGCGCTCGATCCGCATCGGAACATTCAAGCTTGAAAGAAAGTGCCGCACCGTTTCCGCAGCCTGTTTTGGCTGCATAGGTAAACCTGGATGTGCCGCGTTTTCAAGGGCATCGCTTTCATTAACTTCAATTGTGCTGCTTTTTCCGTACACAATGCCGTTGTACCCCGGCGTGCAGTAAACAAAATTGCTGTTTTGCTTTCCGCCTTTACCGAGCGCTTCATACCATGCTTCGTTGGATAAACGGAATATGGTTCCGGCGTTATCCGTTGCATCAACCCCAATAAAGCGTCTGGAAGGGTTGCTGGAATCAACGTATTGTTCTATTTCAGGCGTAGCCGCCGCAGGCTCATATATATCCGGCGCCGCACCGTACAGCTTCCGCAAATGCTCAAGCTCTGCTTCCCGCAGGGCTTTATTCTCCTCATAATATTCGTTGTGCTGAATCCGTTCAATGTCATTTTGAATGTTAATTATCGCCTGTTCAAGCTCCGCTTTTGTTCTGTCGTCCTCTGTGCGCGGCTTGTACATGGCCTTGTCCCCTATGAGCAAGTCCCATAGTCTGTTTGTCAATTCCTACGAAAAAGAACCTGCCTTTACGGTAATAACCGGAATAGCGTCGGTTTCGGGCAGAATGACTGATGCGTGCGCAAGTATCGTAAAACCATCCTCTTCAGCCGTCACGTTTATCATGTCAGGCGCAGCAAGCTGTTCCCTAAGCGGCAATGCCGCCGATTCGCCATCTCCGACCGCCTGTTCAACCATTCTGTCCGTATCCTTCTGCATCACAACCGCCGCCTCGGGCGTAGGCTGGCAGGCGGTTAGTGCAAACAAGGTAAATATTGAAAGCAGAATTGCCGTGAATCTTTTCATTGTTACCTCCTTAATAGCCCAAGGCCCGGTCTATTATGCTGCCGTCTATGGCGTTGATGGTGAGATAACTTGTGTATGGGTCATCGGCTTTATCGGTTGTTCCCCTGCCGCTATGCTGCCGCGTACAGGTTCCCATAAAGTCCCAAACGGGAACCAGCAGACCGGAATTCGGGTAGCCTTCCTCTACGATACGCATAAACCCCAGTTTGACGTTGTTGATATTTATTGTTATGTTGTAGTCGGTGAATCGATCGTTTACAATGGGCAGCATAAGCTCCGCAATCTGCCACACCTCGTCAAAGGACAGCATATTGACCTGCTCCGAAACGGTTTCTTCTATGGCATATGGCGAGGCGTATTTCAGGTAGCAAACTCCGGTTTCGTCAATAAACAGCCTGAGCATTTCATATTCCCACGAAACATGAACGCTGTTAGGATTAAACTGGTTGCCGATATCGTTTGTAAAGGTAACGGGTATATTGTTGACCATTCGCGTGAACATAAACTCATATACTCCAAAGCCGCCCTCGGTGAGGAAATATGCCCGTTGTCCGGTGCAGGCCAAATCCGTAATATTCAGTCTGTCCGCCGTTTGCATTGCAAGTGCATATGCTTCTTCTGGCGTATAGCCTGTTTCCGCTGATAAATCCGATTTTATATTGAGCAATGGCGAAGAATCGGGCGTGCCTACCAATACCAAGGACATGGCGGCATATCTGTTCAAGTTTTTGCAATATTCTATTACCTGTTCCTGACAAAACAGATTGGATATTGCGGCAAAATCTTCGGTGGCTTGGAGGGAAAAGGGATACTCTTGCCGGAAGTCATGCTCCGCTACGTCCATGGTATCCGGCGCAGTTTCGAGCTTTGCCATAAGCTCGGCTATATCCGCGTCAACCTGCTCAACCGATTCGTATTTCATATCGAGATCTCCGCTTTCGCGCATCTTTATAAGCCGGTCGATAGATTCCTGAATCATTGACTTCGTGTATTTCTTGTTATTGGGGTCAAGCGGCATTGCCCCATTAAACAGAACATCCGCAAAGCGCCGTATATCATCCCGCGTGAAGGAACCGTGACCGACACGTATCATGGGCAGCCCCTTAGCATCCGGCACGGTAACATCCGCTTCAATATATACCTTTACGTTTCCCTGTTTGTTCTCTAACGCTTTGTGCAGGGTTTTGGGTGCTTTAAGGCTTTCTGACAGCAATAAGTCCGGAACATGGCTCTCGTCCAATTTTGCCTTCTCTGTTAGTTGGCCAAAGTCCTTCTGCACCACAACCGCCGCCTCGGGCGTGGGTTGGCAGGCGGTGAGGAGGAGAAGTGCGGCAAGCAGCGCGATTATATTCTTTTTCATTTTATCACATCCCTTTTTAAGATGCTTTTATAGTACACGAAAGCATGTTTTCAAGTATTCAGCAACATGTTTTCAAAGTGTAATTTATTGGGGAAGTTCTATTTCAACGTAGGTTCCAAGCTCTATCTGGCTGAGTATGCTGAGCTTTCCGCCGTGCATCGCCACTATGCGCTTCACCAGCGCAAGACCGAGCCCAACGCCGCCCGCCTTCCTTGAACGGGATTTATCCACCATGTAAAACGGCTCCGTTATGCGCTTTACGGAATCGGCGGGTATACCGCAGCCGTCGTCCGTCACGCTTATAAGGCCGCCGCTGCATACGATATGCACATGCTTCGCGCGCGCTTTGCGGGCATTGTCAAAAAGGTTTATCAGCACGCTTGCCATAAGGTCGGCGTCCATGCTCAGCGTTTCGCTTCCGCAGACCATATCAAGCGCCACGCCGTCCCGCTCGGCAATAGGCAGCAGCGTCTTTTCCACGCTTTCAAACAGCTCCGTTACCGGCGTTGGCGCAATGGTTATGCCGCTGCCGCCGTCCAATGCTATAAGCTGCATAAGCTTTTGCGAAAGCCGCTCAATGCGGGAACACTCGGCATTTATGTATGCCGCCGCTTCCTCGCGCTGCTCTTGGGTCAGGCGGGTTTTCATCAGCGCCTCGGAATAGCCTATTATTGCCGTCATGGGCGTTTTAAGCTCGTGCGTGAGCGCCGCAAGCAGCAGCTTACGCGCCTCGGCAACGTCGTTTATTTCCGCAACGTGCTTTTCAACCGCCTCCGCCATTGCGTTAAAGCTGACGGAAAGCGCAGCTATTTCGTCCTTGCCCTTAACGGGAATGCGGCTTTGATAATCGCCGTGCGCAATCGCTGCGGCGCTGCCCTGAAGCGCTTTAAGCGGCCTAAGCACACGGAACACGGAATACGCAAGCACCGCCGCCGTAAGCAGCACCAAGCCAAGGCTTACTGCGGCAAGCTTTGCGGTAAGACTTGCATTGCTGCTGTAAACCTGCTCTATGTTTTTTACTAAATATATATCGTATACGCCGCCGTTGATGCTGTTTGCGGAACCCACAACTATATGCCGCGCGTTATCATGCATAACTATCGTATACTTAACCTCCGTGCCGTTGCCCGAACGGGTCTTTGCATCGGTCAGTATGTCGGCAGGGTCAAGCTCGCTGCCGTTATGCAGATATTCGCCGTCTTTGCGCATGGCGTATTGCGAACGGCTCAATGACCCGGAGGAATACTGGCGGAACAGATATTTGCCAAGGCTTTGCTGCGTGGTATCCGATAGGCCGTCCTCATATGTGTTGCGGAGGGCGCTTTGAAAGGACTGCACAAGCAAATGCTGTTCGGACAGCGCGCCGTCAATGGCGGTATTTACGCTGTTGCCGTTGGCCGATATTATAAGCACGGTGCAGCACGCGGCTATGGCAAGGGCGCATAGGGAAACGGCAAGAAGCGCAAGCTTAACCCGTATCTTCATCCGCTCAATCCTCCAGCCGATAGCCTATCTTGGGCAGGGATGCTATTGTAAGGCCCGTCTTTTTTCTTAGCTGAGCAACATGCACGTCCACCGTGCGGCTTTCGCCGAAATAATCGCCGCCCCACACCGCCGCCATTATGCGCTCGCGGGAGAGGGCAATGTTCTTATTCTTTATAAATAATGTCAAAAGCTCGAATTCAAGCGGCTTTAGTGGCAAAGCTTCGCCGTTGCGGTATACCGCGCGCTCGTCCGTGCGAAGCTCAATGTCGCCTGCGCGCAAAAGCTTGCTTGCGCCGCCCGTGCGTTCAAGCACCTTGTCCATGCGGACTATGAGTTCAAGTATTTCAAACGGCTTTACTATGTAATCCTCAGCGCCGGATTTTAAGCCCTGTACCTTGGATTCGATGTCGTTTTTTGCGGTCAGGTATATAACCGGAATGCCGCGCTCCCTAAGATGCGGCAGCAGGGCGAAGCCGTCCACCTCCGGCAGCATAATATCCACAAGCGCAAGATCGAACCGTTCAAAATCGCGCAGCTTTGCAAGCGCCTCGTTTCCGTCATAGGCGGGAACGGTTTCGTAGCCCGCCACGGTAAGGCTTGTGCAAATAAGCTTGTTTATGGCTTCCTCGTCCTCTATAACAAAAATGCGGCTCATGCGCTTACCCCCTTGCGATAGTTGATTTATTATATCGCATTTGGCGTTAGCAAAGCCGCATCAAAGTGTAAACAAATTGTAATTCCGCTCAGGGTGTTGGGAAATCAATACCCCTTCTGCGGGTCTATGACGCTGCCGTCCACGGCGTTTATTGTAAGGAGCGCGCCCGGCAAATCGTATGGGGGCTTTGAAGAAAATGTTGCCCACTCATATTCGCTGACGTATTCGCCGTAAAAGTTCCACACAGGTATAACAAGGCCGTATTCTATTGCGTTTTCCTCGGTCACACGCTGCAATTCAAGCTGTATTCGGTCTATATTTAGCGTTGCGCGCAGCAGGTCGTCATCGCCATGCACATATCCGCCGTATATAACGGGCAGCATACGCATAGCAATGGATGCTATTTCCGAAAACGGCAGAAGGTTCGCGTTTTCCGTGATTATTTCCGTTATTTCCATCGGCGCGCGCCAGCTAAAGCTTTCTATGCCTTCATCGGACACAACACATTTTATGCGTTCATAAAACCAGCTTGGCGTAAGGCTTGTTTCGGTTTTGAAATTGTTGGCGTTGGCTTCCAGCACATTACGGCACGGTATGCCGCCTACGGAATGGCCAAGCGTTACAATATAGATACAGCGTGGCGGCTCGTTGGAAAGCACATCGTAGATTGTCTGAGTTTCTCCGTTTACCGTCTCCGTAAGGTAATAGTGCCGCTCAAGCAGAAATACGCCGTCCGTCTTTAGCGATACGGGCAAGGCGGAAATTGTGCTTTCAACCAGTGCGCGCGCTTCTGACGGCGTTATGGTAAGGCTGTCCTTAGCCTGCTCCGGCACAACGGATTCGTCAAGCAAAAGCGTATAGATTTCCATGGCGCCGCCATCGTCGACGCGGGAGCCGCGGTTGTATGATAGTGATGCGCCTATCTCCTCGCCCCAGTCCACGCTTTCGTCGTCGTAAGCCATGCGGAGCGGGTCGTTTCGTACCGAAAAGCTCCGCCCATAGCTTTCATCGGATGCGGCGAAAGGCTTTTCCACGGCACTTACGCCCATATAGCGCCCAATATCCGGCTTGTTGGTGCTTATAATCATTTCGCGCAGCGTCCCATCGGATATCATCTTAGCCGGGTCATCGGGTATGGCGGCAAGCTCCACTTCAAGGAAGTCAAGCATCTTCTGTGCCTTTTCCCGTTCCCTGCCGGTACTCTCGTTTACGCGGCTCATGCACCTAAGGATGTTTTTTTCAAGCCACGCCTTGTTAAAGCCGCTGGGCGTGGTGTCGTAAAGCGTTACGCCGCCGCGGAAGCGGTCAAAGAACGCGCTTACAACCTCCTGCGTGAACTGTATCGGGCGCACCTGTGCAATGGGCATGGCTTCGGCTTCGGGCACGCGCACCACGGCGTCAATATCCATTGTAAGCCTTTCGCCTACGGGCGTTATATCCGCCGTATACCTCTCCGGCGCCCCAAGCCTGCTTAGCAGGGGATACCGCTCGCCGTCATCAGGCATTGCTTCGGTGTTTATAGGCGTTTTCTGCGCCTTTTCTATCATCTGCTCCATATCCTTCTGCACCACTATCGGCGCATCGGGTGTTGCTTGGCAGGCGGTGAGGAGAAATAGTATAGCAAGTGCAATAACAAATGTCCTTTTCATAATCAATATCCTTTCTGCGGGTCTATAACGCTGCCGTCCACGGCGTTGACGATAAGATGGCAGCCGTATCCGTCGCTATGATGGTCATAACGTGTACCGTCGTTATATATGGCGGTTCTCGTGCCGTAGAAGCACCAGGCGGGCACGAGCAAGCCGTGACCTATGGAGTTTTGCTCTGTCACGCGCACGAATTCAAGCGAAACGCGGTCTATATCGAAAGTCACGCTCCCCATGAAATCCTCCCTCGCAAGCGGCTCGTGCGATATGGGCATCATCTTTTCAAAAACGGAGACTATATCCTCAAACGGCATCAGCGTACAGTCCTCAACCACGGTGTTCATTATGGTAAGCGGCGAATTCCAATTCATGCTGATTATCCCGCTTCCGTCCACACGGAAGCTCATTCGCTCATAGTCCCAGCTTTCGGCAAGCGCATCGTTGGAAGCATAGCTTGCGCCGACTCCGGTAGATGCACAGGGAACGCCCCCGACTATGCGGTGGCATTCAAGCATATAGCAATATGACTTGGGGTCAGAACCGCTGCTTTCGCCCTGTGCAAAGCCGATATCATGCGTATCAAAAGGGAGGCCGTTCGCATTTAGAAAGCTTTTAACTATCGTGCGGGCTTCATCGGGCGAAACGCCCGTTTTTTGTGCTGCGTCCGTCGGCAGCGGCATTTTTGAATTCGGCGCGTTGAATGCGCTTGCAGCGGCTGCGGAGTAGAACAGTCCTGCTCCGGTGGCTTTTGCGCGGCCCGATAGATGCATTGCGTTTTCACTAAATACGGCGGAGGTCAGCATGTCATCGTTGTTTTTTACCCAAAACTGCGCACCGAAATCCTTGGTGTAGCCCGGCACGGCATTCTCCGCCGCGTGCAGACCTAAATAGCTTCCTATTACGCCGCCGTCGGGATCGGTAAGCTCCATGCGTCCCAGCGTGCCGTCCGATGGTACAAGCTCGTTATCCTCGGGTGCGGAGGCGTACAGCTCCTCAAGCATTGGAACCAATTCATCGGCATAGTAGGCGGCGGTGGAAATATCGTCCTCGTTGCCCGAAGCCGCAAGCTGCGCGGCATCCTTTTTTGCGCGTATAAGCTGCTCTTCTATCTGTGCCTTGCTCATGCGGTCGGGAAGTATATACATGGTCTTTTCACCGCAAAGCAAATCGAATAAGCGCGAAACTTCCTCCTGCGTAAAATCCCGCGCCGCAACGCGCACTATCGGCATTAGATAAACGTCGGGAACGTCCACGCCCGCCTTAACGTCTATTTGCAGCTTGCCTTTTTCCGTGCGGTAGTCATATTCCGCGGGGATGCCGTATCTTTCCCTTATTGCAAGTCTCGCGTCGCCTTCCGCAAACGCCGGCGCGGAATCCGCCCGTTCTATCATCTGCTCCATATCCTTCTGCACCACTATCGGCGCATCGGGGGTTGCTTGGCAGGCGGTGAGGAGGAACAGTATAGCAAGTGCAATAACAAATGTTCTTTTCATAATCAATACCCCGCGAATCTATCAATGATGCTGCCATCAATCGCATTTATAGTAAGTAGACTTGTATAACCGCTTATTCCGCGTTGGATGCCATGGCTGTCAACCGAATGTCCGAAAAAGTCCCACACAGGAACGAGTAAACCTTGTGAACCGACATTCCTTTCAGTTAACCGCATCAGCCCTAAAGTTACATGGTCGATAAAATACTCGCAAGTCCATTCTTCTTCAGACATATCATATTCGTTATCAACAATGACAATCATTTCCTCAAATATTTCTTGGATTGATGAAAACGGTAATAGCATTGCGCCCTCCACTTCTATATCTGTCAGTTCATGCGGTGAACGATACTCAAACATAGCAATTCCGTTATCATCTATGAAAACGCGGATTCTTTCATATAGCCACGGCTTTGCAAATTGCTCACCCTCATACAGTATTTTCCTGTCGCCGCCTCCGTCATCGGTATAAGTAACTGCTACACCATTGATTTCTCTCGTAAACATGAATTCGTAAACGCCGATTGGACAGATATCTTCTGCTACATGTTTTCTCATTCCGGTACATGTAAAGCCTTTAAGCCCCATTTTTTGTAGGGAAGTTTCCGCCATATCTAATGCCTCTGCCTGAGTTGTATGTAAAGGCAGAGATTCCACGCTGCTGCTATCAGGCGATGGAATAGCACGGTTTAATAAAATGTCAAGACAACTGTCATCAAGATTTCTATAATACTCCAATCGCGCAAAACCGGACTCTGTATAAACGATGATTCTTGACAATCTATCATCATCTCGGAGCGCATAGTAGTGAACATATTTGCCATCCTCAGCAGGATTTTCAAACCGGTATTGGAGCGGCTCATACGTTGCCTGGGACGGAGCGTTTTCAAGACTTTGCATAGCATCGGTAAGCGCGGCGTCATATTCCGCCTGTTCCAAATATCGTTCACTGAACCAGGTATTGTTATTTACATTGGTCGTAAGGTCTTCAATAATATTATCGTAGTATTTGGGGGGCAACAGGCTAAGATCGTCAGAGACAGGCTTGGTACCTTCAAACAATACTTCAACAAGGCGCTTTACCGTATCATTTGCCAAGCGGGACATTTTTACCCTTGCAATGGGTATTTTATCGGCTTGCGGAAGGATTATCGAAGCATCCGTATGTACGAGCAGTTTGCCTTTTGCGCTAATGGACTCAAGTTTCAGATTTTGCGGTATTCCAAGATTCGTTATGAAAATACTGGCTTTGTGCTCAGAGGTTTCAGTCCGCGGTTGCGTGCTTTTTTCGGGTATATTTTCCGTGCCCTGCGCCTTTTCGAGCATCTGCTCCATATCCTTCTGCACCACTATCGGCGCATCGGGGGTTGCTTGGCAGGCGGTGAGCGCCGCCGCGAGTATACATATGCATAGTAATAAGGTATTGCGTATTACGCGCTTCATTCCGATTCTCTCCGTTCTTATAGGATATTGCAAGCATACCAGCCGAATATGCATCAAGTATTCAACGGATGGTAAACGGATTGTAATTTATTCTGCATTGCTCGATACCGTGATTATTTTCCCCTTGCTTGCGTTCATAACGCCTATAACTATGCGGGGTGAGGCGAACAGGGAAAACAGTACCGCCAACGCAAGCAGCACATATAAAATATTCCATTTACTGATTGGCTTTTTCATATTGCGCTCCTTCCGCATCGAATACCACACTAACCGTTGTGCCTATGCCGGGCGTGCTGTTTATTATAAGCCGCGCCCCGTGCAGATGCGCTATCTCATCGCAAAGCGCAAGCCCAAGCCCCGCGCCGCCTGCCTTTCGCGTGCGGGATTTATCCACCATGTAAAACGGCTGCGTAAGCTTGTCAAGCTCGCTTTCGGCTATGCCTATGCCATGGTCCGTAACCGATATAATGCCGCCGTGTGCGTTAAGCTCTATTATGTCGCCGCGCCTTGATGCCTTGCCCGCGTTGTCTATTAGGTTTATAAACAAATCGGCAAGCAGATCGCGCTCCATCATCACTAATCCCATATCGTTAGCCGTTTTAAGCGTCAAACCGCGTATACGAAGCTGCTCTGCGCACGCGGCCTGTACATCCGCAATAAGCACGGCTGCGGGGACGGGGGAGAGGAGCATATTCCCGCTTTGGCGAAGCACTATAAGCTGCATCAGCTTTTGACTAAGCCGCTCCACCCGCGTACACGCCGCATCTATTGCATAAAGCGCATCCTCGCGTTCTTCCTCGGTAAGCTTGGTTGCAAGCAGCGTTTGCGCGTTGCCCTTTATGCCAGTCATGGGCGTTTTTAGCTCATGCGTAAGGGCGGACATGAACATGGTTCGGCGCTCGGCCTCGTCCCTAAGCTCCTGTATATGCGTTTCCACGGCCTCGGCCATACGGTTGAAATCCTCGCCAAGCTCGCCTATCTCATCCCGCTCTGCAATCGTTACACGGTTGCCGTATACGCCGTTTGCAATGAGGGCGGTGTTTGCCTTTAATGTCGCTATGGGCTTTAACAGCGCCCGCGTTATGAATACCGTCACTGCGCCCGCCGCAAGTATAACGCATAGGCTGATGACTGCAAAGCTGTATGCAAGCTCCCGTATGCCGGTGAAAACATGGGTTATGTCCTTTATTGTGTAAATTCGGTAGCGCGTTTCATTCACCGTGGCGGCGCTGCCCGCTATAAGCATTGTTTTGTCGCCTATATCCTCTATTATGTATTGCTGTGCTTCCGCCGTAACGGGCAGATATTCTTCTGGTGATACGGTGGTTGTATTGTATATAACATCCGTTCCGCAAAGCAGCGCCGTACTGCTGTCCCCAAGCTGCCCCATAAGATATTTTGCAAGGCTCCTTGCGGCGGTTTCGCCGTAGCTTTCGTCAATCCGTGTCTGCATGGCGCTCTGCCAGCTTGCGGCGCGTATCTGCTGATTTGCAAGCGCATTATCTATTGCAAGGTTAAGGTTGCTTTGGCCGGAGCGCAGCAGCAGAAGAAGCGAACAGGCCGTGGTGGATAGCGTAACCATCACAACGGCGCAAAGGGATACCTTCAGCCATAGCTTCATGCTCTAATCCTCCAGCCGATAGCCCATCTTGGAGATGGTCTTAATATTATCGAACAGCCCTAATTTTTTGCGAAGCTGGCCTATGTGTACGTCAACCGTGCGGGTCTCTCCCGCGTAGTCCACGCCCCATACCCTGTGCAGAAGGCAATCCCGCGTAAGGGCTATGTTCTTGTTTTTTGCAAGCATCACAAGCAGGTCAAATTCCATCGGCTTTAGAATTATCTCAACGCCGCCGCGCCTGACGGAACGTTCAAGAAGGTTTATTTCAAGCCCTGCGGCGGTGAGCGTTTGTTGTAGCCGCCCCGTGCGCTCCAAAACTTTCTCCACCCGCACCAGCAGCTCCAGCACCTCAAACGGCTTAACTATGTAATCCTCCGCGCCGTTGCGAAGCCCCTGTATTTTGGAATCAACATCGGCCTTTGCAGTCAGGTAAATAACGGGTATATCGTAATGCTTCATGTATGCCATAAGCTCAAAGCCGTCAAGCCCGGGCAGCATAACATCAAGCAGCGCAAGGTCATAGTCCGCGTCAATCGAAAGCGATTCGGCCGCCTGCGCCCCGTCATAAAACGGCGTGGCGGCGTATCCGGTGGATATAAGGTTTTTAACTATCACCTTGGATATGGCCTCATCGTCCTCAACGACCAAAATGCGGTTTCTTGCCATGTGGAAAACACCTCCTGTTCGGCATTATTATTATAACAGATGACAGGTAAACGGATATTCAACGGATTGTAAACGATTTGTAAGCTAAGCCCAAATACTTCCGCTTCCGCGCGATATTATAAAGCAGGCATATTAAAACGGGCGCTATTTTAGCATTTTTATTGCTTTAGTAACGTTATGATCGGCAATTCTGCATTTTTATTAAATAAAAATGTTACTGTGTTTATTTTTTTGATTGGCATACGGGCAACGCGGCTTATAGTTTTTAGTTAAAAAACATTGACTTTTTTGTTCAAAGAGATATTCTATAAATGACGAATATTACAATGTTGCATATTTGCTTGTTTAAGGAGAATTTCAAATGATAAGATCTATCGAATCGCTCTGCGATGCGGCGAAAGCGCGCAGCTCATGGGCGGCATTTCCGGTAAACTGCCGCTGTGCGGCAAAGGCGCTGTTGAGCCGTTCAAGCATCCTGTTGAAGGATTGGCTTAACTGCTTGAATTCCGGCAGCACATCTTCGTTTATCTTCATATCCGCCAAATTGTTAAGCTGCACCTTTTCCACCTGTGCAGTGAACCTATGCAATGGCTTTAGGGCGCGTCCGCTGACGAAATAGGCAAGTATGCCGCTGAGCAGCGTTACCGCCGCCGTGATGTACCAGTTGGTGGTGCGGAAGCGCCCCTGCACCCCATCGACGACGATGGTCAACTCCTCGTTGGGCGCTATGAGCTGCGGGTCAAAGCTCGCCGCTCCGCCATCATTCAGGATCACCGTGCCGCCGCCCTGTAAGCTGTCCGCAATGGTGTCCATATAGTACACACCGGAGGAGCACAGCAGCAAATTCATGGCCACGCAGGTGATGCCGATGAGCAGGACGGACATCAGCGTGATGCGCCACTGCAGGGAAAGCCGCTTCATTCCTCCTCGCCTCCCATCAGATAGCCTTCGCCGATGCGGTTGCGGATGGGGTCGTAGCCCAGCGCGGCGCGGAGCTTTTTGCGCAGGGCCGAGATATGGACGCGAATGGAATTGCTGAAGCTGTCCACGCTGTTGTCCCAAACGTGTTCCATAAGCTCCTCTTGGCTTATTGGCCGCCCCTGATGCACCATCAAATATTCCAAAATGCCGGTTTCCTTGCGCGTAAGCGCCAACGCTTGTCCCTTGACGGAAGCTGATCTTGCCCGCGTATCAAATGTGAGATCGCCGCAGGAAAGCAGCACATCCTGCTGCGTAAACTGCCGAAGGGTCAGGCTGCGGATGCGGGCCTCCAGCTCCGCCAAGTGGAAGGGCTTCGCCAGATAGTCGTTCGCCCCGGCATCCAGCCCCTGCACCTTGTCCTCCACTTCGCTGCGGGCGGAGAGGATCAGCACCCGCGTCTCCCGGTCGGTCTGCCGCAGAGTGCGCAGCACCGTCATGCCGTCCTTTTTCGGCAGATTCAGATCAAGAAGTACCAGATCGTAGCGTTCCACGCCCAGAAGCGCCAGCGCCTTTTCTCCGTCATAGCAGTAGTCCACGCTGTAGGCCAGCCGCCGCAGGCTGCGTACAATGGTTTCGCACAGGGCGCGTTCATCTTCAATTACTAAAAGGTGCATGAGAGCCCTCCTTTTTATTTCTTCGTTTTTGTGTTGTTTTCATTATAGCAAAAACAGATAAGGTTTGCGTTAAGTTTTCGTTCTTAACAGAGACTTTAACTCTCCCGCGCTATGATGGGGGCAGAAAATCGGAAAGGGTGATGAAATTTGAGACATGGTAAAAAGGCGGCGGCGCAAATTGTGCTGCTGATGGCCGGAGCCGCCATGCTGTGCTTTGGTGTCTGGCGGGGCGAGGCGGCGACAGTGCTGAGCAAAGCAATCAAATTATGTCTGGAGTGTGTGGGCATTGGGTAAAAAGTTTTCAGGCGTTTCACAGACCATGTCCCGCTTCCGGGGCTGGATCCAGGCGGGGGCGACGCTGCTGACCAACCTGCATCTGCCGAACTTTCTCAAGGGCGGACTGTATCAGGGGACGGGGAAAACCGTCTGCGTGCCGGGGCTGAACTGCTACTCCTGTCCGGCGGCGTCCGGGGCCTGCCCCATCGGGGCGTTTCAGGCGGTGGTGGGGTCTTCCAAGTTCAGCTTCTCCTATTATATCACAGGATTCCTCATTCTGCTGGGCGTGCTGCTGGGGCGCTTTATCTGCGGCTTTCTATGCCCCTTTGGCTGGTTTCAGGAGCTGCTGCACAAAATCCCCACTAAGAAGCTTTCCACAAAGAGGCTGAAGCCGCTGACATACCTGAAGTACGCCGTCCTGCTGGTGATGGTCTTCCTGCTGCCGGCGTTCCTTGTGAACGATGTTGGCATGGGAGACCCGTTCTTCTGCAAATACCTCTGCCCCCAAGGCGTGCTGGAGGGAGCCATCCCGCTGTCCCTTGCCAACTCCGGTATCCGGGCAGCGCTCGGCACTCTTTTTACATGGAAGTTCGGCGTTCTGCTGGCGGTGGTAGTGCTGAGCGTGGTATTCTACCGTCCCTTCTGCAAGTGGCTCTGCCCGCTGGGTGCTTTCTACGCCTTGCTGAACAAGGTTTCCCTGTTCCAGATGAAGGTTGACAAGAACAAATGCGTTTCCTGCGGAAAATGCGCCAAAGCCTGCAAAATGGATGTTGATGTGACAAAAACGCCAAACCATACCGAATGCATCCGCTGCGGGATGTGTATCCGCGCCTGTCCGACAAATGCCGTGTGTTTCCGCTACGGGTTTGGTGACGGTAAAGATAAATCCATTGCGGCAGAAACGCCGCAGACAAACAACAATAATGAGAACAAGGAGGAACAAACGTGAACGCAAAGAAGCTCTTGACGGCTGTACTGGCGCTCGTGCTTGTGTGCGGTCTGGCCGCCTGCTCTTCCATGCAAAAGGACAATATGGTGGACAACGATAAGGAGTCCATGCAGTCCGATATGATGGAAGAAAAGGTTGTGGAGAATACGGACGGTATGATGAGCGGGAAGTGCATGTGCGGCGAGGACAGCAAGTGTATAACCGACGGTATGTGCGCCGAGGGCTGTATGTGCATGAAGGACGGTATGAGCGCCGAGGACTGCACATGTATGGACGGCGGCTGCATGAAGAATGACATGGATACCGGCGGCAGCATGTGCGGTAATAGCGGCATGACGGAAAATGAGTGCATGTGCGGAGAGGACAGCAAATGCATGAATGAAGGCATGTGCAACGATGGCTGCATGTGCATGGAGGACGGCATGTGTACCGAAGAATGTAAGTGCATGGATGGCGGCTGCATGAAGGATGGCATGTGTATGGATGGCTGCATGTGCAGCGAAAACAATATGATTGTAAAGGAGTTACCCGGATGAATAGGATGAATACTGCCGGCAGGCTGCTGGCGCTTATAATGACCGTTTTGCTTGTGCTGATTATGGCAGCTTGCGGCGAAAAGGACGGCAACAAAATGGACAACATGAACAATAAGGATAATATGGGCAGCATGGATAACATGGGCGGCGACGATTCCTCAATGGACAATGAGCCGAAAAATGAGGACGAGGCGACTGCCATGCATAAGGACCTGATGGCGCAGGAAAACGCCATACTGTCAGCAAATACAGAGCTTTGGGAAAAGGTTTTCATGGCGGCCGATAAGGGCATGACCATGCAGGAGGACGGCAAAAATTACGGCGATTTCCTGCTTAAGACCATTGAAGCCGCAAAGGATCAGTTTACGGCGGACGAGCTGAAGCTGCTCCAAGGCGAGGCGGAGAAGATACGCGATATTGAAAACAAGCTGACCATGATAGAGAAAAAGTACCCCGAGGCGGCACAGCAATCTACGGATGGCGCTATGAGCGTGCCCGCGGGCAGCGACATGACCACGCCGCCTGATGACGGCAGCATGCAGAAATTCCCCGCCTTTGAGGGCAAGGACCTGGATGGCAACACGGTGAAGAGCGACGAGCTGTTCTCCGCCAACGCCGTCACCGTGGTGAATTTCTGGTTCACCACCTGCGGCCCCTGCGTGGGCGAGCTTGCCGAGCTGGACGCACTGAACAAGGAGCTTGCGAAGAAGGGCGGCGCACTCATCGGTGTCAACACCTTCACATTGGATGGCGATGAAGCGGCAATTTCCGAAGCAAAAGATGTACTGGTCAAGAAAGGCGTGACCTACCAGAATGTGTATTTCGCTTCCGACGGCGAGGCGGGAAAGTTCACTACAAACATTTTTGCCTACCCCACCACCTATGTGGTTGACCGCAACGGCAATATCGTGGGTGACCCCATCGTAGGCGCCATCACGGAAAAGAAGCAGGCGGAGACGCTGCAAAAGCTCATCGACCAGACTCTTGCCGCCGATATGGGCTGACAAACGAATTTATCTTCTCAGAAAGGAGGAATACACCATGTATCGGAGAGTATTGCCGCTTCTGCTCACCGCGGTACTGCTGCTGAGCGGCTGCACTGCCGGGCGGCAGACTGTGCCGAAGGAAAAGAGCGGACAGGAAACAAACATGGGCGAACCGGCTTTCGGGAGACCGTGCGGGTGGAGTATGACCCCGGACAGGTGAGTCTCGACGCGCTGCTGCTGGCCTACTTCTATGTGATCGACCCCACGGTGGAGAACCGGCAGGGCAACGACCGGGGCAGCCAGTATCAGACCGGTGTCTATTACACCAACGAAAGCTCGAAGGAGACGGTGGAGCGCATCGCGGAGATCGAGCGGGGACGCATTGAAAAGTTCTTCGTGGAGATCGGCCCGCTCAAGAATTACTATCCCGCCGAGGAGTACCACCAGAACTACCTCGAAAAGAACCCGAACGGCTACTGTCACATCCCGCGCGCGGAGATGGAGCTGTTTTCCCGGCTGCGCATCGACCCGGGTGACTATCAGAAGCCCGCGGCGGAGTCCATCCGGGACAAGCTGACGGCGGAGCAGTACCGTGTTACGCAGGAGAGCGGCACGGAGCGCGCTTTCACAGGCGAGTTCTGGGATAAGTTTGAAAAGGGCATCTATGTGGATGTCGTCACCGGCGAGCCGCTCTTTTCCTCCACGGATAAGTACGAGAGCGGCTGCGGCTGGCCCGCCTTTACAAAGCCCATTGAGAGCCCTGCCGTGGTGGAGAAAGAGGATCTGAGCCACGGAATGCGCCGCACAGAGGTCAGAAGCCGCGCCGGAGACTCCCATCTCGGTCATGTGTTCACCGGCGATCCGGAGTCCCCTAACGGCGTGCGCTACTGCATCAACAGCGCGGCCCTGCGCTTTGTCCCCTATGAAAAAATGGAGGCCGAGGGGTATGGGTACCTCCTGTACCTGTTTGAGGAATGAGTTCGCAAAATACAATGATATAATGATATAATAAGCAGCGGCCCAATCATTATGAACCGGGACGCTGTCGTTTATGCTCATGTCGGTTTATTCAAACAGGACGTTCAGCTTGCTGTTCAGAATCAGATCGGCATAAGCAAGCGGGTCGTTGTAGATCAGATAATCCAGCTCTGACCGCTGAAAGCGATTGTCGGCAACTTCGTTTTCAACGGCGGTGCAGTCAATGGAAATCTGGCTTCTATCGTCAAAAACCAATTCTACGCAGGCTGTGTCGATGTTGAATTGACAGGATATAAGTTTGCTCATGGTCATACCTCCAAGATGTTTTTTGAGGTGAATTAGGCGGTCAATTTCCGGGTGATTATTGGCTGGAATCATATCAAAACCTGTCGCGAATCATTCAAAACAAGTCGTTGCGAACGGTTAGTACGTATAAAATAGCTGGCTACAAAACGGCTACAAAATTCGTAAGGAACCTATGTACAGCCCGAAATACGTGGATTATTTGGACGAAAAGCGTATCGAGAGTGCATTTTATAACCCTAAATCAAAGCCCAAGACTTGAGTGGGGATAAGCCTAAACTGAAAAGAATATAAGTTATATCCAAACAGATCGCAGGATGCCTTTTCACCGTTCCATGCGGTCTGTTTGTGTGTTATAATAAAATGTATGCCAAAAAGGCGAATACTTAGTCGGAGAGAATTATGGTGAAAAGCACAACGCGGGACATGACAAAGGGCAGCCCATGGAAGCTGATAGCGGGCTTTGCTCTGCCTGTTTTGCTCAGTCAAATATTTCAGCAGCTTTATAACACAGCGGACACACTTATCGTGGGTCGCTTTTTGGGGGACGAGGCGCTGGCGGCGGTCAGTTCGTCCGGTCCGCTGATATTCCTGCTCATAAGCTTTTTTGAAGGCCTTACCATGGGCGCAAGCGTCACCATTTCGCGTTATTTCGGCGCGGATGATAAGGAACGGGTGCAGCGCGCCATACATACGAACATTCTGGTCAGCACCATGAGCGGCCTTTTTCTTACGGGCTTCGGCATAATAATGACGCCGCATATACTCGGCTGGATGGGTACCGATCCGGAGGTTCTGCCGGACGCGATAGCTTATTTCCGCTATTATTTCATGGGCATATTGTCCGTGGTGCTCTATAATGCATGCAAAAGCATAATGAACGCGCTTGGCGACAGCCGCAGGCCGCTTTATTATCTGTTGCTGTCCTCGCTTACGAACATAGTGCTGGACGTGCTGTTCATAGGCGTGTTCCATTGGGGCGTGTGGTCGGCGGCGTTTGCAACTACAATTTCGCAAACCATCAGCATGGTGCTTTGTATGATACATTTGTCCTCCAAAAACACGGCGTTCCATATCCAATGGAAAAATCTGCGCATAGACCGCGAGATGCTGGGCCAGATAGTGCGCTACGGCCTGCCTTCCGGCGTGCAAAATTCCGTAATTGGCCTTGCAAACGTTATCGTGCAGACGAATATAAACTCCTTCGGCAAAATCGCCATGGCGGCATACGGCACCTATGCAAAGCTTGAGGGCTTCGCCTTTCTGCCGATTACCAGCTTCACTATGGCCCTTACAACATACACCAGCCAAAACCTTGGCGCTTGTGAGTACGAGCGCGCCAAGAAGGGCGCACGCTTCGGCATAATCTGCGCAATGATATTGGCGGAGCTGATAGGCGTTGCAATGTATATATTCATGCCCAAGCTTGCCGCGCTGTTTAGCAGCACGCCGGAGGTAATAGCCTACGCTACCAAGCAGGCGCGCACAATTGCACTGTTCTTCTGCCTGCTGGCGTATTCCCACGCGGTGGCGTCCGTATGCCGTGGCGCGGGCAAGGCGTTCGTGCCAATGACAATAATGCTCGTCGTTTGGTGCGTGCTGCGCATAACCTATATAACCATAGCCATGCGCATATCGCACGAAATACAGCTTGTATACTTCGCTTATCCGCTCACCTGGTCAATAAGCTCGGTAATATACTTCCTGTACTATCGTTTCTCCAACTGGGTGCATGGCTTTGAGCAAGTTCGCCACCGCGACGCGCTGGGAAAATAGCATGACATAAAAAGAAACAACCTCCGGGTATATTTCGGAGGTTGTTTTGATTATATGCCCACGTACTCTATCCCCCTCAACACCCCGTCCTCAAACCTCAGCACGAAGCATGACGGTGTGGAGATCGGGCCATTGAGCACGGTGGCGCCGCTGAACGTGATGCGGCGCAGCTTTTTATCGGCATCCGTAACGGTTATGGTGCAGTATTGCTGAAGATAGGCGCATATCGCAGCCGCATGGGATACTACTGCCGCAGCCTCGCCGTCCTTTGTTTGCATAAGAATATAGCTTATTGCCGCCGTCATCCGCGTGCGGACGGTACGGAAGGACTCGCCGCCCGTGTTGGCAAAGTCGCAGTCGGTATATTGCCGTGCCCATGCCTGTATGGTGAACGTGCCTTGCTCGCCCGTTTCCCGCTCGGCAAGCCGCGCATCTGTTATTATGCTTTTGCTTATCGCTTCTGCGGTTTCATATGCCCGCCTGTATGGCGAAGAATAAACCGCCACGGCTTCGCTTGGCCTTATTTTGTTCCAGAATCGTTTCGCGGCGGCTTTGCCGTCCGCCGTGAGCGGGATCTGGCTGTTGGCGGCGGTGCTTTGCCTGTCCGGCGCGGAATGTCTGAACAAATAGATGGTTTTCATGAATTATGCATCCTTAGCTATGTAATCAATGTTCGCTATGCTCCGTCATGTCGTGGTTTTGGCAGCTTTGCGCCACATGCCGCAATGGCAAGATAGTCGCGGTTGAATTGAGCAACGCCGCACGGGCGGTCATGGCGGGGTCTACCGATACCGGCTTCATTGCGTCCTCTCTTTATCATTCTTTATGTTAAAACATATCGGGCAAAAAGAAAAGCAAAAGTTGGCTTTCTGACTGCAAAATATTGCCTAACTAATGTACATTAGGATGAATATGATATCCGTTTGAACGAAAAATGTCAATAAGTTTTTAGATTTGCTTTAGCGTAGCCCGGCGCGGCGGAATGTGGTAAAATAAACTTGATTATACGGAGGAAAAGCATATGGAACTTGTCTATGATTATATAAGGAACGATGCGCTCAGGCATCAGCTTAATGCGCTCACGAAGAAAACATTCGGCTTTGATTTTGAAAAGTGGGTCGCGAACGGCTATTATGAAGGCGACTATATCCCGTATTCGTTCGTTGAAAACGGGAAGATGCTTTCAAACGTCTCTGCCAACAGAATGCGCTTTTTGCAAAACGGCGTAGAACGCAACTATATTCAGATAGGCACCGTTATGACGGATGAAGTGCACCGAAACAAGGGCTTAGCAAGGCGGCTTATAGAGTATGTTGTGGCGGAATATAAGGATAAATGCGACGGCATATATCTTTTTGCCAATCTTGAAGCGCTCGGATTTTACAGTAAAACAGGCTTTTCAGAAGGCGTTAAGGAGTACCGCTGCACGCTGAAGCCGAACATGATAACCAAGGCCGCAAACGGCGGTGCGTTCACAAAAGCGGGGGAGGGCATGAGGCAGAAATATACTGCCGCCGTAAGAAACGCCGCGCCGAATGCCGCGTTCGATCAGCTGAACCGTTTCGGCTTGCAGATGTTCTATACAGCGGATATGGACAGCGTATTCTATGCGGGCGATATTGACTGCTTTGCCGTAATGGAGCAGGATGGCGGCGCGCTGACGCTGCAAAGTGTTATTTGCCAAAACAAAATATCGCTTCGCAATGTGCTGCCGCGCATAACCGCAGAGTACGACAGCCTTATGCTTGGCTTTACACCTGTTGCGGAGGATGCAGATATGTTTGATTTCGCTGCATATGACGGCACGGATGATTACCGCTTATTTTATATTGGTGATAAGCTGAAAAGCATAGGGGAGCAAAGGCTGCTTTTCCCCGAAATGTCCCATGCGTAACGCAATTTTACATATAGTACACTTTTTATCCGGTGTGCTTTTGCAGCGGTTTATGGTATAATGCGGCAGGAAAGGATGGATATGCGCATGGCAGGATACGTTGTTGGCATAGGCGCGGCCAATTTAGATGTGCATGGGCGCAGCATAAACAGCATAAAACTAAGGGATTCAAATCCCGGCAGGCTTAATATGTCCGCTGGCGGCGTAACAAGGAACATACTTGAAAACATGAGCCGCATGGGCATGGATGTGCAGCTTATAAGCGCCATGGGCACGGATGTTTTCGGCGAAAGAATAATGGAAAGCTGCGCAGCGGCCGGCATAGGCACTACGCATGTGCTGCGGCTGAGCGGGGAAACAAGCTCCAGCTATATTGCCATGCTGGATGATAACGGCGACATGCTGCTGGGCATGAGCGATATGCGCATACTTAAAAAGCTCAGCGCGGAGCATATCCGTAAAAATGCCGAACTTATAGCCAATGCGGATGCCGTGATAATAGACGGCTGCCTTGCGGAGGAAACCATAGATGAAATACTGAACGTTGCAGACGGCGCAAAAGTATTTGCTGACCCTGTATCAACGGCCTATGCCCGAACAATAGCCAAATTTACGGACAGGCTGCATCTTGTTAAGCCAAACCTTATGGAGCTTGAAGTGCTCAGTGGCATTAAGGCGGAAACGGATGCGGAGATAATCGCCGCAGCGGGTGCCGTGCTTGCGCGCGGAACATATGCCGTGGCGGTCAGCTTGGGCAAGCGCGGCTGCTATTATGCTGACAAAAGCGGGGAAAGCTTTTTTGCCGCGCTTAAACCGATTGATACAATGGCGAATGCCACCGGCGCGGGGGATGCGTTTATGGCGGGGCTGGTGAGCAGCATTGTGCGCGGGATGAATATGCGATGCAGCGTGAACTATGCGCTTGCGGCGGGCATAGCGGCAATAATGAGCGAAAAAACAATAAATGAAAACATGAGCGATGCGCTCATAAGAAATATTATAGAAAAATACAGCTAAAGGGAGGATAAAACTTTTATGGAACTGAACAAATATATCGACATTCAGCCGGAAATAGCCGAGGCGCTTACGGAAAACCTGCCTGTAGTCGCGCTTGAAAGCACAATACTCAGCCATGGTATGCCGTATCCCGAAAACCTTGATTTTGCGGCAGAGGTGGAGCGCGTTGTGCGCAGCGAAGGCGCTATCCCTGCCACAATGGCAATAGTAGGCGGTCGGGTGAAAATAGGCCTTACCAAGGATGAACTTGAGCTGATGTGCAAGGCGGAAAACGTGGGTAAGGTTAGCCGCCGCGATTTTGCCATTTATGTTGCCGAAGGACGCGACGGCGCAACAACGGTTGCCAGCACGATGATGTGTTGCGCGTATGCGGGCATACAGGTGTTTGCTACCGGCGGCATAGGAGGCGTGCATAGGCACGGCGAGGTCACCATGGATGTTTCTGCCGATTTGCAGGAACTTGCGCATACCAACGTTGCAGTCGTTTGCGCGGGCGCGAAGCAGATGTTGGATATAGGCCGCACGCTTGAATATCTTGAAACTATGGGCGTGCCGGTTATAGGCAACGGCACAAATGATTTCCCCGCCTTCTATTGCCGCAAGAGCGGCTACGGCGTGGATTATGCCGCTAAGGATGAAACTGACATTGCCAAGCTTATCCATACCAAGCAGGAATTGGGCCTGAAGGGCGGCATGCTGATAGGCAACCCCATACCCGAAGAATATGCCATGGACTTTGACTACATGGAAGAAGTTATACAAAAGGCGCTTGTTAAGGCGGACGAAGCCGGCGTGCACGGCAAGAATATAACGCCGTTCCTGCTTGCAAGCATAAAGGACATAACCGGCGGCAAGGCATTCGAGGCCAACGTAAAGCTGGCGCTGAACAACGCCCGCTGCGCGGCAAAAATAGCCAAAGCGCTCAGTGACATGGAGTAAATTAAAAAGGCGGCATGAGCCGCCTTTTTTAGTTGCTTGATTTACAGTCCCATTTCCTCTTTGACTTCCTTGAAGCACTTGACGGCAAATTCAAGGTCTTCCTTACTGTGCCCTGCGGAGACCTGCGTACGGATGCGCGCCTTGCCCATGGGTACAACGGGGTAGCAGAAGCCTATTACATATACGCCCTTTTCAAGCATGCGTGCGGCAAATTCCTGCGCAGTGCGGGCATCGTAAAGCATAACGGGCACTATTGGGTGCGTGCCGGGCAGCACATCGAAGCCAAGCTTGCCGAGCTCACTGCGGAAGAAGGCCGTGTTTTCATGCACCTTGTCGCGAAGGGCGGTGGAGGTGGTGAGCATCTCCAGCACCTTCAAGCTGGCGGCGCATATGGCCGGGGCAAGCGCATTACTGAAAAGATACGGCCTGCTGCGCTGCCTGAGTAGATCTATTATCTCCTTCTTTGCGCAGGTGTAGCCGCCGCTCGCTCCGCCAAGGGCCTTGCCAAGCGTGCCGGTAACTATGTCCACGCGGCCCATAACGCCGCAGGCTTCCGCCGTGCCGCGGCCGTGTTCGCCCATGAAGCCAACTGCATGGGAATCGTCCACCATTACGAGCGCGCCGTATTCATCGGCCAAATCGCATATGGCGGGGAGGTTGGCAATGTAGCCATCCATGCTGAATACGCCATCGGTAGCTATAAGCTTTATGCGGCAATTCTTTGCGGCCTCAAGCTGAGCCTTAAGATCGGCCATGTCGTTGTTCTTGTAGCGGAAACGCTTGGCCTTGCAAAGACGGATGCCGTCTATTATGCTGGCGTGGTTCAGTTCATCGGATATTATGGCGTCCTCTGTGCCGAGAAGCGTTTCAAACAGGCCGCCGTTTGCGTCGAAGCAGGAGGAATAAAGTATGCAGTCCTCTGTGCCTACGAACTCGGCGAGCTTCTTTTCAAGCTGCTTGTGTATGCCCTGCGTGCCGCAGATAAAGCGAACGCTGGAAAGGCCGAAGCCCCATTTGTCGTAGCTTTCCTTGGCTGCTTCAATAAGCTCCTTATTGTTGGAAAGGCCAAGATAGTTGTTGGCGCACATGTTCAGCACGCCGTGCGTGGTGGTGGTGTCTATACGGGCGCGCTGCTCTGTGGTAATGATGCGCTCGTCCTTGTACGTTCCCGCCTCGCGGATGCCTTCAAGCTCTTTTGCGTAGATCTCGTATGCGTTCTTCATTGTGCTTTGCTCCTCCTTTTTATTTCTCCCAGGAAAGTATTACCTTTCCGGAATGGCCGCTGTTCATGGCTTCAAAGCCCTTTTCAAATTCCGTGTAATGATAGCGGTGCGTTATTACTGGGGTCAGGTCAAGGCCCGCCTGTATCATAGCTATCATCTTGTACCAGGTTTCAAACATCTTCCGGCCGTAAATGCCCTGAATGTTCAGTCCCTTGAATATAACGTCGTTCCAGTCTATTACGGTGCCCGGGCCGGCTATGCCAAGCAGGGCCACCTTGCCGCCGTTGCGCATGGATTTGAGCAGCTGATTGAGCGCCTTTCCGTTGCCGCTCATTTCAAGACCAACGTCAAAGCCTTCAACCATCCTGTGCGCAGCCATGGCATCCTCAAGTTTTTCATGGGTAAGGTTTACTGTTGCGGTGGCGCCCATCTGCTTTGCTATGTTCAGCCTGTAATCATTTACGTCGGTCACTATTATGTTGCGCGCGCCGTTCTGGCGGCAGATGCCAACGGCCATCATGCCTATGGGGCCTGCGCCGGTTATGAGCACGTCCTCGCCCACAACGTCGAACATTGTGGCGGTGTGCGTGGCGTTGCCGTATGCGTCAAAGAAGGAAATTATGTCCTCCGGAATATCGTCCGGCATAAGTATAACATTGGTCTTGGGTATGCAGACGTATTCCGCAAACGCGCCCTGCCTGTCTACGCCAACGCCCTTGGTCTCCTTGCACCATTGGCCGTTGCCCGCGCGGCAGTTGCGGCAATGGCCGCATACTATGTGCCCCTCGCCGGAAACGATTTGGCCGACTTTATATTCAGTGACGCCCGGGCCGAGCGCGGCGATTTCGCCAACGTATTCGTGGCCTATTACCATGGGCGGATTGATATGCTGCTGGCTCCACGGGTCCCAATTGTAAATATGCACATCCGTGCCGCATATGGCAGTTTTGTGTATTTTGATAAGCACCTCGCCTATTCCCGGCTCGGGAACGGGTACCTGGGTAAGAATAAGTCCTTTTGCACGCTCCGGTTTAACAAGCGCATCCATCATTTTCTGCATACCATAAACCTCGCTATAAATTATTTTGTAGATGTGTTACCGCGCTGTCCACGCTGTACAGACATATTATACGGTTTTATCCGTCTAAAATCAATGGCATATATAAATAAAAGGCCAAATGCAGCAAAAATGCTGACCTGGCCTGTTCGCTGTAAATATACTCGTGTATGCATAGTACGGACGAATATCATACGGCCCTATTTGAAATACATATGTGTTAATTCTGCGGACTTATTGACCAACGAGTATTCGCCGTTCTGGCTTACAAGCGCATAGCCTTCACTGAACGGTTCCGCCGTATCGAACTGAGGCTGAATAACATATTCGCCGGATGTGCTTATGTATCCCCAAAGCCCTGTTTCGTCATCAAGCACGGCGGCAAGCCCGTTTGAGAAGGAGCGCGCATCGCGGTATTTATTGGCGATTTCAAGCGAACCGCGCGTATCTATATATCCCCATTTGCCGTCCAGCTGCACCGCAGCATATCCGCCCACGAAGCTGAGCCCGTCCTGATAGCGGGTTTTATAGGCCGTCTGCGCCTTACTGTTGAAATAATAAACCTCGCTGCCGTCGCGTATAAGGGCGTAGCCTTCGCTGTATGCCGTGCCATATTGCTTGGAGGACAGCGTGGCTATCTTTTCACCGACCTTATCAATAATATAGCTGTTGCCGCTTGAGGAACGGGCGAATGCAACGTCCGCACCGTAGTCGCTAACTTCGCTCCATTTTTGGGATACGGCAATGTCACCGTTTATGTCTATGAATCCGTATTCGGAGCCGGAGCGTGCCATTGCCCTTCCGCAATGAAAATCGCCCACTTCGCGGTAAGCATAGTCTATTATCAGTTTGCCCGTGCGGTCTATATAGCCCCATCTGTCGCCTGATTCAACGGCTGCCTTATCCTCACTGAAGCTGCGCACGCTGCCCCATACAGGCTCCACTACCCATGCGCCGGAGCGGTTGATAAGCCCCCACATGCTACTCTGTGCAGCAAAGGCAATTTCGCCATCGAACTCATTGGCATCGGAGAACATGGCTTCTATGACAACTTGGCCTGATGTGTTTTTGTATCCCCACATGCCGTTTTCGGCATAATAGGGTATCAGCCTGCCCGTTGTTGAAGGCTTTGGCGTTTCTGTGGGCTGTGGCGAATCGGAAACGGCGGGGGACTCGTCCGGCAGTGGGCTTTCCGCTGGCTGCGTATCCGCCGGGGCAAATTGCGGGTCGCTCAGCATATTCACTCCGCCTGCATTGTAGCACAGGGCGAATATACCAACGCCGAGTATTATTGCGCCTATCAATATAAGCTGGGGCCTAAGCATTACGAGCAGAGATTTTTTGCGTGCCATATATATAAATCACCTTATTACATGTTTATATTAGAATTCTATCAGATAATGCCAATAAAAGAAAGAGCAAATAAAAACCGGAGCCGTTCTGCGGTTAAGGAACGACTCCGGACGATAAACTGCCTGCGGCGGGAGGGGGGTCACACAGCAGGCGGAAACTGGCGTGATTAATCCTTATGCTCTGCGTAAAACTCGTCGTAATCGGCAAGCATTTCCTTGAGCAACTTGGGCGTATTCAGCCCATATGGGCAGCGGGATGCGCACGCGCCGCAGCCGCGGCAATCGTCTATCATGTGCATCTTTTTGTGCCACTCGTCGGACATATAGGGCTTATAGGGGGAGCGGCGGAGCAGGCGGCTCATGCGTGCGGCCTGGGGAATGTCTATTCCGGCAGGGCAGGGCAGGCAGTATCCGCAGCTGCGGCAGAAGTTACCGCAAAGCTCCTTGCGGTCGCGCTCTATAACGGCCTTTATTTCATCGGTAATGGCAAAGTCGCCCGCATTTTCGAGCGCAAGCCATTCGTCCAACTCTTCTTCGGTCTGTATTCCCCAAATGGGAACAACATTGTCGTATTGCTTGATGAAGTTCATACAGGCCTTTGCGTTGTTGAGCAGGCCGCCCGCAAGTCCCTTCATGGCGATGAAGCCCATATCCGCTTCTTTGCAGCGGCGTGCCAAGTCTATTTCCTCGGCCGTGCCGATATAGCTAAAGGGGAACTGCATCGTTTCAAACAGGCCGCTGCCTATGCAGCTTTGGGCAAGCTTGAGCCGGTGATTGGTTATGCCTATGTGGCGAATGTAGCCCTTTTTCTTGGCTTCAAGCGCGGCGGCATAGGGGCCATTTTCATCGTCCGGCATGGGCATGGCGGCAGGATTATGGAACTGGAACAGGTCTATATAATCCGTTTTCAGCATACGCAGGCTGTTTTCGATATGGGCCGTAACGGTGGCCTTGTCCTTCCCGCCGGACTTGGTGGAAATGACTATATTGTGCCTAACGTCGCTGAGCGCAAGTCCGAGCTTCATCTCGCTGTCTGTATACATGTTGGCGGTGTCAAAGTAATTGATGCCGCCATCGTAAGCCTTTCTCAGCAGCTTTACCGCATCCTCAACGCCGCGCCTCTGCACGGGCAGCGCGCCGAAAGAGCAGGCGGTAACCATCAATTCTGTGCGTCCAAGACGAATTTTATCCATGCGTCCTCCGTGAATAAAAGTCTACCATGTAACATCTAATAGGATATATCAAATTCCGAAAAAACGCAATAGCTGAATGAAGAATTTTGATATTATTTGGTACATAATGGCATTTATATATGCATAAAGCAGCCGTAGCCGGTTAGGGTCTGCGGCTGCTTATATTGCTGGATTTCGGGCTTATTATCCCGACACGTTCACGCCTTTTATGCGCACTGCGAAGGGGCCGGAATAATCGGCGTCGGTATAGCGTTCGCGGGAGAAGGTTAGCATGCCCTGCTTATCGAACATGCTGCCGTTTATGCTGCCGCCGGTAAGCAGCTTTACACCTGATTCGGTGTAAAGGTAGGCAAGGCGTATTTCCCCGCCGAAATGGCCGTCCATTGGGTCCATCTGGAAATCGGAGAAGGAAGCGGGGTACAGGCAGCCCTTCTTCAGCTCGTCGAAGCTCACCGTGCCGTTGTCCAATTTCGTGTTGAAATAGTCACCAGTGGGCTCTATGCCGAGGTAGCGGCAGAAGCGCGTTGTGCCGTGTATGCATTGCACGGTGCCATCCTTGAGCAGCGTGCGCTCGCGCATGGGTATGCCCTCCGGCGAATACGGAACGTGCGGCATAAGCGTGATGTTCAGCGCTTCGCCCGTGGTTATTTCGCCCTGCGCCGCCGTACCTATTTCCCAATCCGAATAATGCGGGTATATCATTGCCGCGCGCGAACGCGTAACGTAAAGATCCATCAGCGTGGCCATGTGGCGGTCGCTGAGCACCACGTCGTATGTTCCTGCTTCAGGGCAATCGGTCGCATGCGCGCGGTCGCAAACGGCATTGAGCGCATGGCGCACTTTGTCTGCAAGGGCATCGGTATCAAGGTCGTTATAGGTAAAGGAGAAATACTGCTCCACGTCCTGCGGCTCCTTAGCCTGCGCAACAAACTCGCCCTTGCAGCTGTATTTGACGTATGATACATCTGTGCCGGTGGATGCGAATATCGAAATATGGTCGCGGCAGGCGAATATTTCCGCGCTGTTGAGCCATGCATCATCCCGAGTATCCGCCGCGAAAAGCGCCGCCGCCATCAGCTCCGCATTCTGGCTGAGCGTGTGCGCGGACAAGGTGGAAGGCACTTCCTTAACGGCTTCCTTGTGGCCTTCGTAAAGGTCGTAATACGGATTCTTAACGTAGCCTGCGGCGTTGTATGCATCCTCAAGCTGATGGGTTATTTCCGCCGCTTCAGTTCCGGGGAACAGGATTACGGTGCTGCTGCCGCGGAACTTTTTGCCGTCCTCTTCAAAAACATTGTATACGGTAACACTGTATTCGTGCGTATCCTTAACGCGGCGCATATCCAGCCGCTTTTTTATGAAGAACAGCTCCGCGGATGAACGCTGCTGCTCCGTCATGCTGTAATCGCTTATGTTCAGCGCGCTTAGCGCATTCAGTATGGCTTGTTTCATGGCTTTTCCTCCTTAACCCAGGCGTATTTTGGCCTTTATGTACGGGCCGCCGTCGGATACCTTTACCCATTCCTTGTATCCTTTGCCGCAGAAGCCGCCGCCCGCAAGCTTAACGTCCCCGCTCATCATGGTTATGGACTTGAGAAGATCCGGCACATAGCCCGTAAGCACTATGGGGGAGAATATCTTGCCGGTCAGCTTGCCGTCCATTATTTCGCGCGCGATGGATACCATGCATTGTATGCCCCAGTTTTTTGGATCCTCCATGCCGGACGTGGGTTCCTCCAGCAGGAAACCGTATTTGATGGAGGCTATCATGTCCTCCACTTTGTCCTTACCGCCCTCAAAGAAGGTGTTGGTCATGCGGGTATATGCCTTGCGCTCAAAGCTTTCGCGCCTGCCGTTGCCCGTGGGCGGGGTGGAAAGGGCCTCGGCTGAGCGTATGTCGCTTATGCCGGTTTTCAGTATGCCGTGGTCTATTATTATGGTGTCGTGTGCAAGCGTACCCTCATCGTCGAAGAAATAGCTGCCGGTCTGGTCGCCAGCGCATGCACCGTCGTGCATTGTAACGAGCTCGCTTGCAACCTGCTTGCCAACGTAGCTTTGCGCAAGCGCCCTGTCCTTAACGAACATGTCCATCTCCACGCCGTGGCCGAACGCTTCATGGACTATCATGCCCGTAACGTCAGGATCGCAAATGCATTCGTATTCGCCGGGGGCTATGGGTTCGCTGTCCAGCAGCTCCAGCGTGGTTTTTGCCACGTTTTCAATGTCCGCATCAATCTTGTATATCAGTTCCGCGCCGCCCTGCATGCTGCATCCGCGGTAGGAAGTTTTTATTTCTTCCCCCTTGCGTGCCATGCCCATCAGCGCACCGCTTGACCAAAGCAGATCCTGCATCAGGTCGCGATTTGCGGAAAGGAACAGCTTGTGTATTTCCTGATAGGAGAAAGCAACATAGAAATCCACCATACGCTCGTCTGTTGCCACGCCCTTTTCCCTAAGCGCGGTAAGGCGGGAAATTATTTCCTTATCGCCAAGCTTAGATGGATGCAGTTCATATTCGCTGGCTGCGGCAAGCGTGGCCGCTTCGTCCGCGGGAATACCCTTTTCCGTGAAGGATACGCCGTTCGGCAGCGAATTAAGCTGATCTATGCCTTCGCGTATTGATATACATATTGAATCGATAGCGCTTTCGTCAATATCGCTGAAAGAATATTCGCCGTAGCCGTTTTTGTCCATAACGCGCACGATGAAGCCGCGCTTTGTAAGCACGTTGTCCTGCGATGCGCCAATGCCGCCGGCGGATACGGTATAGTTCTTGGCTACGCTGTCCTGCCCAAGAATGCTTGCATATTCATATTCGCTGAGCAGCTTATTCAGCAGCTCTTTCAGCGCCGGTTTTTTGCCCTGCAAAAAGGCGCTGGCTGAAACCTTCATATATTTACCTCCTAAAGTTAATGTTTTATCCATTTCCTATTAAAGTATATCATCATACTCGGAATAAGAAAAGCGAACTTTCATGAATAAACCTATGGCGCGAATGGCAAAGCTATGGTATACTGAATGCAAACATACGTTCTGCATGCGTGAAGGAGGATGACTATGAACGACAAAACGTATATAGCCATAGACTTAAAGTCTTTCTTTGCATCGGTAGAATGCGTGGAACGCGGGCTTGATCCGCTTAAAACCAATCTTGTAGTCGCGGACGAGAGCAGAACGGAAAAAACGATATGCCTGGCGGTTTCGCCCGCGCTGAAGGCATACGGCATAAGCGGGCGGGCGCGGCTGTTTGAGGTTGTGGAGCGGGTGAAGGAGGTCAACGCGCTTCGCCGCGCGAAGGCGCCGCGCAAGCAGTTTAGCGGCGGGTCGTGCGACGCGGACGAACTGAAGAACGACCCTGCACTGAAGGTGGAATACATAATAGCCAAGCCCAGAATGAGCTATTATATGCAGTACAGCACCCGTGTATATAATACTTACCTTAAATACGTTGCGCCGGACGACATACACGTTTATTCAATAGACGAGGTTTTTATAGACGCAACGCCGTATCTTTCAAAATACGGCCTTACGGCGCGCGAATTTGCAATGCGGCTTATACTTGACGTGCTGAAAAACACGGGCGTAACAGCCACGGCGGGCATAGGCACCAATCTTTATCTTGCCAAAATAGCAATGGACATAGGCGCAAAGCATACCGAACCGGATAAGAACGGCGTGCGCATAGCGGAACTTGACGAAATGAGCTATCGCCGCACGCTGTGGGATCATGTGCCTATAACGGACTTCTGGCGCGTCGGCGTCGGGTACGAGCGGAGGCTAAGCTCCGTCGGGCTGCATACAATGGGCGATGTTGCGCGCTGCTCGGTCGGCAAGCCGAATGAATATTATAATGAAGAATTGCTGTATAAGCTGTTCGGCGTGAATGCGGAGCTGCTGATAGACCATGCGTGGGGCTGGGAAAGCTGCACCATTGCGGACATAAAGGCATACAGGCCGGCCTCGCGCAGCATAAACAGCGGGCAGGTGCTGCAATGCCCGTATACCAACGCTAAAACGCGCATAGTTGTGCGCGAAATGGCGGAAAACATGGCGCTTGAATTGGTGGATAAGGGCCTTGTGGCGCAGCAGATGGCGCTGTATATAGGCTACGACATAGAAAACATAAATGACGCTGAGCGCAGGCGGCATTATTCCGGCGAAGTAGTGCGCGACCGCTACGGGCGAAATGTACCAAAACAGGCGCACGGCAGCGCAAACCTTGAAAAGCCCACGGCAAGCACAAGGCTGATAACCGAAGCCATACTCGGCATATTCGATAGGATAGCGGATAGGGGGCTGCTGGTGCGGCGCATAACCGTGTGCGCAAACGGAATAGAATACGAGGCGGAGATGAATGCAAGGCCGCATGCGCAGCAAATGAGCCTATTCTACGACGCGGCGGCAGAAAGCGAGAAGCAGGCGGAGCTTGCGCGCGAAAGGCGGGCGCAGAGGGCCATGCTTGCCATAAAGAAAAAATTCGGCAAAAATGCTATACTCAAGGGCATGAATCTGAAAGAGGGCGCAACCGCGCGCGAACGTAACCATCAAATAGGGGGACACAGGGAATGAGCGGCAAATATGATGACATTATAAATATGCGGCATCATGTGTCCACGCGGCATCAGCGTATGAGCCAAAGCGATCGCGCGGCGCAGTTTTCGCCGTTTTCTGCGCTGACGGGATATGAAGCGGCGCTGAGCGAGTCCGCGCGGGTGACGGACGAGCGCATAGAGCTGGATGAGCAGGAGCAGCAGCGGCTGGACGAAAAGCTGAATCTCCTTCGCGGCTGTACAAAGGAGCGGCCCGTGGTTTGCATAACGCACTTTGTGCCGGACGGGCGCAAGCAAGGCGGCGCGTATGTTACGGAGCAGGTCTGCGTAAGGCGGGTTGACGCATACGCGCACGCGGTTTGCATAACGGGCGGCGGCAGCATAGCGTTTGGGGACATAATAGGCATAGAAGGCGATATTTTTCAGGAAAAGTATTGACACTTACCCTGCGTAAGAATGTATGGTATTATCATAAACGGAGGGTATTTGCTATGAAGATGAAAGAGGTTACGGAACAGACGGGGCTTACCGAGCGCACCGTGCGCTATTATATGGAAAAGGGGCTGATAGCGCCGCACGGCCAATGGCGCAACGGAAGGGAATATACCGAATTTGACGAAACGGACATAGCAAGGCTTAAAGCCGTTGCAACGCTTAGAGAGCTTGGCTTCAGCGTGGAGGCCATACGCTCCATGCAGACCGAGCCGGGGCTTATTCCGCAGATAGTTGCCGAAAGGCGGCAGGCGGCGGAGAGCGAAAGCGAAATTGCCAACGAAACGGAACGCATACTAAGCGGCATAAATGCCGACGATGCGGACAGCATAGAGGAACTGGCCAACCGCTGCCGCGCATATGCCGCGCGGCCCAAAATGATACCGAACCCGCTGCCGCTGCCCAAGGCGGACGAGGGCAACGAATCGGGCATGGGGCAGCGGTGCCGCTATGTGCCGATAGGTATACAGGATAAATGGAACTGGGGCGCGTTCCTGCTGCCGGTATGGTGGGGAATAGGCAACAGGGTATATCAGGCGTTTGCCTGCTTTATACCGATAGTTGGCATATTCATGAGCTTCTATCTTGGCAAGCATGGCAACGAGCTGGCATGGAAAAACAAATATTGGGAAGATGAGGAGCATTTTCGCCGCGTGCAGCGCAACTGGGCCATAGCCGGCTTTGCGGTGGCGGCAATAATCTTTGCAATAGCCATAACAGACAGGGTAGCTATGGACAGGGTCAACAAGGCCGCGGCGGAGCGCAAGGCCAAGCTTATCGCAAACGTTGAAAACTGCGAAGAATACATTAACCTTATATGCGGGCGCGAAAAATGGAACGGGCAGATAGGCTACAACGAAAGCGGCTGGATGGACCCGTTTTATGTTGACCCGGACGGATATTACAGGATAGATTCATATATGGAAATCTACTATGACGTTGGCGATTACGGCTATTCGCTGCCGTCAAGCCCGCATTTGGAGCGCACTTTGGTTTTTTCAAACGGGGAAGAATACAACATAGACGCCACGGCGGACGAAAAGCTGAATATAACAGAACTGAAGATAGAATTAGATAAGGATGCGACTGAGAGAATACAACAGGAGATAGAAAGCCAAAGAAAAATGGTTGCAATGGAGAAGGAGCATACCGAGGCGGCGAAGGAATGCTTTGAGCAGTGCGAAGCATGGCGGCGCATATTAGGCACGGACTACGAATACGTTGATGAGCCGGGGCCGGCGGAGGCTATCCGAAACAGAACGGATGAAAACGGGGTTGAAACGGACGAGCCGTATATTATAGGCTTTGCCGCAAACATCCGCGCCAACGGGAAACTGTACTTTGTTTACCATAAAACATGGAAGAAGGGCAACGGCGCAAGCGGCCTTGAAATAAGCGAAATAGATGAGCAGACAAGGAAGTGCACTTTGATAGAAAGGGTAGAATAGGTTATATGCAATTCGGGATGCCTACGCTGATAGAAAATCGCACGCTTGAGGATAATGCGTTAGTATGCGCTGAACTTGGACTGAACTTTGTTGAGCTTAACATGAACTTTCCTGAATATCAAACGGAAGGTTTGGAACAGACAGAAAAGCTTATACAAACTGCGAAGAAATACGGCGTTTATTATACGATACATCTTGATGAAAATCTAAACGTGGCGGACTTTAATGGCCTTGTTGCCGCGGCGTATTTTGAAACAGTGCGGCGCACGATAGAAGCGGCAAAGAAACTGGTATGCTTAAATGAAAAGTACGGAGAAGCAAGTTTGCCGCTTACGATAAATATGCATATGAATCATGGTATATATATTACCCTGCCGAATAAAAAGGTGGACATGTACGAAAGGGACTTTGATGCATATATGAAATCATATATGCACTTCCGTGCACAGTGCGAAGAATGGATAGGCGGCACAAATATTGCGATTGTCGTTGAAAACACGGATGGATTCCGCGGCTATGAGAAAAAAGCGATAGAACATCTTCTTGAAAGTCCCAAGTTTGGCTTAACATGGGACATAGGTCATTCAAAAGCAACCGGTGAAAAGGACATGCCGTTCATATTGGAACACAAAGAACGGTTGATGCACTTTCATATCCATGACGGAACAGAGACATCAAAAAAGAACCATCTTGCGCTCGGTGATGGGGAAATAGACATAGCGCAAAGGCTGAAGCTTGCCGGAGAGTACGGCGCAAGATGCGTGATAGAAACCAAAACAGTTGCGGCGCTGAAACAATCGATATTGTGGCTGCGCGAACATGGCGAAATGTGAAGGAGAATAAAATGAACATCCAAATCAAACCATATGAAAACTTTGATGAAGCGGAGATAGTGGAGCTGTACAGCAGCGTGGGCTGGACTGTATATGCCGCCGCACCGGATATGCTGAAGAGGGCATACGTAGGGTCGATGTGCGTACTTGGGGCATATGATGGCGAAAAGCTCGTCGGCATGGTGCGCGCGGTGGGCGACGGGGCAAGCATAATGTTTATACAGGATCTGCTCATTCTGCCGCAGTATCAGCGCATGGGAATAGGAACGCGGCTTATGAACGCGCTTATGGAAAAATACGGCAATATGTATCAAACCGAACTTATGACGGACAATGAGGAACGCACAGTTGCGTTCTATCGCTCGCTCGGCTTTAAGGAAGCCGGGGAAATGGGGTGCTGCGCGTTCATGAAAATGCAGTAAAAGAATAGAAAAAACAGGGCAGCTTGAAATAAGCTGCCTTTTGTATGATGAACGCTATGCCATGAGCGGTATAACGCCGTCTATCCATTCTTCCTTGGAACTGAGCCCGAAGGATATGCGCATAACGTCCGTTATGTCGGATACGGAGAGTATTGTGGCGTTAAGCTTATCAAAGTCCGGCTCATAATTGGCGGAGGGGATTATGAGCGTCTGCGCGCCCGCTTCTATGCCTGCGGCCAGCTTTTCGCGCACGCCGCCTACTGGCTTAACTTCTCCGCGGGAGGTTATTTCGCCAGTCATGGCAAGCATGGGTATAGGCGGCTTGAGCGTTATTGCGCTCATCAGCGCAACGCATAGCGCAATGCCCGCGCTCGGCCCGTCCATTGGTATGCCGCCGGGCACGTTGAACGTTATGTCATAATCGCTTATGTCCAGCCCAAAGCGCGTCATGAAGCACAGTGCTGCGTTCTGTGCGCTCACGAGAGCAGTACCCTTGCGGCGCAGCTTCCTTGAACGGAGGTCTATCTCCTCTTCTTCAACCATGCCAAGCAGCCTCAGCTTGCCCTGCCCTTTGCCCACGCGGCGTGCCGTGCATTCTATTTCTATGCTTACACCGCCGCCGCTGCCCGTTACGGCAAGTCCGGCGCATACGCCCGCCGCGCTTTCGCGCCGTATTTCGCCGTATGTGCGGCGTGCATGGTGACATGTTCGCGCGACCCATTGTATGTCGTCCGTCACTATATCGCCGCGGCCTTCCTCAAGTGCGGCGCCCGCAGCAAGCTGAATCATATTCACGGCGTCGCGTCCGCCGCCGCTGTACCGCGCGCATTCGCATACGGCGTCGCTGTCTATGCCGAAGCCAAGCCGCTTTGCCGCGTCGCTTGCTATCGTTTCCAGCTCCTCCTGCCCAAGTTGATTGAAAAACAGCTCCACGCAGCGGGATCTCAGCGCCGCGGGGATATCCTCCGGACTGCGCGTTGTTGCGCCTATCAGGCGGAAATCAGCGGGCAGACCGTGCGCAAAAATATCATGTATGTGCGGCGGGATGGCTGTATTATCCGGCGAATAATATGCGCTTTCGAAGAATACGCGCCTGTCTTCAAGCACTTTCAGCAGCTTATTCATCTGCACGGGGTGCAGTTCGCCTATTTCATCCAAAAACAGTACGCCGCAATGCGCCTTTGTGACCGCGCCAGGCTTGGGCTGGGGTATGCCCTGCGCGCCGAGCGGGCCCGCGCCCTGATAGATAGGGTCGTGCACGGAACCGATGAGCGGATCGGCAATGCTCCTTTCGTCAAAGCGGATGCAGGTCGCATCAAGCTCAATGAACTTTGAATCCGCATTGAACGGCGAATCCGCGCGCCGCTTCGCCTCCTCCAAAACAAGCCTTGCCGCGCAGGTTTTGCCTATGCCCGGCGGGCCGTATATAAGCACATGCTGCGGGTTTGGGCCGCACATTGCCGCGCGCAGTGCGCGTATGCCCTCCTGCTGGCCTACTATGTCCTCCATGCGTGTGGGCCGCGCCTTTTCGCTCAGCGGCATATTCAGCGACTTTGCCCGCATTGCCCTAAGCTGCCTGAGCTCCGCGTTTTCCTCACGCGCGCGTTCTGTGGGACGTCGCTTTATCGTTCTTTCCGCCTTTGCACGCCGGGAGGATACAAACCACCATACCAGGCCGAACATAGCCGCCTGCACCGCTATCCATATTGCTATTTCCATCTGTTGTTTTGCCCGCCTTTCGCCCCAAATATAAAAATCAATCTGACGATAGTATGGCAAAAAGACGCATACATGATATGCGCCAAAGAATGGAAAATAAATTCGGTTACGCTAACGCTTTTTCAAAGAATGAAGCAAAGCTGTCCGCTATAAGCTGATAGCCCTTCTTGTCAGGATGCACGCCGTCTATGCACATGTATTCGCCAAGCGCATTGCCGGAAGGGAAGGCGCTGCGCACGTCCACCAGCGGCACAATGCGCTCCTGCGCTATTTCTGCCACGGCATCTGAATAGGACTTATGCGTTTCGTATATCTTTTCAACATAACCCAGCCATTTCAGTATGTTTTCGCGGCTGTTGCCGTTGCGCGAAACAAAGTCCAGATACCTGTTCGGCTCTATTGGCGGCAGAGTCATCATAATAGGCTGCACGCCTTGCGCGCGCAGTTCCTCTGTCATGGCGGCTATGTTCTGCTTAAAATCGGCCATGCTGGTCAGCGGCAGGTGCTCCTTATCCGGCTCCATGCTTATTTCACTCCATTTGAAGTCGCTGTCGTTCCCGCCGAATTCGACGAGCGCCAGCTCGCAATCTAATCCCTCGTCAATATCGCGCAGCAGTATGCTGTGCCCACGCTTCACGGTTATGCCGAAACGGGCGCGGTTTTCAGCCTCTATGCCAAAACGGTCGTATAGCTTTATCAGGTATTCGTTCATTATGGCATGGTAGCGGTATCCAGCATCCAGTATGGTGCCTTTCATTATGGAATCGCCGTATATCTTGGCGCGAAGTATCTGCTTCATATCATACGCTCTCCTTTCACATGATGTACAATATTTCTACATGTTCTGTTAATCAAAACGCCAACATCTAATTTAGAGAATTAGGCTATCTGAATTATATTACCTGAATAGAAAAAAGTCAATGAGCAAAACTGTAAACATAATGAAAAAAGGCGCATTTTGGCACAAACTATGTTTGCAAAAGGCATTGGGTTGTGATAAGCTATACTGACGGCGGTATGTCCGCCTGTTTGGCAACGATTATTTATTGTTCGGAGGATATTATGGCAAGTTTTGAAAAGCTTGAGGGCAATCAGGTGAAGCTCACTATGAGCATTCCCGCTGCGGATTTTGAAAAGGCGATAGACAGCGCGTATCTTAAGCTGCGCAAGACCATCGCGATACCCGGCTTCCGCAAGGGACATGCGCCCAAGGGCGTTATCGAAAAGACCTACGGTTGGTATGTATTTGTGGACGATGCGTTTGATATAGCGTATCCTGCGGTTTACGAAGCCGCCGTTAAAGAGCACGATGTTAAGCCCGTAGACAGGCCGGAAATAACCATTCTTAGCGCCGAAAAGGGCAAGGATGTGGAGTTTGAGGCTGTTGTTACCGTTATGCCCGAGGTCACTTTGGGCCAGTATAAGGGTATAGAAGTGGCAAAGCAAGAGTATAATGTTACGGATGAAATGGTGGACGCCGAGATCGAGCGCGAGCGCGAGAAGGTCGCCCGCATGATAGACGTTGAGCGCCCCGTTGAAAACGGCGACGAAGTTGAGCTTGATTACAGCGGCACAGTGGACGGCGCTAAGTTCGACGGCGGCACGGCAGAGCATCAGCAGCTGACCATCGGCAGCGGCATGTTCATACCCGGCTTTGAAGAGCAGATGGTAGGCATGAATGTTGGCGAGGAGAAGGATCTTAACGTTAAGTTCCCCGATGAATACCACAGCGACGAGCTCAAGGGCAAGGACGCCGTGTTCCACGTTAAGGTACACGCCATCCGCACCAAGGAGCTGCCCGAAATAGACGACGAGCTGGCCAAGGATGTGTCCGATTTCGACACCATGGAGCAGTTCCGCGCCCATAAGAAGGAAGAGCTGGAAGAAAAGGCCAAGCAGGAAGCCAAGATAAACAAGGAGAACGAGGTGGTGGCCAAGGCCGTTGAGAACGCGACCGTTGACATTCCCGAAGTGATGATAGAGCGCCAGATGGACCGTATGCTCAACGATATCCGCTATCGTCTCAGCATGCAGGGCATATCGCTTGAAGATTACTGCAAATTCACCGGAACCACTATGGACGCTATGAAGGCCGAGATGAAGGGCGACGCGGAACGCCGCGTTAAGACCCAGCTGGTGCTGGATGCCATAGTAAAGGCGGAGGATATAAAGGCCGATCCCGAAGCCGTTGAAAAGAAGCTGGACGAATACTGCGCTCAGTTTGGCGACAGGGCGGCGGAATTCAAAGAAAAGCTGAGCGAGGACGACAAGGCATACTTCGAAGATCAGGCCGTGCTTGACAAGACGCTGGAGATGCTTTGCGACAGCGCAGTGGAGAAATAAGCGCATAAACGCGCTGACAATAACATAAAGGAGGCGCAAAAAATGGGCCTTATACCTATGGTAATAGAGCAGACCAATAAGGGTGAACGTTCATACGACATTTACTCAAGGCTGCTTAAAGACAGGATAATATTCCTTGGCGGGGAAGTGACGGACGACGAGGCTAACCTTATCGTTGCGCAGATGCTTTTCCTTGAGGCGGATGACCCGGATAAGGACATAAGCCTGTATATAAATAGCCCCGGCGGAAGCATAACCGCCGGCATGGCGATATATGACACAATGCAGTATATCCGCTGCGATGTATCGACGATATGCATTGGCATGGCGGCAAGCATGGGCGCATTCCTGCTGGCAGCGGGTGCGAAGGGCAAGCGCCGCGCCCTGCCCAACGGCGAAATACTCATTCATCAGCCCCTTGGCGGTGCACGCGGACAGGCGACGGAAGTTGCCATACACGCGGAGCAGCTGATAAAGACCAGGGAAAAGATGAATAAGATACTGGCTGAACGCACGGGCCAAACCGTTGAACAGATAGCGCTGGATACCGAACGCGATCATTATATGACCGCCGAGGAAGCACTAAAATATGGGCTGATCGACGAGATAATCCCTCCAAGGAGGTAAATTGATGCCAAAAAGTGACGACAATGGAACGATCAAATGCTCCTTCTGCGGCAAATCTCAGGACGAGGTCAGTCGTATAATAGCCGGGCCGGGCGTATACATATGCTCTGACTGCATAGAACTGTGCAAGGATATTATTGACGATGATTATCCCGAAGAACCCGAGGAACTGAAGGAGCTGCCCAAGCCCAAGGACATAGTTGACGTATTGGATCAATACGTGGTTGGTCAGGCGGACGCAAAGCGCGCACTTGCCGTGGCCGTATATAATCACTATAAGCGCATAAATGCGGACGATTCCAAGGACGATGTTGAACTGCAAAAGAGCAATATTGTCATGCTTGGGCCTACGGGCAGCGGCAAAACACTGCTTGCGGAAACGCTGGCGCGTGTGCTGCAGGTGCCGTTTGCCGTGGCCGACGCCACAAGCCTTACCGAGGCCGGCTACGTTGGCGAGGATGTGGAGAATATATTGCTCAAGCTTATTCAGGCGGCGGACTTTGACGTTTCCCGCGCTGAAAAGGGCATAGTGTATATCGATGAGATAGACAAAATTGCCCGCAAGAGCGAGAATCCATCCATCACGCGGGACGTAAGCGGGGAAGGCGTGCAGCAGGCGCTGCTGAAAATAATCGAAGGCACCGTTGCAAGCGTGCCGCCGCAGGGCGGGCGCAAGCATCCGCATCAGGAGTTTATACAGATAAATACGTCTAAAATACTGTTTATCTGCGGCGGTGCGTTCGCGGGGATAGAGGATATCATTTCCCGACGCACGGCGAAGAAGCTGCTTGGCTTCGGCGCGGAGGTATCCAGCCAAACGGAGAAGAACGTGGGCGAGATACTGAAAAAGATACTGCCCGAGGATTTGCTCAAATATGGCCTGATACCGGAATTCATAGGCCGCGTGCCAATAATCGTTACGCTGGAGCAGCTTGACGAAAACGCGCTTATGGACATATTGACAAAGCCCAAGAATGCATTGGCGCGGCAGTATAAGCGGCTGTTTGAAATGGACGGGGTGGAGCTTAACTTCGATGAGGATGCGCTGAGAGAGGTTGCTCACATGGCGATAGAGCGCAAAACCGGCGCACGCGGATTGCGCGCCATACTGGAAAACGCCATGATGGACATAATGTACAACGTACCCTCGATGCCGGATGTAAAAAGCTGCGAAATAACAAAGGGCGTTATAGACGGTACATCCGCGCCGGTATACGGCAGGGGCAAAGCATTATTGCCGGAAGAAAACGCGGTAAGCTGAACGCATAAGGAACAAAAGCAACAGGCGGAAGCATAAAGCTTCCGCTTTTTGTATGCCTGAAATATATAAAAACAAGCGGCCTCCTGCTTATCGGGAAGCCGCTTTAGCTTGATGTTGGACTTTGTCAGACCTTGAAGTTTACGCTGGTATCGCCCTGCTCATCCTTGCCGAACTCGTAGTCCTTGCCGGGAAGTATGGCGTTAAGCAGTATGCCCACTATGCTGGCAACAGCCAGACCGGACAGGCTTACGCTGCCAATGGTCACGCAGCCGGCGTCGGAGTTGGATATGCCGAGCGCAAGCACCATTATTATTGCCGCGATTATAACGTTGCGGGACTTGGTGAAGTCAACCTTGTTTTCAACCACGTTGCGCACACCTACCGCGGAGATCATACCGTAGAGCACCATGGATACGCCGCCGATGGTAGCCGCAGGCATTATGCGGATGAGAGCCGCAAACTTGGGGCAGAAGCTGAACACTATGGCAAGCACTGCCGCTATGCGGATTACGAATGGGTCATAAACCTTGCTGAGTGCAAGCACGCCGGTGTTTTCGCCGTAAGTGGTGTTGGCAGGGGCGCCGAACAGGGCGGCGAGGGAGGTGGCCAGGCCATCGCCCAGCAGGGTGCGGTGCAGGCCGGGGTCGGTTATGAAGTTGCGTTCGCAGGTGGAGGATATGGCGCAAATGTCGCCGATATGCTCAACCATGGTGGCGAGGGAAAGGGGCGCTATGGTGAAGATAGAGGTCACGAGCAGGCCGGTATCAAGGTCCGGCTTGGAGAGCAGACCTATTACAGTATTCTGCATCTGGAAGGGCAGGCCTATCCAGGCGGCCTCCTTAACGGGGGTGAAGTCAACTTCGCCGCAGATGGCAGCCACAATGTAGGATACAAGGAAGCCGAGCAGTATGGGGATTATCTTTATCATGCCCTTGCCCCAAATGTTGCAGATTATTACGACCGCGATGGCAAGCAGCGCTATGAGCCAGTTGGTATTGCAGTTATTGATGGCGGAAGATGAAAGGGTGAGACCGATGCAGATTATGATTGGGCCTACCACGATGGGCGGGAAGAAGCGCATAACTTTCTTCATGCCGAAAATCTTGAAGCAGGCGGCAAGGATGACGTACATCAGGCCGGCTATCAGCACGCCGAAGCAGGCATAGGGCAGAAGCTCGGTATTGGGCACGTTGAATACGCCGGGGTTTGCCGGATTCTCAAGCATGGGCGCTATTGCCGCATAGCCGCCGATGAAGGCGAAGGAAGAACCCAGGAATGCGGGGACCTTGCGCTTGGTCAAAAGATGGAACAGCAGCGTGCCGAGACCGGCGAACAGCAGCGTGGCCGATACGCTCAATCCAGTAAGGGCGGGCACGAGCACCGTTGCGCCGAACATGGCGAACATATGCTGGAAGCCGAGTACGATTGTCTTGGGCCAACCAAGCTGGCCTCTGGCGTCGTAAATGCCTTCGTTTTTCTGGTTCATTGCGAAAGTTACCTCCTGCGTGATGATTAAATATTATTGCGAGAGCCTTGCGGCTCATTGCACACATAAAAAAAGACGGATATTAAATCCGTCCATTAAATATTGAAAAGCGGGAATAGGGAAAGAAGGTGGTAAGGGGCGTTCTGTTTATGAAACCAAGCATTTTTTGCACCGTCCTTTCGCTTCCGCATTTTTTCTGCCGATTACTATATCATGCTGTGGGGGTAAAATGCAAGCAGAAATTATGTTTAATCACAAGAATTTTTTTTAGCGGGCTCCTTGGCATCCAAAATCAACCGCGGGGCGAAGCCTAAATGATCCGCGGAACAGAGCGAATACTGTATTCCGTTACGTTCGCCTTCAAACGCACCAAGACAGGCTTTGTTGTGAAGATGGGCATATATGAGATAATTTATGCCGTATTCTTCGGCAAGCTGCGTAAAACCGGAATCCTGCCGCTTTTCATTGAAGGGAGGAAAGTGCAGCATCAATATGCGCACCGTGCCTTCCGGCAGGCGGTTAAGGCTCATCTTCAGCCGAATAAGCTCGCGTTCATATATGGCCCTGTCCTTTGTTTCGCTGTACGCCGAAGAACCGGGACATACCCAGCCCCGGCTTCCACATACAGATATATTGTCAATGGTAAAACAGTCGTTTTGAAGTGCAAAGCAGCCATTGGGCAATGCGGCGCGAACCTTGCCGAGCGCGCTCCACCAGTAATCATGATTGCCGCGCAAAAGCAGCTTTGTGCCGGGTAATGCGCCTATGAATTCAAGGTCGCATATCGCGTCCTCCAGCCGCATTGCCCAGCTTATATCTCCCGGTATCAGCACCAGATCGTTTTCACCAACGGCATCGCGCCAGGCGGAGATCACGCGCTGCGGATGATTGGCCCATGTTGAGCCGAACACATCCATTGGCTTATTTGAACTTCCGCTTAAATGTAGATCTCCTATGGCGAATACCTTCATTGGGTGATATCACTTTCTCCTGCCGCGCTTGGGCTTCTGCTCCGGCTCTGGTTCAGGCTCGGGCTCTGTTTCTTCTTCCTCTTCCTCGTCATCCAAATCGTCGTCGGAGGAGAGTTCCTTATCTATTTCGCTCAGCTCGCTTTCGGGGATTTCACCGTCGCTGGGCATGGGCACCTCTATTTCGTCCAGCCCAACGCTGCCAAGTACGAGTTCCTCAGGATCCGTTATCGGCTCCGCAACGTTGCCGGATTGCATTTCCTGCCTACGGGCTTCCCTAAGGCATATCGCGCAAAGGTCGCTGCCCTTAACGGCGGGATTCTCGCCGCACTCGCTGCACATTACTATGCTGTCCTCCGGTTCGCTGTCCCCGCCCTTCATTTCGCGGCGGCACACATTGCAGTATTTTTCATCGTCTTTTATATAATTCAGTTCGCAGCGCGGGCATTTTCTCAAAGCCATATTGCCACATCCTCCACAGTTTGTTTTTTACTTTCACTATTATGCGTACAGCATATAGTTATGTCAAGTAGCATATGCAAAAAGTCTGCAATATTTGTGCATTACTTTGCATTTGACAAACTGTCGTTCACTATTGCGCCAATTCTGGCCACCAATTCTTCGCGTCCATCGCCTGTTTCCGCGCTGTAACAGAGCGCCCACGGCGGCGCGCCGAGCAGTTTGGCGTTTGCATTTGCCGCCTGCTGCCGCTTTGAACGGGAAAGTTTATCCGCCTTGGTGGCAATGAGCGTATACGGAATGCCGTAATATATTATCCATTCAAGCATCTGCTTATCGGCGGCGGTAGGCTCGTGGCGAATATCTATAAGCATGAATATATGGCTTACGCTTCCGCCGGAAAGGTAACTTTCCATCAGCTTGCCCCAGCTTTCCTGCTCCGCCTTTGAGACCTTGGCGTAGCCGTAGCCGGGAAGGTCAACAAGATAAAAGCTGTCGTTTATCCTGAAATAGTTTATCAGCCGCGTTTTGCCGGGGCTTGCGGATATTCGCGCCAGCTTTGAATTGCGGCAAAGCGAATTGATAAGGCTGGATTTGCCCACGTTTGAGCGGCCGACCATAGCTATCTGCGGGCCATCCTGTATAAACTTTCCGCCAAGGCCGAAGCTGGTTTCAAATACGGCCTTTTTTATATCGAACTTTCCCATAATGCTCCCTATTGCGCGGCAGCCGCGCCGCTGTGCGCATGCTGCGGTATGAATGCATCCGCTGTCTTTTGCGGAGTGTGCTCAAGCGCAAGAGGAATAACGTCAAATGCGCTTGCAACGCCTATTATTTCCATGTTGGCCTTCACTTCGTCCGGCACGTCGCTTAAATTCTTTTCGTTGGCCCTGGGAATAAGCACGCGCTTTATGCCCGCGCGGTACGCCGCAAGCAGCTTTTCCCTGAGCCCGCCTATTTCAAGCACGCGCCCGCGCAGAGTTATTTCGCCGGTCATGGCTGTGTCTGCCCGTGCGGGTATGCCGCTCAGCGCGCTGAGCATAGCCGTCATTATGGTTATGCCGGCGCTTGGGCCGTCCTTTGGCACGGCGCCTTCGGGAACGTGCAGATGTATGTCCTTTTTGTCCAGCGGCAGCGTTATGCCGAATTCTTCCGCATGGGCCTTTATGAATGTCAGCGCAGCCTTTGCGCTTTCCTGCATAACATCGCCAAGCTTGCCGGTCAATATCACCTGGCCGGAACCCGGCACTATCTGAACCTCTATTTGCAGCGTTTCCCCGCCGAAGCTTGTCCATGCAAGGCCGTTCGCAAGGCCTATTTCATTTATGGCATCTATTGCGCCGTGGGTATACTTTGGCGCGCCAAGATAGGCCGCAAGCTTTTGCTTGCCTACGCGCACGCGGGCTTTGCCGCTGCCTATATCCATTGCGGCCTTGCGGCAAACGGCGGCTGTTTCGCGCTCCAGCTCCCTTACGCCCGCTTCATGGGTATAACCGCGTATCAGTTCAACTATCGCTTCATCCGCTATGGTAAGCTGGCTTTTCTTCAGCCCGTGCTTTTCAAGCTGCTTGGGGATAAGGTGACGCTTGGCTATTTCCACCTTTTCGGTTTCAAGGTAGCCGCTCAGCTCTATCACTTCCATTCTGTCCAGAAGCGGGCGGGGGATGGCGTCCTTATCATTTGCCGTGGTTATGAACATGACCTTGGACAGATCGTATTCCTGCTCCAGAAAATGATCGCGGAAGGCGAAATTCTGTGCGCTGTCCAATACCTCCAGCATGGCTGCAGCGGGGTCGCCGCGCATGTCTGCGGTAAGCTTGTCTATTTCGTCAAAAAGCAGCAGCGGATTTATGCTGCCCGCTTGGCGCATGGCGGCGATAACACGGCCCGGCATTGCGCCGATATATGTGCGTCTGTGGCCGCGTATCTCGGCCTCGTCATGTATGCCGCCGAGGCTCATCCGCACAAAGTTGCGCCCAAGCGCCCTTGCAATGCTGGATGCAATGCTTGTTTTGCCAACGCCCGGCGGGCCTACAAAGCAGATTATCTGCCCGTTCACTTTGCCCGTAAGGCGCGCAACGGCAATGTGCTCCAATATGCGCTGCTTCACCTTTTCCATGCCGTAATGGTCGTTATCAAGTATTGCGCGGGCGTGCTCAATGTCCAAATCATCCTTGGTTTCTTCGCTCCACGGCAAATCGAGCATGCATTCTATATAGTTGCGCATGGGCGGCTGCTCGTGAGATGCGGCGGGCAGGTCGCCAAAGCGCGCTATCTCGCGCTCCAGCTTTTTGCGCACGGTCTGCGGCATTTGCTTTTCCTTAAGCCTGCGCATGTATTCTTCTGCTTCGTTCTGCTCGGTTTCGCCAAGCTCCTTGCGTATGGCCTTTATCTGCTCGTGCAGATAATATTCGCGCTGGTTTTGGTCCATGCTGCGCTTCACTTCTGCGGCGATGCGCTTATCAAGCTTTGTTATTTCAACTTCGCCCATTACGCCCGCAAGCACGATTTTCAGCCTTTCTTCAACGCTTATTGCGTCCAGCGCGGCCTGGCGCATGTTTGACTTAACAAACACGGCGTTGGCTACCGCATCGGCATACTGGCCCGCTGAGGGCAGCTGGCGTATATTTTCGGCGGTTTCTGCATTTATGCGGGTGGTCACGCTGAGGTAATCGTTAAAGGAAGAATCTATCCTGCGGCGCAGCGCTTCGGCTACCAGCGGGTTGCAGGGCTCGTCCTCGATTGTTTCCACAGTAACTGTGGTATAGCTGCCGTACTGCGCATCCTTTATACGCGCACGGCAAAGCCCCAGCACAAGCGCGCGGAGCATGCCGCCCGGCATATTGACGGTTTGCCGTATGCGGCATATCACGCCCATACTGAATACGTCTTCGGCCTTAACGGTGGTTTTTGCGCTGTCCTTCTGCGTGGTAAGGAATACGAAGGAGTCCTTTTCTTCGGCCGCGCGGACGGCACGGCGGCTTTCCTCCCGCGCTATGTCAAAATGCAAAAGCTCACCCGGCAGCATTACCAGCCCTCTCAGCGGTACGCCGGGCAACTTCATTTCCCTATCAAGTGTAAAGCTTTCCAAATTCGTGTGTTCCTCTTTCTCGGCGGAGTACGCATCCGCCTGTATACATGATTATACATATAAATGCGGCAGGATACAACAAAAACAATGCGCCGGGCGATATGTCATCGTCCGGCGCATTTATGCATAGCTTTTCAGCTTACTGCTTATTTGTTGGCAAGGTATTCGTCTATGGCCTTGGCAGCGGTTTTGCCCGCGCCCATGGCGGATATGACGGTAGCCGCACCGGTAACGGCATCGCCGCCGGCATACACGGCGTCACGGCTGGTCTTGCCGGTGGCTTCCTCAACGATTATGCCGCCCTTGCGGTTGACCTCAAGGCCCTTGGTGGTGGACTTGATGAGGGGGTTGGGGGAGGTGCCCAGCGCCATTATGACGCAGTCTACATCTATATCATATTCGCTGCCATCCACGGGTATGGGACGGCGGCGGCCGGAAGCATCGGGTTCGCCAAGTTCCATCTTCTGGCAGTTCATGGCGCATACGCTGAACTTGTCATCGCCCTTTATGGAAAGGGGAGTGGTCAGCAGGCAGAATTCAATGCCTTCTTCCTTTGCATGCTCAACTTCTTCACGCCTGGCGGGCAGCTCGCTCTCGCTGCGGCGATATACTATCTTGACCTCGGCGCCGAGCCTTCTTGCGCAGCGCGCGGCATCCATGGCAACGTTGCCGCCGCCAACTACCGCAACGTGCTTGCCGTGCATGATGGGAGTGTCGCTGTCTTCACGATAAGCCTTCATCAGGTTTATGCGGGTAAGGAACTCGTTGGCGGAATATACGCCCTTCAGGTTTTCGCCGGGGATGTTCATAAACATGGGCAGACCTGCGCCGGAGCCAATGAACACGGCCTCGTAGCCCATGTCGAACAGCTCGTCTATGGTCAGGGTCTTGCCTATTACCATGTTAGTCTCTACGTCCACGCCAAGTGCGCTCAGGTTGTCTATTTCCTTCTGAACTATGGCCTTGGGAAGACGGAATTCCGGTATGCCGTATACCAGCACGCCGCCGGCGGTATGCAGCGCTTCAAATACGCTGACCTTGTAGCCTTTGCGCGCCAGATCGCCCGCGCAGGTGAGGCCGGAAGGGCCGCTGCCGACTATGGCAACCTTGTGACCGTTGGAGGCGGGAATATCGCTGGGGGTGGTGGAATGGGCGTTATGCCAATCGGCAACAAAGCGCTCCAGACGGCCTATGCCGACGGGTTCGCCCTTTATGCCGCGCACGCACTTGGATTCGCACTGGGTTTCCTGCGGGCAAACACGGCCGCAAACCGCGGGCAGGCTGGAATCGCGGGAAATCACCTGGTATGCGCCTTCAAAGTCCATTTCGCGTATCTTTGCGATGAATTCGGGAATGTGTATGTTTACCGGGCAGCCGTTTACGCAGGGCATATTCTTGCAGTTAAGGCAGCGGGCGGCCTCGTCAAGGGCTATCTCCTCGGTGTAGCCAAGGGCAACTTCTTTGAAATTATGGTTGCGAACGTCCGGCTCCTGGGAGGGCATGGGGTTCTTCTTGGGGTTCATGTTAGGCATTTTATTTTACCTCCTGCTTAAAGAGATTGCATACATGCTCATGCGCCGCGCGCTCGAACTCCTTATAGGTGGTTCCGCGGGACATGGCCTCGTCGAAGTCAACTTCATAGCCGTTGAAGTCGGGGCCGTCAACGCAGGCAAACTTGGTTATGCTTTCGCCGTCGCGGTGCAGCGTCAGGCGGCAGCCGCCGCACATGCCGGTACCGTCTACCATGATGGGATTCATGGATACCGTGCAGGGGATGCCGGTGGGCTGAGTGGCCTTGACCACGAATTTCATCATTATCAAGGGACCGATGGTTATGACTTCGTCAAACTTCTCGCCCTCGGCAAACATTTCGTTAAGCGGTACGCACACGTTGCCGTGGCGGCCGTAGGAACCATCGTCGGTCATGAGGAACATCCTGTCGGACACGGCGCGGAAATCATCCTCAAGTATTACTATATCCTTGGAGCGGAAGCCGATTATGCTGGTGACGTTGCAGCCCATCTCGTGCAGCTTCTGCGCTATGGGCAGGGCGATTGCGCAGCCAACACCGCCGCCGACTATGCAAACCTTCTTAAGGCCGTCCAGCTTTGTGGCGGTGCCAAGGGGGCCGACGAAGTCATGTATGCTGTCGCCCACGTTAAGGTGGTTCAGCTTTTCGGTTGTTGCGCCGACTATCTGGAATATTATCCTTACGGTGCCGTTCTGGCGGTCGTAACCCGCAACGGTGAGCGGTATACGTTCGCCGTCGGCATCAACGCGCAGTATTATAAACTGGCCCGCCTCAGCCTTGGCCGCTACATACGGAGCTTTGATGTCCATAAGAGTAACCGTCGGATTCAGGTTTTGCTTGTTAACTATTTGGTACATGTCCCTTTTCTCCTTATTTTGTTGTGCGCAGGCGCATGTGCAGCCCGCGCGGAAGCCATAATTACCATCGTTAATGATAACGCAGTATCGACACAAAATCAAGCCTTATAGGGGCATAAGTTTTGGAATATATAGAATAAATGCGTAATTGGGCGAATAAGCACAAAGCCCCTTCCGCAGGGGGCGGAGGGGGCTTTGCTTAGAGAGAATATGGATTAAAAGTCAACCTCGGTATCATAGTAGCAGCACTTGAGCAGCTTTTCCATTTCTTCCTGGGTGGGAATACGGGGATTGGAGCCGGTGCAAGCGTCGCCAATGGCGTTCTTGGCTATCTCAGGCAGCCTCTCGAGAAATACGTTCTCGGGGACGAAGCCCTGTTCGGTGGGATAGCTGTCCGCGCCGTAGTTCTTTATGCAGTGCGGGATATTGAGCGCATCGTTCATGCCACGCAGGTACTTGATGAGCAGGGCGACCTTTTCATCGTCGTTGCTGCCGCCAAGGCCCATATAATCCGCTATTACGCCGTAACGCTTCTTAGCTTCTTCATTCTTGGCATTGAAGGCGATGACCTTGGGCAGGTACATTGCGTTGGCCGCGCCATGGATGATGTGCGCACCGTAATCGGCAAAGGCAGCGCCGGTCTTATGCGCCATGGAGTGGACTATGCCGAGCAGGGCATTGGAGAAGGCCATACCGGCAAGGCACTGGGCATTATGCATGGTGTCGCGCTTGGCCATATCACCATTGTAGGAATCTACCAGATCGTTTTCAATCATCTTTATGGCGAATATTGCCAGAGGATCGGTATAATCGCAATGCGCGGTGGAAACATAGGCTTCGATAGCGTGGGTCATGGCGTCCATACCGGTGTGGGCAACCAGCTTCTTGGGCATGGTCTCGGCCAGATCGGGGTCAACTATTGCCACGTCAGGGGTGATCTCGAAGTCCGCTATGGGGTACTTGATGCCCTTGGAGTAATCGGTAATGATGGAGAACGCGGTTACCTCGGTAGCGGTGCCGGAGGTGGAGGAAATGGCGCAGAAGTGAGCCTTTTTACGCAGCTTGGGCAGGCCGAACACCTTGCACATATCCTTGAAGGTTACCTCGGGGTATTCATACTTTATCCACATGGCCTTGGCCGCATCTATCGGCGAGCCGCCGCCCATGGCAATTATCCAATCAGGCTGGAACTTGAGCATGGCATCGGCGCCGCGCATAACGGTCTCAACGGAGGGATCGGGCTCGATACCTTCAAAAAGTTCAACTTCCATGCCGGCTTCCTTCAGATAAGAAACAGCTCTGTCGAGGAATCCGAATTTCTTCATGCTGCCGCCGCCGACGCAAATCATTGCGCGCTTGCCTTCAAATGTTTTCAGCGCCTCAAGGGATCCTTTTCCGTGGTAAAGATCACGGGGTAGAGTAAAACGTGCCATAGTCAAAATCCTTTCCTGACTTGTTTCAGTCATGTTTGATGATGCTATTATAATACATTCATATCGATAAAGGAAATACGATATGCCGATAACGATATAACAATATCGATATAGCTAAAACAATTAAAGCTTAGCAGCACACGGCATATGTATGTTTGCGTGGCGGTGCTGTGCTTGGCGGTTATAATAGGCTTTACGGCGCTGCATCTTTGGGTGCAGGGGTACTTTTACATAATGGGGAAGGATACTGCGCCGGGCAGCGAATGGAGCATAACGCTGTACAGCCGCGCCATGGGAACGGGAAGCAGCAATCTGCCGTGGGTTCGCGGCGGATATTCATATATTGTGCGCAATGCGGATAAACGCAGGGGCGAATATCGAGTGACATACCCGAAGAGCGAATACATGGGGCATTGGTGGTCGCCGGACGGGGAAAGAATGGTAATGGAAAACCGCGAAGGCGGCACAATATGGATATTGATGACCACATGGGCAAGGAGTAACGTAACAATTATGAATAATGTTTTTCCATATGCCGATACCGAATACCGGTTCCTGCAATGGAGCAAGGACGGCAAAATGATGCTTGTATACTATTGCATGGCGGACGAAACGGAAGGCTATTTCTGGTACGATGTTGAAAAGTGGGATACGGTTGCCGAGGTTGAGATGAAGTGAAAGAAAAGCCGGATATATCACGTGGTATATCCGGCACTATATTATTAAATGTAGTCAGAAATATATGGCATTTCATGCAGCAACGCATCGTCAAGCATAAGTATTGTCTGCTCGTTTGCGGTTATACGCCCCAGCTTATATAGCTTAGCGGCCGTTTTATAACCAAGCAGCAGCGTTGTAAGCGTTGCTATGGACAGCGTTACCTTATGCGAAGGTTCGGATTCAAGCAGAGTGCATTCGCCGTTATTGAAGCATACTGATATGGTGCGGTTGTTCCACGGCAAAAAGCTATCGGCTATTTCGAACACTATGCGAATATCATTGGCGGACGGCGAGCAATGATACTTTGTAAAAAACTGTTCCACGTCCACTATGCGTCCCATTATATAGGGGCGAATGGTTTCGCAAATATCGCCATCGTCAAGTTCGAACGCTATCAAATCACTGAAATAGGAACTTCCCGTTACTTCATCTATCATTGAATCATGCGCCCTGATATATTCCCACAGGCCCTCCTGAGCCTCTCTGTTGAGATATATCATCTCCTTTATGTGCATAACATCGTCTTTAATAAGATAAACCATATATCCGCACGGCTTGCCGTTTACATCATAATATATTGCTACCATGGTATCGTCCGCATCCCAGCGCCAGTATTCTTCCCACGCAAGGGCGTTGCGGAACAGGCAGCCGTGCGTTAAGGCTGCAAATTTAGCATGCAGATTGCGAAAATCCTCGTTTTCCCAATCAACGCGCCGCACTATGCCGGGCGCGGAAGCTTTCGCAGGAAGCTGCCTATCCTTTACTGTGTATGTTATTTTGTTTGAAACTATTTCCCAGCCCATTTTTCGGTATAGCGGGATGGAATACGGGAACAGGAGCGCCAAGGACTGCTGCCTTTGGCGCATATGGTGAAGGCTTTTCAGCATAAGCTGCTTCATTATGCCCCGTCCCGTATATTCGGGATATGTGCAAACGCTGGTGACGAAACCGATGGGGTACACGGCACCATATATATTCATCTTCAGCGGATAAACCGCTATTTGCGACACAAGGTTATTATGATCAAAACAGCCTATAACATCGGCGCGTTCCAATATAGGGAACTTGGATTGCTTTATTTCTTCATCCTGCCAACCGCATTGATACAATTCCTGCTCTGTTATTTGAAAAGCGTAGCGCAAAAGCGCGTTATACTGCTCCAAATCATCCGTGGTAAGATAACGTATTTCGTATTCGCTGCTTTGAGACATAAAAATCCTTTTCTTTATAATAATATAATAATTTTAGCACAAAGCCGCAATTAAGTAAATAGATATAGGAAAAGGGCGGGGGAGAAGCCCGCCCTTTGTGTGTAAAATTTGGCTGATTATTTATTTTCCGAAGCCAGGGGCAGTATCGTTTCCCTAAAGAAACTGCCCGCTGTTTCGGGGGACACGCCGTATTCCGTATCGTTAACCGTTAAGGAAACGCCATTTTGGCAGCAGCCGGTGCAGAACCGTCCGGCAAGATTTATCTTGTCGTGCAGATTGTATTCCTCGATGAGCTGCTTAAAGCTCATCATAACGTTATAGGAGCCGTGCAGATGGCAGGACGTGCCTATGCAGACCTTTACCTCTACCATTTACTCCTCCTCCTTATGATTGTAATGCACATGCAGCAGCTCGTGTACACGGCCCTTTAGCACGCCGTCGTACAGGCTTAGCATCAGCGGGTTTTCTTCGCTGCGCTTTATGCTCAGCATCTTGTCCGCGCTGTAAAGCGCCTTGCCGCGCACTTCCTTGGTGGCATTGGTGCCGAAGGGCTGTCCGCCGCCGGCTACGCAGCCGCCCGGGCAGGCCATGACTTCTATGAAGTCGAAATGCTCGCCATTCTTGAGCGCCTGAATAACCTTTTCCGCGTTCTTAAGGCCGCTCACTATGGCAATGCGAACTTCCTTATCGCCGTAAGGAATGGTGGTTTCCTTAACGCCCTTCATGCCGCGCACGTCGTTGAAGGCAATGGACATGAGCGCCTTATTGCTCTTGTCGGTGGAAAGGCGGCGGAGCACGGCCTCGGTAACGCCGCCGGTAACGCCGAATATGACGCCCGCGCCGGTGCAGGTGCTGAACACGGAATCGACCGCTTCGGGCTCCAGCTCGTCAAATACTATGCCGGCCTTGTGTATCATCTGTATAAGCTCCTGCGTGGTGATGACGTAATCGGTTTCGGGTACGCCATCGTGCATGAACTCCTCGCGTGCGCACTCGAACTTCTTCGCTGTGCAGGGCATGACGGCTACGCATACCACGCGCCTTGAGGATGTAGAATACTTGGCCTTTATAACGGAGGAGAACATCTGCATGGGGGATTTGCAGGTGGAGACGTTCTTCATAAGCTCCGGATGGTTCTTTTCGCAATACTGTATCCATGCCGGGCAGCAGCTTGTGATGAGGGGCAGGTTTTCGCCCGCCTCTATGCGCTGAAGGAACTCGTTGGATTCTTCAAGCACGGTAAGGTCGGCGCCGGTGGCGGTATCGTACACCTCGTCGAAGCCGAGGCGGCGCAGCGCGGCGGTGATGCGGCCCATGGAGTTTTCGTTTTCGGGTAGGCCGAATTCTTTAGCCATGGCGACGCGCACCGCGGGAGCGACCTGAGCCACAACCTTGGTGTTCTTGTCGTTAAGTTCGGGCCATACGCGGCCGGTATCCTTGCGGATGACTATTGCGCCGGTGGGGCAAACGGCGGCGCACTGGCCGCAGCCCACGCAGGGGGAATTGGCAATGGGTTCGTTGAACGCGGGACCTATGACCATTTTGGAACCGCGGTTCACGAAGTCTATCGCACCAACGTTCTGGATTTCGTTGCACATGCGCACGCAGTCGCCGCACAGTATGCACTTGTGAGCGTCGCGAATTATGCTCAGGCTTGAAGTGTCAAGCTCGGGTTCGGGCTTGAGATTCTTGAAGCGTATGCTTTCCAGCCCGAACAGGGAGGCAAGCTCCTGCAGGCGGCATTTGCCATTCTTCTGGCAGGTGGTGCAGTCGCGGCAATGGTTGGCCAGCAGCAGCTCCAGTATCATCTTGCGGTGCTTATGCAGCCTTTCGGTGTTGGTATATATCTCCATGCCGGCCTTGGGCACGGTGGAGCAGGCGGCTTCCATGCCGCCGTGGCTGTTTTCTACCATGCACATGCGGCATGCGCCGTATACGGAAAGCTCGCTGTGGTAGCAGAAGGTGGGCAGTTCTATGCCTGCCTTGCGTATAACCTCCAGCAGGTTCTTCTCGCCGTTTATCTCAACGGGATTGCCGTCTATGAGCATGTATTCCTTGTTTTCCATTTTGCTCAGTCCTCCTTAATGGCGTGGAATGCGCAGGTGGATACGCACGCGCCGCACTTTATGCACTTCTTCTCGTCAATGACGAAGGGGGATTTAATCTGGCCGGATATGGCGCCCACGGGGCAGCCCTTGGCGCAGCGGGAGCAGCCGCGGCAAAGCTCCGGATCGATATGTATGCGCTTGAGCCTGGGGCATGCGCCTGCCGGGCAGCGTTTATCGTAAATGTGCGCCTCATACTCATCGCGGAAGTACTTTATGGTGCTCATTACGGGGCTGGGTGCGGTTTTCCCCAGTCCGCACAGCGCGGCCGCGGAAATGGTGTCCGCCAGATCCTCCAGCAGTTCTATGTCGCCATCTTGACCGTTGCCGGCAACTATGCGCTCCAGCACCTCCAGCATGCGCTTGGTGCCTTCGCGGCAGGGCACGCACTTGCCGCAGGATTCGTTCTGCGTAAAGCTCATGAAGAAGCGCGCAACCTCAACCATGCAGGTCTTGCTGTCCATAACGACCATGCCGCCGGAGCCAATCATTGCGCCGACCTTCTTGAGAGAGTCGAAATCAAGAGGTATCTTGAGGTGCTCGGTGGTGAGGCAGCCGCCGCTCGGGCCGCCTATCTGCACGGCCTTGAATTCCGATCCGCCGCGCATGCCGCCGCCAACGCCGTATATAACCTCTTCAAGTGTGGTACCCATGGGAACCTCTATAAGGCCGGTGTTCTCAATGTTGCCGGTAAGGGCGAAGGCCTTTGTGCCGGGGCTGTTTTCGGGGCCTATGGTCTTATACCAATCGGCGCCGTTGGATATTATAAGCGGAACGTTTGCAAACGTTTCAACGTTGTTCAGCACGGTAGGCTCATTGAAAAGGCCATGCTCAACCGTGCGCGGGGGCTTTACGCGCGGGAAGCCGCGTTTGCCTTCTATTGAGGCGGTAAGCGCGCTGCCTTCGCCGCAAACGAATGCGCCGGCGCCCTTATTTATATGCATATGGAAATCGAAACCGCTGCCGAGTATGTTCTCGCCCAGCAGGCCCATTTCTTCTGCCTGAGCTATGGCGTTCTTCAGCCTTTCAACGGCCATGGGGTATTCCGCACGGACGTATATATAGCCGTCATGCGCGCCGCAGGCACGGCCGGCAATCATCATGCCTTCCAGCATCCTGTGCGGATCGCCTTCCATAACGGAGCAATCCATGAACGCGCCGGGGTCGCCTTCGTCGCCGTTGCAGACGATGTACTTTATCGGGGACTTCTGTCGGGCGACCTGGCTCCATTTACGGCCGGTGGGGAATCCTCCGCCGCCGCGTCCGCGCAGATTGGAATCGGATATGGTCTTTACTATATCGTCAGGACCCATTTCAAACAGCGCCTTTTCAAACGCGGTATAACCGCCTACGGCTATGTATTCCTTTATGCTTGTGGCGTCTATATGACCGCAGTGCTCAAGCATTATGCGGGTCTGCTTCTGATAATAGGGAATATCGGACTGCTTTTTGCGCACTATGCCGCCCTTCTGGAAGGCAAGGCGGGCGATATGTTCACCGTTGAGCACGGTCTTTTCGATTATCTCCTCGCAGTCAGAAACCTGCACCTTCATGTACAGGAAGCCTTCAGGCTCTATGGTAACAAGGGGACCCATTTCACAAAGCCCCTGGCAGCCGGTCTTTTTAACGCTGATGCCGTTTTCCTCGTTTTCCTTTTTCAGTTCAACCAGGCAGGGCAGACCCTTCTGCTCAAGCAGGCGCTTAAACTCGGCATATACCTTAAGCGAACCGGAAGCTATGCAGCCGGTACCTGCGCAAACCAGTATCTTATGCTGCTGCGCGGTAAGATACTTTGCGTATTCCTTGCGGATATCTATAAGTTCCTGACGTGATTTAAGCATTCTCGTTCTCCTTCTCCCTCAGGTCGCTTATCAGCTTGGCTGCCGCGTCCGGCGTCATTGTGGGATAAACGTTTTCGTTTATCATAATAACGGGGGCAAGTCCGCACGCGCCAAGGCAATGCACGGTATCCAGCGTGAAAAGAAGGTCCTCGGTAGTTTTTTTCCCCTCCGCAAGCTTAAGCTCTTCACGCAGACGGTTGAGTATGGGCATGGAGCCGCGTACATGGCAGGCCGTACCGTCGCAGCACTTTATAACGTACTTTCCCTTGGGTTCCAGGGAGAAGTTTTCGTAAAACGTGGCCACGGAATAGATACTCGCGCTCGGCATACCAAGGCGCTTTGCAAGATGGGTGAATATTTCGCGGGGCAAATAGTGATAATGCTCCTGAATATCCTGCAAAATCGCAATCGTCGCGCTTTGCTTTGCACCATGATCGTCTATTATGCGATCGACCACGGTGAAGTCGAATTGGGTTTGCATGGTTTTGTAGATCCTCCTGAATATACTTGCTTTTTATAAGCAAAACTTAAAAATAACTCACGTTTATCTTTTTGCCCATCTTTTCAAGGCATTTTGCAAGTTCCCTCACAAGCTGCATCTTTATGGTGAAGTTGATGGGCAGGTCTGTGTTCTGGTGCGCGGGATTTACGGCCTTTCCAACGAAGAAGTTTATGTCCGTCGCATCCTCAAACAACATCCTGGCTATTCTGCTGGCGCCGTCCTTTTTGTAGCTCCATTTTTCAAAGGACGTATTGTCCGCCAGGTAGTTTATCGCATATTCAAGCACCCTGTTTATGGTCACCACGCCTTCCGTAACAAGGTCCACGCCTTCTATTTCCGCCGTGGGCGGAATGGTTGGGTCGTAGAAGTCAAGGTTCGGCCTCAGCGGCTTTTTCAAGTATTCTGCGGCAATGGTGCTTGTGGTTCCGCCGCATACTATGTGCTTGCCCTCCTTGGCGAAGAACAAGGACATCATCTTGTTGCAGTCGTCCCTGTTGGACGGCGGGCCTATTATAAGGCTCACGGGTTCGCGGCGGCGTATCCGTATTGTGCATACGGTCGCATCGTCGCCGGGCTTGCCTTCGTAAAGGCGATTGGTTTCGCCTATCAGTATGGTTGAAAGGGTCTTGGCCGTGTACCCAACGTTCCAGAAGGCGGTAATATAGTCAATTATATCTTCGCGTTTCCAGCCAAAGTTGTAGCTTAGGCCAATGCCGGCATGCTCAACACCATCGGTAAAGGCGAGAAATGTGTCGTGCTCCTGCACGTCTATTTCGGCCTTTATGACCTTTTTGTCCCCTATGTAGCTTTCACGGAAGGGGATATCCACGCTTTTACCGTCGCGCAGCATTATAACGCGCGGATTGTCATACTGTATTATTTCTACCCTGCGGTTGTTGGCAATGCGCACTATTGTGAATGTTGAGTACGCAATTTGCCTTATCGAACACACTGGCAGCGTTTCCACCAGCGTTTCAACGGCGTCCTCAAGCTTCAGTCCGGCTGCGAGCATGGTTGAAAGTATCTTTGAAGTAAGGGTGGAAAGTATGCTTGCCTTAACGCCGCTGCCAAGCCCGTCCGCAAGCACAACTATAGTTGAATCGCCGTCCTCAGGCTCAACTATTTCCACATGGTCGCCGCAAAGCTGCTCGCCCGTATGGTTGATGCTAAGGTACCCAATGTCCGCGCAAAGGTTATTAGCTGTCTTCATTTGCTATGGACTCCTTAAGCTTGGTAAGGGCGATCTTTGTTTCGGCGGCCGTTTCGCCAAGCAGTGAGGCTATCTCCTGCACTATGCGCATCTGCTTGTCCACTACTTTGTCCGCTGTTTCTATGGTTTGGCGGCTCAGCTCTTCCTTGCTCTTGCGCTCGCTTTCCTCGTCCGTAACGTCGCGGAGAATGCCAATCATGTTGCCGGACTTTTTATCGTTTACTATCGTCAGCTCAAGGTATATGTCATATTCTGCATAATAGTCCCGCTTGTTCACTATGCGCTTGCCGTACTGGGCGGCGTTTATGAAGTCTATGGGGTCTATAAGCCTTATCAGCGGCTCTCCCATAACATCCGAACGGGAACGCACATGCAGCATGCGCATTGCGGCGCGGTTAAGCTGCTGTATCTCGTATGAATCGTTTACCACTATTATGCCGTTTGGCGTATTGTCCAAAATATTGTCGGCAAAGCGCTCGGACTTTTCCATAAGGTAGGGGAGACACATGTTTATTTCCGCCTTGCCCTGGTATATGGCCTCCGCCTTGTCGCGGCAGGTATTGTATCCGCAGGTGCCGCAGTTAAGCTCGTCCGCCGGGCTAACCTTGCCCATTTTGCGCAGTATCTCCATCAGCTCGGTATGGCTTGGCTTGACCTTATGCAAAAACGCTGGGCGGTATTCGTTCACAAGCTGTGACACTTCCGGCTGCTCAACATTGAAGTCCTCCTTGCCGGCATAGCTTGAAACCGCCTGATAATCGCGCACGGAGGAAGGATGTTTCCTGCGCATTATCGGCCCGCGCACGCAGCTTCCCGCACAGGCTGACATTTCTATGAAGCAATGCTCTATCCCGCCGTGGCGAATATCCTCAAGCGCGGGAATAACGTTGTCCAGCCCGTCTATGGTGTAATAATCATAAAGAGGGTTCTTGTCATCCATCGTGTTCAGCACGCCGCCGCTGGTCGGGAAAAGCCTTGCACGGCTTTTTTCGTCATGATCGCGCATGCTTTCAAGCACAATGCCTTTTTTTTCAAACATTGCGGCTATTTCTTCGAATGTGAGCGCGGCGTCAACGCCAACGCGCGCGGCCTCATCCTTTTTGGAAAGGCATGGGCCTATAAAGACGGTTTTTGCATCGCTGTGGCGGCGCTTTATGTCCATGCAGTGCGCCTGCATCGGCGTCATCACCGGCGCAAGGCATTCGGTTATTTCCGGATAATATTTTTCTATAAGCGTATTAACGGTTGGGCAGCAGGAGGTTATAACAACGCTCTGCACGCCTTCCCGGGATATGCGTTCATATTCGCGCTTAACGAACGTTGCGCCTATGGCAGTCTCCTCCGCATCCGCAAAGCCAAGCTGCTTAAGCCCCGCCCGTATGGAGGCAATGCCTATGCCGTTGAAATATGCCGTGAAGGAAGGGGCAACGCTTGCATATACCGGCGCGCCGGAGCCGAGCAAAACGCTCACAATCTCCGTTTCGTCCGCAATCTGCTTTGCATTCTGCGGGCATACAACGTAGCATTCGCCGCACAGTATGCATTCGTCGCTTATAACGTTAGCCTGATTGCCGGAAAAGCGAATTGACTTTACCGGGCAATAGCGAATGCACTTATGGCAATTGCGGCAATTTGATTTTTTGAATGTGATGTATTCCATCGCATCTCCTTAAACGCGGCTTATGCGCCGAGCCTGGGCAGAACTTCATTATTGAAAAATGAAGCGGTGGTTTCCGGAGTTACCGAGAAACGTTGGCCGTCTATCATTACGTTTACGCCGCTTTGGCATTGGCCTATGCAAAACGTGCCGGCAAGCTCAATTCTGTCCATAAGTCCTCTTTCGCTCACAAGGGCTTGAAGCTGCTCTACCACTTGGCGTGAGCCTTTTATGTGGCACGAGCTGCCTATGCAGATAGTGATCTTCATTGCTCAGTTCTCCTTCTCGAATATTCATTATTGATTTATCAGCCCGTTCAGTATGCTGCGTTCACGCTCGTTTGCGCCGCCGATGCGCGCTGCCGCGCATATTGGCACAAAGCGGAGCACCGCCCGCTCAAGCGGGGGATCGTTTGCGCTGAACGTACTGAGATATAATTGAGACAGCGCAAGCTGCTCATTATCTTCAAGTGTAAGCTGAACAAAGGTATCCGCAGCGTCAAACAGGGAATTGCCGCGCGCGGCGTTCGCCCAGTTCAGTATACAGTAGCCGCCGTTCTGATTCATTATTATGTCCTGCGGCATGAGCGCGCCGTGGCACGTGGCCTGACCGCCGGGCAGGGAATCAAGCGCTGCGCAAAGGGATATGCGCTGCTCCTTATCCTGTATGCCTTCGCATATGGCGTGTTTCAGCTTATCGGTAAGGCAGGGGAGAAGCGGCGCGTCCGCCGCGGCAATGGCGCGCTGTATCTTAACAAGCTGCGCCATATAGTCACTGACTTTAACAGGCGTGGCTTCCATAAGCTGGCTTAATGCCTTGCCTCGGGCATATTCATAGCGGATAGCCCAGCCTTCCTCGGAAAGGAACACCTCCTGCACCTTCGGCACGCTCAGTTTGGCGGCTTCAAGCTGGGTTTGGTTGAAAGCCTCTTTCATAACGTCCAATTTGGTATAAGGGCGGCAGAATACCTTGATTACGGAATCACCGTCTTTATATACGGTTTTTCCCGTGCTTACGGCTATTATCCTGTCCGCAGTTATGCTCATCGGTCGCTTGGAGGTCTCCTTATAATGGTCTAAGTAAGGCTGAACGAAAGCCGTGTTAAGGCATCTTAATCATAAAGCCTGCTTATATAATAACAGAGAAAGTGTGTTCTGTAAACAGCAACAATATGTTAAACATGATTTATGTCAATCGTTGGCCAATTTCATCGAGCGTTTTACCTTCATCAGTTCATCTATAAAGGCCTTGTCCAGTGCCGAAAGAGCATAGCTGTTCTTATAAATAAGAATATCACGGCTGCGGATGCCCTCGGCTGAATAGGCGCACTGGCAAAGGCTGCGCGCCTTGAGTGCGGCTGCGCTCATGGGGGAGGAGAGCATAAAGCCGCCTTGCACGGAAGAAAGCAGCGAAAGCGCCGCGGAGCAATCGGAAACGAATATATGCTGCGCTGTGTCGAAATCAATATCGTTCTTGCGGGCAATGCTCAGCTGCAAGGAAGGTGCGTTCGCGTCCGCAACGGCTATTTCGGTATACTGGGCAAGCTCCTCGCGCGTAAGCTGTGTGCTTTTTGCAAGCGGGTGAGAGGTGGCCATGAGTATCACGGGATCAAATTCGCATATTATTTCAAAGCGGAGATCTTTTTCAACAAGCATGGTTTTGTAGCCCTGCTCCTGCGTGCGGCGGCAGCGCAGTATGCCAAGGTTATAGCCGGAATCGGTAACGTTGGTTATGGTGCGGTTGGGCGTGGACTCGGCGAATATCACTTCCGCGCGAATCTTAGGGTCAAGCGTTTTGCAGAAGCTGCCGAAGGCGGATTCTATATATCCCGCGCCCGGTGCGGAAAGCGAAAACTGCGGTATCTTTTCAACCCCGCTTTTATACATTGCTTCCATTGCATCCACCTGCGAAAGTATCTTGCGCGCGTAGCCCAAAAACTCTTCGCCCTGCGGGGTGGGGAATATGCCTTTTGGCGTGCGGCGGAATATGGTTATGCCAAGCCCGCTTTCAAGCTCCTTTATGGCGCGGCTCAAATTAGGCTGCGCGGTAAACAGCATCTCCGCCGCCTTGGTCATGGAATTGGTCTCCGCCACTATAACGGCGTATTTAAGGTGCAAAAGATTCATCGCTACGGCCTCCTTTATTCATTGGCGCTTTCTCCCAAGTGGCGCGAAAGTATGGCCAGGGAGGAAGCAAGGTTCTCGTTTTCTATCAGCACGCCTTCCGGTTTTTTCAGTATTGCCGGGGCAAAGTTCCATATGGCTTTTATGCCTGAGAATACAAGTTTATCGCATATGGTCTGCGCATAGGCGACCGGCACGGCAATTATGCCAAGGCTCGCGTTTTCAACTTTGCATACGCGCTCAAGCTCGCTTACGGAATATATCGGCTTTCCGTTTATGTATGAGCCCATAAGGCGCGAATCCGTATCGAACGCGGCAACTATCTTCAGCCCGTAATCGGCGAAGCCGGAATAGGACAGCAACGCCTTGCCAATGTTGCCCACGCCAACGAGCACGGCCTTGGTATCGCTTTTGCAGCAAAGGCAATCCCGTATCTGGGCAATGAGTTCTTCCACAACGTAGCCGGTTCTGGGCCGCCCTGTGCCGCTGACAACGCCAAGGTCTTTCCTGACCTGAACGTCGTTTATGCCGAAATACGCGGCTATTGCCGTTGCGGATATGTTTTTGCGCTCTTCCCTTATGGAGGTAAGATAATGAAGGTACACAGGCAGCCGCCTGAGGGTGGGGAGCGATATTTCGCGTGTTTGCATCGTTTTCCTCGCTTACGTTTTAATGCAGGGAGTATTCTAACATATAGCTGCCAATAAATCAAATTTTATCGATAAAATGAAGCATAAAAGACTGCAGGTGTTTATTGAAAAAGCAGGAATAAATAAGCAAAATCCTCCGCACAGCCTAATCTATACGCAGGATTTTGCTGTTGATATTCGGTTAGACGCTGCCTAAAATATGTTTTTTTATTCAGCCGTCCTGGGCTTGGGTGCATTGGCGATCAGCTTTTTACGCGCTATCATGTAATATATGGCGAAGGCTATGGCTGTAAGCACCCATGAAATCGGGTAACTGAGGGACACGGTAAACATGCTGTTATGCAGGGGCACGACCGTGTATATCCATGCAACGCGGAATACGCATATGCCCGTGGCGGTGATGATGGTTGGGATGAGCGTATCGCCCATGCCGCGCAGCGCGCCGCTTATTATCTCTATCGGCACAAACAGCCAATAGAACGGCGCAAAGTACCATAATAGCTGCATTGACATTGCAAGCACAGTATCGTCGCTTGTAAACAGACCGAACAGCGGCCAGCCGAACAGCAGCAGCGCCCCGCCGAACACTATCGATATGCTTACGCCTATCAATAGGCTCAGCTTAAGGCTCTTTTGAATCCTATCCAACCTGCCCGCGCCGTAATTCTGGCCAACGAACGTCATGCTGGCTATGCCGAGCGCGCCGAGTATCATCCAGTTTATGCCGTCCACTTTGCCAAGCACTACCCAGGATGCCACCGTGTCCGTGCCGAAGCGGTTTACGGATGCCTGAATCAGCATATTTGAAAGGGAGTACATTATGGACTGGAAGCCGGCAGGCAGGCCTATGCGTATTGTGCGGGAAAGTATGTCCCCCTCAAAGCGCATCTGCCTGAAGCGGAAACGGTATTCCATGCTTTCCGCGGAAAGCGACATGACCACCATAACGGCGCTTATGGCCTGGGCCAGTATGCTGGCTATGGCAACGCCCGCAATGCCCATCTTGAATACGAGCACGAACACAAGGTCCAGCACAACGTTTGAAAGGCATGCCACTATAAGGAAATACAGCGGGCGTTTTGAATCGCCCATTGCGCGCAGAATGGCGGAGCCGACGTTATACACCATGTTGGGCACCATGCCCATGAACATTATCCTGAGATACAGCGCAGAACCGGCAATGGTGTCCTCCGGTGTGTCCATAAGCCGGAGCATGAATTCAGTACCGACAAGGCCAAGCACCATTATGAACGCGCCGCCGACCAAAGCAAACAGCATAGCCGTATGAAGTGCGCGATTCACGCCGTCGCGATCGTTCGCGCCAAAATATTGGGATATTATTACCGTTGCGCCGCTTGATACGCCGGTGAAGAAGCCTATCAAAAGATTGAGTATGTTCGATGCGCTGCCGCCAACCGCCGCCAGCGCATCCGTGCCGACGAATTTGCCAACAACGATTGCGTCCACGGTGTTATAAAGCTGCTGAAACAGCGAACCTAACATTATCGGGAAGAAGAAAAGCAGCAACTGCTTCCAGATAACGCCCGTGACCATGCTGTTCTCGGATCGTATAGTGCGTTCCATATTCTCTCCTATATAAATAAAAATTTTATAGCCTAATAAACGGGCCCATCCCTGCGCGGCGCAGAATCAAGCCCATTTAGCTGAATATAACGCATAATTCAATTAAAGTCAAGGCATTTGGCGGCTATATCATGTCTATTGCGCGGAACTTTTTTTCCAGTGCAAATTCGGCGAAGCTGTTCACGGCCTGCTTAAGCTCCGCACGCTGCTTTTCTGGCAAAACCACGCGATTAATTTCGCTGTCTTTCATTATAAGCATCCTTCGCATGGCTTCAAGAGAAAGCGGGCTTATGTCCTGCGCTGATACGGCCCGCGCGCAGCTATCGCAAAGGGCCCCGCCGAAACGCGCGCTGAACGCCGCGCTGCTCTGGCGGCGAAGATCCTTTGAACAAAGCGCACATTCGGTTATGCTTGGCCTGTATCCAAGCGCCATAAGGCACTTGAGCGCAAAGCATATCGCCATGTCAGTTGGGTTCACTTCTGCATATGCAGTATACGCAAGGGCATAGCGGAGCAGCGTGAAAAGCGGCCTGTTTGCTGTTTCCTCGGCACCTGCGTTCACAATTGAAAGCATATAGCTTGCTGCGGCAAAGCGGTCTATATCCTCCCTGAGCGGATAATAGTGCTCGGATATTTCGGCGCTGTCCAGCGTAAGCTTATCCTTTGCGCTGAACAGCACGAATTCGCCGGAAACGAACAATTCGCTTGCGCCCATAAGCGGGCTTTTTGCCCGGCGGCACCCACGCGCGGCGCAGGAAACAAGCCCCTGCTCATATGTGAACAGGGTAAGCATACGGTCGTTATCCTTGTAATCCGCATAGCGCGTAACTATGCCGTTCAGCTTTATGCTTGGCATGCATGCCTCCGGGTGCGGCTACGAAATAGCTGCTCTTATGTTATTATACGATAAGGCATATATCAAAAACAATATACATAAAATTTAAATATACCTTGACAGGCGAGGTATAGCAAAGTATACTGTATCCCGCAACGGCGAGGTAAGGAGGCGAACGCATTGTCCATTGCATCGGATATAATTCGGGGCCATACGGATGCTATCATACTTGCGCGGCTCAGCGCGGGTGACAGCTACGGGTACGAGATAAATAAGGCCATTTTGCGCAAAACCAGCGGCAGGTACGAGCTGAAGGAGGCTACGCTGTATACGGCGTTCAAGCGGCTGGAGGAATCAGGCAGCATAACGTCATACTGGGGGAACGAGGCCACGGGCGCGCGCAGGCGGTATTACGCCATAACGGAACAGGGCAGGAAGAACTACGAGGCGCTGCTTGAGGAATGGAAGGACGCACGCGCCATGATAGACGAATTGACGAATAAGGAAGGGTATTAAAACTATGGAAAACGTAAACGAGTACAGGATAAGGCAGCATATTGAGCGGCTGTTCGCTGCCGCGCCTACCACGGCGCAGGCGTATAACATGCGCGAAGAAATGATAATGAACACGATAGAGCGCTACCATGACGGCATAGCTAAGGGCTATACACCGGATCAGGCGTACGCTGCGGCGATAGGCGGGATAGGCGACGTGAGCGAGCTTATAAAAAGCCTTGGCGGTGGAGAGCAGAGCGCGCAGAACACGGCTCAGCAGCCTGTTCAACCCGTTCAGCAGCCGCAGAAAAAGAGCAACGTTGGCAAAGTAATAGCAATAATTGCGGCTGTACTCTGCGGTACGGTGCTGCTGATCACGATAGCCGGCTGCATTGCCGGCGTAAGCATAATGAAGAGCATAATCGGCAGGGACGGCTTCATATCCAGCATAGTTGGCAATGCCATAGAAAACGGCGTGGAGTACAGCTTTGGCGATGACGATACGGGCTTTGACAACGCATACACCGGCTCCAATTCGTATTCCGTACCGGCGGACGGCATAGATAAGATCCGCGTGGAATGGGTAAGCGGCCTTGTCAGGGTGCAGCCTTATGAAGGAACAGACATAAAGCTTGACGAGATGAGCAGCGATAATATAAGCGAAGAATACGCCCTGCGCTATAAAATAGCCGACAGCAAGCTTACGGTGCGCTTCTGCAAAAAGCATACATGGTACGGCGTGGACGCAGCCATGCTCAATCTGGACGAAATAATAAAGCCGAAGGAGCTTGTTGTAAGCGTGCCGCGGGCCATGCTGGAGTCAGGTGAGATGGATATACAGCTTGACGGCGTATCCAATGATGCGTATATTTCAAGCGCCAGGCTTGGTGAGTTGGACGCAAACAGCATATCGGGTGATATAGATATTGAGAACATTACCGCAAAGGAAATAGAGCTGGACACCGTATCCGGACTTATCAATGCAAACGACTGCGCGGCTGACACGATAAAGGTTGTGTCTATATCTGGAGAGATGACCATAGACGGCGGCTATGGCAATGCCAAACTTAATTCTACCTCCGGTGGAGTATGGTTCACGGACGAAAGCGACGGAATAAAGGTGCTTGAAATAGGCACGGTTTCCGGCGATGTCACAATGCAGCTGCCCGAGAGCGCAGGATTCAATATGATGGTATCGACCGTATCCGGCGACGTGAGCAGCGTATTCGAACTTGTTAAAAACGGTTCAAACTATGTTTATGGCGATGCATCTGCCGACTTTGACATAGATACCGTTTCCGGCGATATAACGATTCAGGAGAGGTAAAACTCGCACACCGCACCGCTATTTTCCTGCGAATGAAATTTAGGTGTTGCATTAAGCGCGGATTTGTTGTAGAATATGTCTTGCGCCGGGGATGTAGCCCAGCTGGTTAGAGCGCTTCGCTCACATCGAAGAGGTCGGGGGTTCGAGCCCCTCCATCCCCACCAAACAAAAAAAGCCTATGCATAGCATGGGCTTTTTTCTGTTTGCATAGAAGCAGGATGAAGGGGCGAGAAGGGAACGGCCGAAGCG
>ERZ1034719.81-NODE-81-length-75401-cov-11.400499_pt1 | contig 75401 bp, 74 predicted proteins | sample MGYA00520703_ERZ1034719 | MGnify/ENA primary metagenome ERZ1034719 (study PRJEB33766, sample SAMN09781716) | gut metagenome | biome: gut microbiome | host: Homo sapiens | place: Madagascar | study: EMG produced TPA metagenomics assembly of the PRJNA485056 data set...
TTCACTTACCTATGTGTTGAGCTTCTCCACTTACCGATGTGCTGAACCCGCACCAGAAGGCATTGTGTTTTTCTATTGGACTCCTTTTCTTTGGTTCGATATAATCGAAGATTCGATATAATCGAAGAATTATTAAAAGAATTGCTCCTTGACAGATACTATGTTTATGGCAATTCCAGAGACTTTACAGAAATCGACTGTTTTGTCGAAACTCGAAGCGGGAAAGAAATTTGGGGGTTCAGTTCTTTTGTCTCAAAGCTATTTGAAGACAAATCCTACACTGAACTAATGAACAGAATAAATATGCCCGGTGGGGTAGCTGTCCATAAAACAGGGTTTAAAAAACAAATACTATGGCAGTTGTCGGACAAGGGTTGCTGACAAAAGGGGTATGTGTCATTAAGGCACATGCCCCTTTGCTTTTGCAGTTGCCTTTGTTGCTGGTAGATGGATAGGATGGATTTTGTACGATTTAAGGTCGATAATCCGGAATTAGCTTCCCTGTGAGCAACGCAAAAATCATGGGCAATGATGCGTCCATGCCCTTGCACAAGTACAGCTCATACGTCAGTTAAATGCCGATTTTCAACTTGTTTCATAAGGGTACTTCTGAGATGTCATCTTTCAGAAAAGTAGTCAGAAATCCCTCACTTAAACCAATCCTTGTGAGGATAGGGAAGAAGTTTGCTGAAACGATAATTTTGTCCCTTATTTCGCGCTTCTGCAATCCGTGTACTGCTCTCACCGTTCTGTTCCCTATTGCATGGTTACAATTAGTTGTTCACCATCCAATGAACAGTAGAGTTCCTTTCCATAAGCAGCACATCATTTACAGCGATAAAAACCTCTAAAATTGCAACTGTTTTCGCCTGTCCTGCCGAGCAAGTAGGATAGACAAGTACAAAGAAACATGCTATAATTTCCATAAAAGCTCTAAAAGCCAACGTTAAAATGTCAGGTCGCTGTTTGGCGGCACTTATTAACGGAGGTTTCCGACATGAGAAACAAACAAGACAAAAAGGCTACATTTGACGCAATCAATGTGATGATCCGCCACGCGGACAAGGGTCCTTCCGGATTTTGGGTGGAGGATCACGAAGGCTGTGGCAACCCAGCGATTTTTCCGGAATTTGATGAGGGCTTGAAGAAAGGTTGGCTCGTTCAGAAGAAACATTATGTATGCCCTTGGAATACCGCCATTATGTATGGTGATGGGCACGGCAACATAAACACGGGGTGTTACCATAGCTGCTCTATTGACAAGGCGAGGTATTTGTCTGCTCAGGAGCTGAAAGAGATACTTGCCCGCTTCAAAACGCGCATGAAAAATGGAGATTACGATTGCGTTGACCACATATCGCCGTTGCTGACAAAAGCCGAAAGCAGACACATAGAGGATCGCATTCTTGCGGAGCAGCATGAGAGCGAACGTTGCCGGGAGCAAAGACGGCAGGAGCGGCTCAAAAAAGCTGCTGCTCTGATTGCCAAGTATCCGGATAAAGAATCTCTTTTGGCACTCTATTATGGAGAAAAGGTTAGTGTATTAGATTATGGTGGGATAATCCTTTTCGATCCGGCTTCCCGGCGTAATGTTGCCGGAGCAGAGAAATTCTCCTACGATGATTATATCGATGTTCAATTCGCGTCGTTGGGTAAGAAACACCGTACGTACTTCGCTGACTGCTTTTTTAATGAGGTTATGTCTCCTTTCAAAGGACAGATCGAGAGGGTTAACCCAAAACATATTTGCTTCAAGCGGATCTTCTTCAGCGGGATGTACCCCGATGGGACAACGTTTGACGGAAAAGAGGATCACGTTTGGATGGACAAATCCGGCTTTGAAGACTACGCCGTCGGAGACAGGGTTTCGTTCTGCGCCGAGGTCTACCGCTATATAAAAACCGGAAACGGAAAACTGATTGACTACGGACTGCGTAACCCGACAGGCATCCAAAAGATCGAAGCCTACAAACTTCCCAGTGATGATGAACTGATTATGCAGGACGTTGAACAGCTTATCTGCGAGACTTGCTTTCTAAGTGAGCGGTGCAATCGCAATTACTGCATAATGGATCCAAAGAAAAAGCGTTTGCTCAAACAAGAAATGTTCCGTGCAATAAAGACGCAAACAGATAGGGAGACGCAGAGATGAAACGATTCTTTCTTATGTGGTGGCTTGTAATTGCATTGTTACTCAGCGGGTGCGGGTTGTCGGCGTCCCGTGTTGAAACACTGAAAAGCTGTTCTTTTCAGTATAACGAGGGAACAAACGATTACAGCCTTTTCTTTGGTTTGGCTGATAAAAATGATAAACCCCTGTCAGCCGGTGTTGATGTTGATATTCGTATTGTAAACGATGAAAATGAAGAAGTTTATACCGGTACAAAGTCCGTTTCGCCCGATGATTTCGGCTGTTATACCAGCCGGGCTGCCGGGGAACAGTATCTTGCCAATGTGAGAATCCCTGCCGCTGAGATCAAAGCCGGAAAGTCCGAAAGCGGGAAGGTTTATTTCACCGTGTATAATGGAAACGCGATTCGGTTTGACGAAGTAAATTGCGATGCTCTGTATTGCTTGCCTGTTGAAGAAGTTCAAGTGACGTTTGATTCATTTCCGCTGGATCTGAAGATGAAGGACTTCATGGGCGGCACGGCATCCGTGATTCAAATTCAAGGAGCTGAGTTTAAGTTTGACAAGGACTATATTCCGAAGCTGACCGTTACGATTACCGGAGAAAAGAAAAGCGGGAGCAGGGATTCAGGGTATGACATGATTAGTTATAAGTTGTATGACAGTGCGGGTTGTCTGGTAGACTCCGGCAATATATACCTTTCTTCTTTGAGTGTCGGAGATAAGTTCAAGGATGACTCCGTTGTGATCTATGACATTACTCCCAGCGAATCCTACACATTCCGGTTATCAGAGTATAGCTGGTGAACTTTCGTAATTTTTCACGAATATAAGGGCTTGGGACTATCCCAAAAATGAAAACAGGGCGTTTCGGCGGTCAGCTGGAACGCTCTGTTTTTTCGGTGTGGGTATTCACCGGATTTGCTTGCTGCTCTGCAAGGAAATCCCGGTCAAACCACGCCGTTTTTCGCAAGTGTAGCTACACTTGCTGTGCTTGCTCTTCCTCTAAGAATCACCTTGACTCGAACGTTTGTTCTTGTTATAATTAGGCCAAGAGATTAAAAAAGTCTTGGAACGCAGCTGATTTTCATTGGCAAATGGCGGCATCGCCGCCTTGATTACCGGCTTGCACAGGCAAACGAGCCTGTCAAGGACGCGCAGCGAGGCAAAGCCGACTCCTTGACTGGCACGGACGGCAGCCGCAGTGCCCTCGTTCCTCTCTGGCGGGAGTTACCGCAGATCACGGTACGTCTGAAAGAAGGAAACACCATCTACCGCTTTACTGCCAGCTTTGACGGAATGCACGCCCTTCCCGAAAAGACTGTGAAGCTGATCGACTCCGAAGGGAGTGTGTGATCGTGACCAACAGCAACCTTGTCTTGGCAGACTGTCCTCTGATGATGGAGGAATCTACTATGAAGCAGTCTGACAAAATTACCGCGCTGGACGCAGCGATTATATGGACATACCGTTACATAGCTTAGCTTTTCATGTGTATCCGGATTTGTACTATAACATTGGACTGCTTAAGGCAAATAAAACCTGCAATCATTCGAAAAGGTTAATCAATACAAAGACGTGTTTAACCTCTGGCACTATTGTTTCGGTTTGCATTAATTTGAGTTTTCATCTGTGCAAAAACAAAAGCATAAAATTTAACAGGAGAGAAATGTATGATACGAAGAAAGATTAAATTTTCACATCATTATGATGTGCCATTTAATCAGAAAGAGATTGTGTTTGTCAGCTATCGTCACATTGATAGTGATATATGTAATGCAGTTCTTGAACAGCTTCAAACTGTTACTCATGTAGCTGTTTGGGTGGATGAACATCTCACGGCTGGTGAGTATTATGATGATGAAATTGAAGAAGCGATGTTGTTGTCGGATGTTATGATTCAAATTGTAACAGAACACTATTTTTCTGAAGGAAGCTACACCATGGAACGTGAACTTCCATTGGCGAAGGAAATAGGGGTAAAAGTGATTGCAGTACTCTGTGGCAATACTACTGAGGATATTACTTCCCATCTATATAATAATGCAGATTATGTCTGTACATTCCAAGACTCTAATTCCATTGCTATTGCGCTGGACAAGATTCATAAAGAAATTCAACACATGGATTTTATCCCCAAATTTCTCAATCTTACAAAACGAATTAATACCTGGTATTTAACACCAAAAGATATGTTTCAGTTGGCACAGGGTTACTTTCAACTTCACAAATCTGACAAGATGAATCTTATTCCTCCGCAACTTACCGAGGATACCGCTAAAAGATACGCCCGTGCTGCTGCAATTGTAGGCATTGAAGGGGCAGAAGCACTTCTGAAAAAATTGGAGGGATAATGTGTGATGAAACGTATTATGATTTATTCTGACCTAGTCCGGTCTGAATTTTCTAACAAATTTGAAGATAACCTCCGTTTACTGACAGGAACTGAAGAAGTTCAGATTGAAAAATATTCTTTGAGTGAATCCAATAAATTCTTAAACAACGTTGAAATTGTATTTTTGATGTTACCAGATTTTACAGAAAATAATCCTGAGGTGCTTAAAGCTCTGACCAATGTTTGCGAACATATAACAGAACAGCATCTTTCTTTGATTCCCATCAAAACTACAGATCAGAATGAACAATATTACCCAGATTTTATCCGTAAGAAGCATATATTGTCAATGACAGATAAAAATCGAAATGAAAAGCTTTTGCGGGTTATACAAGAACAGTCAAATATCTTTCACGAGTTGGAAGAAGAAGCTACAAAAATCAGTTCGGGACAAATTGCTATGCAGGATTGTACTGCAAGGCAACTTTTCAGATATGCCGTGGCTCTTCTGCACGGTATGGGCGTGCAGAAAAACATCAAAGAATCACTAAGTCTATTTAGAGTGCTGATTGGTAATGATACGTTTATTTCAGACACGGTTGATATATCCGCTGTCAATGGATTTTCGGAGGGCATTTTTGAATTCTGCTGGGACATAAATACCTATCTTGAGAACCAAATAACAGACGTTCTTAACTCTAAGGATTACCGTGATGCAGAGCAATTTATAAATACTTGCCAACTCATGTACGAGATGTCCGCATACGTGTACAATTTCAATGCGGACAACGCGATTCGGTTTGCCAAAACGATTCTTTTCCGAAATTTTGGAAAAGACATATCATTGAAAGCAGGAAAGTGGCTTTTAAACTGTCTTTTTAACGAAGCTGATCGTGCAACGGTGAATCGATACTTCGATAAAGCAGTGGATTCTTTGTTGAATATCTTGTCGTTATCTGAAAAACTTTGGACAACCTATCAGGACACGGAGGTTCTGTCGTATCTTTGCTTTGCGACTTATGTACTTCAAGTATATAGAAAACGCAATCAAAGAAGCTTTGAGCATATCGTTGCCAATGAAGTCACAGATGAACTGGAAGATAACGGTACGTTTCGTCCGCCATATCAAACAATTCCACGAAACCAGAATTCGTTCAATGCAATTCAGATTCTCATAAATGATTTTATCGTGAGTAGAAATGGATTGACGATGCTGCTAGAACGGTATCAGACAGAATATTCGTCCAACAAGTGTGCAATTCTGATGATGACAGAATTGATCAAAGCAGCTAATTTGCTGTGTATCATGAAATTTGCGTGTGTGGGAGACGATTTCTCAACATGGTACAACCGGCAAATGAATTTTTTATTATCGTTTCATGCGAAAAATGATGTAGAAAAAAGATCTTCTTTCTACATAGCTGCACTGATGGGATACGATAAAATTCTTGAATTTCTGCAAAATCCCTATTATCATTGCTCTGATAAAAATATTATTGCCATTTCTGAATCATTCATTGATCTATTTGATTACCATTATGAATTGTATTCTACTTTAGGATTGGATAAAAGCAAACCTTACGCATTGATTTCGGATATTCATGAAAAACAAAAACAATACCGAAAAGCTGACGATGCCTATTTGAAGCTATATGAGATTGTTGCTGAACGAGATAAATCCAAAGAAAAGACAATTGTTCAAATGCTGACCGACGTATATAAGCTATTGAAAAAACGTCAAAATGCAAATATGCAGATTGCATATGAGAAATATGTACGTTTTGCTTGGAACGTTTGCTTAACAAATCGTCTTGTGCAGCCCTATATTTGTGATGCTTTTATGGAAGAAATGCAAGCGATTGAAGCAGAGTACGATCATCAATTGCTCTCTGATTCGGAACTGATACTGTATCGCAAAGAAACGCCGCGGGAACAGAAGATGATCGATATCGTATATCATTTAGCGTGTAAAGAACTTTATGAAATATTAAAGTTGATCGATGATGAAAGCTATAATCAGATATCTGATCAGTATATTCTTATGATACGCTCTAAAATGAACATTCATTATTCGTTTGTCTATGATCATAATAGAGATTTTGACCAGCAGGACTATCTCAAAACAACACGTATTATGATTCGCTATCTTTTCGATCATTTTTGGAATGGCTCCGACGATAACGAATCGAAAAATTGATGCTATCTGTTGCTTTTATACAATAATCCAGAACAAATTATTTAAGATAGGAGTATTTGAATGAACAAAGACGGTGGCTGGATATTTATTTCTCATTCACATTTAGACATTGATATTGTGCGAAGAATTAGAAACAAATTGGAAGATCGAGGTTTTGAACCGTTGATGTTTTTCTTGAAATGTTTGAATGATGATAATGAAATAGAATCCCTCATAAAAAGAGAAATAAATGAACGAGAGTGGTTTATTTATGTTGAAAGCGATAATGCTGCAAATTCACGATGGGTCAAATCGGAGAGAGAGTATATTGCACAATTAAGCGGAAAGAAAATATTTACAATAGATATCAATGGTGATATCACCCAGCAAATAGAAAATATCACAAGACAACTAAAAGTATTTATTTCGTATGCACGTAAGGACAGGACTGTATATGAAATAATAAAGCAGGCACTTTTAAGTAGAGATTTTCTTGTGTTCGACGATAATGAAATTCCAGTTGGAGTCGATTTCCGTAGATATATTCAAACTGAAATTGATGAGTCAGTGAGAGATGGATTTGTTTTACTATTGGTGACTGAAAATCTGGAGAACAACGATTGGATAAAATAAGTATTTGCGTTCCATGCTCTGCGCCTCCTTTCCTATTGGCATCAATCTTTTGTTTTTTGACTTGATATATTTTCCGCTTTTGATTCTTGCATCGGCTGACTTCTCTGCATCTTCGGGGATAATCCATCGTCCACCCGCCCTCTGTGCGCCGGGGATGCGGTTTTCATTGCAGAGGATACCGACACGGCGGTGGGAAATGCCCCATTTTTCTGCAACCTCAAAGGTAGAAAGATATTTCATCGGTATTACCCTTCATTCCTGTACTACTCTATATTATATAGCATAAGTGGAATAAAACCAATATCATAACTGTGAACAATCGCCGTCCTGAATTTTGCATTTTTGCAAAATTCAGGACGGCTTTTTTGTTTTCCTGCATTTGTGCGTGATTATTCGGTCTATAGACATTTTCTTCGTATATTCAAGCAGACGAACAAAATCGTCGAAAAAAATCTATGGAGGAATGCGATGAACATTTATGAAAGCATCAAGGCGGCAGTCAGCGTAAAGCAAGCCGCCGAACACTACGGGCTGAAGGTGAGCCGCTACGGTATGGCTTGCTGCCCGTTCCACAACGACAGGCATCCGAGCTTGAAGCTGAACGAGGAATATTTCTTCTGCTTCGGCTGCGGAGCCAAGGGGGATGTGATCAACTTCGTGGCAAGGCTGTTCGATCTGAGCAGTTATGAAGCAGCGCAAAAGCTGACAGCAGATTTCGGGCTTGACCAGAAACCGCCTACTGCCGCAGCTTTACCCAAGCCGAAGCATCCCTGTATCCGTCAGTTCCGGGAGGACGAAATACTGTGCTTCCGGGCGCTGACGGATTATCTGCATCTTCTGGAAGATTGGAAAGTACGGTATGCACCCAAGACACCGGACGATGCTCTGGATGACCGTTTTGTGAAAGCCTGCCAGACGCTTGATTATATCGAATATCTGACAGGCATTTTGACAGTGGGCGATCCGGAAGAACGGGTTGCCATGGTGGACGAGCTGATGAAAGGCAGCAAGATCACTTTTCTGAAAGAGTACACCGCAAGTAAGAAAAAGGAGGATTGAAAATCAATGGTAGTGAAAACAGGAAAGATTTTAACCGCAGAACAAAACCATTTCACGGAATCATGCCTCTCTGAACAATGCGCTCCGTTCACGGAGCAATGGGTGTTTTCGCTGTTCCAGACCAAACCACACGGAACAGTAAAGTGGGATATGGTCATATATGGACAGGACATCACAAGCGAAATTCTGAACGGATTTCAGAGATGACAGATTTTTCACTATTCGGTGCATCTGCTCCGCTTTGAAGTGGAGAGCGTTCGCCGAAACACAAACAAATTTATGGAGGATTTTTCAATATGAATGTACGCAACGAAATAAAGGCGCAGATCGTCCGCGCCGGTTTTACTATGCAGGAAGTTGTTGACCTGTTACATGATGAATATGGCTGGTCGGACAGCGTTTCCAATTTGTCCGCCAAGTTGCAGCGGGAGAGCATCCGCTATAAAGAGGTCGTCGAGCTTGCCGACGTGCTGGACTGCGACATCGTGTGGGTGAAGCGAGGGGAGCGCCGATGAAAGCACAGTACGCCATTCTCCGCTTTGCAAGTACAAGGGGCCGGAAATCGGCCACATCGAGTCCCACAACGAGCGTACCAAGGAGAAGTACGCCAGCAACCCCGACGTGGACACGGCGCGCAGCCACCTCAATTTCCATCTGGTGACGCCGCAGCGCAAGTACCGGGCAGAGGCAGAAAAGCAGATTGCAGAAGCGGGTTGCCGCACCCGTTCGGACAGCGTGCGGCTGGTGGAGGCTCTTGTGACTGCAACGCCGGAGTTCTTCAAGGGCAAGAAAAAAGCTGAAATCAAAGCCTATTTTCAGGAGGCGCTGGACTTTATCAAGGCACACCAAGACCCGAAAACGATTATATCCGCTGTGGTGCATATGGACGAGAAAACGCCCCATATGCACCTTTCTTTTGTCCCGCTGCCGGCGGATGGGCGGCTCAGCGCCAAGGAAATCGTCGGCAACAAGAGGAAGCTGACACAGTGGCAGGACAGGTTTTGGGAGCATATGGTCAGAAAATATCCCGATCTGGAACGCGGCGAGAGCGCCAGCAAAACCGGGCGCGACCACATCCCGCCGAGGGTGTTCAAGGAAATGACTCGCCTGACCAAGCAGAAGGCCAAGCTGGAAGAATTGCTTTCAGGCGTCAATGCGTTCAATGCCAAAGGAAAAGCAGCAGAAATCGGCGCTTTTTTGGACAAGTATATTCCTGCTGTGGAGCAGATGCACACGACACTGAAAAAGTACAATACGGCGTTCACGGTCACGACTGCCGAAAATAAAAAGCTGAAAAAGAAAACGGAGCAGTTGGAGCAGTCGCTGGACAAAGCCACGCAGGGAAGCACCTTGAAAAAGCTGGCTGACGCCAAGCTGCATCGGGATTATGAGGATGCCGTCGCCGTACTGGATTGTATTCCGAAGGAAGTGCTGGCGGCATATACGCACAGAACGGAGAAAGAGAGGGAGACTGCCTATGGTAGATGAATGGAGCGGCTTCGCCGCTTTGCTGGCAAATTTGATTGAAAAGTATGCCGTGGTTCTGAATCTTGATGCGCTGCCCGATCTCGTCATAGAGGAAGCCGTGTCTGAAAAAGATGATGCTGATAAGAATATTCACGAAAACGATATTGAACCCGTGAAAGCGGCATGATATAATTATCATGAAATAAGTGTCCAAACTGCCATTGCAGGAGCAAAATCTCCTGCAATGGCAGAAAACGAGGTGAAGTGACAATAGATCGCTGGGAGAATGAGCAGAACAATTCTGAAATGATGATTTATACCACAGAGGATGGGTTGACAAAGATCGAAACGACCTTCGATGGCGATACCGTTTGGCTGTCCATTGACCAGATGGCGGAGCTGTTTCAGCGTGATAGAAGTGTGATTGGCAAGCACGTGTGAAACATTTTCAAAGAGGGAGAACTTCAAAAGGAAGCAGTGTGGGCAAAATTTGCCCACACTGCCGCCGACGGAAAAGCGTATGATGTCGATTATTATAATCTTGATGTTATCATTTCTGTCGGCTACCGTGTGAGATCCCAGCGTGGAGTGCAGTTTCGTACTGTAACGGAGGTTTATTATCTATGATTTCGGACGAACTGAAAAATATAGTTGATACAATTAGTGAACAGGGGAAAATGTCATTTTTAGATGGCGTTACCGAGGAACAGATTACCCGGTTTGAGGAAGAAAACAACGTAAAACTCCCAACGCAATACAGAGAGTGGTTAACGTTTTCTGATGGCGGTGAGTGTTTTTTGCCCGCTGGCGTACAGTTTTATGGTATTGAACATAAGCCGATAATAGATGTTAATAGCGCTGACTGTCCTGATGACAAGTATATTATAATCGGCGCGTTGTCCACAGGTGATCCTATTCTCTGCGAGAGAGATGGGGAAAAAATCTCAATTTACAATCTTGAAGGCGGACGGATTGAAGAAGATGAAGCATATGAAGATTTTTATTCATTCCTGAAGGATCTTTATGATTTGCTCGGGATAGGAGAGTGATCCTATGTCGAGAAGAACAGCTGATGCGAGTAAAGCAATCAGACTTGCTTGGGAAAAGGAACAGCAGCGTGTATTAGAGGGCGAAGGTACACGAGATTGGACTGAAAAACAGCAGCAGGATATTATCGACCGAGGTAAAGCCTACGACGAAGACGGTAAAGCCTTTGAAGGACAGCATATGAAAAGTGCAGCGGAATATCCTGAATTTCAAGGTGATGATTACAAATTATAATGGAGGTATATTATGAAATATCAAGTATTCGTTAGTTATCGCAGAGCTACCGGAGAAAACCTTGCGCAATTATTAGCATACAGATTAAAAGAAGATGGTTACTCTGTTTTTTTAGATGTTGAATCTTTGCGCAGTGGAAAGTTTAACACGCAATTGTTTAGTGTGATTGAAGAGTGTCAGGATTTTTTGTTGGTTCTTTCAGAAAAAGCGTTGGATAGGTGCTCAGATCCAAAAGATTGGGTTAGGTTAGAGATAGAACATGCGCTAAAAAGCAGGAAAAACATTGTTCCTGTTCTTGGACGAGGATTTGTTTTTCCCTCAAACCTTCCATTTGTCGACGATATAGAGTATTATCAAGGCGTATCCGCAAATTCGGAGTATTTTGACGCATCAATAGATAAAATCGAGAGCCTTTTGGTCTCAGTGCCCCAAAAAACAACGATAAAAACAAATGGTTTTTTTGAATTACTTTATAACGTATATCAAAATATGATTACTTATAGAGAAGCTGTAAGGAAAGGTGATGTACAAAGGATTAATGAAGAGTCAAAAAACTTGCAAGATAGTATGCAAAGAATCTATTTGTTTTATGAGTTCAATCAGTTTTCCAATGTAGAAAATGCTTCAAAAGCAAAACAGATAGTGAATTTTTACAATCTGTTTGTTGAGTATTACGGGAAATTTAAATCATTTCCAATGGGTGAAAGTCGAATGTCCGTTTCCGCCCAACAATTCGCAAAAAAAGCCGAAGAGACATTTAATTCACTGATTACTATGATTGTGAGTTTTCTTAGTGAACAATCAAATGAATGATTTTCTTGTTGCAGAAACCTATAGCTATGCGTTGTTCAACGGCATATTCTTTACGAGGTGGGTCGAGACAACAGCGTTGATAATGGCATTTTTATTCACGCTATTGTCCCAAGGCATGTCGAGACGGTTGACCTCTTGTCACGGGAAGCCGCTGCTGCGGGACTGAATTAAGCAAACTGCATTATTGCATATCAAGGCATACATGCAGCATTAAGGAAAGAGGAAAGCAATGATTTACTGGATAAACGGTGCATACGGCGTCGGAAAATCGACTGTTGCGGAGCAGCTCAGGGCGAAGCTGCCGAAAGCGCATATATTTGATGCGGAAGAGGTCGGCAATGCTGTCAGGGACAATTATCCCGAGGAATGCAAACACAGCATTATTTTTGAGGGGTACCCGCTTTGGAGGGAGCTGAACTGCAAACTGTTGAAGGATATAAGCAGCAAATACGATGGAGACATTATTGTGCCGATGACGCTTGTGCTTGATGTTTCGTATACGGAAATTATTCAGCGGCTGACGGACGGCGGCATTTCGGTCGGGTATGTTATTCTTGACGGCGATCGGCAGACAATTCACGACAGGATAATTAAGCGCGGAGAGGATGAGGAGTGCTGGTGCATGAACAATATCCAAACATGCCTTGATGCGCAATGCGGGGATATGCGTGCCGAGCACATAAACACCGTCGGAAGAACGCCGGACGAAATCGCGGATGAAATAATTGAACGCTTTGAAAGACTTTGAGAAAATCCGCAGATTTCGTGTTTATAACATCGAATAAGGGTTGAGGGTATCGGCAAATGATTGAAAAACAATTCACGGCACTGCTGCGCAGTTTTGTGCAGGATACTGCGCCGAAAACGGAAGAACCGTGGAACATGGCGGAATTGCAGCGGGCGGCGGCACAGCAGAACATGCTGCCTGTGTTGGCGTACGAAAACAAGCGTTGGAGGCTCTCGACTGATTCGGAAGTTTGCCGCCGACTGGACGGTTTTTTGTACGGTGCGATTGTCGGCAACCTGAACCGCCGCGTAGACTTTGAAACTTTATCAAAAGAATTTACGGTTCGGGGTATTGCACATATGCCCGTTAAAGGCTATTATCTCCGAAAGCTTTATCCCGTTCCGGAGCTGCGCACGTTTGGGGATATTGACATGCTGATCCATCGTGAAGACAGGCAAAAGGTACACGAGCTGATGCTTTCGCTGGGTTATTCGGTGAAACAAAACTGGGAGCCGACTTATTCCTACATTAAAGGTGCGGAATATTATGAAATCCACACGAATTTAATGGACGGCAATCTGGATAACAGAGCCGATTTAAAAGCATATTTTGATGCCGCATGGCGGTATGCGGAACCGGATGACGGGCTGCGGTACAGACCTGCTTCGGATTTTCATTTCATCTATGCGGTGTGCCATCTTGCAAAGCATCTGTACGGCGGCGGAGCGGGGCTGCGGATGTATTTGGATATTGCCCTGTATATGAAGAATGAGAGCGCACGGCTGAACATGGAAAACATTGAGCGGGAGATGGCAGCTTTGCAGCTGACCGGGTTTTTTCATACGCTGATGAATGCATGCAGCGCATGGTTCGGCACGGAATGCGGCTGCTCACTTCCGCCGCCGGACGAAGCGGCGATCAAAAAGCTTCTCTGCTATACTCTGGATTCGGATCTGTTCGGCCATTCCCGTGACCATGCAGTGATAGAGCTGCGCAATTCGAAATCGAAGAAGACTGCAAAGGGCAAATTGATACGCAATATGCTTTTTCCGCCTGCGGGGCAAATCGAATCGCGCTATACCTTCCTTCAGGGCCGGCATTGGCTGCTGCCGCTGGCGTGGATCGTGCGTGCGGTGTCGAATTTGCGGCTGATTCCAAACAGACTGCACAGCATGAAATCCGTTGCAGAAACCGATATCGACCGCGTGGAAACGTATGACGGGTTTATGCGCCGAATCGGACTTTGAAAAACGCACGCATCGGAGCGGAAAAAGCAATGCGGATTGAAACAAAAATCTGTTCGGCTTTAATCGGATTCACATGAAAAACTCAAAAACGAAAAAAGCGACCGCCGAGAGCTTCGGCGGTCTTTTTTATGAAATTCGTAAAATTCTGCTGTTGTGATTATTCGGCAGTCACGGCCGAACCGAGCTGTTCACCGCTGATTGTCATTTCATTGATGGCAGAGTTCCAAGCCTCGAAAGATTCGGCATCATACAGCTGTGCGGTGAACATTGTCAGCATATCACCGGAGTAGATGTAGCATGCAATGACGTATGCACGAACATCGTCGACATCGACGGTTGTTTTGTAGTAAATAACCGGGTGATCACCGACGGTCAGTTTATAACATTTGTCGTCGGAAACGGTTCCGCCGAAAGCTTCTTTAAAGTAAGCTTCAATTTCTTCGACGGACTGACTGAAATTGATTGCGGCGTCATCGCCGATGGGTGCGTTCATGTAAATGACTGCATTCTGTGAATTTTCATCCACGCTGCTGGCAAAAGCAACGATTCCGCCGATGTCCATAAGCATATAGCCTTCGGGTGCGGTCAGCTTGATGAAGTCGGTTGTAAACTCGCGTGTGGTCTGGTTGAAGCTGTAGCTGTCGGTAGGTTCCGCAGTGGGTTCTTCCGTGGGCTCCGCAGTGGGTTCCGCTGTAGGTTCCGCGGTGGGCGTCGCGGGAACTTCCGTGGCGGGCGCGGGAGTAGGTTCTTTCTTGTTTCCGCCGCATGCCGCAAAGCTGAGCAGCATCAGTGCAGCAAGGATAATCGCCGTAATTTTTTTCATTGTGAGTTCTCCTCTGATTTTTTAATTTTACACAACATGATATAGACAGGTGCAGTGAGCAGCCGCACCATTAGCTGTGCATACCTCAATTATTGTACCACACCGAATAAATATGTGCAATACGGAAAACAGAAAATATACATATCAAGGGCTTTTCTGCAAAGCAATAATGAAAACGGCAAACAGGACAATCCTTCGGGAGCTGCCCTGTTTTTGTTTTGAGGTTTGTGCAGCTTCCGAAAAACAATTGTGCAGGCTTAATCGAAAGCTTATTGCCTGTCAATTCCTGCTTGTTTTAAAAAAATAACCGAATACGCAAGAAAGCAGACAAGATCGCTTAATGCCGAAAAAAATCTTGTGTGATAAACAAAAACACTGTAAAAAAGAATGCCCGTTTCCGCAAACAAAAATACCGCCGGCATTGTACGGAGCAGTTTTCCCCATATCGTGTTTTTTCTGCCGGACCATAGGATTATTCCCAACACGGCACATACAAAAGCGGGCGGAAAGCTGTATAGCAGCCAGCCTCCGATATGATTCGGTAGCAGTTGGGATAATGACTCCTGCTGCATCGCTCCGCTGCGGTAGAGTCGGAAGGATTGGTGTACGGTCGTAATAAGGAACATCAGGAATATGTAAATTCCCGCATTGATTGCCGCGCATTTTCTGTTCTCGCTGAATAAAACAATCAACGAAGCCGAAAACATCCAGAAGCCGAATGTGCTCGAACTCCAATAATAAAACGACCAGAAACCGTTGTCAGGCACTTCAATGAAAAACACAACGGAGAATCCTGCAAGCAAGCCTAAAGCAACAACAAAAAAATAAGATTTAAGTTTGTCTCGGAATAAAACTTTCAAGTGAGTTCTCCTCTGCATTTTATTTATTGGCTGAAGCATATCAAATTGTGACTGCGTATCGCCGTTTCAATCTTTCCGCCGCTCGGAACGGCAGAAAACACAGCGACCGCAATCACAGCGAAAATCCGTGCAGAAAAAGGCATTCGGCATAAGATTTCGGGAAAAGAAATTTAATGTGCGTAAATGTCATTGATTCGGGTCACGCAATTCAATTCTGTATCCCATTTTGACAATCAGCTTCAAGGTTTCAAGCGCGGTGTTCCTGTCATATTCCTTCTCGCTTTCCGCAAGCTCGTCATACGGAACGAGCAGGGGTGTTGTTTTTAAATCGTTGTCCTTCTTTTCACCGTAAGTCCAACCTTCGGCAATTCGGCCTGCGGCCCACACTTCATGAACGTTTTCGGCAATTTTTTCCGTAAGAGCAAGCAGCTCCGCAGGAAGGACAACATCGCTTGTGTCGATGGGTTTGGGTTCGTACATATTGTAAACAACCTCCGGGTTCATTGTTATAGGTCTGACGGTATGCGCCGAGCAGTGTATGCATTCAGCTTTGCCCGTTCGCAAGCTTATTTATGAGATTGCCCGCAACTTGGACAAGAGTGTCGGGCAAACTGTTTTTTGCTGCGTAAAGTATATCACGAAAAGAGCAGAATTCAAAACAAATTTTCTGCGTTTTAATCTTTTGCGAAAACTTTACGGTTTACGGGCGGTTTTTATGTTTATTATATAAAATCAACGGTGCATATGCAGAGATATGCATGAGAAATATGAATGTACATATATTTTAGCGTTCAAATTTAAACATGTCAACCGCCTTTTTAAACAGCGTTGAGTCCGGTATGAATAATGCTTACCGTCCGCCACAATTCTTCTGTCGTGAAAAAGGCAGATTTTCCGCCGCATTTCGACTTGAAACTCGGATATATTTATTGTAAAATAATATTGCCGAATTGCAGCAACGATTTTTTTCGGTGTGCGGAGCGAATATGCGGCACGGGGAACGGGCAGGCACGGTTATGGGTTAAGATTTTGCAGCCTTCGCTGTTTTGCAAAGTTGTTTCGCAGGAGCATCCGCAGAATGAAAAAAACGGGAGGAACGAAAAAATGGGGAGAACATCAAACAAGGATAATAAAACTCAATATCAAATTTGCCGTGAAAACATGGGCTATTCGCGGGAAAAGGCGAGCGAAGTGCTGGGCTGGATTTCGGCGGATCGCATTGAACGAATTGAAAACGGGGGATTTGTGCCGCGTTCGGACGAAGTGCTTGAAATGTCCCGCGGGTACAGAAACCCGAATCTGTGCAATTATTACTGTGCGCACGAGTGTCCCATCGGGCAGCAATATGTTCCGGAGATAAAGGTCAAGGATCTGTCTCGAATTGTGCTTGAAATGCTTGCATCGCTCAACGCAATGCAGAAAAAGCAGGAACGGCTGATTGAGATAACGGCGGACGGACAAATTTCGGAAGATGAAATGATTGATTTTACGGGTATTCAGGCCGAATTGGAAAAAATATCCGTAACGGTTGAAACGCTTCAATTCTGGTTTGAGCAAATGGTTGCCGACGGAGAAATCAAACTTCAGAAAAACTATTGCGAAGCGGAAAAATAACACGGGCTGCACAGGTGCAGATCAAACCTGAAAACGTCGATTTATGCATTTAATCGGCGTTTTTTGCATTTTTTAGGGAAAACGGCAGGGTTATTCCGCAGTTTTTGCCCTTTTTCCGAAGGATGAACTGCATTATAATTCAATCATACAAAAAAACAACAGCCGAAAGGAGATTTAAAATGACTGTTAAGCAAAGGGTTATTGCCTCGTTTCTCGTCGAAAAAGCGGCGGAGAACAGAGAACTTGCGGACAAGGTCGGACTTGTGTGCCGGTTGAAGCCAATCGAGGCAATGCGGAAAATTTCGGAAATGAAGGTAGGCGAAGAAGAATGAAGATCATCGGAAAAATTCTTTTGGGTATTGTCGGCGTTATTGCGGCACTTTACCTTATTGTATTCATCACGGCGTGGCTGTAAGAGGAGGATGCGGACATGAAGAAATTTTTAAAGGTTTTGGGTGGGATTTTTGCCGTGTTGCTGGTGACGGCAATTGTGTTCGGATTCGGATACTTTTTAGGAAATCGTTCGAACGGCGGAAAAGCGGAAGTTGTTCCCGCAAGCAGCAGCGGCATCGATCTGAAGCTTCCGGGTGAAGTTGAAAAATCCATCATCACTGTGGATGAAGTTGAGGCGAAGATTCTTGAAATCGGTGAGCTTGCAACATGCGAAGGAGATTACACCGTGACCCGGGGGAAGGATTTTACCCGCTATTTTGTGGACAAGATTCCCATTCCGGGTTCAACGAACCATGTTGAATTGACCTGCACGGGCATAGTTAAAGCGGGCTATTCGCTTGAGGACATTGCCGTTCGGGTGGATAATGAAAGCATGAAGATCTATGTCGCTTTGCCTCAGGCGAAAATCATGAGCAATCAGCTGATTTGGGACAGCGTTGTATGCAATGAACAGAACAGTATGCTGAATCCGATCGATTTTGAGCAATATCAAACGCTGATTTCGGAGATTGAATCGGAAGGACTTGAGGAGGTTCAGAAAAAAGGTTTTTTTGACACCGTTGAATCGAATGCAAAAAAACTTATCGGAAACTTTCTCGGCTGCTTTGCGGACTATACGGTAGAATTTATTTAAAATAAAAATATGAAAGGAAAATAAAAAACATGAAACTTAACGAAATTGCAAACTTTAATGGTTCAGGTTGGGCATACGGAAAAATGTCAAGATATGCATGTGAATATGGCGGACCGGAGAAATTTGTGAATGTGGTGCATTGGAATGGGTATGAGAGCGGGTATCAGAGCGGGCATCTGAGCGGGTATCAGAGTGGACAAGCAAGCATGGTACTGCCGATGATTGGGCTCAGTGTGGGTATCGCCATAATAGGAGCAGGTGTTGCTCTGTTAATAAACGCTGCTGTAAAAAAAGAAAATCCAAACAGCAAGGAAAAAAGTCAGCGGTATCAGCGAAAAGACAATCAAAGAGATTGATTTAAGTGATGATGAGATTACTATATTGACAGACAACATACTTGACAAAAACAGATGATTCGGTTCAAAATGTCATCTTCTCCTTAGCTATCGTATATTTCTAATCCGGGAATAAAACCGCCTCCGAAAAGGGAAGCGGTTTTGTTCCTGTTTGAAGTTCAATAAAAAGCCTTTGCCGTTCGGTTAAAAGCCGGCGGCATCAATCCGAATCTCTTGCCGCAGCGGGTGCGGAAAGAATCTCATTCCAGATAATGCCCTGGGTAACTGCGGGCTGAGCCGAGATGGCTTTAAGCAGCCTGTCCGCTCCGCTCTGCACTTTTTTTGTGCCTTCAACCGGTTGTTTTTGCTCATATGCGGGATCGTCATCGGGTCGGACTGCGGCGGCGGGCTGCCGTGCCGCAGTTTTCTTTGCCGTTTGGCTTGCTGCAGTTTTTTTGCCGGAGGATGCATTGCTGCGCATGTTTCCGCCGCCGGTTCCGTACGGGGAGCGCGGAGCGCGAACTTCGCCCTCATGAGTACCTTCGTGAATGCTGCCGCCGGTGCAGTTTGCCGTGCCGCAATAGGAGTCGGATGCACTGTATGCTCTGCCCTCGGTTCGGTTCTGTGCGGCAGGCTTCGGTTTCCCCTGCGCAAAACCCGTTCCGAAGGCGAATTCGTCCGATTCGTTTTCGGCGGTTTCGGGCTGCTTTTTCTTGCTTGACGCAAGAATTCTGAGAACAAAGAAGCCGATTGCCGCAATGAATATCAACAGCTGCATGGCTGCCTCCTTTCGATACGTTTGGATTCTGTTTGTTTGATTCCGTAAACTAATTTTCGTTAAATCGATTGCCGACCGTTTCCGCAACCGCATGACAGCCGCAGAAACGGGTGCATTTTGACTGTTTATTTAACATCGGCGGAACCTGCGGTGGTTTTTCCGATGGATTCGCGCATTTCGGTGTCGGCGGCAAGATTCTTCATTTTATAGTAATCCATGATGCCGAGATTGCCGCTGCGGAACGCTTCAGCCATTGCAAGGGGAACCTGGGCTTCGGCCTCGATAACGCGGGCGCGCATACCTGCAACCTCCGCCTTGTTCTCCTGCTCCTGTGCAACCGCCATTGCGCGGCGTTCCTCTGCTTTTGCCTGTGCAATGCGCTTATCGGCTTCCGCCTGGTCGATCTGAAGCTTTGCGCCGACGTTCACGCCGACATCAACATCCGCAATATCAATGGAGAGTATTTCAAATGCCGTGCCGCTGTCCAAACCCTTGTTCAAAACGGTTTGAGAGATGGAGTCGGGGTTTTCAAGAACATCCTTGTGGCTGACGGAAGAACCGATGGTGGTAACAATGCCTTCGCCGACGCGGGCAATGATCGTTTCTTCGCCTGCACCGCCGACAAGACGGTCGATATTGACGCGAACGGTGACTTTTGCCTTTGCGCGGAGCTCAATGCCGTCCTTTGCAATTGCGGCGATAACGGGTGTTTCGATAACTTTGGGACTGACGCTCATTTGAACTGCGGTCAGAACATCCCTGCCCGCAAGGTCAATTGCGCATGCCTTTTCAAAATCAAGTGCGATGCCCGCACGCTGGGAGGCGATGAGCGCATTCACAACGCGGTCAACATTGCCGCCCGCAAGGTAATGTGCTTCCATCTTGTTAAGATTTAAATCAAGCCCTGCCTTCGTTGCCTTGATGAGCGGTTCAACAATGCGATGCGGGTTTACTTTGCGGATACGCATACCGACAAGCTGAAAAAGCCCGACATGAACCCCCGATGCTCCTGCCGAAATCGCAAGCCCGACGGGGAAGAAGGAGAAGAAGAATATCAGCAGGATGACTGCGCCGATTATGATGCCGATGATTGCGCCGACAGACATGCCGGCTGCGGGGGCATCGGCGAAAACCAAGGGGTTTTCGAATTGAATAAGGTTCAGTGCGTTCATTTTTGTATTTTCCTTTCAAATAAATACTGTTCAAATACTGTTCCGGAATATATGGCTGCGATGCGATACCGTTTGCGGCATCGGCGGCAGCCCTTTCCGGCTCAGCGCAAAGCTAAGGCGATAAGATACAGCAGTGCGATGAATGCAGGTACGCCGATAAGAAGAAAGATCCAGTCCCGCTTGCGCCGCCTGTTCAGCTCTTTGCTGCTCATTTCGGTGTTGTATGCATTTTTGCTTGCCGCTTCAATATCCGATGCGTCATAAAACTGAGAATAGAAAAACGGCCGCTTGTTCTCTTTTTTGTCGTCAATAGGTTTCTTTTTCATTGAGTGTGGATAAAACTCCGCTCCGGAGTCAAGGACGATGAATCATTCCGCTTCGTTCGGGCGTCGAACGCTGATGCGCAGACCTTCAACGGCACAAACAACGATCGGTTCATCTTTTGCAATGAATTCACCGTCGGCAAGCACATCGTAACGTTTTCCGTTGATAAGTGCAGCACCGCTCGGCCGCAGCGCAGTGAGCGCAATCCCCTGTTTGCCGATGAGCTCGGCTGATTCGGCGGTCACGCGGTCGGTCGCTTCCGCTGCAATGCTCTCGTTAAGCACGATGCGGGAGTTTTTGCCGTTTTTCCGTTTGCCGAAAACAACTTTGAATATTATGACCGCGGCGATGCTGAGAATTGCAACAAGTATTGCAACCGAGAACAGCGCGGATATTGGGTCGTTCGAACCTATGATAAGCCCTGCAATCACGGCTGCCGCGCCCGATATGCCTGCAATGCCGAATCCCGGGATCAGCATTTCGATGATTATCAAAGCCGCGCCGATAAGCACGAGTATCAGCCCGCCGAGGTTCCAGCCTTCAAGCCAACGGCTGAAAAAATCTCCGCCGGACAGCAGAAGCATTGTGTTCAGCAGCATATTTCTTCCTCTCTTTCATGTAATGAATGGCGTAAAGGGCCGTTTGCTTTAAAAATCAGCTGCCGCGCATGAAAAGCTTCACATACCCTTTCACAGCTATATTATACAACGCAGAGGCCTCGGTATTCAATAGGTTTACGCGAATTTAAATGTAATAATCTTGTAAAGAACCGCATAACAATGTGACATGAACATGAAGAAAACGATCGGAATGCTGCTTGCGGCGGGAATTGTCGGCTTATCGACCGCAGTTCTTTCCGCCGTGTCCGTCGGGGGACGAGTCCCGTCACCGCGCACGGCAGGCAGCGTGAATGCGGGTCTTGATCTGATGCCCGATATTGTGAGCGGTTTGAATCTTCTCGCAGGCGAAAAGTATGAAACGATACCTTCGGCAAACGGAATCGGAGTTTGGAACGGTGAGGAGGTCGTTCCGATGGATACGGAGGACTACATCATTCATGTCACTGCGGCGGAGATGCCCGCAACGTATGAAAAGGAAGCATTGAAAGCGCAGGCTGTTGCGGCCCGAACCTTTGCAATGAAGCACCTGACGGGTGAGCTTCGCTGCAAAAGCGGACATACCATCTGCACGGACTATGCCTGCTGCCAAGCTTTTCTGACAACGGAACAGCTGCGGGAACGCTGGGGCAGCTCGTTTGAAAACTATTATGCACGCATTGAAGCCGCCGTGCATGAAACGGAAGGGCTTGTTCTGACAAGCGGCGGAGAACTGGTGACTGCATTGTACCATTCTTCCTCCGGCGGGCGAACGGAAAACTGCGAGGCTGTATTCGCTGTTGCTCTGCCCTATCTTGTTTCGGTTGAGAGCGGCGGGGAAGAGGATTCGCCGGAGTTTACTTCGGAAAAATGCTACACGACGGCTGAGTTTATCAGCAAAGTGAATTCGGCTTTTCCCGATGCGCAAATGTCCGACCCCGCAAAGGATGTTGACGTTTGGCAGCGCACGGAGAGCGGGCGAATTCAGCTGATTCGTTTGGGCGGCACCGTTGTTACCGGGCAGCAGCTCAGGAACGCACTTAAACTCCGCAGCACCAATGTTAAGTTTTCAATCACGCAGTCGAATGTTAAAATCACCTGCTTCGGCTTTGGGCACGGCGTCGGCATGAGCCAGTGCGGCGCAAATGTAATGGCAAAAAACGGCAGCAGTTTCGATGAAATTTTGCGGCATTACTATACCGGAGTGGACATAGAACGGTTTGAAGTTGACAGCGGGGAACTGTGTCTGCTTCCGGAGCAGACCAATGAATAGAACAGAAGCACCGAATCGCATGGGTTCGGTGCTTAAATTTTGAAAACAGTCTTCAATGGGGTATTTTCGAATCATTTGATTGACTTTCCAAATTGTATATGCTATTATAGCTTCAGGAAGACTATTAGGAATTAGAAATTAGAAAGGAGGAAGTAGGAATGAAGACAAAAAGGGTTTGGGTATTCATAATCATATTTGCTGTGATCGCTGTCGCCGTTTTGGCTGTACCGATCCCGAAGGCGGCACTCAACGACGGCGGAACGCGGGAATATGCGGCGATGACATACCGCATTGTTAAATGGAAAAAGTTTTACGCCGGCGGAACATACGAAAAAACAAAGGTTTATTTCGGAAAGGATCTTAAAAAAACGCTTGATGAGCTTTGGGCAGAGGAAGCAGAGGGCATTGAGCATGTTTTTGATGCGGAAATTACGGAGATTAACGGAAGCGTTGTTACGGTTCGTCCCGCTGCGGGCACGGCGGAAGCCGCAAGCAGCGATAAAATTCAATTCGACACAGGCAATCTTGAGCGGATCGGATTTAATGTCGGGACGGTTGTGCGGGTGACGTACAGAGGCGGCATAAGCGAAACTTATCCCGCACAGATAAACGCAATAAGCTGGAAAAATGCGGACGATTTGAGGGACAGAGACTTTGATGGGGAATGGCTGGACAAATCAACGGCCGAAAAAATCGAAAAGGATTCGACCGGCCACGTTATAATTACAAGAATATATGCGGATTGTTTTTTTGCAAGCCCCGTTATCCCCGCGCCCTATGAACTGAAGCTTAACGGCAGGCTTTCGGACGAATACTGCGTCGGCGATCATGTTTTATGCAAGGTGGAAAACTACTGTGCGGACAGTGAAACCGAGCATCACGAAGCGGATGTTCTGTCCGTTGAGCCGAGCGATTGGACACCCGATTCGTATGTTGCTTTCGTTAGTAAAACGTTTGTATATTGATTGTATAATAAATAGATTAAGCCCGAAAAATGGTACATGCAATAGGTTTTTATGGGCTTATAAGATGTTGACAAAACGAAGTTTTTGGAGGTGATGGAAATGTTGATTCAGGAAGTATGTGCGTTGCTAAAACAGGAACTTTTGGAGAATGGCTACGAATACGGATTCTTTTTGGATGGCATCACACACAAACCTGATATGACGAAAGGTTTTGATAAAGAATTCTTTGAACGTCTATTGACTGAATATCGCATTCAAGATCCAAAAGACACTATGAAGGCAAAAGTCGGCACGTGTAATGATGTTGTTGTTCTGATGAAATCTATTCTGGATGACCTTAGCATCCCAAGCAAAATATGGCTATTACATGATAAGCAAAACAGCAAATTCCATACCGTTTTAACCTTTTTTCTGGAAAGAAAAGCTGTTTATTTGGAGCTGACCCCACAGTCTGGAAAACCGTGGTACGGGCAGGAAATTGTTTTCGACAGCGAACAGAGTTTTGTAGATGAATATGCAAAAGATGATTGTGAAGTAATCGATGTCACCGAAAACGTTTTTATAGGCAAAGCTCCTGATTTCCTGCTGTCAAGGATGGTTTAACAAATGAGCGAAAACTCCACTTTTATCGGCGCGTATGACGGCGAATGCGATGATGAGAGCATTCGCGGCGCAGTAGGCGGTGCCGATGCGGAAAACTGTATCGGACTTGCGATAATGCAGGAAGGCTTCTTTAAGTATATGTACCTCTATGACCTGAAGGTCAGCGCGGCGGCACAGGGCCGCGGCATCGGAATGAAGCTTATCGAACGCGCGAAAGAGCTTGCGCGGGAAAAGGGGTATCGCGGGATTTACGTCATTGCACAGGACAATAATCTCGGTGCATGTCTTTTTTACCTGAAATGCGGGTTCCGCATCGGCGGATTTGACACGGAAGTCTATCGCGGCACGGCACAGGAAGGCAAGAGCGACATTATCTTTTACCTTGACTGCTGAGCCGAACCGCACGTTAATATAACGGCGCAAACACAGCAAACACAAAACGCTGCACCCGAAAAAGGATGCAGCGTGTTTTGTTATTCAATCGGATTCAGTTGAAGCGCAAAACAAAATCAGGCGCGGAATCCGAATTGCCGAACGGCAGGGCAAAACTTATCTGCCTGCGGTTGCGACCATAACGGCCTTGATGGTGTGCATGCGGTTTTCGGCTTCGTCGAATACCTTGGAGCAGGGAGCGCGGAAGACTTCGTCGGTAACTTCCTGTTCTGCAACGCCGTACTTTTCGTAAATCTCTCTGCCGACGGAGGTTTCAAGATCGTGGAAGCTGGGCAGGCAGTGGAGGAAGATGCAGTCGGGGTTATGGGTCATGTTCATCATGTCCATGGTTACGCGGTAGGGGGTGAGGAGCTTGATGCGCTCTTCGAACTGAGCCTCTTCGCCCATGGAAACCCAAACGTCGGTGTAGATAGCGTCCGCACCGTCAACAGCGGCGATATCTTCGGAGAATTCGATCTTTGCGCCGGTGGTCTTTGCAAGCTCACGCATTTCTTCAACAAGATGATCCTCGGGGAAGAGAGCCTTGGGAGCGATGCCGACAAAGTGCATACCGAGTTTTGCGGAGATGATCATGAGGGAGTTGCCCATGTTGTTGCGTGCATCACCGACATAAACGAGCTTGACCTTGTTGAGGGGCTTGGCGATGTTTTCCATGATGGTGAGGCAGTCTGCAAGAACCTGAGTGGGATGATACAGGTCGGTGAGGCCGTTCCATACGGGAACGCCCGCATGCTTTGCGAGCAGCTCAACGGTCTCCTGCTTGAAACCGCGGAATTCAATGCCGTCATAGAAACGGCCGAGAACCTTTGCGGTGTCCTCAAGGGATTCCTTTTTGCCCATCTGGCTGTTGGAAAGGAAGGTTACATGTGCGCCTTCGTCAAGCGCGGCAACCTCGAATGCGCAGCGGGTGCGGGTGGAAGTTTTTTCGAAAAGAAGAACGATGTTCTTGCCTGCAAGCAGATCACCGGGAATGCCGGCACGCTTTTTTGCCTTAAGGTCGGCGGCAAGGTTGAGAAGATAACGGATTTCATCGGGAGTGAAATCCTTGAGGGTAAGCAGGGAACGCCCTTTAAGATTAACAGGCATGGTAAATCTCCTTTGTGTTTGTTTCGCGCAGGCCGATCGTCAAACCGACGAAGAAACCCGCGCATTTTCTGACATTTAAATTATAGCATATCGAAACGGGATTGAAAAGAGAAAAAAACCTTTGAAAAATTATATTATCAAAACAAAATGCAGCCGCCTGTGCGTATGAAAGCGAACGCAGTGCGGCTGTGCGGAACAAAATCGGGAGTTTAAGCAAGGCGGGAAGCAAACGCGGCCGAACGGAACGGGTTGAGGAATGCTGCATGATGAGACAAATAAAAAGATGATAATATATTGCAAAAATAAAATAAAAACAGGCTCGGATGTGCGAATTCGGGCTTGACAAAACGGGGGCATTGCGGCTATAATAACTAATTGTGACACTATGGGGTTTTCTTCGGAAATCTGCCGAGCGAAACTTTTTTCGCCGAAAATGCTCCTTTGAGCATGGGTCGGACAGATTGCGATATTCCCTTGTAAATAAGCAAGAAAGAGGTACTGTACACTATGAAGATGACTTTTCAGCCCAAAGTTAGGCAGAGGAAAAAGGTTCACGGTTTCCGCAAGCGCATGAGCACCGCCAACGGCCGCAACGTGCTCGCACGCAGGCGCAGCAAGGGCAGGAAGAAACTGTCTGCATAAGCCTTTTCTATGATTTGCGCCGTGTTTTTGCCCAATGCGGGGGGATTGAACTTCCGATTTTAAGCAAAACATGCGCGAATGCGGGACTTGCTTTTCGGCAGGCTCGCTTTTTTGAGACCTCAAACGAGGAAAAACGGTTTGCAGCCTGCGGCGGATTTAACCGGGCAGCCTGCTGCGAACACTGTTCACAAAGGCTTTTTACAAGAGCTTTTTCCGGCGAAGATCCCGCTTAATATGTTCGCCCGTACGGCGGAGCGGACTCGGTGTGCGGCTGTGCCGCACCCGAGGCGGTATCATTTCATAAGTTCATTAACATTTTGAACAACTGTGCTCCGATGAGGCGGCAGGCGTTCGGTGTGTTTTCGGTTGGTTTTGTGTTGAGGAGCTTTGCTTGCGCGTGATTTTCACAAAGCCATTGAATCGCTGCGGAAACGCTGTTTTGAACGGTCTTTGAGTTTTAACGGAACAAACGGAAAAGTACTCGGCACCCGAACAATAACAATATAAAATATGTCGCGCGGCGGCACCGGATTGCGCTGCGCAGCATACGGTTTTAATATATGTTTTGATGTGCGGTATTGCCTGAAAAAACGACAGACTAACTGAACAAACGCTGATTTTTAAGAGTTTTTGCTAAAATCTGTATTTTGATGTGTATTCAGTGCTTCCTCGGCAAAAACGAATCGGTCGGCATATGCGTGATAATCTGAAAACTGAAAGTGAAGCGTTGCTATTCTCTCAAACGAAATAAGGAGTTCCGCAGAACCTATCGCATCGGGAAATCGGTCGGGGGGCGGAGCGTGGTTTTGATTTATGCCAAGGGCAGACAGGGCGAAGTCAAAATCGGTTTTTCCGTGAGTAAAAAAATCGGCAACGCCGTTGTTCGTAATAAAACAAAACGCCGTATGCGTGAGGCTGTGACCCCGCTTATTCCCTGCATAAAGCCGGGATGCAGGCTTATTTTTATTGCGAGACAGCCGATAGTTGACGAAAAGCTTCCGGACATTCGCAGCTCAATGAGATATTCTCTCAAACGGGCGGGGTACTTAAATACGAACCCACCGCAGGAGAAGGAAAAACAGCGGGCAAGCGATGCGGAGGCGGAAACGAAGGAAAGCGATAACGAAAATTGCGGCGGGAACCCGACATGAACTCAGGGGGGCGCGAAAATGATTCCGAACGCGCACGGCTGAGTTTACCCGCACGGCTGTTTATTCAGCTTATAAAAAGCTATCAGCTGTTTGTTTCGCCGCGCAGCGGTCCGTGCTGTCGTTATACGCCGAGCTGCTCTCAGTATGCAATCGATGCTTTGAGAATACACGGAGCGTTCAAGGGGTTATTCCTTGCGGTTTGGCGCATAATGCGCTGCAACCCGTTTTCAAAGGGCGGATACGATCCCGTTCCGAATAAGACATCCGAAAAAAAGCTTAATCTGATGCGTTTTTTTCGTTGCCGGAAGGCGGCGGCGAACGAAACGGAATCGGGCGGCGCGGCCGAAAAAGGGGAGACCTGTACGCAAAACGTACGGTATCGGAAAAATAAGTGCCGCAGACTGACGGACAGAAAGGATAAAATAACAGAAAATGATTAACGATTTCTTCCTTACCGAGTGGTTTTTTGATTTGCTTCGTTGGCTCTACAGCGTGCTTGGCAACAATTATTTTCTTACGATATTTATCGTTACGCTTGCTTTGCGCATAATTCAGATCCTTCCCGATATCAACAATCGCAAAAATCAGCGCAAACAGGCAAAGATTCAGCCCGAAATCGAAAAACTGAAAAAGAAATATGCCGACAATCCGCAGAAACTCAGCATGGAGCAGAACAAACTCATGCGGGAAAACGGCATTGGTATGCTTTCAAGCTGTCTTCCTCTGCTGCTGACGCTTCCGCTTTTCTTCTGCTTCCTTGCAGCATTCCGCTTTTGGGGCTATGAACAGACCGTGCGGCTCACATACGAAACGATCGTTAACGAGGAAAAAGCGCAGGAGACTTTCGACAGCTACAGTTTCCTCTGGATTACGAACATCTGGCAGCCGGACAGCGGCTTTGCGCCTGTCGTCACGCCTGCGAAAACCGTTAAAACTTACGGCAATTCTTCGACCTGTGCGTGCACAAAATCAAACAACATAGGCAATCTTAAGCTTTTCCACACCGGGTACACCGATGCGGCCGGCAATAAGATTGAGGGCAAAGTGATTTGGGAAACCCTTGTTGAGGCCGGACTTGCAACCGGCGAATTCGGCTCGAGCAGCATGGATCTGCTGCCGACGGACACGGCCGTTGAAAAATATGATAACCTGATGAAAAAATATCAGCACGGAAACAATAACGGATGGTTCATCCTGCCCGTGCTTGCAACCGGATTCCAGCTGCTTTCGGCGTGGCTCTCAATGCGCCAGTCCAAGAAGCTGAACCCCGGTGCCGCTCAGCAGCAGCAAAGCATGAATTTCATGCTGTGGCTGTTCCCGATAATGAGCTTCTTTGTATGCTTGAGCTCCACCTCGGCATTCTCGCTCTATTGGGTTCTCAGCAGCGTGCTTCAGATTATCACGTCCCAGCTCACGAACCTTATCATGAGCAAAAAGGAAAATGCGGATGAAGTTTCTTCCGCAAAACCTTCAAAAGCAAAATAAAATTCACTTAATCGGTGCGCGGTTCCGGCGGCGGAACTGCGTACCGCATCGTTCTTTTCGGACTTTCGCAGGTTGCCGAACTCCGTCCGAATTGCACGAAAGCAGCGAAACGCCGCAGCAAACTTCGGATTTTATCGGGCAGAGCAGCATATTATGACGGCGTCTTTCCCGTCCGCCCGTGTGAAAACAAATTAAAACACAAATAACGAAAGGATATGCCGCACAAACAGGCGCGGCAGCACTGCGGCACACCGTGCGTGCAGCACCGAGTGCGCAGATGCTTCAAGGTAAAACACATGCGTTCAATCCAAGCAACGGGAAAATCCGTTGATGCAGCCATCTTCAGCGGTCTTCAGCAGCTCGGCCTGTCAATCGACGAGGTCACAATAAATGTTATTCAACACGGAACAAAAGGTCTTCTCGGCATCGGTGCAAAACCTGCAATCGTTGAGTTGACGGAAAAACCCGCCGAGGAAGTCGTTGTTCCCGATTTCACGGCGGAACTTGCCCGCGAACGCCGCGAACGCACCGAAAGGCGCGGAACCCGCGATAACCGCAGCGGACGTGACAACCGCGAGAAACGCGACAACCGCCGCAGAGAAGACAGAGAAACCGTGACGGCAATTGCAGAGGGCGTGGAAGAAACACGCAAAGAGATTATCGAACCCGAAATTCCGGAAACGGATATGCCGGTCGGAACGGGAACCGCCGCAGCGGAAGCGTATGATGAAAATGCAAAGTACGATGTTCCCGAAACAGTAAACAGGGCGGAGGACGAGTTTGCCGCCAAACCCGAAAGGAACGAAAAATACGAAAGAAACAATCGTGCAAACCGTGACAGCCGCGGCAATCGCAGCCGTCCGCAAAGGCAGAACCGCGAGGAAGAGCCCGCGCCCGAAGCCGTGAAAGAACCTCCCGTGAATTACACCGAGGAGGCTGCCGAGGGTGAACCTGCGGCTCAATTCGTGACGGAACTTATTGAAAAAATGGGCATCGGCGGAAAGGTGCTTGCGGCAAGGGAAGAGGATGCGATAAGGCTGCGTATTGACAGCGACACAATGGGCGTTCTTATCGGTCACCGCGGCGAGACTTTGGATGCAATTCAGTATCTGACAGGGCTTGTTATTAACCGCAATCGCAAGGTGGACGGCTATACACGCGTTACCATCAACACCGAGGACTACCGTGAAAAGCGTGAAGAAACCCTTATCCGTCTTGCAAGGCGCGTTGCGGCGCAGGTTAAATCAACGGGCAGGCCGAGAACCCTTGAAGCCATGAATCCCTATGAGCGCAGGATTCTGCATTCCGCTTTGCAGAACAACCCCTATGTTACCACCCACAGCGAGGGCGAAGAGCCGAATCGCAGGGTTGTTGTTGCGCCGAAGCGCGGCAGAAGACCGCAGCGTCCCCGCGACAAGGCATAAACACGGTAAACTCGTTTTGGCAGCATTGAAGGCATGAAAAAAATTAACACATGCAATGATAATATTTTCGCACTGTCCACCCCGGTGGGCGGTGCGATTGCTGTAATTCGGGCAAGCGGAAGCGGTGTTTTGCCCGTTCTCAGGGAGATTTTTTCGGGCAGAATCAAACATCGGCAGCTGAATTACGGCAAAATAACCGACAGAATTGAACCCGACGGCGGACAGGGCGAAGAACGGAAGGAAAACGAGGCGGGTGCCTTGGCCGTGCTTGACGAAGCTATGGCGGTTTATTTCCGTGCACCGCATTCCTACACGGGTGAAGATATGTTTGAGCTTAATCTGCACGGCTCTTATTCCGTCGTTTCGGCTGTATCGCGCGCGCTGACACGGCGGGGGATGCGGCTTGCGGAAGCGGGTGAATTCACAAAACGTGCCTTTTTGAACGGAAAGATGGATCTTGTTCAGGCGGATGCGGTGATGGATTTGATAAATGCAGAAACGCGGCGCGGAGCGAGTGCGGCGTTGGAGCAGCTCGAGGGCGGATTGAGCAGGAGAATCGGCGCAATTGAAGAAAAGCTGCTTGATTTTGCAAGCGAACTTGCGGCAGCAATGGACTACCCGGAGGAAATGGAGGATGAGGTGCTTTCGGCTGCGCCGGAGGTGCTGAATTCGGCAATTTCCCGCATAAGGGACTTGATTGACAACGGGAATTGCAATAAAATTATACGCGAGGGGGCAAAGCTTGCCATTCTCGGAAGGCCGAATGTCGGAAAATCCAGCCTTTTAAATGCACTGATGAATGCGGAACGTGCAATCGTTACAAACATTGCGGGCACAACACGCGATGTTTTGGAAGAGAAAATCGATTTGCTCGGTTTGCCTGTTCGCATTGCCGATACGGCGGGCATTCACGAAACCGGCGATGCGGTTGAAAAAATCGGAATTGAACGCGCTCTGCACGAAGCCGCTTCCGCAGAATGTGTGCTGCTGCTGTTTGACGGTTCGGCGGGCATAACGCAGGAGGATGAGATACTCGTTCAAAAAGTTTTCGGCATGAATTGCCGAAATGTAATTTTCATAATAAACAAATGTGATCTGTCGGATTGCGGGACGGCGGCTGAACAGCTGAAAAATATTGCGCCCGAAAACGGCGGGGGCATAAGCCGAATCAGCTGCCGCACGGGTTTCGGACTGGATGAGCTGAAACACCGAATTGCGGAGGCGGTCGGGCTTTCCGAAGGGCGTGCCATTGTGACGAATGAAAGGCATATCGAGTGCCTGAGTGCGGCTTGTGCGGAACTTTGTGAGGCGGCGGAACTCTTTTCCAAAGGCGGGAACGCGGCCGAAATGCTTCTTCCGCAGACCGAGCTTGTTGCGGAATCGGTCGGGAATGCACTGCACTGCCTCGGCGAAATAAGCGGCAGGGAAGTTTCGGAGGAGCTTCTTGATCGCATTTTTGAACGGTTCTGTGTCGGAAAATAGCTGAACGGAAATGCAGGGCGCGGCGAAGGCTGAACCCTGTAAGTTAGGAGCTGAAATGGACGAAACGGCAGTCTATCTTTTTAATCACGGCGAAAATGCATATGCTTACCGCGCGTTGGGTGCGCACGAGCGGAACACCGGAGGCATCCGATATTGGGAATTCTCCGTTTTTGCACCGAATGCGGTTCGAATATCCGTTGTGGGCGATTTCAACAATTGGAAACAGGGCGCAAATCCGATGGAGAAATTCGGAGAAACGGGCTGTTGGAGCTGCCGTATTGCGGAGGCAGGAAAGGGCGACAGATACAAGTTTGCAATTACCGGCAGGGACGGGCAAACGGTGCTTAAATCCGACCCGTTCGCATTCCGTTCGGAACTTCGGCCGGGAACGGCAAGCGTGCTTCACGGCATTCCCCGGAATGTGTGGACCGACGGCGAATATCTTAAACTGCGTGCGCAGAGGAATCTTTTCACCGAACCGATAAACATATACGAGGTTCACGTCGGCTCGTGGAAACAGGGCATGAACTACTCTGAATTGGGACGCGAACTCGTCGATTACTGCGTAAGAATGGGTTATACGCATATTGAGCTTTTGCCGCTTGCCGAACACCCGCTGGATGACAGCTGGGGTTATCAGGTCACGGGCTATTATGCGGTCACGGCGCGTTACGGTGCGCCCGAACAGCTTGCGGAGCTTGTGGATTATGCGCACAAATGCGGCATTGGGGTTATAATGGACTGGGTTCCGGCGCATTTCACAAAGGATGAGAGCGGATTGCGCAGATTTGACGGAGGCACATTGTTCGAACCCGCAGAACCGCTCCGCGCCGAGATGCCGCAATGGGGGACGCTGCTGTTTGATTACGGACGAAGCGAGGTTGTGAGCTTCCTGATTTCGAACGCTCTGTATTGGCTGCGCGAATTCCATTTTGACGGTCTGAGGGTCGATGCTGTGAGCTGTATGCTCTACCATGATTTTTGCAGGGATGAATGGCTCCCGAACCGTTTCGGCGGCAGAGAAAACCTTGAAGCGATAGAGTTCATTAAAAAGCTGAACGCTGCCGTGCACAGAGAGTGCCCGAACACGCTTATGATTGCGGAGGAAAGTTCGGCTTTCCCGAAACTTACCGAACCGGTTGCGTTCGGAGGGTTGGGCTTCGATTTCAAATGGAACATGGGGTTCATGAATGATACTCTGAAGTATTTTAGTGCGGATGCGGCGGAGAAACGAACCATGCACGAAAAGCTGACTTTCCCGATGGTATATGCGTTTTCCGAAAAGCATGTGCTGCCGTTTTCGCATGATGAGGTTGTTCACGGCAAATTATCCCTGATAAACCGCATGAAGGGCAGTTACGAACAAAAGTTTGAACAGCTGCGGCTTCTTTTTGCATATCAACTCGCACATCCGGGCAAGAAACTCAATTTTATGGGGAATGAGTTCGGGCAGTTTATTGAGTGGGATTTTAAAAAGCCGTTGGACTGGTTCCTTTTGGATTATCCCGCTCATGCGGCAATGCAGGAATTTTCATGCGCACTGAATTGGTTTTACCGCGGCACGCCTGCACTGCATCGCGAGGATGAAGGCTGGCAGGGTTTCCGCTGGCTGAGCGCGGATGATTGCGAAAATTCCGTCATTGCATTTGCGCGGACCAACGGAAGCGATACTGTCGCCGCTGTTTTTAACTTTTTGCCGAGGGAGCATTCGGCATACAGGCTGAATATCGGCGCATTGGCCGCGGAGCTTGGGACAGCAAAGAGCAGTACGCACAGAATTGGGTTCGAATGCGTGTTTTCAACACATATGCGCGGCGCGGCGACCGTTCGGGTTAAAGGCGGAAAAACAGGGCGGAGGCGAAAAAGAACCTTGGGTGAGGCCCGTCATACGGTGGATGAGCTGTACTGCGAAATTCCGCTTTACGGCTATGAGGGTGCATTTTACCGTCTGAAGCGTATCGATAAACCCGTTCTTGAAAAAAACAGGGGAAACGAATAGAAAAAACGTTTCCGAAAACAGGTTCCGCAAACGAAAAGACAGTTGAACAAACGGGGGGAACATATGCGCGGAGAAATTGACAACAGAACATTTTTCGCGGGAGCCGAAACACAGGTTCTTCCGTCCGAAAAGCGATTTCTGCTCGGCAGAGTCGCAATAATCGACCGTGTGGCCTGCCTTGACTGCGGGGACTGCGATTCGGCATGCAGCTTCGGCGCAATTGAACAGGGAAAAAACAATGCCGACGAAGCATTTGCGGGTCACAGGATTATTTACGAAAAATGCATAGGCTGCGGCGGCTGCCTGAGCTGCTGCGAAATGCGGGCAATTCGGCTTGCTGACGGGGCAAAAGGTGCGCTTGATGCGGAAATTACGGCGCGCCATGATGAAAATCCGCTGCCGGAACTCGGAAAACCCGTGGACGTGTTCAATGCTTTCGGCGAAAAAATCAGCGGAGGACGCGTTACCCAGGCTCTTGCAGGCTCCAACGCCGGGCGTGCGGCAACGATTCGGTTTCGACTCCCCCGCGAATTCCTGTCGGATGGATGCTTTGCCCATGCGGTGCGTGAAGGATGAATGCCGGAAGCTTCGGAACGCCGAAAGAAAATGCGAGATACGGAATTAATGAATCGGAGGATGCAAATGATAATTGTTGGAATATGCGGCGGCAGCGGCAGCGGCAAATCAACTTTTGCCGAAAGAATACGGGACGGTTTAAACTGCTCGTGCGAAATCATGCGGCTTGATTGCTATTATTTTGACCAGGGCGGGAAGCCGTTTGAAGAACGTACAAAAGTGAACTACGATTCTCCAAAAATATTTGATTTCGATGAAATGCTTGCGGATATCCGCCTGCTGATTGACGGAAAACCCGTGACGCGGAAGGGTTACAACTATGCAGAACACAGACGGGACGACAGCGAAGAGCTGATGTATCCGCCGGAGGTGCTGATAATCGAAGGAATCCATGTTTTTTATGATGACAGAATATGTGATATAATGAATCTGAAACTGTTCATAAAAGTGGACAGCGATATTTGCCTTCTGCGGCGTATCGCACGGGATATGAACGAGCGCGGGCGTTCTCTTGAAAGTATTTCGGAGCAGTACAAAGCAACGGTGAAGCCGATGCGTGAAAAATACATCGACAGGTATATCGACAAGGCGGATGTCGTTGTTATGCGCGGCGGAATGAATGAACAGGCATTGAAAACGACCATATCCTATATTAAGTCCTGCGTGAAAGAGCAAAGGTCGGCCGAATCCGAAAAAAACAAAAGCGACGGAAACGATTCCGAATAAATCGGAACAACTGCGGATGAACAATCACAATGAAAGAATAATACCCGTAATCGTGAAAAGGGGGGAAAGGTTTTGAGTAAACTGCGCGCACTTTGGAGAAACGGCAGAGGGATGCTTTTTGTAGTTCTCGTCGGCATTGCTTTTTATGAAATGCTTGAGCATTTTTCGTCGGTGAGAGCTGTAATTTCCCGAACAACATCGGTTTTGATGCCGATATTGTGCGGACTGATGGTTGCATACATAATCAATATTCCCGCAACGATACTTCAGGGAACTCTGTTCAAAAAGGCTCATGCTGCCGGCAAAAAATACGTTGTTCCGCTCACGGTTGTGCTGAGCTATCTTATCGTGTTCGGCATTCTCACCGCCGTGCTTATTATTGTTATTCCGAAGGCGGCGGACAGCGTGAAAATCCTGTTTGATAATTTTGAAACATATTACAACAGTGCGGCAAAATGGGCGACCGAATTTTGGGAGGGATTGAATCTCGGCGACGAAGTTACGGCACGTGCGGTTGAAATTTCAAACAAGATACTGGACAATGTGGAAGTGTTCACAACCAATCTTGCTCCGAAGCTTTTGGGTTACACTTTCAATGCGGTAAGCACGGTTGCGGACATTCTGCTTGCGCTTGCGTTCAGCATATACGCAATCCTTGATAAAAACCGCCTGCTTGCACATTCACGGCGGTTCGTAAGGAGCGTTTTCAATGAAAAGCATTCAAGCGGGATTCTTGAAGTTTTTTCGTATGCAAACCTGACTTTTCGCGGTTATTTTGCCGGACAGATAACAAGCTGCACGATAATCGGCATATTGTGCTATATCGGAATGCGGATCATGAACATGCCGTTTCCGGAGATGATAAGCGTGTTTATTGCTGTATTCGCAATGATTCCGATACTCGGCCCGTGGCTCAGCACGATTCCGAGTGCGTTCATAATCCTTATGACATCACCCGGAAAGCCTGAACTTGTGCTGTATTTTGTGATAATGATTATCATAATACAACAGATTGACAACAACCTTGTTTATCCCCGCGTGGTCGGCGATGCGGTTGGACTGTCAAGCGCATGGGTTCTCGGAGCGGTCATTCTGGGCAGCGGCTTGTTCGGCATTGCAGGCCTTATTTTTGCCGTTCCTGTCACGGCTGTGCTTTATCGTCTGCTTGCGGACTGGACAAACGAACGCGCAAGGCAGCGGGGGGTTCCGATCATCGACACCGTGCCCGGCGTGAAATACGATCTGCGCGGGCATGTTCGCCGCAGCTTTAAAAAGAAAAAAAATAATGCTTCGTCCGGCTCCGGAAGGCTGAGAACCAAAGAGACAAAAACCGAAACGGGCGAAACGGCAGCTGCGGACAAAGCGGGCAGAACCGAAAAATCCGAAAGCGAAAACAGTGATAATAAGTGAATAAAAAATTGCGAAAAGAGGGGTAAAAATGAAATCGCAATCACATCCTTTCAAGCATCTCCGCACGATTTTGCGGCATCGCCGTGCGGTGTTCCGCCATTGCGTTTTGGCAGGCATACCATGGCAGGGAATCAAACATGACTTGTCAAAATTTTCGCCCTCGGAATTTATTCCGAGCGCAAGGCATTATGACGGGACACGCAGCCCGAACGAACTTGAACGCGCAGAATACGGCTGCTCATTTGCGTGGATGCACCATAAGGGGCGCAACAAGCATCATTTTGAGTATTGGACGGATTACAGCCCGATAACAAAGCGCATGTCTCCGGTTAAAATGCCGCTTCGGTATGTTGTTGAAATGTTCTGTGACAGAGTGGGGGCGTGCAAAACCTATAAGGGGAAAGCGTACACTTCGAGCGACCCGTACGATTATTTTATGCGCGGGAACGCAAAAAACGCAATGCATCCGGAAACGGCGGCTTTGCTTGAAAAACTGCTTGTGATGCTTCGTGACGACGGGGAGAAGAAAGTTTTCCGCTACATTCGAAAAGAACTGATGAAGAAACGGGACTATTGAACGGCGAAAGCATGATTTTAAATATCTGTACACAATTTGCTGCAAAGAATTCGTAAAAATTAGCAATTTGGGGCTTGCGGTTCGGCGGGCATATGTGCTATTATTAAACCGACGGAAAGAAAAGCCGAAGGGCTGAGCTTCCCGGAAAAATACAAGCTGCGGACTTCTGCCGCATTTCAGTCGAAATTCAGGAACATGCTTTCCGAATGCGCGGAACGCTGCGGCCCGAAAGAGTGAAAGGAAAAAACATGAAAAAATATTCCAAAATCGCAAGAATCGCCGCGTTCGCGCTGGCAGTCGTGATGCTGTTCGCCTTTGCGGGCTGCAGCGGCAAAAAGGATAACAACAACAAGAACAACGGCGGCGGCAACAACAACGGCGGCAGCGGCGAAAACAGAACCGCTCCCTCCAACACGCCCGTTCCTGCGCCTTCAACAAAAACTCCTCAGATGAACGATGATATGAAATCCCTTAACGAGCTCTTTGCCGGAATTCAGGCGGGAACGACCCCGATCACCGGCATTACGGTTAAAACAAGCTATTCAAATCCCAACGGCAACCCTTTGGAGTTTGATGCTGCAAATATCCCTGCGGAGCAGCAGGAACTTTACAACAAAATAATCGATTTCATTAAGGGCATTAAAATCAGTTTTTCGGCCTGCAATTGGGACAAGTTCCTGAACGTGATCGGTGCGGCACCGGAAAGAAAAACCAATGAAGCCGCATTGACAACGACGATGGTCGAGAAGGGTTCGGACAGCGTTATCTACATCAAAACCGAAAGTCAGACCCTTGCATTGACTTTCATCAACGACGGTACGATTCTCCTTGCCGGATGCACCTTTGATGCGGGTGCGGCGGAAGGCAAAATCACTCCCTCCGCAACCCTTATCTGCGGCAGCTTCGACATGAATTATACAATGCAGCTGCGCAGCCTGTTCGGAGTGAAGTAAAACATCCGGGTTGAAGGCCGGCAGTCGGATAAAGTATATGAAAACCCGCTCCGCATGTTTCATGTGTTGGGAGCGGGTTCTTATATTAAAAATGACGTTTGACTGAAACACAACCTAAACCGGCACAGCCTGTTCGGAAATATTGAATGCGTGCATTGATAACGGGGTACTGTGCATTAAAAAACAATGAAGGTAATATGAATTTTGAAATATCTTTTGACTTTATAGTTTTTGAAACCGAACGTCTGCTGCTGCGCGAATTCAACGCCGATGACGTCGATGCGGTATATGCCTATGCGGGCGATGCGGAGAATACAATTTACATGGACTGGGGTCCCGCAAGCCGTGAGGAAGTTCGGAATTTCGTTCAATCCCGCCTTGCACAGCAGATAACGGAACCGCGGCGCATTTTTGATTTTGCCGTTTGCATCAAGGCGACGGGCCGGCTTATCGGCAGTATGGGCTTGTTTTTTGGCGATGACGGGCAGCAGGCGGAACTCGGCTACACGATTAACAAAGCATTTTGGGGTAAGGGATATGCCTCCGAAGCAGCGAAGGGAATGCTTCAATTCGGCTTCATGAACCTTAATCTGCACCGCATAAGCGCAAGGTGCGACAGCATGAACACTGCCTCGGAACGAGTTATGCAGCGTCTCGGAATGCGATTCGAGGGCGAAGCGAAGTCCGCCGAATATGTCAGAGTACGCGCGCGGCGGCAGTGGCGCAGCGTAAAGCACTATGCAATGCTGCAAAAAGAGTTCCTGAATCGAATGATCGACGGGGAAGATGTTTGACTCGGCCGTGACTGAAAAACGCCCTGCATGTGTGCATTATGCGGCTATATTTTATATTTGACCGCAAAGGCTTTTTAATGCGTAAAAAAGCAGCTTGTTTTGACAAAAACATCCTAAATATATTTGCAACCGCGGTTGCAACAGGCTACAATGTAACCATGGAAAACGTGCGCACAGGGTCTTGTGGACGGCGGATGCGGGCGGTTTCGAATATATTTTTGCACAAAGGTGCGTTTCACGGGTTTCAAAACGGAGCGCTGCGGCAGCGGACACGGCGCAGAGAATTTCCGCAGAAACCGAATTTGATTTTTCCGCACGGATTTTCAAGGAGGATTATATTATGCAGACAGCAAACCGTATGCAGGGCGTTTCAGGCAGCGCGATCAGGGAGCTTTTCAAGCTTCTGGGTGATCCGAACATCATCTCTTTCGGCGGCGGCAATCCCGCGAAAGAGTGCTTCCCGAAGGAAGAGATCCGCGCAATTACCGATGAGCTGCTCAGAGATAAATCCGACACTCTGCTTCAGTACGGTGCGACCGAAGGCTATCTGCCGCTGCGCCGCGCATATCTCGACAGCATTCTTCCCGACAGCGGGCTGCACGGCGAGCTTGACAATGTTCTTTCGCTGACCGGTTCGATGCAGGGGCTTGATCTTATTTGCAAAACCGTCATTAATCCCGGTGATGTTGTGCTTGTTGAAGAGCCGAGCTTTCTCGGTGCGCTGCAAACTTTCCATGTTGCGCAGGCGAAGCTTGTCACCGTTCCTCTTCATCCGGACGGAATTCACATCGATGAGCTTGAGGCGGTCGTTCGTGAACACAAGCCCGTGATGTTTTACACAATTCCCACCTTCCAGAACCCAACAAGCTGGGTTTCCGGCGTTGAAGTGCGCAGGCGCATTGCGGAGCTTGCTGCCGAGTTTGACATGCTCGTAATCGAGGATGACCCCTATGCCACGCTCCGTTTTTCCGGTGAAAAGCTGCCCACAATCAAAAGCTTTGACACGAGCGATAATGTTATCGTTCTGACCAGTTTTTCAAAAACGATTTCCCCCGGTCTGCGCGTTGCGCTCTGCTTCGGCAGCAAGGATCTCATACGCAAAATGACGATAGCAAAACAGGGCAGCGATACTCACTCGCCGAACCTTAATCAGGCAATCGTTGCCGAATACATCAATCGCGGCTTTATGCCGAAACATATAGAGTATATATCGGGCGTTTATTCCCGCTCAGCCCGCATTATGACCGATGCGATGGCTGAGCATTTCCCCGAATGGGTTCACTTTGAGCAGCCCGTCGGCGGTCTGTTCATCTGGTGCACCCTTCCCGAGGGCTGGGATGCAAACGAAATCTTCAAGCGTGCGGTCGAGCGTAAAGTTGCGTTCGTTCCCGGTGCGCCTTTCTTCACAACCCCGGGCAAAGGTCAGAACACCTTCCGCCTGAACTTCTCCGCAGAGCCCGAGGAGCGCATTCGCGAGGGCATAAAGCGGTTGGGCGACCTTCTTAAGGAAATGGCGGAAGAACAGAAATAAAATTCGGTTCAAAAACCACCAAATCCACCGAAAGGATAATTTATATAAAATGGAGAACAACGAAATTGCCGCAAACGGCATGATTTCAGAAACTACAGAAAATACAGAGAATACAGAGAACAAATGCGCCGAAAAAACAAACGGGGTTGCAGGCCCCGGGCGCAATGCATACGACGTTCTGAACGAGCGCGGATTCCTTAAACAGTGCTCACACCCGGAGGAGCTTCGCGAACTTCTCGGCAAAGAAAAGCTGACGTTTTACATCGGCTTTGATCCCACGGCGGAAAGTCTCACCGTCGGTCACTATGTTGCAATGTGCGTCATGGCGCATATGCAGAAATGCGGGCATCATCCCATCGTGCTTCTCGGCGGAGGCACGGCAATGATTGCCGATCCGTCCGGAAAGACGGAGTTGCGCAAACTGCTCAGCGTTGAAGAGCTTGACAACAATGTTGCCGGCATCAAAAAACAAATGGAGCGGTTGGTTCGCTTCGACGGAGAAAACGGTGCTGTTATCGTGAACAATGCGGACTGGCTCCGAAACCTCAACTTCATGGATTTCATGCGCGATATAGCCGTGCATTTCTCCGTGAACGAAATGCTTCGCGCGGAATGTTACAAACAGCGTTTCGAGCGCGGGCTGACCTTCTTCGAATTCAGCTACATGCTTATGCAGAGCTATGACTTCCTCTGCCTGAACCGCAAATACGGCTGTGAGCTTGAAATGGGCGGCGACGATCAGTGGAGCAATATCCTCGGCGGTGCGGATCTTATCCGCCGCAAGGAACGCAAGCGTGCATACGCTCTTACGACCCGCCTTTTGACTACGGCGGACGGCAAGAAGATGGGCAAAACCGAAAAGGGTGCCGTATGGCTTTCCAAAGAGCGCACAAGTGTGTATGATTTTTACCAGTACTTCCGCAATGTTAACGATGCGGATGTTAAAACCTGCCTGAGTCTGCTGACCTTCCTGCCGATGGACGAAATCGAAGCGCTTTGCGCGGAAGGCGCAAATATCAACGAGGCAAAGCGCGTGCTTGCTTACACCGTAACAAGCCAGGTGCACGGCGAGGACGAGGCCAAAAAAGCCGAGGAAGCTGCGCTTGCGCTGTTCAGCGGCAAGGGCGACCTTACCCATATGCCCACCGTTGCGCTTTCCGATGCGGACATTCAAGAAAGCGGCATGAGCATAACGCGTCTGCTTGTGCTTGCAGGCATTGAAAAATCCAACTCTGCCGCAATAAGATCCGTTCGCGAGGGCGGCATCAGTGTTAACGACCGAAAGGTTACGGACACAAAGGCGGTTTTGGACAGTGCCGAACTTGCGGACGGAATCATCCTTAAAAAAGGCAAAAAAACTTTTGTAAGGCTGATTCACAAGGACTGATTCGGCGGATTTTCAACGCCTCTGTCGGGCGCTGCACCGCAACTGATTTATAAAAATAAACATTCTTTCAGCGGAGTGTCCTTTGATGTTCACTGCGAACTCCGCAAAAGTAACTCGATATGGCATTGAAAGCATTCAAAACCCCTGCTGCGGCATCCGAAACGGAGTTTGTGGTTAACAAATCGCGTTTCATCGGAAGAGCTTTTCCGGTTGAAACCGAGGCGGAGGCACTTGAGATTCTTGAACGGATACGCCAAAAGCATTATGATGCAACGCATAACTGCTGGGCGTATAACCTGCGCGGAGCTTCGCTGCTGCGCCGTTTTTCGGACGACGGCGAGCCGGGCGGAACCGCCGGAATGCCGATTATGGACACGCTTATCCGAAGCGAAACCGAAAACGCGCTCATCATTGTGACGCGCTATTTCGGAGGAATCCTTCTCGGCAGCGGTGGACTTGTGCGCGCATACAGCCGATCCGCTGCGGATGCGCTTTCGGCCGCCGGCAGCGTTACAATGACGCCATGCGCCGAAATAGAGTTCGTAACGGATTATACGCGTTTCGGCGGGATAGAGGGGTTTGTCCGCAAAAATTCAACCGTCAGGAATATTGAATTTCTTGAAAACATAAAATTCAATTGCCTTGTTGAAACAAAAAAAGCGGATGCGTTCATTGCGGATATCATCGAACGGACGGACGGTCGTTCCGCTCCGCGCATGCTCGGTGAGGAGTACCTGCCCCTTGCCGAAAAATGATGCATTGAGCGCGTCAAAACAAGATTCCAAACGGCGCATTTTTCGCAAGGTTTGCGCGGCGCCGCATGAAATAAAACATCATTAAATTCTCTTTTTAAAACAGGAGGAACAAAAATGGATATCAAGATCACAAAAGCAACCGAGCTTAAAACAAAACCCACCCTTGAGGAAGAAGCTTCCCTCGGGTTCGGCAAACGTTTCACCGACCATATGTTCATGATGAACTATGACAACGGCGAATGGCATGATGCACGCATCGTTCCCTATCAGAGACTTTCTCTCGATCCTTCCTGCTCCGTTCTTCACTATGCACAGGAGATTTTCGAAGGCCTTAAGGCATATCGTGCCGACGACGGCAGAATCCTGATGTTCCGTGCAAAGGACAATGCTCAGCGTCTTAACAATTCCGCAAGGCGTCTCTGCATGCCCGAAATCGACATCGATTTCAACTATGAGGCAATGCGTCAGCTCGTTCAGGTTGAACGTGACTGGGTACCCCACAGCGCGGGTACAAGCCTCTATCTGCGTCCCACGATGATCGCGGTTGACGAAGCTCTCGGTGTACATGCTGCACACAGCTACCTCTACTACATCATCTGCTCTCCCAGCGGTGCATACTACAAGGCAGGCCTTGCACCCATCCGCATCCGCGTTGAAGACAAATACGTTCGCGCAGTCCGCGGCGGTACCGGCTCTGCAAAGACCGGCGGCAACTATGCCTGCTCCATCCTTGCAGGTGCAGAGGCCGAAAAGGAAGGCTACAGCCAGGTTCTGTGGCTGGACGGCGAGCATCTCAAATACGTTCAGGAAGTCGGCGCAATGAACATGATGTTCCTTATTGACGGCAAACTTGTCACCGCTCCCCTGCATGACACCATCCTGCCCGGCATCACCCGCCGCAGCGTCATGACTCTTGCCCGCGAAATGGGCATCGAAGTTGAAGAGCGTCCCATTTCCGTTGATGAGCTTATCGCAGCGGGCGAAAACGGCAAGCTGACCGAAGCATTCGGCACCGGCACCGCGGCAGTCGTCTCCCCCGTCGGAGAACTTGCATATCGCGACAAGCATATCATGATCGGCGACAAGTCCGTAAACAACGGCATCGGCGAACTGACCATGAAGCTTTACAACACTCTCACCGGTTTGCAGTGGGGCAGGATTGAAGATACCCACGGCTGGGTAACGGATATCGATAAGAAATAATTCCGCAGCGAGGGCGTTTCGGCTCAAGACTCAACAAATTTAGTATCAAAACAGCAATACGACCGTCGGCTTGCCCGGCGGTCGTGTTCTTTGAGGTTTGGGTTTTGCATCAGAATGCGCATTCACGGTCGATGCCGAGTGTGAAGAACAGCGCAAGCTCCGATTGCGCCGCATACTCCGTGCGGCATTGCTCCAAATTTAAATATACTTTAAAAAACGTGCATTTTTGCCTTGTTTTAACCTATAATGCAAGCTATAATAAGACTTGGACATTAAACCTTCGTTCTGTCCGCATTTTTTGCGTGTTTAAATGCAGGGCTGCATTTTGCGTGCGGCGGCGGTTCGCAGGGCTAATAAATTCTCAAGGAGGATAAAATCTCTATGGCAAAGACCGTCACTATCGATGGCAATACCGCTGCGGCGCATGTCGCATACGCATTTTCCGATGTTGCGGCTATTTACCCCATCACTCCGTCCTCTCCCATGGCAGAAGTTGCCGATGAATGGGGCGCACAGGGCAGGAAGAATCTTTTCGGTCAAAAGGTCCGCATTGCGGAAATGCAGTCCGAGGGCGGCGCAGCAGGCGCAGTTCACGGTTCCCTTGCGGCAGGCGCACTGACAACCACATTCACCGCTTCTCAGGGTCTTCTTCTGATGATCCCCAACATGTACAAAATCTCCGGCGAAATGCTTCCCGGTGTTTTCCATGTTACGGCACGCGCACTCGCAGCTCATTCGCTTTCCATTTTCGGCGATCACAGTGACGTTATGGGCGCACGTCAGACGGGTTTTGCAATGCTCGCTTCCGCTTCCGTACAGGAAGTTATGGATCTTGCACTCGTGACCCATCTTTCCGCAATCAAGGCGAGCCTGCCGTTCGTTCATTTCTTCGACGGCTTCCGCACCTCTCATGAGATTCAGAAGATCGAACAAATCGAATACGAGGATATGGCAAAGCTGCTCGATTACGATGCCGTTAAGCGTTTCCGTGAGCGTGCACTCAACCCCGAGCATCCCCATCAGTCCGGTACCGCGCAGAATCCCGACATCTATTTCCAGGGTCGCGAAGCTGCAAACATCCACTATGCAAAGGTTCCCGAGATCGTTGAATACTACATGGAAAAAGTCGGCGATCTGACCGGCAGGAGATACCACCTGTTCGATTACGTCGGCGCACCCGATGCAGAGCGCGTTCTCGTTATCATGGGCAGCGGCGCGGATGTTGCGGAAGAAGCTATCAACTACCTCAACGCAAAGGGCGAGAAGCTCGGCCTTATCAAGGTTCGCCTGTATCGTCCCTTCGCAGCGGACAAGTTCCTTGCGGCTATCCCCGCAACCTGCAAGAAGATCGCTGTTCTTGACAGAACCAAGGAACCCGGCTCCCTCGGCGAACCTCTCTACCTCGACATCGTTGACGCGATTGCGGAGGCAGGGCTTGACATCAAGTGCTGCGGCGGCAGATACGGCCTCGGCAGCAAGGAATTCACCCCCACCATGGTCAAGCAGGTTTACGACAACCTTAAGCTCGACGAACCCAAGAACCATTTCACCGTCGGCATCATCGACGATGTTATGAATACTTCCCTCCCCGAGGGCGACTTTGTGAACGCCGCTCCCGAGGGCACGATCTGCTGCAAGTTCTTCGGCCTCGGTTCCGACGGTACCGTCGGTGCAAACAAGAACAGCATCAAGATCATCGGCGACCACACCAACATGTTCGCACAGGGCTACTTTGCATACGACTCCAAGAAGTCCGGCGGTCTGACCATCAGCCACCTGCGCTTCGGCAAGACCCCCATCCAGAGCCCCTACCTTATCGACAGTGCGGACTTTGTTGCATGCCATAACGCAAGCTACGTCACCCGTTACGATGTTCTTGAAGGCATCAAGGACGGCGGCGTATTCCTGCTCAACTCCCCGTGGACCGTTGAGGATATGGAACGCGAACTCCCCGCTTCAATGAAGCAGACCATTGCAAAGAAACATATTCGTTTCTACAACATGGATGCTGTTAAGCTCGCCCGCGAAGTCGGCATGGGCAACCGCATCAACACCATCATGCAGAGCGCATTCTTCAAGCTTGCCGAAATCATCCCCGCAGACGAGGCGATCGATTACATGAAGGCAGCTGCAAAGAAGAGCTACGCAAAGAAGGGTGAGGACGTTGTTCAGAAGAACTATGCCGCAATCGACATCGGCGTTACCGGCATCACCGAAATCAACTACCCCGAAGCATGGGCAACCGCAACAAGCGGCGCAACCGCAATGCATGTCAGCGACGATCCGTATTTCGTTGATTTCATCAAGCCCATCCTTGCTCAGCAGGGCGACAAGCTGCCCGTCAGCAAGCTCGCTGCCGACGGCTATGTTCCCACCGGCACCACCAAGTACGAAAAGCGCGGCATCGCAGTTGAAGTTCCCATGTGGATTCCCGAAAACTGCATCCAGTGCAACCAGTGCGCCCTTGTATGTCCGCATGCAAGCATCCGTCCCTTCGTTATGACCGAAGAGACCGAAGCACCCGAAACCTTCGTTGCCAAGAAGGCGAACGGCGTCGGCGACGGCAAGCTCTTCCGAATTCAGGTCAGCCCCTATGACTGCACCGGCTGCGGCAGCTGCGTCAATGTTTGCCCCGCAAAGACAAAGGCTCTCAAGATGGCTCCTCTTGCAGAAGTCGAAAAAGTTGAAAACGACAACTGGAACTTCGCAATGGATCTGCCCACCCTCGACCTGCCCGTCAACAAGGCAACCGTCAAGGGCAGCCAGTTCCTCCAGCCCATGTTCGAATTCTCCGGCGCATGCGCAGGCTGCGGCGAGACTCCCTATGTAAAGCTTGTTACCCAGCTCTTCGGCGACAGGATGATCGTTGCAAACGCAACCGGCTGTTCCTCCATTTACGGCGGTTCCGCTCCCACCTGCCCCTACACCGTAAACAAGCAGGGTCACGGCCCCGCATGGGCAAACTCCCTCTTTGAAGATAATGCAGAGTTCGGCTTCGGTATGAACCTTGCAACCACCCACCGCCGCGAGAGGCTTGCGGATCTCATCAGGCAGCTTGCTGAAGGCTGCGGCGATGAAGTCAAGGCAATCTGCAATGCATGGCTTGAAAATAAGGACGATGCTGAGGGCAGCCGCAAGGCAGCTCCCGCTGTTGTCAAGATGGCTGAAGAATGCATGAACTGCGGTTGCGAGTGCGACGAGATCTGCAAGGAGATCTATGACCTCCGCGACCTGCTCGTTAAGAAGAGCCAGTGGATCTTCGGCGGCGACGGCTGGGCATACGATATCGGTTACGGCGGACTCGATCACGTTCTTGCAATGGATGAAGACGTCAACGTTCTCGTTATGGACACCGAAGTTTACTCCAACACCGGCGGACAGTCCTCCAAGGCAACTCCGACCGGCTCCGTTGCAAAGTTTGCCGCTGCGGGTAAGCGCACCAAGAAGAAAGATCTCGGCATGATGGCAATGAGCTACGGCTACGTTTACGTTGCAAAGGTCTGCATGGGCGCAAATCCCGCTCAGCTGCTCAAGGCAATGGTTGAAGCGGAAGCTTACAAGGGACCGTCCCTCATCATTGCTTACGCACCCTGCATCAACCACGGCATCAAGGCAGGCATGAGCAAGGTTCAGGACGAAGCGAAGAGGGCTGTTGAGGCCGGCTATTGGCCCCTGTACAGGTATAACCCCGACCTCGCAGCACAGGGCAAGAATCCCTTCACCCTTGACAGCAAGCCCGCAACCGGCGACTACAAGGAATTCATCCTCGGCGAAAACCGCTATGCAGCTCTCAAACAGCAGTTCCCCGAAGAGGCAGCAACGCTGTTTGCACGCGCAGAGCAGGAAGCAAAGGATAAGTACGACTACTATAAGAAACTCAACGACATGGAATAATCGCAGTTCAATGCGATTGACGAAGGCGGGATGATTCTGCCCGGCATAATTGCACAACGGCAAAAGATGCCCGCCGCCGGCAGTTGAGTTCAAAATAATAAGAACGAGCTTCCTCCGCACCCCCTGAATGCTGAAGGGGAATCATGAAACGGAAACGAATCATGAGTGCGGGGGAGCTTTTTTTCAATTGAAAGGAGCAGAAATTCAAAAGACAAACGGATATTGATTGGAAGCGGACGGATCAAAAAACAGCTTTTCGAAACAAAAGTCGAAAAGCTGCCGCTGATGCGCATAATTTATAATTGAAGAATATCAGCCGTTCATGATTTTTTCTGTTAAATCGTCAACGGTCTTTTTGAGTTTTGCATCGGTCTCGATGCTTTTTTCGATCTGTTCACAGGCATACATAACGGTTGAGTAATGACGCCCGCCGTAGAACGCACCGATTTCGGGGAAAGACGATTCGGTGAGAATCCTTGTAAGATACATTGCGATCTGCCGCGGATAAGCAATGCGGCGTTCGCGCCGGCCGGCTTCCATCTCGGCAGGACTTACCGAATAAAAATCGCAGACAACGCGGCGGATAAGTTCCGGCGTTACGGTGCGTTGCTTGCTGCCGGAAACGTAATCCTTAAGGACGTTTTCGGCAAGAGAAGCGGTGATGGGCTTGTTGATGAATTTTGCATAAGCAAGCACGCGGTTCAGACTGCCTTCAAGGTCGCGGATGTTGGAATAAACCCGTTCCGCAACAAGGCCGAGAACTTCATCGCTGACGTCAAGATTTTCCTGAGTTACCTTGCGGCGGAGAATTGCAAGCCGTGTTTCAAAATCAGGGGGTTGAATATCGGTGATAAGTCCCCAGCCGAAGCGCGTCCTCAAACGTTCTTCAAGTATGGGAATATCCTTGGGCGGTTTATCGGAGGTTATGATGATCTGCTTGTCCGCATCGCGAAGGTCATTGAATACGTTGAAAAATTCCATTTCGGTTGCGTCTTTACCTGCGATGAACTGAATATCATCGATAAGAAGCACATCAAGATAGCGGTATTTCTCGCGAAGGCTCGTGCGCTCCTTGCGTGCAATGGACTGAACAACATCGTTGGTGAAATTCTCACTTGAAATGTAAAGAATTTTGTAATCCGGATGTTCGCCGTGAATAAAGTGCCCGATTGCGTGCATAAGATGCGTTTTCCCAAGCCCCACGCCGCCGTAGATATAGAGCGGGTTATAAGCCTTTGAAGGGTTTTCCGCAACGGCAAGCGCAGCCGCATAGGAGAAACGGTTGGATTCACCGGTCACGAAGGTGTCAAAGGTGTATTTGGGAATCAAGGTTGGGCAATCGTTGCGGACCGTTACGGGCTTTACAAAATCGGGAGAAGCCTCGGCAACATCGTCATCGAGGGGCGTTTCGCGGGTCGTGAAGCGCACATGCAGCTCACAGCCGCAGGATTCGCGGATGCTTTTTTCAACCATGGGCGTGTAGAACCGCTCAAGAGTGCTTCGATAAAGCTCATCCTCCGTTTGGAGAACAAGCGTTGTTTCTCCCTCGATCCTGAGGGGAACCAGCGTCGCGATCCAGGTGTTGTAACTCGCGTCCGTCATTTCGCTCTTAAGCGCGGCAAGAGCCTTTGACCATATAACAGATGCCGATAACAAAGATTGCCTCCCAACCGTTGCGAAAACACCGGAGCATCGTCAAAACAGTGCCCGGGTGCTTTTGCACAATGAATATTACCCGTATTTAAGCCTGATACCGATCATCGCCTGCTTGGTTTCGGCATTTCGACGCGGAACGCATTAATGCGGAACGCAGTACGCACGGTGCAGCAAAAGCATTAATACAAAGCGTGACAAATGAAGCATTGCTTTCATAGGGTGGACTAATATAATAACAAATTTGCAAAGATTTCGCAAGGCTTCATTGTGGATAATTTTTTCCGATTTGTACCGTTTTTTTTAAAAAAGCACCAGATATTGTGGAAAAAACGAGCATTATATTAGATATACTTAAAAAAAGAGAATAATATTCGAAATTTGCGGTAAAAAACGAGTTTGGGCAGGCATTTCCCGGGAAATATCTTTCGGATTCCGTGTGCTGCCGCGGTGCCGTGCGGTTAGATGCGTCTTGAAACAGCCTGTTCACAAAATGTTTACAAAAAATTTAATTTCGGTACTTTCCAATAAGCTGCAATTGGTGTATAATAACTCCAAATCCGGTAAATTTCACAGATTCCTCCAATCGGCGCGTTGATGCCTGCAATCAGCATGGTGATTTCTGTAATCAGCATGGTGATTTCTGTAATCAGCATGACGCCGTGAGCGGAACAAAAATCGGAAAGGATGAAAAAATGGAAAGAAAAACAAATAAAAAAAGCAGCGCGCTGCCTGTCATTATCCTGCTTGCGGTCATCATTGCGGCGGGAGTGGCTGCGTTCTTTTTGCTGAGAGGCGAAAAGTTCCTCGGCGGAAGGAAGGATATTACGATTACCGAAGCGGTAACGACAAACACGAACGGAATTACCGATCCGGAGCTTGGAAATCCGGATTGGATTGAGCTGTGCAATCCGACGGATGCGGCAATGGATATTTCAAACTATGCTCTCGGAGTCGGCAATGAGGAGGGCGGAAGGTTCATCTTCCCTTCAGGCACAACGATCGCGGGCAAAGGCTATCTGCTTGTTTACTTTAAGGATCGCGGAGTTTCAACAACAGGAAAACTTGTTGCGGGCGGCGATCTTGCGGCGGCGGGAGAGACCGTGACGCTTTACAACACTGCGGGGGAGGTTGTCCATAAGGTTGATATTCCCGAACTTCCGGCGAATATTTCTTATGCCATGGATTCCGCGGGTCATTTCGGCTACGCAAAAGTTCCGACACCCGGAGCGGAAAACAGCACTGCAATTTCCAAAACACTTGACGGAGCGCAAAACATCGAAGCTCCGAAATCACTCATCGTAAATGAAGTTCTGCGCGGCGAGAACGGCTTTGTTGAGGTTCGCAACAATTCCTCAAAGACGATTCAGCTTCATGACTTCTACCTTTCCGACAATGCGGAAAAGGTCAACAAGTGGCGGTTCCCGCAGCAGACGCTTGAACCCGGTGCGCTTGCGGCTGTGAACCTTTGCGGTTCCGCGTATGCAGGCTCTGCAACGGCGGACGGTGAAGAGGGAAAACTGCTCTTCAATGCCAACTTCAAGCTTAACACCGAGGAAAACACCGTTTATATTGCGGGTTCCGGCGGGAATATAATCGATACATTCACCTTTGATATGAATATGCCCGGCGCGGTTGCGGCAGTACGCACGGCAAAGGGCGTTGAATACACAGGCACGGCAACAAAATGTGCCGAAAACAGTGATTCCACATTTGCCGAGATCACATGGACGGATATGGATTCAAGCGATGTGCTGAGAATCAACGAATTCCTGCCGAAAAACAAATTCGATATTACAGACGGCGACGGTGACCGCAGCGAGTGGGTTGAGCTTTACAACAGCGGAAGCGAGCCTGTTTCGCTCCTCGGCTACTATCTTTCGGACAACAGCGCAGAGCGCGACAAGTGGGCATTGCCCGATATCACTCTCGGCGGCGGTGAGTATTTGATCGTTTTCCTTTCCGGCAAGGACAGGACGGACGGAGAAATGCACGCCTCGTTCAGCATTTCCGACACTGATGAAGGCATATTCCTTTCAAACTACAACGGAATGCGTTCCGACAGCCTGCTGCTTCCTTCCGAATTGAGCGCGAATGTTTCAATCGGCAGAGGGGAAAACGGCGAGGTTCTGTATTATGCACGTCCGACGCCTGCGGCAGCAAACACGGCGGCAGGTTTTGCGGAACCCATGGGCGTGGGGGGGTTCAACCCCTCCTCCGTTTATATCAACGAAGTTTGCGCGGTAACAACGCCGCGCAGCGGGGAGATGGACTGGGTCGAATTTTATAACGGCGGCGACGAAAGTGTAACGCTCACAGGCTGGCATATCAGCGACAGCAAGCGTGAACTGCAAAAGTTTGAGCTTTCGTTCATTACGGTTCCCGCAAAGGGTTATGCGGTGCTCAGCTGCTCCGGCAGCATTTCCGATGCCGCACCGACGGTTGCACCGTTCAGCGTATCGGGCAGCGGTGACGGGCTGATTTTGACATCTGCCGACGGAACTGTCATAGACTATTTTGAAACGGGTGCAACCCGACTGGGCGTTACAAGCGGCAGGCAGACCGGCGGCGGGAGCGGTGACCGCGTTTTTTTTACGCAGGCGACCAAGGGCAGCGCAAACCCCGATGTTTGCTACCTTTCCTATGCGGCGAACGCCGTTTTTTCAAATACCGAACTTTATCACAGCGAGCCTTTTTCGCTTGAGATAAAAACGCAGAATGCAGACGGTGTGATAAGATACACCACCGACGGCAGCAAGCCGACCGAGCAGAGCACGGAGTATACAGGTGCAATAACGATTTCTTCAAATACGGTTATTCGCGCTGCAACCTTTGTTTCGGGCATGATGCCGAGTGATGTTGCAACTGCAACTTATCTTTTTGAAACGCCGCACAGCGTGCCGGTTGTGACGCTTGCAATGAACCAAAAAGATTTTGACGATGTTTATGCTGTCAGCAGTCCGTTCGTTCCGGTTGTTGAACGGGAGGGGCATATACAGTATTTTGAAAAAGACGGAAGCCTCGGAGTTGAAACCTCCGCCGGCATTCGCGTTTCCGGTGCGTCAACCCGGCGTTATCCGCAAAAGTCCCTTGCGCTCATGTTTCGCTCCGGCTACGGAAGAAAGACCGTTACCTATCCTTTCTTCGGAAACGATTATATCAAGACTTTCGGTTCGCTCGTGCTTCGCAATGCGGGTCAGGACTGCCTGAATACCCGCATTCGCGATTCTTTCACAAGCACTGCCGTTCTCGATATGAACATCGATTCGTCCGCGGCAACTTTCTGCGCGGTTTATATCAACGGCCGTTACTGGGGGTTGTATGACCTTAAGGAGAACATGAACAAGGATTACCTTGCTGCGCATTACGGCGTTGATGAGGACACTGTAAACATTATAAAGCGAAACACCGTTGAGCTTGCGGGCAGCAATGCGGATTTTCTCCGCGTCAGAAGCTACGTTGTTCAACAGAATGCAAGCGGCGCAAACGTTGTTGTACCTTTGACGGCGGAACGGTATGCGGAATTTACAAAATGGGTGGATGCCGAGTCCATTGCTGATTATCTGATTGCAAGGGAATACTTCCCCGATGCGGATATGTTCAACCAGAAGTATTGGCGCACAACGGACTATAAGGTGCGCTGGCGTGCGATATTCTATGATTCCGATTTCGCTCTCAGTTCCGAGCGCGGCGATGTTCTCGGGCATTACTTCAACGTTGTCGGTGTTCCGAGTGCGGACGGTTCATTGAGCCAAATGGATCTTTACTGCGGACTGCGTTCCAATGAAGAATGGAGCGACTACTTCATAACACGTTATATATATGTTACGAAGTACTATTTGAACAACGACAGACTGCTGCCGCTTTTTGATTCCATGGTGGACACGATCCAACCTGAAATGGACAGGCAAATTGCCCGCTGGGGACGCCCCGAATCCCGCAGCCATTGGGAAAACGAAATTTCAAAACTGCGCAGTATGCTTGCTGCCCGCCCGCAGTACGCAAAGCAGTGCCTGCAATACAATTTTAAGTTGTCCGAGGCACAATATGCGGAATATGAGGCAAAGGCGGATGAAATGTTCAATCAGAACGGCGGAGTTTTTAAGTAAGCTCACGTGCCGCGAAATGCAGACTGCATATTTTCACGGATTTGGTTCCGCATGAGTTTTTGATGACGGGATTCATGCGGAACACACAGAAAAAATATAGATTTTAATTTTTGCATCGAAAAGGTTTTAGCAAAAAAGAGAGGGCAAGATGAAGATTATCATTGTCGGCGGAGGCAAAGTCGGGCACCAAATCGGAAAAAAACTGACAAATGAAAAGCACGATGTTGTTATAATTGATGACGATCCGGATGTGCTTGCACGCATATCCGACGAAATGGACGTTTTTTGCGTTGAAGGCAACGGTGCGGATTATAAGGTTCAGAGCGAAGCAGGTGCGGGGTCGGCCGATATTTTGATTGCAGCAACGGCGCATGACGAAATCAACATGCTTTGCTGCCTTATTGCACATAAACTGGGCGCAAAGCACACGATCGCCCGCGTTCGCGACCCGGAATACACCGTTCAGCTTGACTTTTTGAAGGACGAATTGGGGCTTTCAATGGCGATTAACCCGGAGCTTGCCGCAGCGGATGAAATTGCAAGGCTTTTGCGTATTCCGAGTGCGCTCAATGTTGAGCTTTTTGCACGCGGGCGCGTGGAGCTTGTCGAGTTCCGCATCGGTGAGGGAAATCCGCTTATCGGCCTCTCGCTCATGCAGATTTATAAAAAATACCAGATAAAAATTCTTATTTGCGCCGTTCAGCGCGGAACCGAGGTTATTATTCCGAACGGCGAATTCGAGCTTGAGCAGGGAGACAGACTGCATATCACGGCGTCTCATGAGGAGATGGCGCGGTTTTTCCGCACTGTTTATCCCGATAAAAAGCGTAAAGTGAAAACGGTTATGGTCTGCGGCGGAAGCAGGATTGCATACTACCTTTCGCTTGCGCTGTCGAAAGTCGGCGTGCAGGTGAAAATAATCGAAAGCAATCCGCGGCGCGCTGAACAGCTCAGCGAGGATTTGGACAGTGCGTTGATAATCTGCGGCGATTCGACCGACCACGATCTTTTGATTCAGGAGGGCATAAACAGCGTTGATGCTTTTGTATCGCTCACAGGTATGGACGAGAACAACATCATAAGCGGACTTTTTGCAAAGTGGCAGGGCGCAGGACGCGTCATTGCAAAGGTGAACAACGAAGGACTTTGCAGCATCGTTCCGGAAAACGAGCTCGATTGCATAATTTCGCCCAAAACGATAACGGCGAACCAGATTTTGACGTTCGTCCGTGCAATGGACTGCAGCCCCGAGGGCAGCAATGTGGAAACCGTTCATCAAATGGTGGGCGGCAAGATCGAGGCGATTGAGTTTTCCGCAAAGGGCAATCATCCGATGTACGGGCGGCCGCTCAAGGAACTGAAGCGCAGCCTTCACAAGGATTTGCTCATTGCCTGCATTGTCCGCGGCGAAAAAACAATAATCCCGGGCGGCGATGACTGCATAAAAGCAGGGGATCGGGTAATTGTTGTTACAAAGCATATACTGTTTAACGATCTGACGGATGTATTGACGGGGAACCTTCAGTAAAAAGACGGAGATTCTTTGCAGCGTGACTGACCGGTTTACGGAAATAATCGTGATTACAACGTGGGGTAATAAAAATGAATTTTCGCCTTGTTTTAAATATGCTCGGCAAGATTTTGCTGATAATGGCGGCACTGATGCTCCTGCCTGCCGTGGTTTCGGTATGCAGCGGCGGCACGGATCTTTTGGCAATTCTTGCTTCCGCAGCGATAACGGCGGCTGTCGGCGGCGGAATGCTGCTTTTGAAACCAAAGGACACGACCTTTTTTGCAAAGGAGGGCTTCGTTGTTGTTGCGCTTGCATGGGTAGTGATGTCCCTGCTCGGCGCACTGCCGTTCATGTTCGGCGGGGTTTTTACAAATTACATGGATGCAGTTTTCGAAACGGCCTCCGGTTTCACAACAACGGGCGCAACCGTGCTTTCGGGCGGCATATCCGCAATCCCGCACGGCATAGGCTTTTGGCGGTGCTTCATCATATTCATCGGAGGTATGGGTGTTCTTGTTTTTGTAATGGCTGTTTTGCCGCTTTCAAAGGAACGCTCAATGTACCTGATGCGCGCGGAAGTTCCCGGGCCGAGCGTCGGCAAACTGGTTGCAAAGGCAAAGGACACCGCGCTCATTCTGTATTCAATTTATTTCGCATTAATGGTGCTGATGGCTGTGATGCTTCTGTTCGGGGGAATGAACGTTTATGAGGCATTCACAACTGCGCTTTCAACCGCGGGCACGGGCGGCTTCATGGTTTATGACGCCGGTTTCATCGGGCTTTCGCCGTACCTTCAAACGGTCACGACCGTGTTCATGATGCTGTTTGCTGTCAACTTCAACCTTTATTATTATATTTTAATGCGCAGAATCGGCGACGTGACACATAATGAGGAGCTGCGCTGGTTCCTCGGCATATTCTTTGCCGCCGTGCTGACGATGACGGTTGCAAACATCGTGCAATTCGGTTCGTTCGGCGAATCACTGCACCATACGGCGTTCAATGCCGCTTCGGTGTACAGCACAACGGGCTTCGCCAGTATTGATTTCGACAAATGGCCGACAATTTCAAAATGCATTATGCTGCTGTTGATGGTTTGCGGCGGCTGCACGGGCTCAACGGCCGGCGGAATCAAGACTTCCCGCGTTGCAATTTTGGTTAAAAACGCGTTCAATGAGCTTCGCCGCTTTGCTCACCCGAAATATGTCCGTTCGCTGAAACTGGACGGAAAAGTTGTTTCGGAGCCTGTCGTTCGTTCGGTCACGGTTTATTTTTCGGTTATAATCGGAATAATTATCGTTTCCATAATACTTGTTTCGGCAAACGGTTTTGATTTTGAATCCTCATTATCGGCGGTTTTTGCCTGCATTTTCAATATCGGACCCGGATTCCACGCATTCGGACCGACGGCGAGTTTTACTCCGCTCAGCAATTTTTCAAAGTTGGTGCTGACTTTTGACATGCTTGCGGGCAGGCTCGAACTTTGGCCGCTGCTGCTGCTTTTTGTGCCGTCAACATGGAAAAAACGTGCGGTATACAAATAATCAACGGTAACGGAAACAAAAAACATTGCAAACGGAAAGGATTTGGGTTTGAAAATTTTTCTTGTCGCAAGTGAATGTGTCCCGTTCATAAAAACGGGCGGATTGGCGGATGTTGTGGGCGCACTGCCTGCCGCGCTGAAAAAGCTCGGGGCGGAGGTTTCCGTTCTGATTCCGAAATACAGCATGATTCCGCAGCAATTCCGCAAAGAAATGCAGCATGTTACGGACTTTTCGATTCAGCTCGGCTGGCGGAAGCAATATGTCGGCGTTGAGAAAATCCACCGTGAAGGTATCGATTTCTACTTTGCGGACAACGAGTTTTATTTTAAACAAAATTATGTTTATTCAAGCGGCGATTTCGAGGCGGAGCGTTACTGCTGGTTTTCGAAAGCGGCACTTGAAATAATGCAAAAGCTGGATATTGTGCCGGATATCATTCACCTGAACGATTGGCAAACGGGCATGATTCCGCTGCTGCTTCGGGAGCAATATTCCACTTTGCCGGAATTCTCCCGCGTTAAAACGGTGTTCACGATTCACAACCTCCGCTATCAGGGGTTGATGAACCCGATGCTTGTGAATGATTTGCTGAGCCTCGGGCAGAATGCACTGGCGCAAATCGAGTACTACTGCAATATCAACTGCATGAAGGCGGGGATCATCTATTCCGATGCGGTCACAACCGTAAGCCCGACTTATGCAAAGGAGATCTGCACTCCACGCTGCGGCGAAACTCTGGATGGGCTGCTGCGGCATAAACACATTGCGGGAATCCTGAACGGCATTGACAAAAAGCTGTACAATCCGTGGACGGATAAAGCTCTTTGCAGCCGTTTCTCAAAAAATCAGCCGCAGGGCAAACAAAAATGTAAATCCGCACTCCAAACGGCTTTGGGACTTGAACAGTCGGAGGAGCGGCCTGTTGCGGCGGTGATTTCGCGTCTGACAAACCAAAAGGGGCTCGACCTTTTCCGCGCCGTGATTCCGGGTTTGCTGGATCTTGGTGCGCAGCTTGTGATCCTCGGCATGGGTGATGCGGAATACGAGCGCATGTTCGCCGACCTTGCCGCAATAAATCCTTCTTCGGTTGCCTTCCGTGCCGAGATGAACGATTCGCTTGCGCGGCAAATCTATGCCGGGGCGGACATCTTCCTGATGCCCTCTGCATTCGAACCCTGCGGGCTGTCACAGCTGCTTGCAATGCGCTACGGTGCAATTCCCGTTGTGCGCGAAACGGGAGGCCTTGCGGATACTGTCATTCCCTATAACCGCTTCACGGACGAGGGCACGGGCTTTTCCTTCAGAAACTATTCTGCGGACGAGCTGTATAATGCTTCCCGTGCCGCAATCGAGCTTTATTGCGGAGACAAAGCCGCTTGGCAAAGGCTCACCGCCCGCGCAATGGCGGCGGATTTCGGCTGGAGCAGAAGTGCAGGGGAATACCTTCACCTGTATAAAACGCTCAAAATGAACTGATATTGATTATTTATATCGCAAAAGCGCAAACGCACCCCGAGTTTCGGGGTGCGTTTGCTGTATGTGAGAAGTAAAGAGAATGGCTGTGAAAAAGCTTTATGCAACGCCGATGGCAACCCTTGCGATAAGAATTGCGTCGGTCATATCGATTCTGCCGTTGCCGTCGAAATCAGCGGCGGTTTCCGCATTGGGGAGTTCTGCGGAAAGGGTGCTTACGCCGATTGCACAGCGGGCAACATGAATTGCGTCCGCAAGTGTAACGCTGCCGTCGCCGTCAACATCGCCGAGAAGAACGGGGGAGTAGTCGTCGGTGTAGCATGCAACAATGTCGATGCCCTCGTTGCCGGTGATAAGGAGCATGCTCTCTGTTGAAACAAGCCTACCGTTAACATACCATCCGCGGAATTCGCCGTTGTTCTCAGCATAGAGGGAATACGAGACTTCAGAATTCGTAGGACTGGAGCTATATGAGAAACCCATGCTGCCTTCACCTTCAACACGTGCCGTTGTAACCTGCTGCATTCCCTTGGGGCTGAAAGCAATTTCCCGAAGGGGGCAGTCCATAATGCAGATTCCGGCAAGCACGGGGCAGTTTACAGCGGAAAAATAGGTGCATTCGGACTGGGCGTTGAAGTTCACATCGGTGAGCCTTTCGCAGTTGTCAACAATAACACCGGAAATATGGGTCTGCCCTGCATCGGGAGAGCAGACGCGCCTTACGGAAGTGCCGCTCAGGTTCAGCTCGCCGTATGCATCCGGTTTGATGGTATCGATAATGTCTGCACAGATAATTTCGCCGGTAACGGGATCAGCAAACTCAACCCCATACCAGTAGTCGTATTCAAAGGAAAACTCTTCAAGGAGAGGTTCACCGGGAGTTTGCTGAACGGGCGAATACTTTGCAAAGGGAACAACATAATACGGGCTGTAAATCCAGCCGTGGTACTGAGCTATATCGCCGACGTCGAAAATCACATCGGCATTGCTGATGCAGGGCATGCCTGTTTCGTTTTGCAGAAAGGCATTGAGCTGCTCATAATCTGAGGGAAGAAATTTCGGGGACGAAGAACGCTCCGCATTCAGTCCGACAGGCAGGGAAGCAAGCACAAACAGTGCGGCGAGAAGGGTGGTAAGGATTCGTTTCATTTTCATACCTCCAATTTTTTTCTTTAACAAAGTGAGTCATGGCGAAGGAACTCTTCTGCTTCAGCCGCAAAACAGCACCAAGCCGCCGAGGGTGGTTTCCCGGGGGTGGTTTCCCGGGGGTGGTTTCCCGGGGCGTATTACAATGTACTGTTCGTATATGCGGTCCTGTCGGCTTGTACACCTCCTTTATTTATACAACGATGAAACCTGTCGTTTGGCTGTGCAAATTTCATCGAATTTAACAATATATCGTCATCCTGCTTCACTTGTCCTTTACCGGCAAATGAAACATTGCAGCAATCAGCTTGCCGAGGGTTTCAAAATTCAGCTTAGCTGAGAGGTTTAAAATTAAGCTTATTTTCCCCCTCATTAATATTAGGGCAAAAATCGCGGTTTTGTTCATCGAAAAAATAAATATATTTTAATTATGCGTAGATTTTCCGCAAAAGCGCAAACGCACCCCGAATTATGAAGGCTGAAACGCACTGCGAATGCTTTAAAGCACCTCCTTTGTTTATATGCGGAGCAGCCGACTTGAACAGTACAGTCGGCACTGCACGTGCATCCGCCGAGGGTTTCAAAATTCAGCTTAGCCGAGAGGTTCGAACCTCTCAGCTTTTTTCCCCCTCATTAATATTAGGGCAAAAATCGCGGTTTTGTTCATCGGAAAAATAAATATATTTTTATCAGACGCTGAAACGAATAAAAAAACCGCCGCAAACGGGCAGCGTTTGCGGCGGCTGAATTCAGTCTGTCAGGATTTGAGGCTCAAAATGATTCCGAGAGCGATGGAAAGCGTTGCGGCGGCAATGACCTGATACTCCGGAGGGAGCATGAAGGTCAGAGTGTGTGCGGGAATCCAAAACAGCGGAATCGTTTTGAACAGCGTGAAGGAAACGAATTTGTGCCAATCCACCGTTTCGATGACTCGGCGGAGTCCGGGCTTTTTTGTGCCTTCGGCACGCAGCTCAAGGTATCGGTCGGTGCATTTGTGAAACGCCATGAACGTTGGGCCGAATGTCAGGTTCATCACGGCGGCGGTGTAGAATGCGCAGAGCAGTTTGTTCCAAAACTCCGCTTTTGCGCCGGGCAGATATCCGGATTCAACAAGGCCTGCAACGCCGAAAGAATAGGTTTTCATCATGAACGTTATCGCAACACCGATAAGCCCCCAGATGATGACGCGCCAAACGGTATAAACGGGCAGAACCCATGCTTTTTTGCGCAGACGGAGGGCAAGCACTTCGCCGACTGTTGCAAGCAGACCGAATTTGATGAAGCCCATGATGTACGGGTGGGCGGAGGAGAGGGATTTGAAGACCTCGCGGCTTTGCGGAATGATAAGCACGGCGGCGAATGCGGCAAGCACCGCAAACGCGCACACGGCAGCGGCAGCATTGCCGCGCACGGGTTCGGTTGAAGGGGAATTCTTTTTGTTTTCGGGCATTTTAACCTCCGTTTATTGTGTGTTTGGCGTCAGTCAACATCCCGAACGACGGATTCGGGCTTTTCGTCCAACCGCTCGGGGTTGGCAAGGCAGCGTTTCATGAACTTTATGGATGAGGCGAAATAGAAGCCGTCGCAAATTCGCTCATCGGTCGTGACGGCGAAATCGATATATTTCTTTTGCTGAACCGTGCCGTCGGGAAGCATGAAATTTTCCCTTCGCTTTGCACCGAAAGCGAGAAAAATCGGTAAATTGCCGAAATCATACAAATGATGATAAATTGGCGGAATGCCGAGAGAACCCATGCTTGTTACAAACATTGAGCCGTGGAACGGGCTGAGTTTGAGCAGTATGCGCGGGAGCTTTCCGAAATAGTCAAAAACGCGGATGAGCCAAAGGGTGAATTCCATAAGCAGCCCGGGGATAAAGTTCAGAAGACCCGCAAGCTTGTCGAAACTGCTGTTCAGCTCTTCGGAGGCTTTTGCTTCCTCAACGGCGGCGTTGAACTTTTCGTAAACATCGTAAACGCTGTCTTCCGGGTGGAATTCAACTTTTATGATGGTTTCGGAGGCATCGGTTGCCATATCCTTTTTTATTGCCATGCAGACGATGATCTTTCCGTCGCGTGTGTAGATCCTGTGTCCCGCGATGAAGCGGTTGATTGCGGGGCGTTGGGATACGGTGCGGACGTATGCGGCAAGCAGCAGGTGCGTATAGCCGAATTTGTCCAGCCCCTCTTCGCGTTTTTCGCGAATGTATTTTTCCGCCGCGGAGCATTCGAAACCGTCCCTGAAAAGATTGTTTGCGCCGTTGCGGCGGGACATGATGTAAACTCCGACGCCGCTGATGGGGTCAAGGCTGCGGAGCCTGCGTCCGTCCGAACGATCGCCGCAGGCAGGGAGGGGCATGTTGTCGGAGTTAAGCTTTGCACCGATAAAAACAAGGATAACAGCCAATGCGGCGCAAAACAGGGAGATACCGCCGAGGAAGGACGTTATTCCGCCTTCGGGCTGTCTGAAGATGTTCAAAAGCCCGCTTTGCCAAAAAACGATCGCAGCCGCTGCCGCAAAAGCAATGAGCGCAATGTATCGGCGTGCGGCAACAGCTTTTGCGCGTTTTGCGCCCGTGTTGACCGCAAAGCGGTAAATGAAATAAAGCATACAGCAAAAAACGATGTTGGCCGCAAGCAGAATCCCGCTGTTGAAGCCGAAAGCACCGGATTTGAACAGGATGCAGGCGCGGTAAATCAAAAATGCCGTGCCGAAAAATACTGGAGTGCAGGTTGTGAAAAGCCGCTCCGAGCCTTTTGAAATGAGCGCAGCGGCATACCAAAGGCAGAACACGACCGGCAGAACGACAAAAAACAGCACGAAAGCGGTCGAACCGACGCCCTCCGCGTCCTCAACGGGGGAGCTGTAATAAACGATCCGCAATGCGCCGGAAAGCAGCATAAACAGCGAGGCAAGCCACATGAAAACATTGCGCCTGCCGAGGCCGAAGGAGGCATATTGCTCCGAAGGCTGTGAAACATTTGTTTTTTCCATGGCAATATTATAGCAATTTCGTGCCCGAAATGCAACAAAAAACGCTCCGCACCAAAGAATCATTGAATCATTGAAGCAGAGCGTTCGCCGAGCGGGTTGTTTGGCTTGAGGCGCAAAAAAAGGTCGCCGGCGGTCAAATGCCGAAAGTCAAATGCCGAAAGGATAATTAATCCGGATCGGGCGCGTAATTTGCATATTTTGTGAGCTCGGGAACCCACATGACTTTTATGGATGCCGTTGCGCCGTTTCTGTGTTTTGCAACGTTGATATAGGATGTGTTGTCCCCATCCATGGCTTCCTGCGTATCCGGATAGGCGGCGGGTCGATAAAGCATCATGATAACGTCCGCATCCTGTTCGATTGAACCGCTTTCGCGAAGGTCGCTCATGAGCGGAGTGTGATCTTTTCGCTTGTCGGGTTCGCGGGAAAGCTGGGAAAGCACAACAACGGCAACGTTAAGCTCCCTTGCAAGTATCTTGAGTGCACGCGTCATTGCCGAGATTTCAAGCACGCGCGAATCCTGGCTTTTTGCGGACTGCATAAGCTGAAGGTAGTCGATTATAACAACGTCAAGCCCGTGAATTGCCTGAATGCGGCGGCATTTTGAACGCACTTCCGCAACAGTCACGCCGGGGGTGTCGTCAATCAGAATCTTTGCCTCGCCGACGGTGTTGAATCTGTCTGCAATTTTGAGTATTTCGGTCGCGCCGAGTTCGCCCGTGCGGAGTTTTTGCATGTTGACGCCGGATTCGGAGGCCATGATACGCATGACAACCTGCTCCTTGCTCATTTCAAGGCTGAATACCGCAACGGTTGCGCCTTCGCGTATGGCTGCATGGGCGGCGATATTGAGAGCGAATGCGGATTTGCCCGTTGCGGGGCGGCCGGCAATAATAATAAGGTCGCTGCGCTGGAGTCCGCTTGTCAGTTCGTCAAGGTCAATAAGCCCCGTTGCAATGCCTGTGCGTCGGCCGCGGTTCTGCATATATTCCCCGATTTGGGTGTATACGCGGGAATAGACTGAGCTTATCGGCTCCATCGTGTCCGCCGTTTTTCGCATTGCAATGTCGTAAATTCGGCGTTCGGCATCGTCCAGAATGGCAGCGGTTTCCTTCTCGCTGCCCGCTGCGTCCTGCGCAATGCCGGAACCGACGCTGATGAGGCGGCGGCGCATTGAATGCCCTTCAACAATGCTGATATAATGCTCAATGTTTGCGGCACTGGGCGTGTAAATCGCAAGCTCGGCAATATAGCCCATGCCGCCGGCGGAATCCAGCTTGCCCTGCCGCTCAAGCATATCAACAAGGGTGACGTTGTCGATGAGCTTGCCGGAGTTGTAAAGGGCTTGCATGGCGGAAAAAATGTCCCTGTGGGCAACGGAAAAAAAGTCCTCCGCGTTGAGCACTTCAAGTGCTTTTTCAGCCGCAAGGGAGGACAAAAGAATGCTGCCCAGAACGGATTTTTCGGCATCCGTGCTGTGCGGCACGGTGCGGTTTGTTTCGTCCATAAAAGTTCCCTGTTGAATCAATGCATTAAAATATCGGCATTGACTTTGATTCGATTCATGCCGAACGGCGGAATATGAATTCCGCTTATACGAAGGTTATGACGTTTTATTCGGCAATGCCGAGAACCTCAACCTTGAAGTTTGCATCGGTCTGCTCGAACATGTGTGCACAAACGGTGTAAATGCCGACGGCCTTAATAGGCTCGTCAATGCGGATTTTTTTCTTGTCAACGGTGATATCGAACTGCTCTTTCAATGCAGCGGCAATTTCTTTGCCCGTGACCGCACCGAAAAGCCTTCCGTTTTCGCCTGCCTTGCAGTAGACTTTTACAGAAAGCTTGCTCATGTCCGCTGCAAGAGCCTGTGCGTTTTTGCGCTGAACTTCAACGCGATGCTTGGCGGCCTGTTTGCGGATGTTTGCGGCGTTGATCGTGCCTGCATCGGCGGGAACGGCCAAACCTCGCGGAATCAGGAAATTGCTTGCGTAGCCATCGCTGACGGTAACAATGTCTCCGGCTTTGCCTGTGCCGTGAACATCCTGTTTGAGCATAATTTTCATAGTTTTTCTCCTAATAATATATTTATGTTGTTCTTTTAAAAACAACGACGGTTTACAACAATAAACTTATGTATGCAATAAAAGTCATGGGAATGCTTTATTGCTTTGTTTCGTTCGAATCCGAATCGCTCGAAGCATTCTTGTCGGAATCGGAATTGCCGTGTTTCGACATATCGTCATTATCGGACTTATCGGAGCTTCCGGAATCTTTGGGCGGATTGGGCTCACCGAATGCGAAATCGTCATTTGCCGGGTCATCTTCACGTTTTTTTCGCACTGCAATGATTCGCGGCCCCTGGCCGTCGTCAAGATCAACGGAAACGACACTGCTGCCTTCCCGCTCCGCTTTTTCGAACGCCGCGCGAATTTTATCATCCACCCGCATCATCTTGAGCCTGAACCCGGTGTAAAGCTCAACAAGTCCGAAACCGGCAAGCAGAAACGGCGAAAAGCAGATGACAAAAATCATCAGCACGACAGCAAACGGACTGACGGACTGATTTGGGCGGTTCCGCGAAAAGATATAGATGAAGGATGCAATGCCCGTTGCCGCAAAGAGCGGCATAAACAGGCCGAAAGCAGTGTTCATGACGGTTTCGGCACCGCCGTAATTCAGAATGAACATCAGAATAATCGCAGCAGCGATCATCGGCATTCCGATGCGCAGGCTTGAAGGCAGCTGCCAGCGGACAAAGGGAGCCATCGGACGAACATCGGCCTTTGCTTTCGTGCTGAACCATTTTGCAAGAACAACGGTAAGGAATCCCACACCTTCGGCAAGAGCAATGAGGACACCGTAGAAAACTTCCGGCAGAACTTCTGTTGAGAGCTGAAGCGATGAAATATCGAGACCGGCTTGTTTGTATGCGTCTTCAAGCTGATAAAAAAGCTCGACAATGCCGGCAAAGGGTTCCTTGCCTGCAAGCAGTGAAGGCAGAGCGGTGTCGAGATAGAGCGCGGCAAGCGCAAAAAACGCGACAAGAACCGCAAGCAGGCGATAGGGGAGGCGTTTGCGCAGCCCGATGCCGAGAGTCACGGAGCTCAGCAGCACAAAGCCCGCAATGCAAAGAATTGTCAACACATTGGATGACAAAAGCGCCGCAATTCCGCCCAGGGAGACAGCAAGGGCGATCCCGCAATACAGTGTGCCGTATGCATTGCCGATAAAGCCGATCGCGGCCGCGGCGGGTATCAGCAGAGGCGGCATGAATGCTCCGCCGAGAACCGAGAGTACGCCCGCTGCAAGCGCAAGCAGCATCTTTCTGAAAATGTTTGAGTTTGATTTATCCAAAACAACTAATTCCTTCTTTGAAATTGAAGCAATGCACCGATGCCGGCGCAAAGAAAGGGCAGGTACATTGCCACAGCTATACTATAATGCATTTCGGCGCATTCGTCAAGCCGTCAAAATGATCCCATAGTGCAGGTTATGTTTCCGCCGAGGCATTGAAAAGCGGTGCGGCATGTGTTAAAATAATTGTTGAAAAAGATTGAAACGGCGAAAAGGAGGGAACGACGCGATGTATATTAAGCATGTTAAGCCGATGAAACGTGCGCATAACAAAAAGCGCAGCGTATACCGCGGGGAAAAGTTTGTCCGCAAAAAAAGCATTGATATTGCCGCACTGCTGCTCGTTCTGCTCATTCTGCTGCTTGCAGGGGGCGCAGTTTTTTTGATTCTGTCCTATTTTAACGGTAAAATTGCGCTGTAGGGTTTTAAGCTGAAAAGATTTGAATTTATGAAAAAAAGAAACCAAACATGCGGGGATACCCGGTCTTCCGCAAATACACGCTCCGATGAACGGCGGAAAACGCTGAGCCTTGTTACGGCCGTGATTATGGCGGTGAGCTGCATCGCATGCGTCATTATCAAGGCTGTCCGAAAAGACTGTTTTTCGGTGCACGAGATACTGCTTTATGCCGCATGGGCTTTGCTTGCGGCGGAAAGCTTTCTTGCGGCATTTTCAAACGGGAGCCGCATTCAAAAAGTTTTGCGGATTTTGCTTGCGGCGGCGGCGATCGGCCTTGCTTCCGTGTCGTTTATAATTTTTAACAATATGTACTAAGAGGATAACTATGAGAAATAACGCAAATAAATCAAAACGAATGGTAAGGATAATATGCATAATTCTGGCGGCGCTTTTTTTGCTTTCGCTGATAATCGTTCCGCTGATTTATGTTTTCGGCTGAAAGGCAAATAAAAATGGGGAATGTGAATTCAAAGGAACAAGAAATCGGGTTTTCGACTGAATTTTTTCCGTCTGCAACGGGTGAATGCAATATTGCGGTTCACACCTGGCGGCCTGCTGCGGGGCAGAGTGTGCGCGGTGTGATTCAGCTTGTTCACGGAATGAGCGAGTATGTTCGCCGTTTTCAGCCGATTGCGGAGTATTTCGTTTCGCTCGGCTATGTTTTTTGCGGGAATGACCATGCAGGGCACGGCGATTCAATTCAACAGGAGGATAAAAAAGGTTTTTTTGCAGCCGAAAACGGATGGAATGCGCTTGTTGATGATGTTATGACGGTTCATAGACGCCTTAAGGCTGAATATCCGGAGGCAAAGCAGATACTGTACGGGCACTCCATGGGCAGTTTCATTGCGCGTGCCTGCGCGTCAAGGTACGGAACTGAGTTCGATGCCTTTATCTTTTCCGCAACAGCGGGAAAAAATCCGCTTTTGCCGTTTGCAAAACTTGCCGCACGGGCGGAGATTCGCCGACGGGGCGCGCAGCAGCTCAGCCCGCGCCTGAACAGGCTTGTTTTCGGTCCGTATGTCATGAGCGTGAAAAACAGGCGCACGGCTTTTGACTGGCTTTCAAAGGATGAAGCGGTTGTGGATGCTTATATTGCCGATCCGCTCTGCGGGTTCAGTTTCCGCTGCGCAGCATATCGCGATTTGTTTGAAGGTTTGGACGAGGTCAGTCGAAAAACATGGAGCGATGCCGTTCCGGATGTTCCGATTTACGTTCTTGCCGGTGACGCCGATCCTGTCGGGAATTTCGGCAGAGGGCCGCGCCGGGTATGCAATGACCTTATAAAAAGCGGAAAGACTAAAGTTTTCCTTCAGATTTACCACGGAGGCAGGCATGAAATGCATAACGAGACCGAACGTGATGAGGTTTTGCGCGGAATTGCTGCTTTCCTGCGCGGGAACCTGAATTGAATACGCACAGAACCGAGCACGGTTCGAATAAAAGTTTAAGTGAATGCAGTTAATTAAGTGAATGCGGCTAATTAAATGAATGCAGCTGATTTGATTGAAAAACACCGACCCGCAATTTTTTGCGAGTCGGTGTTAAATTTCCATAATTTCTAATTTCTAACTACTGATTCCTAATTAATTAAGATCGTTGCGAGCCGACCCTTTGCCGTTTCGTCTTGAATCAGCCCCTGCACTGAACCCGCCGTTTGCGGAGCTGTAGCAGGCAACATTGACACTGCCGAAATAGGCATTGAGATCCATTCGGGTGATGTAGTAACCCTGTCCTGTCGGATCGACCATGGGCGGAGCTGCGGCCTCACCGACTTCAACAAGCAGGGAGTTCGCGCTTTTAACAACAACACGGAGCTTATCTACAGCCGCCTGCATGGATTCGCCGAACATCGTCATATCAAAAAGCACGGGGACAAGAACGGCAGGAATCATGCTGCCGCCGGGACTGCCGATAGCAATGATTTCCTCATTATTCTCGGCAACACTCCCCTTGCGGAGAATGGTCGGAGACATGTATGTGCGCGTGCGCTTTCCGGGTGCGTATTTATTTACGCCGCCGCTGAAATTGCGGTTTGCATTGTTGAGGAAAAATCCGTTCACATAGAGCCTTGAGCCGAAAAACTGGGTCAGCGTGTTCGTGCAGGCAACGGTCATGCCGTTTTTGTCGATAACGGAGATATGCGTTGTGTCCTGCCCGTCCGTATCGCGTTCGTGATCGGTATAATCCATGTTAAGCATGTCATAGATGTATTCGTCCGAGATTGCCTTTTGGTAATCAAAAGTTTTGCGCTTGAAGCGCGTGTCGGTAACTTTTGAGATCCTTTCTTTGTCGCAGATGAGCGTAAGCTGGGTAAGCTTTTTGAGGTAGCCGGAAGGATCGGTGTCGGGGTCGGGAATTTCAAGAATCTCACCCATTTTAAGCATTTGAATAAGCGTCATGCCGCCGAAGGGAGCAGGAGCGGAGATGACGTCATATCCGTTGAATTCGCCGATGAGCGGATCGGTGAGCAGGGTTTCATATGCCGAAAGGTCCTCAAGCGTCATTCCGGCTGCATTCGCAACACTTTGGGCAACGCTGCCGGTGTAGAATGCGGAGCTGCCCTCGGTGGATATGCGGCGAAGAACCTGCGCAAGCTCGGGAAGGGCGACGGTGTCGCCTGCGTTTTGCACCGCTGCAAAAGGCGTGTTGGGATCGGAAAAAGTCGCTCTTGCGTTTTTAATTCGGAACATGAGCGCATCGTCAACGGTGAATCCGTTCTCCGCATAGTAAATTGCGTAGTTCATAAGCGACGCCATGCTGAACGAACCGTAAAGCTCGTTTGCCGTTTCCATGCCGGAAACAAAGCCCGGAACAGCAATATCACGGTAATTTGCACCGGATTGGGCAGCTTCGGGAAGATAATTCAAAAACTGATATTTATCGGTTTTGGGGTCGTAAATGAGCATTCCGCCGCCTCCGCCGATGCCCGAGGCGTAGGACTCAACAACGGCGAGCGTGTATGCAGCCGCAACAGCAGCGTCAACAGCGTTTCCGCCCGCATCAAGCACCTGAGCCGCGACCATGGTTGCATAGATGTTTGAGGTGCTGACGGAATAACCGTTTCGGCTGACAACAGAGGGTGAAGAGGATGTGCCCGGCCCCTTCGTTGCAGGAACAGGTTCAAGGGAAACGTTGGGCAGGTCGATATCATCGCTGCCCGGTTTGCTGCAGGAATTGCAGCCGACGAACTGAACGATAAAGATTAATGCCAATGCGGCAGCAAGCATCCTTGCAGCAGGTCTGCTTCCGCGTGTTCTGTTACTTTTATAGCTTTTACCTTTCATAATTTCTCCTTAACAGTTTGTATCGGTGCCGGAAGCATCCGTTCAGAAGTTTACTTTCGGCGGAAGTTCAATAATAATATGCCCGTCAGCGGTTTCCGTAAAGCTTTCGGATTCGAGCAGCTTGGTAAGTATACGGTTGATGCGGCGCGTATAGAAGCCTTTTGTCGTTACACGCGGGCAGCCGTCATCGATGCGGACGGGTATGGTTTCAAAATACCTGCGCCCGTCTTCGGATTCGTTGTATTGAACAATGATGCCGTCGCGGGTGAATGTGTTGCCCTGATCCATGATAAAGTTGCCGAGGCTGTAAAAGATAATGCCGTTGCCGTACAGTTCGACAGGCTGAACATTATGCGGATGAGAGCCAATGACCATGTCGGCACCCGCGTCAATGATGCTGTGTGCAACATCCTGCTGCTTGTCATCCAGTATGGCGGTATATCCATTGCCGCTGTGCAGATAAACAACCGTGAGGTCGTTTGCCTGTGCGGAAGCGGTGATATAGCGATAGAACATGAAATGGCTTGTTGTCAGCACTCCGCCGTGCGCGGTTTCGGGGCTGTAAACCGAGGTGATGGCGATGAAACCGATCTTTTTGCCGTTTTCGGCCGTTATGACTGTATACGGAGGAACATCGGGCTGCGTGTCATCCGGAATTGCACCTGCATGGGTCAGACCGATGCTGTCGAAAAACGCACGGGAATTGTCGTACCCTGCCTTGCCGTAGTCGAAACAGTGGTTGTTTGAAAATCCGACAACATCGATGCCCGCCGCCTGCATACTGAGCACGGCGGTCTCGCTTGCGATAAGCGGAATACCGTCAAGCCGTTTTTGATAGCTGCTTGTGTCGCCCGTGCGGACAGGGCTTCCAAAGCTTGCAAAAACATGGTCGGAGTTGCTCCAAATGCCGGAAATGCCGCTGAAGAGCCTGTCGTAGCCCTTGTCATCGCACATTTGCCCGATGTACCTTCCCATCATGATATCTCCGAGGAAGGTGAGCTGAAGCCCGCAGTTCGGCGTGCCTTCGGGGGATTTTGCCGAAGCGGCGGAGTTTGATTCGATGCTGCCGATGCAGAACATCAGCGCGAAAAGCACCGCGAAACAGACCAGCGGCAGAACAAAGTTCCTGCGCCGTTTGACACTGCGGCGGTTGCCGATCTGCACCCGCTGTTTAACCGTAAGCCCCTGTGAGGAGGCTTCCGTAATGATTTCCTGAGTTTTGTTTTTTTCAGTCATTGCCGTTAAAACCTTGAAATATTTCTGCGATTTCAATGCCGTGCCGAAATCAGCCGGCAAGAACGGTGCTGAGCAGCGTCACAAGTCCGTAAGTTACGAGTGTTGCTGCAAGCGTTGCGGGGATTGTGTAAAGAATGCTCTGCCTTGAATATGTGTTTGCAAGCAGGCTTGGGGTGATTGCGCCGACGCCGCGGAATGCAACCGTTGCAAACGGGAAAACGGGGAAGAGCAGCTCAACAACAAGCTTCAGAAAAATTCCGAGAAGCAGCGTCACTGCAAATTTGCGCTTGCCGAACAGGATCATGAATTTCGGAAGAACATAGTTCACGATGACGTAAACTATGAAGCTGATTGCAAAAACGAGCAGGATGCAGGGAATATCGTCGATTACCATTGCAAGATAGCCGGGCACGATAAGTCCGCCGCACTGAATTCCGAACAGTTCGTCAACCAAAAGGCTGATAAGGGTTCCGATGATTATTGCCAGATAGAAATTTGTTACAGTCATTTTAACCTCTTAAGTTTTTTGCCGCATTCGGGCTATACTTTTTTTCTCTGCTTTTCGGGGGAAATGCCCAAAAGCGGAATCAATGCCGGCTCTTTCTGCGATCGCGGAAAATCGGCTCGGGAAGCGGAAGTCTTCCGTATTCGAGCAAAGCATGCAGAATCGGTTCACCGGAGCCGTGGATGTTTCCGACGCACATCACGATTCTTCCCGGGAGCAGGGGCTTGAGCGTTTCAAGCACCTTTTCCGGGGATTGCTTTTCGAGATTGATGTACCTGTCGGCATTCGGAAAGCGTCCGTGAGCTTCGGCCTTTGTGATATTGCCCGTGCTTTCGCCGGCGGCAATGATGACAGCATTCGGAATCTTCGGGAAAAAGTCGCGAACAAACTGCTTTGTTCTGTCAACTCTGTCCGGTCGGCAGTTCATAAGTATGATGGGATTTGCGGATTGTTCCGGACGTTCGCTGCAAATGATGTTCCAGATGTCCAGCGAGGAGGAAGGTTCGTTTGCCGCAAAAGCGTTCACAATGCAGCAATCACCTTTCGGCAGGCTGATATCGTAGAACCGCAGCGCACCGGGATCCGCATGGGCTTTCAGCATTGCGGAAAGAGCAGTTTCGCGATCAATGCCGAGAGCATCGGCGGCGGCAAGCGCAACCGAGCAGTTGTGCGGAAATAACCTGTAATCAAACTGTTTAAGATACTCTTCTGAAATAAGTGAATCGTCTGCAACAAAAACGCGTGTGCCGCGTTCTTCGGCAACGCTCTTGAAATATTCGGTATACTCGCAGTCGGGAATTACGACTGCGCCGTTGTAAGGAATAGTATCTGCAAACGCCCACGCGATCTGGTCGGTTGTGGGGCCCATTTCATCCAGGTGATCCTCAAGCACGTTCGTGATGACCGTCAGCCCGGCGTTGATTATCTGATGCTGATATACGCGCTGATAATCGGGGCGAACAGCCATGCATTCGCAAACAAGGGCATCGGCACCGCGTTTGACAGCACTGTTGATGACCTGTATTTGTTCTGAAATGGATATTCCGTGGGGACGACGAACAACCTCCTGCTCATCTTCCGCATCCCAGAATATCATTCTTGCGGCGGTGCCGGTGGTTTTGCCGACAACGCGATAACCCGCTTCGGCAAGGATCGCGGTGATAAGCCTTGTTGCTGTTGATTTGCCGCGAATGCCGTTAACGTTTACGGCAACACGGAGCTTCTTTCGGTTTGCTTCGTTTCTGCGCTTTTCGGCACAGCCCAAAACAGCGAGCAATGCGAGGCTCAGCGCACAAACACATAAAGGTAATAAATTTTCCATTTTAACTAAAACTTCCGCCGAATTATGCATCGGCGGACATTCCTGCACACGAACTGTTCGGAAAGCTTCCGTCGGAAAACAGAATTTCAAACGCAGCCCGCGCGCAAAACACCCTCCTGCGAAATCAAACGGCAGCCTGTTCCAAAGGCAGAAATATCGTTTTACAGCCCACAAACTGAGTGCAGCGATTTTCCCGCAGCGGGCAGACTACGTTGACACGTTCGCTTTTTTTGACAAACATGCCCGCATTTCGGACACATTTCCCGAATTATAGCGGAATTATAACATAAACCCCGCCGCTATGCAAGCATTCGGCACATCCGGCAGGGATTATACAAATTTTCGGCATGGATATACACAACCGCAGCACGGCGCTGTCAGCTGTAAATCTCCGTTTTAACAAAAAAACGGGATTTTTTTGTTTCGCGTTCAATGCCGCGGTAAACGAACCTTCCGCACCCTCTGACGGAAACAATGTCTCCGGATTTCAGCACACGGCCTGCATCGAAAACCGTTCTTCCGTTTATAAACACTTTTCCGCTTCGCAGCAGCTCCGGAAGCTCACCCCCGCGCGACAGGCGGAAAACCTGCGCTGCAACGGCATCAAGCCTTTCGCTTGCAACATTGCATTGCACGGTGCGAAGGGTGAAAAGCAATCCCGGCGGCAGCAGCGGCGCGGGCGAACCGTTCTCTTCCATAGTGTTCGGCAGGGGCAGAATATCGCAGCTGAGATCCGTTCGCCGTGCGGAAACGAAATTTTCGGCAATATAGGGCGCGATTTGCTCCGTGCAGAAAATATAAATCTCGTTTTCGCGAACGGCAATGTCGCCCGTTCGGTTCCTGTCGATTCCCAAAGCCATAAGCGAACCGAGAATATCGCGGTGCGTGAGCTGCTCGGCAAATTTTTTTGAACGAGGTATGGCGCGTATGCAGCGAATCGGAAACGGACACGCGCAGCCGCAGTCCTCCGGGTCGCCGAAACGAACCATTATGCGTTCGCAGCCGTCCGCGCCGCCGAATTCGGTACGAATAACGCCTGAAAGCTCTTTTTCGGCGCAACGCAGAATGTTCTGTTCCGCAAGCCCCAAAAAGGGCGTGAACGTACAGCGTCCGCTGCCGTTTGCGCGGGAAGCAAGTTCGAGCAGCTTTTTCTTAAAAACAGCTTCGTACGTCTGCTTCATGCTTTTTAATCCTTGTCCGCAGGCAGCTCGAAGCGGATGAGTTCCTCACCCTCGGTGCCGTTATCAACGTGGAAAACAACAGCGTTGCCCTCGTAATCGAGTTCATAGGAATCTCCGTAGCAAACGCCCGTGAAAAAAGCGGAGAAGGTAAGCGCGGAAACATCGAATTTATCCGCCGCAAGGTGATTTTCGCCCTCCATATAGTAAACCGCATTTTTCATATAACCGTTCAGTTCGCGTCTGTCGGCGGTAAAACCGTAATACAGCAGGGATGAGCCGCCGATGTCCCATGTCGGGTCGGCATAATACCATTCATCATTATATTTGAACAAAGTCCATTCGTGCAGCCCGAGATCCTTCGCAATGCCGTGCACCGTCAATGCCTCAAACCCAAGCTGACAAAGCAGGAAACAATATGAGCGTCCGAAACACCAGCAAACGCCGAGGCCTTCCGTGACGGCATCGTAGCAATGCCGCATGACGGGCACCGATTCGCCGCCGACGGTTTCTTCGTTGAAATCATATTCCGTTTCGGTGGTCAGCTTTTGATACACCGCAACGGCCTGCATGATTCGGCTTTTTGCGCCTTCGGAAGGTTTCAGCAGTTCGGCAACCCTGTTTTCAAACCGATGAAACAGAGTGTTGTGTTCCTCGCGGGAGGAGGAAAAGTAACTCCATTCAAGCCTGCACCCGTTTTCACCTTCGGAAAATTTAACCGTTGTATCGTAAATATCGGCAAAGAAAACAGGAAAATACATGTCGATAAGGCGGAGCAGATTGGGATAATCGTCTTTTGACCCGGGCAGATCGACGCCCGTTTCATAGTTCATGTATGCCGCAACGACCGCAGGATAACCCTGAAGTTCATTCTCCGTCAAAACCTCAAGCACAGCTTCGGGCGCGGCAAAATAATTCAGTGTCGGCTCAAACGGCAGCTTGACTTCCGCAAAATGCGGACGCGGATCCGGAGTTTCCGTCGGCATTTCGGCAGGATTCGGTGTGCCGGTCGGCGCAGCCGTCACCGTCCCGGGCTTGCCGCCCGTGCAGCCCGTGATTATGAAAAGCACCGCCAAAACAGCCGAAAGCAGCGCAGTGCCGCGAATACGGTAAATCTTAATTTTTTTATGTTCCATTGTGGTTTTTTTTCCTCCAATATCCGATGTCGGTTTGCCCGGTTCAACCGAATAACCGGGTAAGGGTATTATACCAGAGGTTTTTGTGTGCAGCAAGAGCGTTTAAACAATGAGCAATGAGCAATGAAAAATCAGGAATTATCTTTCCCAGCCGAACAGGGGAAGCATGTCTGCATTTAATTACTCATTGCTAATTGCTCATTCCCGCAGGGATATGTCAATCCCCCTATAAGGGGTTCAATAGTTTGGCGGCTGGTCCATCCCGGAGAGTTTATTGCGTATCAATCCCCCTATAAGGGGTTCAATAGAATTTTCCATTTACATCGTACGCAAGTAATCATTAAGGTATCAATCCCCCTATAAGGGGTTCAATAGTAGAAACAATCCAAGAGAACCCAAATCGCAATCAGTCTCAATCCCCCTATAAGGGGTTCAATAGCATTAGTTGCAATCATTGGATATATCTGGATATATGTCTCAATCCCCCTATAAGGGGTTCAATAGAACAAGATAATGCTCTTTTCGAAAATTATAACCACAAGCGATAGATATGTCAAGGGCGATCATCCCCATTTTATTGGGGAAATCGCGATATATTTGTTTGTGTTAAGGGTGCGGGTTCAGCACATCGGTAAGTGGAGAAGCTCAACACATAGGTAAGTG